>Ga0209427_10000006_pt1 | contig 154243 bp, 218 predicted proteins | sample DeeMarSWOR136_30_FD_187465 | JGI IMG/M metagenome (GOLD analysis project Ga0209427, IMG submission 187465) | Marine sediment microbial communities from White Oak River estuary, North Carolina - WOR-1-36_30 (SPAdes) (version 2) | ecosystem: Environmental > Aquatic > Marine > Intertidal zone >... | reverse complement strand
GACTAAAGCAATTGCTGAAAGTTGTGCTGGTCTAACTGTGGCATTTTTTCTCCAATTATAATCAATTGAATGGCGACTTACTGCCATTGCTATATCCCAAACCTTATATCTTGATTTGTTACCTAATTGATTAAATATTGAATCTCGTAGTTCCTGAGAAAGCAATCCATAGGCGTTGGTCATTGCGGTTATTGAGGCTTTCATACCTCGTGGCGTCATTTCGACGCTCCCATTTCGTTTTAAAACTGCGGGTACATCTTTTTTAATATTGAAAATCTCTTTAAAATTCTCTCTAATTCTCTCTGGAAGCTCTTTTTTATGTCTAATCCTTAAAATCTTTAATGCTAAAAGACTTAATTTTGTGCCCATTGTTGTGGTCAATTGTAAGAATGTCAAGGGGTTTGTGCACACTTCAACTTGTAAATATACAGAAAACCTTATGGCTTTCGTTAGAATATTATTACCTAATTCTATACCAATACCCGTTCTAATTTTTCCGAATGGTGTATTAAAGAAGTAATTTGTAGCAGTCATATAATTTCCATAATTTTTATAAGGTATATGAGTCTTTAATTTAAACTCTTCCATAAGGGGTTCTAATTCTGCAATAATTTCATCGCGTCTTAAAATTAGATGTTTGGGACTTGCCACATTTTTAACCGTATCGCCTTCAATTAAGAATTGAAATTCTTTTTGTTTAATTGGAAGCCCTTTAAGGTAATCAAATGCCTCAAATAAGGCTTGTTTACTCAATTCTTTTTCTCGTTGAAAATATTGATCTGGAGTTTCATCTTTGTCAATTTCTTGTAAAATAGGATCGTTAAGGATTTTATAAGCCTTTCTCAATTGGTAATCTCTATCAAATTTCTTTCTGCCTCGTATTCCTCTGCCTAAACTCCATACAGCTCTATTTTCAAACTTTAATTCTGCAATATTTTCGTTAAAAAATTGGGTTTTTACTTCTAAAACCATTTTGAAACCATCTCCGTTTTTTGTTATAATTTGCCAATCGGCATTATTAATAAACTCGGAATCATATTTAAACTTATCTACTACCATTGCAACCATACCGTAATTTTGACGATCCTATTTTGTCGAATAAGAAAAGAGAAGTTTATAAGGAAATTCATACAAATAATATATTGCAAATATCTTTTCCTTTAGCTTGAAAAAATCTCCAGGTCTGACTTTATAGATGGTTTCGGGGGGTAAAACCCCCACTTCCCCACCCTTTTTAGAACATTATTACTTATAACAAAGTAAGAGTCAGCTTAAACCAGAAAAATACCATAACTTTTTAAATTATTATTCTATAATCTTACTAACGGAGATGATCAGTTTTGAATTCCAACCTTATTACTGAAACTAAAGATACTATTCAAGCAATAGAATTACTTAGAGAATTGAATCTTGTTAGTAGTAAATTTATAAGAGATCTTTTAGGTCCAAATCCTGAGGAAGAAATCCCAAAAGTTGATCTTGAGCTAAGTATTAAAATGTTTTCAGTTTATACTGACTGTACAGACAAGCAATTTGCTAATGCTCTTATAACTCTTAATGAATTAGAGCAAGTAAAAAATGAATTGGTACAGAAATATATCCCTAGACTTCGCGAACCTATCAAAAAATACCTATCTACCTTATAATTCTACTCTCTTTTTTTTATTTCCCCCAGATCAACATTGATCAAGCCACGATCAACCTTGATCTACCCAGATCAATAAATTCCAAAATTTAGGAAAAAAATCCGAAAATTGTAATTTTTTTCCAATTTCTGCAGCATATTTCAAAATTTTGAAATTAATTTCCAAAATCGGAATATTATTACAAAAATATGAATTTTTTTACAAAATAATGAGATTAATTACAATTTTGTGAGATTCATTACAAAATTACCAGGAATCTTACTATTCTGTAAGGACCATTCCCAATTCGGAAATTATTTACTAGGCCTGATATTCAGATGTTTACACATGTAAACATATAATTAAAAAAGAGTTAAATACTATTATTCCCTAGAATAATCAAACATTACGGAGATGAATAAAATTAATATTGAGGATTTGATCTCTACACCTAAAACTAGACAACTATACCAAAATATCATTAAAGAAGGATTCAAAATCAATATTTTTCCCTATCCAGAAGATGATATGGTCTATGTCATTACTTTCATTAGTAAAAAATATGAAGAAAAATATAAATTACTATGGAACTCAGAAGGTGGTAATCTAGAAACATTCCTAGAACAATTCCTAGAAGCAATCAATATTTATCCTACTCTATTCTATGAAATAAACGGATTATCTCTCTAATAATACTCCTTTTTTTCTAACCCTACTCTCTACTACTCCTATCCCTATCCCTTATACTATAATTTATCTATACTATCCCCTTTTTCCTTACTTATTGCTTGGATCTAGGTTGATCAACCCACGATCTACCCACGATCACGAAAAAATCACGACTATTATATAAATAAAATCATGGGATACCGCAAGTGGTAGGGTAGGGGATGGAGGAGAGAGGGGATAAAGGGGGTATCGTTTAGTAGGATGATAGTTGGGTTAGTGGAAGTGTGAAAAATAGGTATTGGGGGGATAGTAGGGTGATACTAAAGGTGGGGGTTTCGAATTGAAACTTTGAAATTTATATAATATAAATTAAATTTTATAGACTATAGAATATATTTTATGTAATTAAAATTAAGTTTTATAAATTTAAAATTATAAATTTAAAGACTAAAATTAAAAATTATAAAAATTAAATTAAAAATTGAAAATAATAACTATAGTTATAACTATATTTTGAAAATTAGATAAAAAATAAGTTCTGTGTCAGGAAAAAAATAAAAAGTAGGAATTGTATGAAAGATTTTATGGTCTTGGGCGAATCTAGGTAAGAAACATATTCTCGAACTGTTCTGTGCGACTCTTTTTGTTTCTAATAAAGATAATCATACGGTCTATAATTTCTGCATAGTTTTTTTCGTATTGTTCTGATAACCAATCTAAATATTCTTTGTGTTGTGGTCTAATTTGTATAGTAATCTCTGGGGGCATAAAATACCTCTACATTAATTCGTTAATAGTATAACATTTTCTCGATTTTCTAGATATTTATTTTGTCTTATAATAGAAGTTATTATTCTGAATAAAGAATATCTGCTAATGAGTTTTGGGCTTCCAAAGTAGAGATCTGTCCAGATGAAACTTTTTCTATTGTATTACGTAATTGTATTATCTGATCTTCTAATTCCTTAATATTATATTTTATAATATCTATAGTTTTATTTCTCTCTTCTAATTCTCTTGCTTTTTGCTCTCGTTTTTCTCTCTCTTGTTTTTCCTGAAACTCTTGATTCCTTTTGTCATATGCTTCGACTTTACTTTTAAGAATCGGATAGATATTTTTTGGCAGTCCCATAATCTGTGTAAATACTCCTTTTCTATTATATTTATATTGAATCTCTTTGGATACAAAAATAAAGAAACTATCTCTTTCACCTGGAATAATATCTATTGGAGATGTAAGATCGTCGAAAGTCATTTTTAGATGATAGGGAATTTGTATTGAAATATGATTCGCAGTTAATTCTAACAAATCATCAAGTTCAATATTTCCTTCATATTTAACATTGCCACTATAGAGTTCATCCTGTGTCATATATAGTTCGCGAGTAAGGAATCGAAGGTCTTGAATAAGATCTTTATCTTTGTTAAAAGCAGAAGTTATTTGCTCTTTAACACTTTCTTTATCATTAGTTTTAATGATAAATTCAGCCACAATATTAAAATTCGTGACAAACACCTATTTTCTGTTGCAGATATATCTCTTGTACCAATTTCTTGATATTGTCATTAGATATAACTCTGCTAAATTACATCCAAAAAATAGATCATTTAGAACTATAAAAACTAAACATAACCAAAAACACTTTTATTATAAGTTAATAATAACTAGAATATTAGAGAGTATATCTAATGAAGCTCATAGGTTTTTGTAGAAGATGTAATAGGATTTCTAAAGAAATACCAGAAGATTAAAACAATACTGCTAAGTGTATTAAGTGTAAAAAAGAATTATTAGTAGTAGATTTACAATTTTATTATAAATATCGAAAGGCCCAAAAATATCTACAAACAAATCCATTAATGAGTGGAAAATATTATTATCAAAAGGTTGTCGAGGAAAGGACATATTCTTGGGAAAAAAAGATCTATGAGGATATACCTACAGTAGAAAAAATAAGTAATTCATTAAGAAATTACTATATAGCAATTTTACAATCAATTGTAGCAGAACAAGAACTTAAGATGACTCATTCAGAGATAACTATAAATGCTATAAAAGAATTTATTAAAATTTTTGACTATTGGATTAAAATGTGGTATTTAGACCATAGTGTACTAGCATATGAAGAATTTGATATAGATGACTATTATATAGAACAAAAGAGAAGAATAGAGAAATTAATGAATGTTACAACAAAACAAACATACGATCTACATTGGTGGGCAAGTAATTGGAGAAAAATAGACGAAGTAGCTCCTGATGAGTTTTCAGCTTTATTAGATAGTATATCCATTAATATTAAAATGGATGAAGAATATGGAGAAGATACGGGATGGGATCTTATCAATGAAATACATAAATTGTTACATAAGGAATCTTTAGATGTTTCTAAATTAATTATCTTATTTGAGAAAATTAGACATATAGAACATGTATCTGGATATATGTTAGAAATGTTCTTCTTTGCAGTATTTAAAGATAGTTGGGCAGAGTGGCAAAGATTCTCAGAAAAGGTATCTAAGGATGTTTTCGAATTTGAGCTTCCCATAGAAATTCAGTTTGGTTATGAGTAACTCATTACTAACCTAAGAGAATCAATCAAGAAAGAAAGATTTATTAATTAAGAATAAACAATCTATATTTATGTTAGCTCAAGACAAACCTGAAAAAACAGTAGTTATTAGGGGATTAATTAATGTCTTAACTAGATTAGTAGGGATAATTAAAACAATAGAACACTATATACTAGATTTAGAACATATAGATTTAAAATCACTAGAAGTAGAGGGATATATTGGTAAATTATTATCAGCTCTTTCTAAAGATGATAGTCATATAAAGAAGATTCTCTCAAATATTTCAACAAATATTGATAGTATGAGACCTCCTAAGACCACTTTGAGAATATTAAAGGAGAGTCTAGAATATCTGAAGAATACTACAAACGATTTTGGTAAGAAAATAGTTTAAGAAATCTTTTTTTCATATCCAACCTATAGTATCATTACGTTTCTTAGGTGGATCTGAAACAACATCAATTCTCTCGATTATCTCTCTACCAATCTTTTCAGTAATATCTCCCTTTTCAATAGCCCAAAAAACTATATCCTTTGCCTCTTCTCTTTTTCCCAATCTCAAATAGGTCATAGCTACATGATAATTAGAAGTTGTTATTCCTTCAAACTCTCTAGTACCTTTAAGTCCTTTTAATGCTTGGGCAGATAAACGGAAGTGATCAGTATTCAATGTAGGTTTTCGAAAGTTGAAACCTGGAAAATTTCTAAATATAACATTATTTCTAAAAGTCAATGGATATCTAATACCATCTAACATATCGAAATTAGTTTTAATAACAGTTTCTTTTTTGTTATCCCTTCGTGCATACCACATAAGAGAAGCATAAATTATATTAGATATTAAGTAACAAAAAAAGATAGAAAATAAACTCGGAAATGTACCAACTTCTATTGTAAAGGCAAGAATAAGGAGTGTAAAACCACCATTACCAGCTAGAAAAAAGCAGAGAATCTGCCATTTATTAGGTTTCTTATTTATTCTCATCTTCACTCTTCACAATTTTTATTTCCTTATTAATAATTGGTATTATATTCGATAATTTATGGTCTAATATTAAGTCATATAAGACACTACAAACTTCAATTTTACCATGTAGAAATCTAAAGTATTTCGCACAGTTATGTAGAATTGCAGTACATTGATTACAGTTAAGAGAATTAGGGGGAATAACTACACTAGGCGGTAGCTTAGGCATTTTCTCAATCATTTCATCTAAATCCATTAGCTCTTTTCTTATTGCCCATACAATATATTGTTTCGATCTTTTATGTAGTATCTGACTATAATCTTTACCATCAATCTCAATATTTATTCTTCTAAATTTAGGCGAAGTATCAATTATTACTTTCAATCTAGATTCTCCCAATTTTATTTTATTTCTGGTTGCCAATTGTATGAATGAGGTCTAAATTCACGGGGGATATAGAAATCAGAAATAGCATATACATTTCTAACTTCCCAACTACTTGGTACAGTAGTGATCATAGACTTTTTTAGAGAACAATTAATTTCAACCATAGACTCTTTTATTTCTCTCTTTAACTTTTCATCATATACCCTTATTTCTTCCCTTATTAAAATCCTATAGAGAATTAGTTTTAATTCTTTGTAATTATTTATTTTATTTTTTTCTTGATTATTCATATTTTCATCCTCTAAATTTTAACAATCTTCTATAAGCATTTCTAACTGAGGGTAACTCTCTTTCCAAAACTTAAATATTTCTCCGATCTCCTCTTTGAATCCCTCTAAAACTTCTTTTACCTCTCTAATATCAAACTTCTCATGAGGATGTGAAATAATTAATCTCAATCTGATCTCCTTTAGGGAAATAATTTTTTCTTTATTTGTAATTCTAAATAATTTCGAGGGATAATCTTTCCATCTTCTGTTGTTAGAGTTAAATGTGGAGTAATTCTATACCACTTCTTACATTTGGTACATCTAATAGAAATAAAGGATAACTGATCCTTGCTAACTTTAAATTCTTCATTACCACATTCACATTTCCAGTACTCATTCAGATCTATAGCCATCCTATTATGCCCCTATGTTTTTTTCATCTTTTTCCAACTTTTCCAATATTCAGAGGGGGGTTCAAATATCACTTTTCTACATTCACTACAAATTAGAGTTTCTGATTTATGAATTGCAACTATATCTGTAAATCCCTCTGTGTTTGTATGATTTTTCTTATAACATTCATTACATACAATTTTATTATCTTTTTCCTTTGCAATACTTCTTATTGTTATATTTTTTGAGTTATAGACCAAATATTCAACTCCTTAAAATCTGTCAGTCATACCCCAACAATCTTTCTTTTTCTCACAATTAGTATCTGGACATTTTATAACCATTTTTTCTTTTTTCTCACAAAAAAACCTTAATAGTAGACTCATTTTTTCCAACTTCTCATATTCTATTGATTAACCAACTTCTCAGTTTGGAGAATCTTCTAAATAAATAAACTTATTTAATTTTGAATCATAAATAAAATATTCATCACAACTTTTACAATAATAATACCCAATATTTTGTATAAGAATTTCATCACATTGAGGACAATTCAACATAATACTTCTCCATATCGGATTCAGTTCTTATTTATTCCATATAATAGTACCTATTAAAACACCAATTCCAATCCCTAATGATAATCCTAACAGGAAATAGAATAATACTATACTCAATATTGTATGACACCACCTAGATTAAATTGAATATTAAATTTATAAAATCTAATAACCAGCAAGTTTCCCATATAAATTGATCAAATATTTTCTCCTTCAATTTAGACAGATTCTCCTTATATTATTTTAACTTTATTCATAAATCTTCTATATTAAGGTAATATTTCTAAATCTCCTTCTAAATAAGAGTTTACATAGTTTCGATTTAGTCCGTATCGAACCATATATTTCATTTGTTTAATATCTTTACTAAACCAAATTCGTTCTACAGTACCATAACACTCTTCTTTTCTTATATGATGATTTTTGATAAAAACTCTATCGCCTACTTTAAAAACAACTGATGTAAATCGCCCTTTATCATTTCGATAATATTTTTTCTTAGCGTTAAATCGTTTTCCACAATGAGGACATCTCAACTTTATAACACCAATTATTCAGTAACTAAATTTCCAAAAAAATTAATACTTTTTTCTATATCAGATTTTTCTTCTTTCTGTCTTTTATTTATTTCTTCAATTTCTTTTTCCAATTCTACTACAATTAAATTTAATAAGATTTTAATCAAACATAACACCTAATTATCAGCCCAATATACTACTAATTAGTGTCCTTTTTTCTCTATATAACTAAGTATTTTCCTTAAATTTATAAGTTCTTTCTCCTTCTCCTGTATTTGTTGTAATATACGTTTTTTCAAATTCTTCTTTGGAGTCCAGTTCTTTGAATCTTGACAACCAACACAAATATAATGACATGGATCATCTTCATATAGGCACAATCTACACTTCTCTATATTTATTCTCTTTAGTTCTAGCCATTGACTAAATTCATGACAGTCGGCACAGTCTCCACCTGCAGTATCCCCATTCTTAGGATTGAATCTACAATTTCTACATAATCTTAAAGCCAAGAATTACATCAACTAAAATAATTGTTATATTAAATTCAATAATCAAATAACCTTCTACTCGTAGTTTCTTGCCATGTCTCTAATTCTTCTCCATAAGTATAAGTTGAACAAATAAGTATTTCTATTGTAATCCATATTGGGAACATTTTGTTTTTCAATTTAATTTATTTCTCCTATATTAAATTGTTTTATAATGATTCTCAATTATAGAATTAAAGTAAAATCCCTCACTATCTTTTTGATAAAATATTAAATATCGTTTCTTCTTTGGCTCTATCAATAAAGTCGTAAAATATTCAAAAATATTACCAAGTTCCAAATTCTTTACAAAAATGGTTGTATGATATCTATTATGCCCACAACAAGAGGCAAGGGTAAGAAAACCATTAAAATTATTGATATAATTAATTCTATTCTTTAAACATTCATCTACATATCTTATTTTACTCGGCCTTCTAGGGCTACTCCTAATAAATACTTTGGCTTTGTTTCTTCCTTCAATATACATTTCTTACCCTACTATTAAATTACTTCCAAACCCAAAGCCTCACATATAGCTTTATATCTATTTCGAACAGTAACTTCTGATACTTCACAAATATTTGCTATTTCTCTCTGAGTTCTACGTTCTCCCTCTAAAATACTTGCAATATAGATAATTCCTCCTAAACTCTTTACCGGATTTTTACCAGTCCAAGCCGATGACTTTTTTGCTCTACTAAGTAATTTAAATACTCTCATCTGAGTTTGCATAGATAATTTTAATTCACTACAATAACGTGCTACAAAATCCTTAGGATCGATAGATAGATTTTCAATTTGTAATACTTCTCTTAATTTTCTAACATCTTTATTTAACTTTTTTCTATTAATACCTAGTTTCTTCTTGAAGGAACTTAAAGTAAGAGACGCCCTACACTTTCTACAAGCAATATAAACCGCAGCAACAACAGTACCTTTGATCTCTCTAACTCTTAATTTTTTTCTCTCAACAGCAGATCGGTAGATTTCTGCCGCCATTCTTCGAATAGTTTTTGAAACACCTAATTTAGAACAAATAAGATTCATATGTGACATTGCAATACTAATATTTCTCTCGAGGCCAGTGATAATCTTAAGTCTATTATGCCATTTTCTAATTCTATTAGCATTACTCCTTTGTTTTGAACTTAGCTTTTTATCATTAGCATCCTTATTATACTTTTCAATATAAGTACTCATTCCCTTATCATAAACATTAATTGCTGGTGGTGTTCCTGCTCGTATTCTTACATCATGTTCGTCACTAAAGACTCTCCATTCAGGTCCTTGATCTATTATCCGATCCTCTAATACTATACCACAAATACTACAGATTAATTCTCCTCTCTTTTCATCTTTAATAATGTCTGTTTCAGAGTGACACTCTGGACAAATAGCTCTATTGACAACTTGTATATCCATAATCCTCAACAGTATATTAAACTAAATCTATATAAACACCACAAATAAAAACTTTGATATTTTATATTTCAGTTAAGATTTTCTGACAAAAATCTTTTAATAATTCAAAATCAACTTCAAATGATAATATAGAATCATTATTTCGAACTAATATTATAGATACCCCACCACTAGTTTCTACAGAAATCGAGGCAGTACCATCACTCGAATATAATTCAGCTTCTCCAAGATAATAAGGCTCTAACTTATCTAGATGCTCTCTGTAATGAGTATATACTTTATCTTCTGGTATTTCTCCACAGATAGGACAATTTCTTAAGAAATTAATAATTTTTTCTTTTTTCATTATAACACCTTATCAAACTATTCCCAAAAGCAATCACAGTTTTTACAGTATAATACTACTTTGGGAAGAAATAAAATAATTTTCCCCATAACTACTTCATATTCTAATTTAGATCCACAATCTGGACAATGAGTAATTTTTAACTTTGGTTCTACTATTCTTAATTTATTTATTTTCTTTCACCGCCAATGAGTTAGGTAAAATTGGATTCATAACCTTGATTTTAACAGTAACCTCAAATAAAGTAGTAGGCTTAAAATACTCTAATACTTCTATTACTCGATCTATGATCACACTTCCAGGACCTAAAATTTTTACATCTGATTCAATATCAAAATCATGACTAACTTCATTTTCTCTAACAAGAGAATCAATAGTATCAATCTTCCTAGAACACCAAAAACAAAAAATATCTCTTAGAGGAAGCCAATTCTTTTTCTTCTCATCTTCAATAAGAGAAGGGGGGATTCCTACTGATATTTCAGTATTGCAATCGGGGCAAATAAAACCTCTATGAATCTTAATATTTTTGTCAGACAGAAAAAAAACATCCTTTATTCTATCTTGATGTTTATATATTTAAACATCCCATTAATAATAGAATAAGAATAATATTTGACGATAAACGGATGTACTACTGAAATGACCAGAGAACAGAGTGTTGGAAAAAAAACAAAGAATAAGGTTGGAATATATTTCCATAATGTTTTCCGCTAGTATCGTTGCGATAGGCGTAATGTGGTAGTCATAGATCCCAATTCGGATTTTGCAAGTCTTCCAACTCAGTAGGTATTACCTAAAAAGGAATATCTGATATGTTTTAGAGTAAATTGGATTACAAAGTAGGTCTTATTCTTATTCAAACTAAATAAAGGTTAGAAAAAGTGAATCCAGAAGAAATAAAAGAAAGATACTCGGAAAAAAGTAATGAATGGATGTTGAAAGATAAAAAACTTAACTTTTATGAACCTAACAAAACAACAACACCCCAAATATATGAAGTAATAAAGAAAATTTTCAGAGAAACTACAATACATGACAATATGATTAGTATTTGGGTAGAAAATCTACCTAAAAATGACTTATACATAAATTTATTAATGGATAGATTAGGAGGAGAATTAGTAGTTTGGATTACTCTAGTAGAAGGAGGCTATGGACAACAGATACATAGCTTTGCTATAGAACCTACTCTAATAGCAGAATATAGTTATGGAGATGATCCTAAATATAAGGGAATAGTAATAATAGAGCCAATAATACGAAATGGAGAATCAGTCTTATTAATAGCAAATATACAAAAAAGTGAAGAAAAAGGAAAGAACTTTGTAAAATATAAAATTCAGTATATAACAGAAATTACTAAGTAAAGAAGCTCTTACAAAATAATTATTGTCATATTAATTATTCAAGTAATTAGTGGAGTTTTTATAGTCTATTCATATTTTGTTGGATAGGAGAAATAATTATGACAGATATTTTAGATATAGAAGAATACTTAAAGGTATTATTCCAGAGCCTAACCTTACCAGAGCTAAAAACAATTTGTAAAGAACTAGAAATAAAAGGGTATTCTAAATATAAGAAAGTAGATTTAGTTGATTTTGTAATTAATTCTATGTCCGACGAAGAAAGAAAAATAATCTTAGCCCAAAAAGAGCTAGAAATTATAGCTAAAGAAATAAATTCAGGAATCCAAATAATAAGGGGTTTTGGTCAAGAGAAAATTGATGAAATTCGTATTAGACCAAAAAACGGTACTACAATTGAAGTTTTATTCAAAGGGTTCAATTGGGAAACAGAGTCATACCTAGAACTATCTCAAGATACTCTTCAAAATCCAGAGAGAGATTGTGATTGTAGAGTGGGTTCAGAAAACGGATTATGTCCTCATTTTTGGATTAATGTAATAATTGCAATAAAAAAAGAAATTATCTCAATTAATGATTGGAGCTTTACAAAACTACCTGATAACTTTCACCCCCAAATACAGAATCTAACTATTCCTAAATTAGATTAAATAACAAAAATAAATATAAAAAGAAAACTAAGAAGTAAAAATTATGGTTTTTGTTGTAGATATTAAGAAATTAATAGAAAAACTTCATAAAGCAAAGTGTGGCATGACAATAGATCCAAATAAGCGTTCTGGATATGGGCATACTATAGAAAGAGTTTTACGCGAGGTATTAGAATCTATAATAGAAGATAATGTTAATAGTTGGACTAGGATGCCCAAAGACGAAATTGAAAAAATCTTTATAAAATTAACAGAACAAACACTATCGGGAGTCAAATAATATGGAAGAAGAAATATTATTACATTTAGATACTATTAACCAACTCAAAAAAGCAATATTTATAAGATACTCTCCAACAGGCGAAGTGATGATTAGCCAAGAAGTAAGAAGTCTAAAAAACAACAAACTTATTAGCCCTCCAAACGAGCCAATAATAATGAATAAAGAAAGGTTTAGAGAACTTATTGAAAAAGGCACTAACCTACTTGAAATATTATAGGAAAATAGGGTTAGAAAAAAAATGTTGGTACAAGTTTATGAAACGGATGCAATGGCCCCAACTACAGGATTCTATCCGAATATTAATTTCTCAAGACAATTAAAAGTGTTTTGTAAAATAACTAAATTACCAGATCTTATGGATTGTTTCAAGTGTCCTTATTTTAATAGTTTTGATCCTGATAAAATGGAAGTAGATTGTAAAGCTCCCCAACCTTAAATTCAAAATAAATCAAAAAGGAGATGAATAATTGAAAATAGAAATACAAACATCCAACTTCTTTAAGTATTTATTATATATTTGTCTAGGTATTCTAGCAATATATTGGCTCATATATTTTGCTGAACAGAAAAACCTCTTTTTAACTATACTAATTTTATTGATTATATTATTTGCAATGATTAGCTTCTTGGCTAAAGAAATAGAAAAACTTGAATGGTATAAATAAAAAAACTAAAATATAGAGAAAATCTTTTATAATTCTTCAAATACCATATTAGTTTCTCTCTTCATTTCCCTCAAAATCTTGGGAATCTGTGAGGCTTCAAAATCAATACTAAAAGTTAAATGTTCAGTAACAATAACAACTGCATATATATTATTTTCTTTTGCAAAAATTATTTTAGAGCCACCAAGAACTATAAATCCTACTTTAAATGGCGAATCTTGAGAAAACTCCGTAATAGACTCAAAATGAAGAATTAATTGTCCAATGGCATAATCAGAACTGAACTCAGGAATAATATTAATAAGAGTAAATTCTTCGGGTTTTTCAAAAATATTTGTTGTAATGCCAGGATAGGATTGTCTAACTTTGACACCATGACAATACTGAAGCTCATCATTATCCATAAGTCTTTTTAAAAACCAGATAAGATTCAAAACCATCTGTGGTTCAGCAGTACTCATATAAATACATCCAATATCTATTTGTTATATGGCTATATAAACATTTTTTCTACTACTTTTGTAATATTTTTCTAAGGTATTTAGATGAGGGATATAAGTTATAGCCTTTCTCTAATTTAATTTGTCAATTTTTTTTATTATTTTTGTAATACAAAAATCAGATAATTATAATGAAAAATCAACTTTTTTTATTATTTTTTCATAAAAATCTGCAACACAATTTTCTATTGAAACAAAAGTATACCTCTGATCCCCTTACCCCTATATGAAACAAAAATCAAGTACTTGATTATGATTTTAATTCCTATTTTTATCCATAAGTAATAAAGGTTAGTGAAATATTTATAAATATAAACATATAATAAATGAGTAAAAATATTTAATGTTATATGATTACAAATCAATAAAAATACAGTTTATAGTGACCAATAATCCATAAATATTTGGGGTAAAAAATATGGCAAAGGAAGATAAATATGAACGAACTACCGTTTCGATCCCTATGGGAGTAGCCAAAGAAATTGAGTCTATTGTAGTCCGAGAGAAAAAAATGTTTCCTAATGTAAGCCAATATGTATGTCATATTATCCGAAATGCAATAGAAAAACTAAAGGGAGAGAACATACAAGAAGTAATCAATAAACTAGAGAGGAAAATAGAGGAAATAAGTAAAAAAAATGCGGTATTAGAGTACAAACTAGAAGAAGCAGGAATAGAAATACCTTAATCTTATTTTTTTATATTTTAGATCTTTATCCAGTAATTATTTTGGGCATATTAGCTAATAATTTTAATTTTTCATCATAATTTAAATCCAAATTCCAAATCTCCTCTCTCTCTTTATCAATTGTTTTATGTAAACCGTTCGCAACATAAGACTCCCTATGTAGATCTAAAGTATTATGATAAATTATTTCAAATAATAATTTTTGATCAAAACAAGTACACCATTTAGCCCAAATCTTAGGAATTACCCGACCAAGATAATCAATAAGACTTCCCTCTTTGGTACGGGGAGAATCAATACAATCGACTAATTTCTTCCTATAATTATAATATTCTCCAGAATAATAATTTTGTCCAACGCCCCATTGTAGAACATCTTTCCAAATAGTTTCTTCCCAAACTTCCCTATGATAATATCCGTAATCTTCACCATAAAAAATTTTCTTCTTAGGTTTGCCATATCGAGAAAAAAAACATTCAAACTCAGGACTATACCCGATAAGTGGAAATGGTCTATTAAGAACTAAACTTCGAATAATACTTTGAAATTTACCAATCATCATAGGATTATGACATTGATAGATTTCAACTAAAGTATCGTGAAAAAAACCAGCAGTAATAATTTTAGCTTTAGGATCATTAGGCAATCCAGTAGACTCAAAATCAATAACAGTACCCTCAGTATGAGCAAATCTGTCAGGGACTTTATATGATAATTTTATGTATGGCCTATCAATCGGAAGTGGAAAAAAAGTTTTAAAATATTTCCAAAGAGAATCTTTAGAAGGATACCATAATTCAATCAGAGTAGTCATTAAAAAGTTACCTATGTTTATGTTTTCTTAACCAGTAAGGTTTCTTCTCCTTTTTTTGTCTCTTAAAAACACTTCGAGGATCAATATTAGGGGATATTCCTATTTTTATTTCTCCCTTTTTCTCATCATCAACAGAAAATGGTTGGTCAGTCGGAACTACCCCTGCTAAAAGTAGAAATAATTTCTCTTTCTTCTTTTTCTTTTCATCATCCATACAATCAATCCAATTTAGAACTTTGACCACATAAATAACAGAGAATCCATTTTTTGCCATTTTCATTAAAAATTTTTATTAAATCACTATCACAATTCGGACAACTATTCATAATACTCACTCCATTTCATTTTTTACCGTAAAGTTTCATTTAATCTTTGTAATTTTAAGCTAATTTTATTTATCATATTAATAATTTTATCAGCAAATTTTTCCATAATCATATCTTTCTTATCATTTTCCCATAATTCATATCCAGAACTAGCAAACCATTTAGCAATAAAAGCCCACTTCTCACCTACATTCATAGGGACTTCATAGACATTTTTATTTCTACCCATTTTATCAGACGCCATACTCTTTAATAATTATATAAATAACTCCATAAAATTGAATTAGAATCTAAAATAATAAATCGTCAATTGCTCTTAAAATAAGACCTTCCATTTCAGGATTTACCCAACCATGCCCTTTTAGAAAAACATCATTTATACAACATTTCCCTTTTGGTGGATTGCTTTTTAAAAAAGTGCATTTTCTATTTTTATTATATCCACAGTCTTTACAATTAATCAATATTCATCATCTTTAATTCTTATCTTATTCATACTGGTATTTTTTCCTTAACAATATCTCTTAAGTCTTTTTCAAAAACTTTAGGCAAGATTTTTAATTTATTTAATAAAGAATCAATTATTTGATCTATAAGAATAATATAATTTATAACTTGCTTATTTATAAGGGAATTAAAAACAGAATCCCGATAAAAATCATAGGTAGTATAATCAATAGCTTTCAATATTAGGGATATAGGATCAATATAATAGGGAAATGAATTAGGATCGTGAATCCTAACAAATTTCAATTTTTCTATTATTTCTCTTAAATACCAATCCAAAGTAGAGATTCGATAATTAGGATATTTTAGTTTAATTTCTTCTACAAAACTTTCTCTAGTAATTTTAGTAGGATAAGAAAAAGGATGTCGTAAGATAATAAAATATGCACTAAAATACAAGTATTTAGGTGGAATGTTAGGATATATCATTAATGAATATCTTAAAATAACATCAAGAACTCTTGCAAATAACATATCACTAATTACAAATTGTTCAAGAATTTGACTAGCATATAATACAATATCTTTGTAATGTTTATTCTTTAAAATACTGTTTAAAGGTAGAATCTCTTCCATTAACTCATCTTCAGTTATTAACTTATTTCCTTTCTAGCATTCATTAAAGTTTCGATAAATTTAACTATATCTTTCATACAACCTGAGCTAAGCATAATACTTCCATTCGTGAAAAAAGTATATTTTCTCCACCCACCATACCATTTTATTATCCCAATCCAATAATCATGTTCGATATTTCGAACTGCATAAACATTTGTTGCTGTTTTCGCTTCAACAAAAACAAACTCAATATATGAAGTTTCTGGTTTAAATTGTTTATAAACTTCTTTTTCCTTCTCTTTTCTTTCCTCTGTTCGTTTTTGTTTTGAGATTTTATCATTAGTATCCAATCAATTATCTCCCAATCCTTTAAATACATCTAAAAATGTTGCGAAGATAGTTTTGAACTCAGGAGTCTCAAGAAAGTCTAATAATACAGGATTATAAAAATTTAATTTAATTTCAAAAATATTATCTTTTTCATTATAAAAAGCAACAAGAAAATTTTTTTCAAATAAAGAAACCAAATCTTCCTTATAATTATCTGGAGAATCCTTATTAGTTCTCCATAAACATCTTCTAAAATCCATAACATCAGTAATTTGTTTAAATCTAGGATTTATGGCTAATTCATCAATTTCGTTTTTATATGTTTCAATTTCTTCTTCAAACATTATACTGTTATTACTCCTTTATTTTTTTTCAAAAAAGCAGACGCATAACTTAAGACTCCTTTAATATCACTAAAACCATAAATAGCTGTTTGATATGATCTATATCGCCAACATATATTAATAAGTTCGCCAATTATATATTTTGGCAAATTCTTCATCCTAATAGTTTGTTTCTTCTTTCGTAATAATAAATCTTTTAGTAAATAAGTAAAAATTAAGCTCTTTCTTCTTTCATAAGCTAAAAGTCTCGGTTTGAATCTAGTAAGTATTGCTATATTTTCTCTTTTATAACCATAATTGGCTTTTAATAGTAAATTTATAGCTTGTTTCTTATTTTTAAATCCATCTGCAATAGCTTGTTTCTCAGTAAGCTCTTCTAAATGGGGAATAAAAATAATATCTACTACTTCTGCTGCATAGAGATACAATCGCCATTCTTTCTTTATTGGATCCTTATATAATTGCATTAAAGAATTTTTGCCGTTTAGAGTTTTTTGCATAAACTAGCCATAATTTTTATTAGTATTTTATTAGTAGAATATTTAAAGACCACTATAACACCCGATAAAATTTTTGAATCTTGGAGTTTAAATACTTCAGTTTTAAGAAATATTGGTGATCATTTATGGCAAAAATTGTAGATTGTCCTAAGTGTGAGAAATTTTATAAGGAAAAAAATAGAGTAATGTGGAACTATGACGGATTTTGGGATGTATTATATGGAGATGAAGTAGGGATCTCAAAAGAGCAATGGAAAACCTTTGGTCCAGAGCAAAGAAAGGAAATCTATCAAAAAATGCTAAAAGATTTTAATGCAATACCTTTTTTAAACGAAGATGGTACTCCACATTATAGATGTTTAGCTACTTTTATAGGATCAGAAGTTGCAAAGAAATTTTTTGAAGAAAATAATCTAGATTTTTCTGTTGAGTTTATGGATCAACAAGAAGAATCAAAGGGCGAGAAGAAAGGAACAGCTAAAAAAACTAAAAAAACTAAAAAAATAAAGAAAAAATTAAAGAAAGAAAAAACAGAAAAAGAAGAACCTAAAGAGAAAAAAGATGAAACTAAGGAAGAACCAGATAAAAAACCGAAAGCTGGAAAAACACTTATGAGTTTCAAACAAACAATGGAAATAGTAACAGGTACTCTACTCAAAGTCGAAAAAATAATAACTACAAATAATGAGATCCTAAGGGATGTCAAAAAAGGAATCGAAAGACTAAAAACTCATCTAGAAGAAGTCTATAAAGAATATAACATACCTAATAACGAAAACTAACTCTTTTTCAAAACTATTAAATATTATTTCTTCCTCTATTTTTTCAAAAGACAACGGAGATGAAAATCAAGACAAAAATCATCTTACTATCTGCATTGGTTTTTGGGATGCGTTCCCCCCCTTCCGAATAGGAACACTAATCCTACTTTTTGTTAATTTTTTTCCCTAGAGAGATAAAAAGAAAGAGAAGGATTCGACGGCTTATCTCCTCCAAAGTTCCTCCGAACTAGGGTAATAACTCTAATTCCTTCATTTATTGCTTTCTTGAGTATATACCCTTCTAGCATAAATGATCATCTCCGTAATTATAGGAATAAGGGTAGATGAAAGATAGTAAGAAAAAAATGAGTATAAAAAGTAGGGAGATTAAGGGGAAAATAAAAAAATTATTGAATTATAAGATTTGCTTTAGAACCACGTTTATTAAGAAGCTCAAGTATTTTTTCTGCTTTAAATCTAATTCCAGCAGGGGATGAACACATAACAGTTAGTTGGTAAATAGATAAACCAATATTTATTAAAGAAACTTCAGGAACTTGATTAATCTCTACTAAGGTACTCTTATTAGGTTTTTCTATCGAAAGTAAGGTGGTGCCATAAAGAGAATCATCATGAGATAACTCATTTGTATGTCTTAAAACTTGATCTCGCAACTCAAATTTAGTCCAAAGTATTCTTTTTGGTCCTTGTAAAACATCAGAAACATCCATAACATCATACCAAGCTGCTCTATCCTTAGCAATCATTTGAGGATTTCCTAAATCTTTTCTATATTCTGCAATCTTTTTTACAAGAGACTGATCTAACCATAATTTTGTGTATTCAACAAGATCCAGAGGCTCTACACCAGGATAATCTTTTAGTCGAGAACTGGGTGATAACATAATAATCAAAAAATTTATTCTACTGAAAATTAAAAAAGGTTGTGTTTATTCAAAAATGGATTTAGACAAAAATCGATCTAATATATTAGTCGTAATAACTTTCTTCTTTGTTTTTCCTACATCTCTTCCTTTTGTCTTTTTAGGAATCCCAATATCAATAAGTTTATCTATTATTTCTATAACTCCTCTATTAAGAAAATCAAGCAACTTACCCCTAGCATCAAGAGAAATTTTGTATCCCTTTTTCCTAATAATATCCATAGCTCTAGTAATATAAACTAATGGCTTCTCAAAATCTAATTGTTCTTCTATAACCATTTCTCTGCTCCTATTAATATGTCTGAATAACTTTGATCAGAAATTAACTCATATCTAATATCTCTATACTTTATAAGAAGTTTTTTAATACTAGGCCACATTTGTTGTATATCGACATTTTCTCCCCTATAATCATTCCTAAGAAGCTCTAATATTTTATTATCTTTATTTTTTACAATAACAATACTATTCTTCGTAATGTCATAAGACTCTAGAACTTGAAGAGCATCAAAAAATGCAGTATATATTGCTAATAGAGAATTATTTCTATTCTTAGTTTTCTCATTACCTGGAATAACAATCCCATCAAATCTAACAAATGAGTCTCTAGAACTCTTTTTGGATATAATTCCTGGATTGGGTATGACACGATATACTCCATAAACCCTATTTTTATCATCTTCTCTTCCTTTAATACTAACAAGAAAAATATTAAGAATCATAAAGATCATCCCTACTTCGAGATTTATAAGAACTATGGAAAAAAATAAATGACAAATTATTTAAAAAAATTACTAAATAGTATTTTTTAAAAATATAAAATATAGTGAATAAAAATGCACTATAAACGATTTATTCCGATTTTGATAATATCTGGAATGATATTAGGATATTCTATCTTATCTAATACTCTACATCAGGCCTTATCAATAGGAATTAAAAATACAAACAACATACCGATCAATACTTCTGACGCAACATATCAATTCCATAGTTACAAAGAAAATTTTAACGATTTTGGAGATCATTTCACAAATAGTAGTGGCTCGATAAATGTAACTTGTGGAATTGGTAAAGGAGCAGGTGGATTACAATTAAATTACACACCTATAATAATAAACAGAACTCTTCCTCCAGATAAAGACAATTGGACTGAGGATGTTCGTAATATAAATGGTGTTTGGGGGAATTGGTTCTTAGGTTCACCACCAGATAGTCTTAATAAGATACAATTAGCTCCCGGACTTACAAGCCCTCTTTATGTCGAAATAAATTTTTCAGAAGTTTGTGATAATGTAGCAATTATAGGTTTTCAAAATGAAACAGGAACTTGGAATCTAAGTCAATACGATCAAGTAGAATGGTTTTTTGCTTGGCAATCACAGGTTGGTCCTGGACCAACAAATATAATTTTACGCGAAGTTCGATTATTTGATATAAGTTTAAATTGTTATAGACGTGCCGAGTACACAATGATACCCTATTTTGCCATACAACAATATTCAAGAAACCTTAGTGAATTTATAGACGATCCAGGATTTGACATAACTCAAGTATTAGGAATAGAATGGGAATTTACCTATAATCCAATATGTGTACCACAATGGTATCTTACTTATTGGGATGTATTATACTTTATAGACTTTCAAGACATAGGAACCTATAAGGAAACTGGCATTTGGTATTCCGATTGGATAAATCTACCTGAAAATAATATGCTTTGGACCGAACTAATAATTGACACATCACACCCTGATAATACAACGATTGAAGTAAGCATTGATAATACAACATTTATACCACTAGATATTAATACCCCTAACTTAGGACAATTCTTAGTTTCGAGACCAATAATACTTAGAATACGATTAGAACAAACAGCAACTAATGGTACACCATTTATAGACTATGTAATAATTATGGCAGAGCCAATACTAGCCCAACTATTAGAACTCTTCGGGTTTTTAATACCTAAAGAAACTACAATATATTGGATAATATCAACTACTACTGCCTCTGGAGTAGCAATAATATTAGCAATTTATGTCATATACAGAAGGTACAGAAAAACAACAATCGTAAAACTTTAATTATCTCTCTTTTTTTATTTATATTAATGTATAGAAAAGAAAAAGAAATTTTATTAAATGCAATAACTAAAACTACTATAGGAAAAGACAGACAAACAAAATTGGAATTATTAAGATATACTAAGAGCTATATAGAAGATATGTTACAAAAGAAAACATTTTCTAAACGATCAGATAGAGTAGTTAAAGGGATTATAGAGAAAATTATTGAAGCAGAAGAGAATAGAACCAATAGATATGGAAGAGAATTTCTTTTTCAAGAGGTAAATATATACTTATTATGCAGACCAATAGATCTATTGATTAATATTGATAATTATGACCGTACACGTCTTGATGATATACCATTTAAAAGAATTGTAAATGGTACAAAATTATTATTAAAAAAAATAGATCTTGGTGATAAAGTAACACTAAAAAGTACTGAGGGGATAAATAGACGATATATAAAAGGTAAGAAAAAAAGACCAACTCCCGCATCAATAACTCTTGAGAATTTAAGGGTACGACTAATAATAAAGAATAATGGAAAAGTATATGTTCTACAATTATTCTTTTATGATGAACTAGCAATTGAGCTTGTTGAAATACAAAAATACTCTACTTTTCTATGTGATATTATTCGTGAAATTATCTTAGATAATGCAAGTAAGTATCCTGAGGTAATAAAACTAGAGATTATATAAAAAGTAATTACATATAATTAATTATAATTAACAAAAAAAATCTTCTTTTTTTATGTTATTTCTCAAAATCTATAAGATTAATAACAAAGAATTTTAGTCGGTATTTCGATATAGCCACTTTTATTACTTCTCAATAACACCATTAATTTATAAATAAATTTTAGTATAAGGTATAGTAATAAATAAATTATTTTTAGGTGATAATATATGTCGGATGATGTATTAATGCCCCCAGATCAAGACTCCCAAGCTAGCATTACAGTACTAAAAATTGAAAATCTAGAACTTCGTAATTTTAAAGAAGAAGAAGCAATAGAAGTAACAATAAACTCTTTTAAAGATTCTCAGACTGGTAAAACAGTCATATTTTCGGTCTCTGATGAAACTGGGAAAATCTCTCTTGATATTAGAAAGGAAAATAATATGGATAAAATTACAAAACTGATGACATTATCTGGTGCAAGAGTTAGATTCCAAAAACTTTGGAATACACAAGATTATAAAAATTTCAAAAGAATATCTGCGGGAAATAAATTTACATTTCAAAAAATAGAAGACGCACCAACTACACCAACACCTATTTCAACTACACCACAACCTACTTATAATGGTTTCGAAAAAGGAGCTAAACTATCTATATTATTAGATGGTTATGAAGAACCCAATGAGGTTACTTATGAGGGACTAACAAATTTTGGACCATATACACCAACATTTATAAAAGTAAAGAGTAAGAATGGTAAGGTTTTACATATGAGAATAAGTTCAATAGTACAAATAACTGAAGAATAAATCAAATCATTTTTTCTATATTACTAATTTTTGAAAAATCCCAATTAACAATATATGAATTTTGAACTATCCTACTCATTATAAGACCTAATGACTCATTAGATTCAGCAAAAATAACACAAATAATTTTATTTTTTTCTTTTTCACTATTAGTATAAATTTGTTTACAAGCCTCTTGTTCTTTTAAGAAATTTACTACTTCTTCAATACTGCCATTTAAATAAAGAGTTAAAACTCCTCCAAATTCTTTTGAATATATAGGAACTAATACTATTCTAAATGCCTCAGACTTCATTAGTTTATTTACCCTTTTCCTAATAGTAGTTCTAGACAATTTTAGTTCTGCAGCAATCTCTGATAATGGCGTTCGGGCGTCATCACCTAACATTTTGATAATAGTTCGATCAACATAATCCAATTTTGTCTCTTTCATCTAACCACTCTCTGAATTTACTACATACCAGATTGGGCCAGTGGAATATTTTTCAACCTTTCGTAATATATGTAATTTTTCTAAAATACTTAAGACTTTTCTAGTCTTTAGGACATCCCAATTTAGTTCTACAATTATTTCTCTAGTAGTAATTTTAATTCTATTTTTTAATAATACCAATAAATTAGAAACATCCTTTGAAAGTGTAAATGAAGAAATTTCTATATACAGATTTTTAAGATACTCTTTTAGACCAACAATTAATTTCTTCTCTTCTAATATTCGTAATGTTTCTATTAAATCATCTGGAGAAACAAGATCAGTATTATAATATTCTCGAAATAAAGAAAAAAACTCTTTAAATTCAATAATATGATCAATCTCTTGGTTTATTTTATTACAAAATTCTAGAACTAAATCTGCTAACAACTTTATTTTATCATGTCTTAGATAAATAAGGTTTATTTTATCACTTCTTTTTTCTTCCTCAGTTTTCTTAGGTGTATCTTCTTGATATACTGTTGTTATAGTTCGTCTATTTGTTTGTATAGGAGGTTCTACTTCAAAAAGGCCACGAATAACTTTAATTACTTGCCAAATGTGGTTTTTATCAGACCAATTAGTAAAAAAGTCGTGATGGATAATTCCATTTTTTATTTTAGAATGAGAAATATTAGCCTTAAAATTGATTCTAGGAGGTTTATTAGGGAATCCTTCTGGAATAGTAATCTCTAATCCGACCATATATCCATTCATGTCATCTTCACGATATAAAACTCCATGATATATAGTCAGACTAGGGTTAGCATTAAATTTTGGTTCATATTTAGCAACTAATTTATATTCCTGTAATAAGAGAGGATCAATATCAGACATAATAATCAATAATGAATATAAACAAAAATCATTAAAAAATTAAGGCTAATAAAAAAATATAAAAAAATTAGAATTTTCCCATATCATCCAAATATGGAAATGGCTCATCATCAGTAACTACCTCTTCAATATTAACAGTAAAATCTGCTTCTGATGTTCTTCCAGCTCTTTTTCTTTCTTCAAAGAATTTTTGAATATATTCTGCACCCTTTGGACATAACGATTTTCCCGTTTCATCTGATAAATATCGAACTGGGCACCATAAACACCAAATCTTGGGAATTGGTTCACCATTTTCTACAGCAAAGATTTTATCTACTCTCTCATTCATTTCCATACGTAAGATCTCTAGATCTATTTCCTCTTTGAAATCCAAACTAAATGAGGCAACGGTAGCTCCTTTTATTGGATAATAACAAAGCCTGAAATCCTTCTCCGTTAATGCTTGAGCTGTTCCAATATGTATAAGATCATCTTCATAAGGCGGTCTTTGTTCCTTTTTTCTAGCTCTAATTCTGGCACTAGGAATTATATGAGTAGGATAACCATTTATTACTGGATAAAGTTGAAGAAACTTCTTTCTAACTTTACCAGAGGACTCAAATTCAACTATTTGATATTGCTGTTTCTTCTCCCCCTCAATTAATACTGGAGGATTTAATATTTCATTTAATTTCTCAACTATTGCAAGTCGATTGAAATGAATCGCAATCTGAGCAGTAGTATATGGAAACAATCCAGGTTCAGTAATACCAATACCATAGATAAGGTCATATTTATTTACTATATAGTTAGATAATCGAGGACAAAAGAAAAGAATTTCAAATCTATATGTATCAATCGGAGGAAGTGGTGGAGTCTCAGTAACTCTAGGTAAATACCGTTCTCGAAATAAACCAATAATTGAACGATAAATATGGGCCCGTAAGTCAGTATTCAAGTATAACTCTTTAGGTATTACTGTATGAACTCTCGTAAATCCATATCTAACAGATAGATCCTTAATTGGACAAAAGTTCTTTAGACCACTTTTTCTACCATTTCTATATTTATTTGATAAAGTACCGCCATAAATACAATAGGCACATAAACCAGATGGCTCTGGAACTAGTTTTTCATTTAAGATTCTAACAATAGTAGCCATATCAGAATATTGAAATGCCTCAGTAATAGCTTCATCATATTCTACTCCGCGTTCATAAAGTATTTCACGAATTTTAGAAACATCATCTCGCGTATATCTCATTGTATAGGGAGCAATACCCTCTTTAGAGGTTCTTGAGAAATAAATAATATGAGATAAAGAACTATTTTTCATCATAACATAAGAATTACTTTGATCTATATGACTTGTTGCAGGAGCTTTATTATAAATTCTTGGACTACCACAGACTTCTACATTTATCAATTGTGGAATATTCATTCTATCAGCACTAGGTAATCCCCAAAAACTCTCTTTGGATTTTATCTCAAAAATACCTCTTCTTGCAGTATCAATATCAATTTCTCCAATTAATATAGTATCTGACTTAGGGATTTTTTTCTTTATTACCTCTGAAGGATAGATATTGGCTAAAAACTCATGTTGAGCAAAAGAATCTTCTAAACAGATTCCAATAAACATCATATTTAAATCTGCTAAATCTTCAAAAACTACTTCAAAAAGCCTATCCCCTGCTGACATAAGCAAACAATGATTTAACTCGGTTACGTGTATATTATGTGGTTCTCGACGCATAGTTTGTTGCTCATTCATCCAAGCAATAACTGAATGTTCTACATAGGTATCAAAGTTTTCATCCCTACTTGGAATGACATTTTCATCTTCCATTCGTCACACCTATTTTTATCATAAACAAAACATTTATTTTGGTATATTATACAAACCTAATATAAAACTTGTGGATTTGTGATAATGAGTAAAGAGATAGTAGGACCAGATGATCTATCAGTAAATCCTTATATTAAACATATATTGATAGAAAAGTTGGATATAAAAGAATTTTACCCACCACAAAGTTCAGTATTTGAAGATAGTGAAATTCTAGAAGGGAGAAATATATTAATAAAGATGGAGACCGCTGCTGGAAAGACATTAATCGCGGAAATAGCCATGATGGAAGAGATACTAGAAGGAGAAGAAGGAAGTAAAATTGTTTATACTACTCCTCTAAAGGCACTTGCAAGGGAAAAATATGATGAGTTTAACGAACATTGGGGGAAGAAAGCAAAAATAATAATGTTAACTGGAGATGTTGGTGGAGAAGGAGTAGCCTTTGATATTAGGGAAGGAAATAAAGCCAATATCATCATAACGACTAATGAAAAATTAGATTCATTAATTAGACGTAATATTATATGGTTACAAAAAGTATCAATATTAGTTGTCGATGAAATTCATAATGTAATTTCAGAAAATCGCGGTCCAACTATCGAAGTGGTAATTGCTAAACTACGACAACTAAGAAAAGACAAAATTCAAATTATTGGATTATCTGCTACACTTGGTAATGCAGAAGAGTTAGCTGAATGGTTAGATGGCGAACTAGTACCTATTGGAACCTATAAACAAACTCGTATATATCCAGATCCAAAAACAAAGAAAAGAAAACAACTAACGGTAGAACATCCTCTCAGTCTATGGCGACCTGTAAATCTCATTAAAGGAATTTATGATGCAGAAAAAGGCGTTATCTACTGGATAGATAAAGATCTAGGGATAATAGCACCCGAACCCATAGAGAAAAGATTATATCATGAAAGAGTGACAACAACAACTGAACTAAAACATAATGCAATAGTCAGTTTAACGGTTCAAGGTATAACACCCAAAAAAGGCGAAGAAGTAAAACAAGTCCTGGTATTTACATCTACTAGAAAATCCGCAGAATCCACAGCATTAATGTTAGCTGGAAAAAAGACTGCACGAAAAAGAACTGGATATATAGTACCTTTTCTAAAAACCACTGAGAAAAGAGAACTAGCAAATTTATCAGACCAAATATTAAAAGGATATGAATGGAATTCTTCAAAGACAAAGAAACTCTATAGATATACCCCCTCTAATAAAGATAAAAATCTAGCAAAGATGATTGAACGTGGAGCGGCTTATCATCATGCTGGTCTAAGGGCAGTTCAGCGTAGACTCATAGAACAGGGTTTTAGAGATAAAATAATAAAAGTTATTTGTGCAACACCGACTCTTGCTGCTGGAGTCAATTTACCCGCAAAAACAGTAATACTAGCTACACATCAGAGATATGTTGGAGGAACAATAAAATATGCAAATCTACCTAAATATGAAGTGGTCCAGATGTTAGGTCGTGCTGGTAGGCCGAGACTTGACAATATTGGTGAAGGTATCCTAATAGCAACTGATGAACAAATGTTCAACACTTTAAAAACCCTTTATATTTTTGGAGAAATAGAAAATATAGAATCACATCTAGGAGAAGAAACACATCTAAGGAAGCATTTACTAGCATTTATCTCTGCGAGAAGACAAAAAATAAGGGAAGAAGTATCTCCTGTTGAGTGGGTACCAAGAGAGGATATAGAAACATTTATTCTTAATACTTTTTATGGGTTCCAAACAAAGAGTGTATTAAAAATACAAAAAATAGTAAATAAAATCTTTGATTTTTATATAGAAAATGATTTAATAGAATATGATGAAGAGGCTGATTCATTTCTAATAACAAAATTTGGAAAAAGAACAGTAGAATTATATGTAGATCCACTTTCATCAGTAATGATCAAACAAGGAATAGAAATATTAGCCCAATATCCAAAGGATAAATCGCCATATACCGCATTATCTTGGTTAAATCTACTGGCCTATTCTCCAGATATAACACTGGTAAATGCTGTTGGAAACAGACAAGCAGATAGAGATTTATTATTTGGATTTATTAAAACAGAATTAGCTGGGCAGAAATTCTTCTCAGTAACTGCAAAGAGGCAAATATTTGAAAAGGAAAATCCTATTCCACCAGAGGGAGAATATGAACATTTTGATTTTTATACTAAGAGAATGCAAGATTTCCTAAGTGCTTTAAAACTAACAAAAATAATGACAGATTGGATACACGAAATAAGAGAAGATGATATACTAGCTATGTATGGTTCGGGGAAGGTAAATCCGGGAGATATATTTCGATACAAAGAAATATATGACTGGTTATTGTTCGCAAGTAGTGAAATAGCTCGACTATTGGGATATTCTGATAAACAAAAAGCATTTACTAGTTTGAGATTACGTGTAGAAAGTGGAATCCGCCCAGATATTCTAGAATTAGTAGAGATCAAAGATATAGGAAGGGTTTTAGGTAGAAGAATATTTACTTATTTACTAAAGAAAAAAATAGGTAATAAATCAAACAAATTAGGAAGAGATTTAACACAAAAGGAAGAGAGAGAGATAAGAAAAACCCTTGCCAAAACAGCTAAACGGGAACTTGCAAAGTTATCTGAAGATGAGCTAATCTGGAACATAAAAGGGATCGGTCCAGATATAGCAAAAAAGATAAAACAACAATTAGAAACCGAGATAGGGAAAGATATAACTCCTAAATTATTTGAAAAGGAATGACACTAATAGACTGTATAACTTCACAGTACGAAGATATACACTTCATTAGTGTATTTTCTCCCTTTTCTTAACTTTTCTTATAGTATTTATAAATCTGAAAGATAATAGAATTTTTAGATATTTTTAGTAATTAATATATTTTTGGGGCGACGAAAATGCCTACACATCAGACTACTATGTTTCGTGGAGTAGTAGAAGAACAGTTGGAGGAGAGATTCCAAAGACTCATTTCTGGTAAAGAGGTAGACATGGTAACTCCAAAAATATTATTCTATCAACATTTAGACAAATTCTTTAGTATTTATAAGGACATAAAAACTCCCGATATAGGAAGGAAAAACGATCCAAATAGTCAATATCAATATTACATAGCTGAAATAATACCTAGTTGGTGCGAAAAGAAAATAAACGAAATAAAAACTAGAATGCAAGAAGAAAACAAAACTCTTAAACAACTAGGATATAAAACCATAGATAATGATTCTCTCCAACATTGGGTAATACTTAGACGACAACTAAGAATAATTCCAACACAACGAGCTTTTGTATCATGGTTTGGTGGCGAGGGGTATTTAGATGATAAAAACTCGGATATTAGATTTTCTGGATTATTATTAATTATAGGAGAACGAGCAACATTATTATCCAAGATCGGAGAAGAATTAAATAGTCTAGACTATCCCGCAACAATAATATCTACTACAGGAACTGCTGCATCAATGGTCTCAGAAATAGTAGAATTGTTATCATCAATTGAAAGAGATAGAAAAGCTGGAATGAAAATAGCTATCTTTTATCTACATAATTCAGATATAAGCGGATATAATAATTACTTAAGCCTATTAGATAGTACACAAGTTTATAGCTTAGGAATAAATACAGATTTTATCGAGTATAATAAACTAGATATTGAAAAATTAAAAGAAACTTATGTTATGCCCCAAAGAAGAAGTTCTGAAACACTTGAACGATACGAACATAAACTTAACAACAGAAAAAATAAATTAAAGAATCAAATACTCGACTTAAAAAATAGTAAAATAAAAGATATTATAGCCGATCTAGGATATTATAGAATAGATCAGGAACGGGTATATGCCTTATATGGCTTGGAGCCATTTATAAACTATTTTGAAAAAATAATTAAAGAAGAGAAAATAGTTTGGGATATAACAAAAATCTGTAAATTAGAACTTACAAAACCTAAAAGATATTTTGAACTACAAACTCGGATCTTAAATATTTGGGAATTATTAGAAAATAAATATATGAAAGATTGGAATTGGGAATCTTGTAGTGAAACACTTTTAGAACAATATACAGATAAGAATAGCATATATGATGGAGATATAACAGAAATTGTTGAACTAATTAATCAACAAAAGGCAGAATTACAAAAAATAATAGATACTAATCCTATAAATAATGAAATATTAGATAAAATAGAAGAAGAGATCAAGAAGATAGAAGATAAACTAAGTTAAACCACATTATATCTATCTTGTGTACCTGATAAAAAACCTTTTTCTTGTAACTCATATATATATCCTTCAATGGTTCTTACATTTGCAACTTCAGGAGCTTTAGGATAAGTTTCTTTATACATATTTACTATCTGTTCTATAGTAGCATATTTTTGGTGTTCTTTTTCCTTAATCCTCATAACCATATCTAATATTGATAAAATCCTATCCGATCTTGATTTAGTCTTACCAATGTGTAATTTATCCATATCAAAAACTTCTGCCTCTTCGTCAAAGGCCACTTGTCTTAAAAATACATTCATAATCCTTATTGCCGCCTCAGCATCTTCTATAGTAACCTTTTTTCTTAATTGTATTTTAGCTCTTGCTTCTGCAGTTCTAGTAATAGCTTCTAATTGTCTCCACGAAATAGCTATTGGAGATTTTTCACCATTACCTTCTTTTGCTGCACTTTTTCTCCTCATAGAGAGAAAATACTCTTTTATTTTGCCTTTTGCTTCTTGAGAAAGCATAGGATCACACGTTTTTCTAGCATATTTTTGATATATAGCTAATCTATTAGGGGGAATAACCCTAGAATCATCATATTCTCCACTTCGTAACATCAGAATATGATCAGTAATAGCTTCATCCATATCTTTTTGTGGAATATCTTTCATTATGAAAATATAGTCAAACCGATTAATTATTGAGATCGGAAGTTTTCGCATATTATCAGAAATACTTTTATCTAAATCATATCTACCATAGGTAGGATTTGCAGCAGCAATAATAGATGTTCTAGCATTTAACTGATGAACTTGTCCAGCTTTGGCTATTGATACTCTATTTTGTTCCATTGCTTCATGAATTGCACTTCTATCATGTGGATTCATTTTATCAAACTCATCAATACATGCTACACCAAGATCGCAAATAACTAATACACCAGCTTCCATCATATATTGACCAGTGGCTTTATCAAGAATCATAGCTCCAGTCAAACCAGCAGCAGTACTCCCCTTTCCAGTTGTATATATACATCTAAGAGCAAGATCCTTTATAGACTGTAAAATTTGCGACTTTGCGACTCCTGGATCCCCAACAAGAAGAATATGTAATAGGCCTCGTAACCAAATACCACCAACTTTTTTTCGGGATCCTTCAAATAATAAATACATAATAGCTTCTTTTACATCTTGGTGTCCATAAATTGAGGGAGCAATAGAATCAATAATTCTATCATATATTTTTGGATCTTTAGCTAACTCTTTACAATACTCTTCATCCTCAGGGGTAATTTCTTCATCTAACGGATCTTGTTCAATAGCTTCAACATAATTTGCTTCAAGAAAAACTTTCTCTACTGTATCATGTTTCTTTATACCAACTCTAGAGGATTTCAAGATACCACTTATCCGAACTACATTACTCCCCTTGACTTTATCAACTAAATCTCTTCGTAAAATAACATCTAGAGTTTTTGCTTGTACTAATGACGCCTCTTCATGCCTCTCTTGAATAGTAATCTTTTGATATTCTACATATTTTGCTTTCTCTTCTTTAGATATAAAAGGTCCCTTTCTTCTACACATTTCATTCTCACATTTTATAGGGACAACTCGGACATAATTAGGATAATATACAGTAAATTCACTATTACATTGCTTACAATAAAAGACTTCTTCAATCTTTTGTGGTCTAACCCAACCAACACGAACTACTATCCCCTCAACTTCAATCATTTTATTAATATATTGTGATTTGATCTGCTTAATTTTTATTCTATTTATATTGGTATGAAATAAATCATCTGGATCTTGGTAATTTCGGAATCTTGGTATTACCAAAATATTATTTTCAGACTGAAAGTACCCAAAAACTTTTTTTAATGCTTTTTCACAATATTTTAAAAATAATTTAGGTGTTCGAATAATACCAGTTGCAAGATCTTTATCAAAAGAAAAGAGATCAGTAAAATCTATTTCTATAGGATAAACATTACTAGGACCAAAAACACTTAGATATTTAGTAATATTTACATGACTTACATCATCACGATATTTATCATAAAATCCTGTTTCTTTTCTTTTATCAGAGACTTTTTTAATCCAATAATAATATTTTCCAAACTTGTTTTTATCGATCTTTACATACCGTTTGTCAAATTTTTCTAGAAATTGAGTAAATTTCTCTACTGCTACTACTTCTGAATACAAAAAATCTCCCCTTATTTTTCTAATAATTTATCAATACAAGTAATAAGTATTTCTTCTATAGGTTTTCCCTTTTTATTACAGTAGATCTGTAGTTTATCATATTTATTTTTTGGTAATGAACATTCAATTATTACAGTTGTATCTTTAGGGCCTTCAAGAGTAGCAGCTAATCCACTTTCAAAAATTGAGGGGACCTCATCCATAGTTGATGTTGAAACTTCTAATTTTTCTTCATCTATATCAGGGGAAATAACTTCATCCTCTTCTAATATAGATTCACTAGAAGTAACAACATCAGAAATATCACTATCACCAATATCAAGAAGTGAGGGTGAAATTGATTCTCCTTCAGTATAAAGATAATTTTTAGCAAGTTCGTCTAAGTCGGGATCGTCAGGAGATAAAGGAAATGCTGTAATAACTGATATATCTACTGTTTTTAGAAATTTAGTAATACTTGCACAGAAGATACCCTTATGATCGATACAATAAAAATCTCTATTATTTAGATCATTAATCTTGATAAGACAAGTATTGTTAAAAAGCGTATCATTAACAGTAATCGTTTTTGACGTTCTTTTTACAATTTCATATGGAGCTTTAGAAATGACTTGTTCTTTCTCTTCTATAGGAGGTACTTCATCTACTGACTCTTCTGTCTCACTAGTTAGAGGATTAACAATTAACTCATATTGTTCTTTTGTTTTTTCTAGAGTCCAATTATTTTTGATCACCCTATCTGCAAATTTTTTTTGTTCTTTTCTATCTAATTTAGAAATAACCTTAGCAACTGAAAAATTAATTTTCCCTTGTTCTACATATTTTCTTACACTCTGAACACAATCTAGAACAAGAGATAATCTACTAGAAACCCAACTTTCAGTTCGCCCTAAGTCAATAGCAATTTGTTTTTGAGAAAGATGATTATTCTCAATTAATTTTAAGATTAATCTACCTTCTTCAATAGGTTTTCCTTTTTTCTGCATTGTAAATATTTTAGATACAAGAATCCAAGCATCTTCTTCACTCATTCCAATCCAAACAAATGCTCTTATCGTCTTTTTGTCGGCTTTCTTTGCTCCCAAATATCTATGTTTTCCATCCATAAGCTCTAAGGTACCATTATCTTCTCGAAGGTGTATAGGATAAATTTGTACATTAGTTTTTTTGTAGTCATTACATATACGATCAACGTGTTCTTCGTCAATACTATCTCTGACGCGGTACTTATCTACATTTATTAATTCGAGAGGAACATCTCGTAATTCACATTTAAAAGTAGAAATCATAATAAATACTTCATTTCTAACTTTATAAAGTTCCCTCTAATTAAATTTGATAAAAATATAAAAAAAAATAGAGTATTTTTTATGCTTTATATCCAATCATTGCTGCAGCTTGAATTATTGCTATGGTAAAAATACCAAATCTAAAGAAGAAACCAACAAGATCTATTGAGAGAATCAAAGCACATAGAGGAACATCTAAGAACATAACTGTCAAAACAAAGAAAATCACGTACCCAATAATACATCCCGCATCAACAATATCTGGAGCATCAATACCCTCTGCATCTCTCATAAAAGCATTTGTAAGAAAGAATAGAGTATAAAATGCCATTACTGTCATAGCAAAAATTATATTCCACCAGTTATTAATTACAACAAATGGAATTCCAGCTCCTAGACCGATTGCAGTGAAAATTAGCAATAAAATACTCATTGTATATACTAAAAATGCCACAAACCATGTAACCGGTTGTATTTTCTCCAATCTAAACACCATACTAGTATGTTTTAAAAAATTTATCGATCTTATCAATATTTAAATTTTGTTATCTTTAGTTTTTTAAGATTTTCCACACTCCATATAAACTATAAAAATAATTCTAAGTAGTGATAATTATGCCAAATAATAAAAATAATGATGAAGAATTAGCAGAAGTAGAAGTTCCAGAGGATATACTAAATGATCTACTAGAAATTAGTGGTGTAGGCAAGACCATAGCAGTAAAACTCTACAATGGGAATTATACAGAAAAAATGTCTATTGCAGTAGCTTCTCCTACTGAGCTAGCTGCTGATACAGGAATAGGGATTGCTACTGCAAGTAAAATAGTAATTAGTGCAAGAGATTTATGTGAGCTAAAATATGAAAATGCTTATGAAGAATTAAAAAGACGAAAAACTATGGAACGATTTACTACTGGATGTAATGCTTTAGACCTTATGATGGGAGGCGGGATAGAAACTGGCTCTCTTATAGAAGCATATGGTGAATTTAGAACTGGAAAGACTCAGCTAGGAATTCAATTATGTGTTACTGTACAATTACCGAAAGAAAAAGGCGGACTTAATGGTAAAGCCCTATTTATAGACTGTGAAAATACTTTTAGACCAGAACGCGTACTCGAAATTTGGGATAAATATTCTAGTATTTTAAAGGATCGAGAACAAGTTCTCAGGAATATAATAATAGCAAAGGCTTATAATTCACAACATTTGACATTTACCGTAAATGAAATTCCTAAAATAATTACAAAACATAAAGATAGACCAATAAGATTAGTTGTTATAGACTCTATTATGAAACACTTCCGAGCAGAATATGTTGGAAGAGGGACCCTAGCAGATAGACAACAGAAATTAAATAAAGTATTACATAGATTATCTAATCTATCAATAGCTCATAACTTAGCAATATTCTATCCAAATCAAGTTTCAGCAAATCCTGCATTAATGTTTGGCGATCCAAAACAACCAATCGGAGGGCATATTATGGCTCATGCCTCTACATATAGAATATATCTGAGAAAAGCAAAGGATAATAAAAGGATTGCTAGATTAGTGGATTCACCCTGTCTACCAGAAGTTGAGGCAGTATTTTTAATAACAGAAAACGGTATAGAAGATGAATAAAGATTTATTATTCTAACTCTTTTTTATTCTATCTTTATCCCAATAAGGAGATTTACACTTTGGGCAGTATTTAGGTAGACTAGTACCTCGTGGTTGCCATCTATGATTACATCGTTTACATTTGAGATAAGACACACTAGATATTTTTTTATACTCCTCTTCAAAATCATCTGTTTTATCATACCCTATCTTGTCACAGAAATTTAAAACCTCAATATGGTGTTGTTGTAATCTATTCACAAGATTTTTTACTAGTTCTCTATATTTTTGTACTTTCGTCTTATGTTTTTCGATCATATCACTAATTAGAGCATTCTCATCTATAAGTGGTACTAATTTTTCAGATTCAGAATCTTGAGTCATTGCAAGAAAATAATCTCCTTTTAATCCTTCTGGTGTATACATATATTCTGGTATATTATAATCACTATTAAGACGAATTTCTTCCTCAAATTGTTCATTACTCTTCCTTAGGATAATATGATCATTCGTAAGTAATATTAATTCTCCCTGTTCGATAGTAAAGCAATCTAATGAAATCCAAAAAATTTTGTTCATATATTATCATAATAATATATTCTTTAAAAATATTAGTATTTTAATTTAAAAAACATTAAATATAGAAATTGATAATAAATTTATCAAAAAAAAAGTGTGATTTTATGGAAGAAGGTTTTAATCCTAATTGTTTAGAATGTTCTAAACGAGAAGGGAAGAATATTGCATTTAGAAAGTTTACCTTTGATACTTTGGAATGCCCTAAGTGTGGTACTCTATTAATCTTAGAAATAACTAAGGTTCGAGAAAGTGAAACAGTATCAAATTTAGAGAAATCATTGAAAGCTCAAGAAAAAGTATGGCTTAATACACAAGCTGAAGAAGGACGTGCAAAAAATGCGTTAGAAAGGGAAAAAAGAGAGTATGATGAGCTTAAGAAAAGACTTGGTATTGAAGAAAAAGAATTTAAACAATCGAAAAAAGACATAGAAAAAGAATTAGAAGATTTTGATAAAGAAGAAAATCCCGATAAAATCATCGAAGAGTTAGCTTGGAAAGGAGAACTTAATAGTCATGATGTAAAAAGAGCTAAGAGAGAATTAAAGACACAAAAACTAGAAGTTACTAGAACTAATACAGAGTATAAAAATGCAAAAAAGAAACGCAAAGAAGCAGAGAAACTATATAAAAATATTAAAAAAGACTTAAAGGCGGCAGAAAAAGAGGCAGAAATAGATATAGTTGATTATGACGAACCATATTTTTAGTTTTTCTTTTTTCTATATTTTTTCAAACTCATATCCATCTTCAGGCTCTTTATATTTGCCTGGTGGTCCCGTAACTCCACGACGTCTACCTCTTGGTGGATGAGGACTAGGTGTTGGAGTTGGTTTTACTCCCTCAAAAACGGATTTCTCTGAAAAAAATATCACATCACTATATTGTTCCCAAGTAAAATCCTCTAGATATTGTAATAATAAATGTTTTATAGTTCTCTTTTTTAATACTCTACTTCGGAGAACAATAATTAATTTCATCCATCCCCATCTTAATTCACAAGCAAGATCATTTAATCTCATTCCACTAATTTTTACCTTGATACCTTTAGGAGTCATTTCTCCCCCTTTTACAGTCACATAAGTTATAAAAGTAAGAGTTAATTGTTGTCTTTTACCACTTACCATTCGCATAATTATTGGTGATAACCCCTTAATTATTCCTTCTTGTTCTTCGATTCCTGGTTTTAGAAGTGGTATTAAACTAGGAACTGTTTTTATCGGTTTGAATTGTCCTACAGTAATTCTCTCTTCTTGTACTAATACAGTTGGATTAATATCTATAATAAGGGTAAAACTTGGATTACTAGGTTGGCTAAAAATAATCTTACCAATAGTAGGTGGTGGATCAAATTTATTAAAAATAGCATTCATAACCTTTTGAATTGCCAAATCACCAACAGTTCCTCTATAACTCAACATAAATCACCTACTCAATAATCTCTACTTGTGGATACTCCCTTGTAAGTTTCTTTAATTTTGGAATAAAAGCATCTGCACCACTAATTTTGAAAGTAACCTCAGAAAGTTTTTCCCGTAAAGTAATTGCTGTTGCAGTCTTCCTAAATGCCCCATATGTAACTATTAAATCTATAGGTCTGGGTAATGGTTCTTCCTCTCTTCCTTCTAGATATAAATACATAACTAAACCAGTGATTCTTCCTATAGGTATTAACATAAATCCTCTTTGAAAAACAATTTTTATATTGATAACTCCTTCTTCCATTTTTGGATAAGTAATACTCTCTATTCTCACTTTAGATATTGAATGAATAACACTACCAACAAACTTATTTTCTGCCCCTTTTGGAGCCCCGCCAAAGAAAATATGTTCATAATTCAGTAGTATAGTATTTTTAGACCGTAAAACATTATACAACATTTTTGCAATAGCCTCTTGATAAGTCAGAGGTTTTTCTAGCAACTTTTTTTGAAAAGGATCAATCATTTTCAATCACCAAATCTTTCAAATATTTATTTTTTATACTCACCTAAATAATGTTTTCTATTCGAATACATAATTTCCTAAATAAATACAGAACATAATAATTACGACATAACTGAAAATAGAAGTACCCCAAAAGACAAGTAAATAAAGAACATCTGGAACAAAGGCTTGTAAATAACGAAAATCCAAGTCTTTAATCATCAATATTAAAACAATAACTTGTAGAATCATAGTAATTAAAACCCAATCTATAGAAAGATAATTATAATAAAAGATAATAAAACGAGTCATAAAAAAGGTAAATTGATACAACCAATTCCATAATGGAATCCTTGCTAATGGAACAACTCTCATTAGGAACAAATCAAAGACTAAAAAAACGACGATCACAAAGGTATCATATGCAATAGTAGGCTCCGTTATTTCGATCAATAAATTTATTTCTGAAGAGAAAAAACGAAGAAAATCAATGATAGGATCTGTGGCATTAATGATGAAAACCTTCACAAAGAAAGCTACAATAATTTCAGTAATAAATGTTAAAACAATAATAATATTCTTCTTATTCAATACTATAGGTCTATGATATTGTTTAATGTTTCTTCTAAACCTAAAAGGTTCATCATATGCCTCTAAAAATATAGCAATAACAAAGATAAAGCAAAGAACAGGAAGTAAATAAAGACATACAAGAATTAGGTCAATATATCCCAAAGTTATATAACAGAGAAAAAACACTTCACTTAATAGTAATATGGAGAAAATAGGAGTATTAATTATTTCCTTAGGACCGATTCGCCTCTTCTGATTCTCCATTCTAACGCCCTTGAACTTTTTTAATTATCTCATTTCTTAATTTATTATACATCTCCTCAACAACATCTAAAATAGTATTAAGATTGTTTAACTCTGTTATTTCAAAAGAAAATCCTCTATCATCATCAATATAAAAATTCGTATTTCTGCTTTTTTTAAATATTTTTTTACCAATTTCAAAAGTCTGATTCCGAAAATCACCAGAAAATACTGCAGTAAATTTAATTCCACGAAATTGAATAAAAAAATTAACATCCTTATTTTCTTTACCATCTCCTAGATCTTTTTTAATCTTCTCTTTTAATTCACAAGATCGATCTATTGCTTGGTCTAACTCTGTTAAAGTCATATAATCTTTAACCATAAAAACACAAATCCAATATTTTTAAAAAATAATAAGATGCAATAAATTATTAAGTATTATGATTAGATACTAGGAATAATAAAATGAAAGAAAAATATTTTTTATATTTATTAGAGATTGGATATGCCCTCATAACAGTATATATATTTTTCTTTCTCTTTGATTTCCTTTATGTAGCAATAGCAATATATCTCTCAAGAATAGTTTTTAGACACTTTACACTAAGGTTTAAGATAATACATTTTATATTGTTTATAACAACCATAATAGGACAAATAATAATACATACTCCCTTATCTATTTATGAATTTATAGATCTTACAATAGGTAAATATTGGCTATTAAAAATACTACAAATGACTGATATTACAGTACTTAGCTTTATTGGCGTTATCATAACGGTGTATCTTTTTTATATGATTGAGAATGAAAACATAATATTTATTGGTCTTTTAGGAACAGCAACTTTCTTCACATTAAATTTTATCCTAATAACAACCCCTCTCTTTAGCTACTATACTTTATTATTTTTCTTTGTATTTTCTTTAGTTTTTGTTATAATATATGGATTACTAATAGTAATAGATAGATTAATGACTCTTCTTCTGGTAAGAGGAAGTCAAATGACAGTAAAAATATAGATAAAAGAATTAGAATAAGGGTTTTTTCTTACGAGCTTTTGTCTTTCCTGTTTTTAAGGGAGCCTTAACTGATTTGATAGCAATACTCCACTTTTTTACAATATTAATAATCTTATAAGGTATCTCATTAATAGGAGCAACTACAGAAATAATAGCAATATTATCTCTTATTTTTATTCCTCTTCTTTTTGCAGTAGATATTAATACAGAATCATCAGCAACCTTACTTATATCTAGAGGAATACTTACCCTAACTGGACCTATTGTTATATTGCTTTCAAGTACAGTAATTTTATTTCCAAAGGATGTTTGAAGAGCATCTTTTACCCCCTTCAAAATCCCATATAATTCGCCAAACTCAATATCTGCCATAATAATCAAAACCTAATTATTTTTTATTAGATATATTTTTCACTCAAATTATATAAATATTTTTTAAGACAATAAAGGGTAATAATAAAGTAATTTTATGGCTTGTGATTTTTATGTCCGAAGAATGGCCCGAAGAAGTAATAGAAGAAATGAAACCACTTGCAAAGGAATATTTATTTCAGAAAAAGAGGAAAAAAAGCATAGAAGAAAAGATAAATAAAATTAAAAAAGAACTAATAGAGATTTTCGAAGAAGAAAATGAAAAACGGAAAAAAGAAGGTTTGGAACCATTAAAATCATTTCCAGTAGAGGATTTTAAAAAACAACTAGGACAAACAACCATTAGTTTTAAGAACAAACAAATAACTTATACGAAGCCAGGTACAATAACCTCAACAACTGAATGGGGTACAGTATTTATTATAATAATAATAGAATATTTTAAGTTAAATCCAGAAGCAATAACTACACAATTAGAAGTTTTTGAAGAACAACTATCTACAATACTAAAGAAACATAATATAACTATGGAACAATTAGAAACAACTTCTGATATAGCTGAGCTATTAAGACCATTAACAAAAAAGGATGAAGCAGAAATTAGGAACCTTCATAAATTTAGCCAAAAACTACATGATATACAAGATGTTATAGCAGATAATGAAGATCCTGTAAAATTAGCAGTTGAAATAAATCCAAGAAAATCATATATATCTGGAAGAACAATAGGTAAGAGGAAATAATATGTCAAAAGTGGAGTCAATTATTTTTTTCTCAGATATATTGACTAAAATAATTTTACCACGTGGATTAGTAACAATTGATGAGGCAAAAGATGGTAGTTTTAAATTTAATTTTCTTGTTATTGATTTTGTTAGAAGGGCAAGTATAAAATTATTAGAACAAAGACCTCTTTATGAAGAACGTCATTTAGATGATGATCTTCTTAGATTATTAATGAATTTAGTATTTAGTAAAGAAATAGCAGATGCCTTTGAATATTTTAGAGATGTACATCCAACAAGAGAAGAAGTATCGGTAACTTATCCCGATTTTATGTATCGTGAATTAATCAAAATCTTATTTGATAGTCGAACTCCAGCACGTTTAATATTTGGATATAGAACGAATATTACTGTAATACCAAAAAATAGAATAGAATCTGGTTTAGCCTCAGCATTTTTGTTAATTTATCATATGTTAGACGGAATAGTAAAATTTGTGCAAAAAACCGAAGAAAAAACAGTAAAAGAGATAATAGAACGATTCTATGAACAAATACAAGCAAATCCAATTCATAATACAATTATAAATGAGTATTTAAGGACAAAAGAAGAGTATTTACAAAAAATTGCTGACTTGAAGAGGGAAGAAAATAAGGATCTAGCTCAGGGACCAAGAGGAACCATACCAACAAGATTAATCGACTTCTATATAACACCATGTATTAAAGAGATGATAGAAAGAGGACTAAAAGGCATAAATCTTGCACATAAAGAACGAGTAATATTACTACAACTACTTAAATATTTTCTAGATGATAAGGATATTCACAAATTCTTTAGTTATCAACCTGACTATGATTGGGGAATTACCCAACGGATGATAGACCATAATCGAGGAAAAGGATATTTATCATATAATTGTGAAAGTATTATCTATTGGAGATTTTGTCCTTGTGGAGGACCTAAAGGATGTTGTGGAACAAAAATTTATAGTGCATATAGGTTTCCAGATGAGGTATATGAACGGGTAAAAAAATATCGAGGAGAACGATAATGCAACTAATAAATGTAGAAAAAATAAGAAAAAAGGTAGCTGGATATCAACGATCATACCAAAAGAACATATTAAGAAAAGAGTATGAAAAATATAGAGAGAAACTAGAGGGATACTATAGATCATCTCGTTTCAAAAAAGGCGTATTACAATATATGCACGAAATATATTATCCTTATATTAAAAAACAAGAGGTAGTAAGTAGAATAGATACAAGTAAAATCGAATTTGGTACTTCAATGAACACTTTTGACAATTTCTTAGGAACTATTATTGGAATTGAAAAAAAAGAAGTAGATAGAATAATCTATAGATTAGTAAAACCTAAATTAAATGTGAGAGATTTATTTTTCAAAAATCTAGATGAACTCTATGAATACTGTATAAAAGAACTACCACCTAGTATTTTTGCAGGAGCAGTTTGGGAGGAAAATAAAATAAAATATCGGCATATAGTCTTTGATTTTGATTATAGAGATCATTGGAAAGACGCATTAATGACTGGATTATATACAATGTACTTCGCAGCATTTATTTTTGGAATTAAACGATTCTATATGTATCGAAGTGGTTGGAATGGCGTACATCTTTATCCTGCAACACTAACATCTCTTATATATAATGCTCAAAGGCATCAAGCATCAAGAGGCTATTTAGCAGATTTATTAGTAAATGCCTATGCCTATGCGGAGATACTTGTTGAACCATTTGTTATTAGTAAACAAATATATAACCGTCGAGAGCAAATAAAACAAAACATAAAAATACTAGATGATAGAATTGAGGTAAGTTTTGGCGATGTTAATGGCTCTATAATGTTAGATCTAGAAGATTATGAAGAATATCAAATATTTCAAAAGAAATTAGGACTAATAAATAGAACTGCACGAATAAGAGAGATGAAAAAAATAAGACAATATACACCTTCAGCATATTATATTGAAAAAGTAAAAGGTATAGAAGAAGGCGGTCCTCAAATAATAGAACAAGAGAAACTGATTTTAGATACTGCAGTTACAAAGGATATTAGAAGAATGATTAGACTTCCAGCATCAATTCATCCAATTACTTATGTTACTGTTGATCCTATATATTTTAATAATAAACGAACAATAGAAATATATACAGGCCCTAAAATATTACGAATAATAAATTAAAATGAGGAAGAAGAATGTCAATTATTTGTCCCTATTGTGGTCATACTGGAGAGCTAGATAAGAAAATAAAAAAGGGAGAGAAGTACGAATTTATTTGTAATGAATGTGGTAAAAAAGTTATTATTAGAAACATACTATCATTACGTTCTGAGGAGTGTAGAGAAGTAGTAGAACTAATAGTATCCCCCCTTGCTCAGGTAATGGCTAACCTATCTGTGGTTGTAGGAAATTTAAAAGAACGAGCATCAGAGGAAAAAAATATCGTTTTTTTTGAAACTGTTGGCACATTTCTAGTAGCAGCACAAAACGAATTAATTTCTCATATACAAATACAATGTTATAAAAGTATTTATAGAATATTAGAAAAGAATCAATTAAAATAGGGTTATTTATCTCCGCATAGCCCAAAAATCATCTGTTCCATACCGATCTCCATCTCTTGTTTTTAAGATTTTAAAACAAGCAATATTTTCCATTCTGTACCAAGCTCTTCCCTCTTTATACTCACTTGTTTTTCGTTCAACAGTTTTAATATCTGATACATACCAATATATATCATGTAAATCATACATTGCAAAAAAGGTACCTTCAATGATCTCAACTAATCGGTTATTATTTACTATTGTCATACTTACTTCTGCTGCAGTAAGATCTGCAATCAGTTCCTTTTGAGATAATTGTAATCCTTTTTTTCCTTCTTTCTTACTTATAGTATATCCTTTTTCAATTAGTAAGAATTTTACAATATATTTTTGATTTATGAAAATATGATCTGCAGAACCCTCTAAATTATATAAAAACCAAAATGGAGTACACCTTAATCGTACACTTCCTTGTGTAGTTCTAATTTTCTCCAATCCAAGATCATATATTCCTACTAAAGTACCTTCATAATCCTTTAAAGCCCTATTACTTGGCAATGCAATAGATACACGAACTCTTTCGGCAACTAGGGCATTCCGACAATATTCTACAGTGTTAATAGACTCTTTCGGTTTCATAATAAATCAATATCTTGCTCAATATAGAATATGGAGATCTTGATCTAAATATTGGGATTACTTTCTTTAAAAATATTTTCTTTCTATTTAAATATTAATATGGGTACATTTCATATAGAGAAATAAAAGATAAATTAATTATAGCAAAATAATTACTATTTTTATTCTAAATTCTTCTAAATTTTGTTTCACAAAATAAGGGAATCTTCTAAGGACACTCTAAACAAAGAAAACTAATTTCAGATAGTTTTTATAAATATTAATTTATATAGAATGTTTATGCTATCAGAAATAAAAGAAACAATACTTAAAACAGTAAAACAGTATAGAGAAAAAGTAAAAGATATTAAAGGTGTAGAAAATCAAGTAACATTTATATTAACTCAGAGTGAACTAACTGGATATATATTAGGATATTTTTATACATCACTCATAAAGATACTAGGAAAAAAGGAAAAAAAGATTGCAGAAAGTATAGTGAAAGAAATATCACAAGGTCCTTATGGCGAACATTTAACCATTCTAATAAGTTTATTATTATTAGAAGATATACCTCAAGATAAAATTCCAGACGAAATGAAACGAATTGTTAGCTAAAATATATTACTTTTATTTATTTAATTTTTTTGATCTTCAACATTAATATTCAACATATATCTTCAACATAATATTCCCCCTGTATGTTCAACATCAATGGTGAATATCACTTCGATAACTAATTTATTAATTAAATATATATATTTTTAAACTAGTTAATGAACTAATTTGTAAATATATTCAAGAAATAAAGGAACATTTATTTTCACTATCAGTTTTTACTCTAATTACATTATTGGCATAAGGTATCCCGATATTATGATGAGTAATGAGAATTAGTTGAGGAATTTCATTAGTAAGTCTATTAATTCCTTCTATGAAAGTATTAATATTTTCAGTATCCATTGCATCAGTAGGTTCATCAAACAATACGATCCCCCGATAATTAAATAATTCAATTAAGGCAATCCTTTCTGCAAGGGCTAATATTGTTTCATTACCTCCGCCAACATTTGTTCTACTAGAATATTCATTATCTTCTTCATCAGCAATAGGAATGACCTTTAACTCATAATTTTCTTTATCAATAACCACGTTTTTGTAACGAATATTACTAATGAGTTTAGAATACCAATAATATGTTCTTTTTGCTAATTCTCGTAATTTAAGGTCTCTAACTTCTTCGGTTAATGCTCCTAAAACATTTTGTCCCTTTAAAAATCGTTGAATGTTACGTTCAATTTTAGAAATTTTATCTAATTTTCTCTTTATTCTTTGTTTATCTTGGGCATTCTTTTCATACATATCCCTTAAAAAATGTATATCTTTTTTCTTCTCGGTACAAGAATCTTCTAAATGTGAAATTTGGAGCTTAGTTTTAGTAGAGCTTTCTTTAATAGTAAAGAAACATTCATTTAAGATATTGTAATCTCTTTTAAATGAGGTAATCTCATAATGATCATTAATAAGACTAAGTTTTTTCTTCAATGGTTCCCTAAAATCCTTAGTTAAAACTTGTTGTATTATTTCATAATTTGTCTTAATCTTGGTATTAAGCTCTTTTTTCCGTTTACTGATCACATTTTCTAATTCTTTATTTTTTTCTTGATAATATTTCATTTGATTAATTTTTTCCGAAAGACTAAAGACTCCCCTATCAACAGAATCATAATTCGACTGTTCTTCTTCAATGCTTTTTTTTAAGTTTTCTATATTATTTTGTAAATCAGAGAGTTTTTTTTCTAAAATAATAATATCTTGTTTCTCCTTTTTTATTTCATCTACTAAATGTTCTTTAGAAACTTTTTGCCTACATTTAGGACACATAGCTAATCCTGAAGTTTGATCCATAGATTCTATTAGACTTCTCTTTTGTTTTTTTTCATATTGAGTTACTCCAAGAGTCTTTTCAATGTCAGTTAATTTGTTTTGTAACTCTTTGATAGTAGTACTAAATTCTCCCTTTTTTGTTTTAAATTCCTTTAACCGTTTTTCAAGCTCTTCAAGAGAACCAGATTTTTCTATAGTAGCAAGGGCGGTAATATTTTTTTGTAATGCTTCATTATTAGATTTAAGTGTTTCAAAATCTTCTAACATTGATTCAATCTCAATCTTTTTAATAAAGATAAGTATATCTTCTATATTATTCCAATTTTTTTCTAATTCCCTTAGATTTTCCTCCTCCTTCCTAATAAATTCCTCTTTAGAATCTAACTCATTTTTTATATTTTCAATACTTGCAGCAAGAGAAGAAAATTGTGTTTCGAGATCATTTTTAATTTTAATTTCCTCTTTAAAAGATTTGCTTTTATTCCTTAAAGATTGCTCAAGTAAGATAAAAGCCTTAATTCCTAGAATATTATCAAGATCGTTTTTTACACCAGAACCACCAAACACTATATCATAAAACCGTTTCTGCTCAGTATATACGATGTTTAGAAATGCTTTTTTAGACAATCCAATGGTTTCTTCCACTTTTTTATTGACTTCATCCTCTTTAGTTCCTGAGGTCTTTGCAAGTTCTAGTTCCCATTTCCCACTTTTAGGATTCATTTTTTCGAAAATAAAACTAGAACTAGAATCTATAATGTTTCTTGTAACTCTATAACGACTATTAGTAGAAAGAGAAGTATAATCGACTTTAATTTCCATATTATCTGAGCCATAACTAATATATGCCTTTGGGCTTCTATTTCTTCCAGTATGTTTATATAGTCCATAGAGGATAGCTAAGAATATACCAGTTTTTCCAGCATCATTTTCTCCGATTATTAGATTTAGTTTTTTAGTAAATTTGACATTATGTTTGCCTCTATATTGCCTAAAATTAGTCATTCTAACTTCATTAATTATCGACATAATAAATACCAAAATAAATTAAGTCTTGATTCTTCTTAATACTTCCTATTTTTTGTCAATTCGACAAAAAGGAATAAAATAAGATATGACAAAAAATACAAAAAGAACTTTTCCTACTTAATAATCTTGATCAAGAATGAATAAAAAAATGAAAGAACCTCCTAAGATACAGTTTTTTTGTCTGCAATGTAACTTATTCTTCGACGTTAATGATGGAACTCCATTTGACGATGTAAAATGTCCCGACTGTGGAACATATGAAGTTTTTATAGAATTAGAATTTAGCAAGGAAGCTCCAACATATATCTCATAATAAAGAACTATTTTTTATGTTCCATTATCAAAACTAAACTCTATTTTACAATTTGGGCAAAAATGAACCTCAGTCCAACCTTGTACCCAACCATAAGGAGAATTTGACTCCCAACCATTTTTATATACTGGATAAATCTTACCATTTTTAGCTTTATATCCATCTGGAATATAATCGTGATGTTCTGCGGGATCCCAACCACATTTAGGACAATTATAATTATATTTATTGTGTAAAATAGAATTTTCTGTCATATATTTCACTTTAAAGTTTTTAGTTGTTTTTTAATTCTATGTTGTAATTCTTTAAGTAAATCAATATATTTTTTCTTATCAATAGTAATAGTAGTTTCTCCAGAATGAAAATCATAAGTATTAACCAATCCTAAGGGGAATTGTAACTTCTCTTCATCTAAAGGAAAAGTAGTAAAATCAAGACAAGATAATGCATCATATTCTTCTTTTTCCCTTTTTTTCTCCTCTTTTTTTATATATTCTTCAATGTCATTATTAACTCTTTTTTTAAAATCCTTCCATTTTTCATTTTTTGATCTAGTAAGGCCTACTTTTTTAGCCATATAAAGAATAGCCTTTCTTTTTTCTATACGTTTCTTTCTTCGTTCTCTAATTCTATTAATTTCATCTATCCATGTCTGTTTACAATAGGCACAATCTACTAACTTCCAAATGTAAGTATAATGTTCAGCATTCGATCTTCCACAATAGGGAGATGGATTAGAACGACTACCTAAAGCAAAATGTATCTTATGAGTTTTTCGTTTTGGTGTATTAGGCTTTTTATAGGTAAAGATATCTTCTGATTTAGACAAATTATTCACCCAAAAAAACTATTTAATGTTCGTTCCTTTTTTTTCTCATTAGATACTACAATCTCCTCATTTGTAGTTGAATCCTTTTTAGTAACTTTAGATTCTTTTTTAGGGTTTGCTTTCTTTGAACTATTCTTTATATTTAAATATTTTTCGGCAATAGTCTCTTGAATCTGTTCTAAAATAGCTGGTTTTAAATTTCCAGCTCTAGTTAATGAATCCTCATTATTTAATTCGTGATTGATTTTTAGATAACCATCAATTAATACTTCTACTTCTTCTTTCGTCAAATGCTGTAATAGTAATTCTTCAATTTGTTTTGTGGAAGCTCCTGATTTAAATTGATCAAGTTCTATTTTTCCAAGTTCCAGATTTATTCGGTCATCAATATTAACATAAAGAATTTCATCATTTTCTAATAGATTTTTTCTAATACTTTCACAATCTAATAACGGACTATCTTGAGTAATTTTACCATTTAACTGAAAGTTAAGTATTAATCTCTTATTATAATCTCTTAATAAATTATTTACCTTACGTTTAATGTTTTGTACATACCATTTTGCGTCTTTGGGCTCATTTCTAGCAATAACAATATTTTTCATTAAATAAATAGGTTCAATATTATGAAACTCAAACTTAAATGAATAATTAGTATATATTTTTAATACATAAAATCCGAAACTAGCTGGATTAAAAAAATCCCACATTTCGGGGCTTCCTGGACTAAGGAAAATAATACCCTTTTCTTCTATAGGAGGAACTCGTCTATGATTATGCCCGATAGCAACAATTTTAAATGGGTATTGGGTAATCTCTGATAAGGGGATAGTTATTTCATCTTTAAATCCCATATTATTAATATCTTCTACAAAGAAGTGCAATAATAAAATTGAGAATTTCTCTCCAATCTTATCAGTATCAGCAATTTTATGAAAAATACTAGCTGTCTGATTTCCATAATATCCACATCCCCAAATATAGAGATCATCGTTGAATGCCCTATAACCTATAGGAATATTAACTTCTTTATTTTGATCCTCTAAATCTGCTTTCTCATCTAAATCGAATATTGGCTCCAAATAATGAAAATTAGTAATATTAGGTAATTTAGCATACTCAATAGCAGAACCACGAATAAGGAAATTCTTACCAGTTCCACTTCCATCATGATTTCCTCTACAATTATGTGTTACTATATTATTTGTTATAAAGTTATGAGTTTTTTCAATTTCAAGATTGTATACATCTATCTCATTTTTTATAGTTTTAATACTAACTATTTTTCTCCATATTACATTTTTAGATAATGTTAGAATTTGTTCTAACACTCCAGACTTATTTTTAAGTGATTCATAATAACTCATTTTATATTTTAATGGAAAAGTTTTTGAATTTCTACCTTTTCTAATAGGAGGCTTTCTTAAACTAGGCAACTTTTCAAATCCTTCACCAATGATTCGTGTTTGACATAAATACATACCATTCTTCTTCTTAATTTTATTACTAGCTAATCCCAATCTTAATAAAATATGACAGAAAGTATCAATAGTTAATTTATTTATGGATATTAAACTAATCTTATTTCTTTCCGCACGATCCCCATCATACATACCTGCAATTAAATGCCATAAATAACTATTTGGAAATTTTGTTAGGAAGTGAATATCTTGTTCATCTTTTTTATTTGGAAAAAGCCCCAATGATTTAAAAATGGTTCCTAGTGTTTTATCAGTATATTGTATTTTATATATTTTTTTAGCATTTCCAGTTCGCCCTTCTATATTATATTCGTTTGCTTCCTCAATTTGGTTATAACTAGGGCAGACTCCAAATTGCTGTAGTATCTCCTTACAATAATTTATTACTAGTAAATCAGTATTTATCAATCTAATATCATAGATCTTCGTAGTTCTACCATCTGGTAATAATCTATCTTTCTCTATAAAAGATCCATCTGATATTAGAAATCCTAATAAATAAAATAATTTATAAGGAATGTATTTGGGAAAAGTATAAGCCTTTCCATGATGTGTTTTTATTTTCACAGTAGAAATAATATCTCTAATCTCGTCTACTGAATATCTACTTTTTACCAAATAATTGTACAATATATCCAATGGTATAGATGTTTCATTACTATACCATCCTCTCACTTTTCGATCCATAGAAAGAACTTTTTTCGATAAATCTTTAACTAAGCCGATCTTCCTAATTTTTTTTAATATATCACGTGGATTAATCACATATAAATTATTATTCAAAAGATAATCTAGGAAGTAGATTTTTTTGTTTTCTTTCTCTCCAAAGTTAGTAGGTATAGCAACAAAATCTCCTCTTCTTAACTCATTAGCATTAGCCCAAACTAAACTATTATTACGAATAATCAGAATAGGGTGTTCTTTGGTACATTGTAGACTAAATCCCCCAGTAGTATTTATATTGTAAAGAAAGTTAGCTTTTCGTTTAAAAATATTTAATACTCTATTTTGAGATACTTTATAATCATCTGATAGTGATAAGACATAATCGCCAATATTTATATCTTTAATATATTCTAAAGATCCATCTCCCATAGTAATTAGAGAACTTCCTGGTACACATACATAAAATTGAATATTATTTTGAGTTAATCTATAAATCTGTTTCTTTACGAAATCAACTACTGTAGGCCAAGGGCGACTCGTATCAAATAGATCTCCACAATGAAGAATAGCATCTATTTGATTTTCTACAGCATAATCTATTATTTGAGAAAATGCTTCATTATGAGCTTTGATCCTAAATAAATCAATTTCTTTTGGAATCTTTCGATTTAAATGAGTATCGGCAGTAATAATAATTCTATATTTTATTTTCATACAACCACAAGATAATAAATACTATCTCCCTTTATAAAAACTCTCTAAAATTTCCGACAATCTGACAAAAAATAAAAAAGATTGTTAGTATCCTCTTTCATAATTCTTATGTAATGAATAAAAAAAGTTGAGTACCTGTTCTTCATTCATAAAAATACTAAATTTTTCTCTTTCTTCATTATAAAACTTATATTCAAACATCATAACATTCTTAGGCTCAAATAACATAATCTCGACATATCGTATTAAATTTCCCTTTCTTATATTAGTATCCGAATTAATAGCATACACACCATCAAATTTGGAATGATCTATATAATTAGATATAACAGATTTGTGGAGATTAATAGGCTCTATTTCTATAGAAGTATCCCGTTCTTTATACTCTTTAATAATTTCTCTTTGAAATTCAAACCAATTATAATAACTATATTGTACTCCTTTATAGATAAAATCCCAATCGTAAGTAAAATCCATAAGTCGTAATGTTTTTTCAATTACACCTTTCATCACTATAGGTATTTGCATAATTTCTTTATTTCTTCTATACTTAAGCCCTCTATAAACAGTATTCAAGGCATGATTTTCAGCAACATATTCATCTTCTACAACATAAACAACTGGAATCATACCAATCTTTTCTAATTGTAAGAAATAAGAAGGCGTACTAATTTCCCAAGCAGTGCCATGATAGATAGTTTCTCCCGTTTTTAATTCATAAACATCATTTTTCTGGATAAATTTTTTTACCATAGTAATTTTTTAATAAAGTTTGTTTTAAATAAATAATTTTATACCACAGTATAACTAAAAATTTTGTTGATAAATAATGCCTATTAAGTTTGAGTTTGAATATAAAGGTATGAAGTATAGAGGAAATATAACCTTAAGATCTAGTCCTTATCTAAGAAGAAAAGAAATTACAGTAAGTCAAATATATCTAGAAGAATGGAATAAGACAGATGAAGAATGGCAAAGAGTTTATATAGATTTATTTTATAGTAATTATGATTTTTTAACCTTATTTTTTGATAATGTTCCAAGAAAAATAATGTTTGAAAATGAAGAAGTAGGACCTAGAGGGCTTATTGCTAAATATATCAGAGAGGATCTAAAAGAAAGAATATCTAATAATATCTATCATATGACCGAATTTTTACAATTTAATATGTTTAAGATATTACAGACTGTAAAAGACTATCAAAAAGAGTATAAAGAATGGTATAAAGAAGATCCGCCACAAAAACCAATAAGTTTAGATATGGAAGAAATCCAAACATTACAAGAAAATAGAGGGTTCTTACCTGAGGAATATTCAATAATTTTAGACTTCTATTTTGCATATAAACAATTAGGGAAATATGCAGATGAACCACTAGATTATGAGCTTTATAAAAAATATTTTAAATTTTGAAAAGTAGGTATATCGGATGTTGAAAAGTCTACCCACTAAGGAAAAACAAGAAGAAGAAATTAAAAGGAAATATTCTGCTCCTAAATATAGAGTAATGCTTGATATTAAATGGTACGATCAAATTTCTCATCAAAAAAGAAAATATGTAAAGAAAGAACTAGGAGAATATTATTTTTTTAATAATTATCCCCAAATAAATGAAAAAATAGATTCAGTTTTTGTAGATAGTGGAGAAATAGAATATTATGATTTAGATGAATTTGGAACTATTACAAAAAAGGTATATTATTTAGTAATAGATACGGAAATCATGAAGAAAATAAAAAATAAACTAATAAAAGACTATGATCCTAAGATATTTCTAGAAGAGTATGTTAGAAAATATAGATGGGATAGTGATATAGCTGAATATCGTTATTTTATTCCGAAATATGAGTTAAAACTATATCTGTATAATATTTGGGGAATACATAAAGCAACTCGAATAAGAACAAAGAATTTTTCTTTTCAAGCCCAAAACGGAACTCGTTTAGTTTTTAAAATAGAAGAAAAAGGTATAGAATATACAGGATTTGTCTATCTTATATATTCTGATGAATATGAACAACGAATACCTTTAGAATGGGAATCATTATACGAACCAATTCCAATTCTGTTTTTTGATATTCCATTAGAGTTACCAAGTGAATTTAGAAAATTGGTTATGTCAGTATTTACTAAAGATATAAACCCTTATTATATTGAAGATGGAGAAGATTTATATGACGTATTACCTATAGTCTTTGACATTCAAGAAAATAAAGTCTTACAAAATGAGGAAGCCTTTATAAAAGCATTAGATTACACTACTGAAAAATGGCGAGAATATACAATATCATATCCACCTAAATACAAAAAACCAATCCATATAGCTTTAGATTTTTTAGATAAGAACAATATATTATTTAGAGCAGACCAACGAGAACAAATAAAAAATATTATTTTTTCAAATATTATAACAGGATGGGCAGGAACGGTAAAAACTGAACTACCTAACATATATATAGATCTAATGGGAGCATATGAAGGAAATACAATACTCCATGAACTCTTACATAAATGCACTCTTACAGAAGATTGGCTCCCTTTTCTTAGAGAAGCATTTACTGAATTAATGACTATAATATTGTCAGAAACTCCAGAAAAAAGTTTTTCTGCAACTGCTGAGTCTGCAGCAAGTAAAAAACGATCATATCACAGAATGCCAGGTCGTTATATATTATTCCCTTATCTCATATATAGGAAGTTTATAAGAGAAAAAATTGAGATTTTCAGGGAAATGTTTGTTGCAGAAAGCCAAGATGAGTTAGTTAAGTATTTAAAGGAAGTTTTTGAAGATAAACTCTATTATGAGGAAATCTTATATATAAATGATAAGGATAGGAGAGAGCATCATCCTACATATAAGTTATATGAAGAAATAAATGATTATAAACTATTTCGAGCAATGTATATTATATATTTCTTCAAAGAGAATTTTTCTAAAGAATATACTTATGAAATTTCTGCAATGTCGCCTAGAGATGTTAGTTATACAAAGAAAGGACTCAAAGTTGAAGAATACCATTTAGGAGATAGTATTCCTATAAGCTATCATTTTGCTGACTATGTAAATAAAACCCCTGAAATACAAACTCTATTTATAAAATTAGAGAAATTCATTAGGAGTCTAAAAAATGGTCTATAAACCAGATCACGTTTTTTTATACCATAAGACATTAGAAAAGAATCTAGAATCCATAAGAAGAAAGGGACTAATTATAGAAGAGTCAGAACCCAATATTTTAGAAACTGTTTTAGAGTATTGGAGAACAAAATTCTTCCCACATAAACCGAGTAGACTCAACTCAATATTTTTTACTACTACAATGGCTACATTCTTTAAGTATGATATGCCATTTTTCGGGCCAGATAATATGGTACTTGTATTTTCATTTAATAGATTAGAAGATTTAGATAAGTTAGAACTATACGAATACAATCATAGAATTATTGACTATTTATGGGAAGCAATTAAGAAAATAATTAAATATGATCCATTCTCACTTCAAAAGATAGAACTAACAGAAGCGAGAATAAAATCAATATTAGCTAATTTAGATTGGGAAGGAGAAACACCCTCTTTAAACGCCTTTTGGGTATCAGTTAGAAGAATAAAATACATTGGAGATAGAATTATTGATCCTGATATTGCAGTTTTTAGTAAATCAAACATTCCGAGTTTATACTTAGATTACAAAATTAAGGTTAGTGGATTATAAATGCAGACAACCTACTATGTAAAAAAATGGAGAACCCTAGTATCAGATATGAAAGGTGTTGAATGTGGAAATTGGAGTATTAGAAAGAAACTACTACCAGTTGGGTTTGGAGATGAAATGACTTCTCTAGATCATGATTATTGGAAAGTAGTAAAACCAATAACAGTAACAACTTTAGAAGAAACAATATTATGGGATGAATATGTCCCTGAACTTGATCCACCAGAATATAAGTACGAACAGAAAATTTGGATGTCAGATAGCCCCTATGAGTATTTTGGGCAGTTAGGATTGGTAAACAGAATACATATAGATTATAAAAACGGTAAATATAAAAAGAAACAAGTTTTAGTCGGAGGATTAGGTCTTGGATTAATAGTTCACTTTCTAATACTTCGGAGAGATATAGACAAAATCTATATTGTTGAATTATCAAATGAAGTAATAAGTTTAGTCTGGTCTTTTATTACAAAGAAATATATGTACAATAAGATTATGCAATTAATATTAATTGAGGGAGATTATAATAAAGCATTACGAGAACTATCTTCTAAAATAGATTTTGATGTTATTATTACTGATATTTGGCAAAGCAATACTGATGAGGATGAAAAGTTATTTTTAAAAACCAAAAAAAATATAGAAAATAATTATCCTAATGCCCAGCATTTATATTGGATATTCCAGTCAGATATTGAAGCTGGTAAATATAAATAAATTCTAAATTAAAAAGATAAGAAATTTGAATTTTTATGGTAAATCCTAATTTTCCATTTCCTATAATATGTCAGCAGTGTTGGAAAGCTACAGGAGAAAAAATAAAATTAATTTATCTAACTCAAAATCTATATAAATGTCCTAGATGCAGACAAATAAAAAATCTACCTCAAGACGCCATAGAAAGATATAAAGAATATAAATTAAAGCTCCAATACAAACCAATAATTATAGAGCAATGCCCTTTATGTGGAATATATGCAATATTAGATAAAACAGTAAATAAAAAAAATATATGTTCTGATTGTTTTAGAAAAGAAAAAAAAGAGTAGATGATATTAAAACTGTTTTAAAAGAATGAACCTAGTTGATCTAGTTTATAGGTTTTGGTCCCTCTTGTTTTTGGAGTGTGTTTAACTCGCCCTGCAGCACCGTTAGGAACAGCAACATAGGCTCTGTACATCTCAGTTTCGCCAAAGATATCTACAAAACTCTTCCATTTTAGCTTAAACATAGTTTCTTTCTTTGCATCAATATCTGCCTGAGTCATCTTTGCTGGAGGTTCTGGAATAACCTTAAAATTAACCTCTTCTGCTAAACCAGATTCTAATGTGTTTAAGAAGTCTATACAAGGTTGTCTCCAATCGTCATCAGTCCCTTCTACTAAAGAAGGTCCTAATCTAAGAATCTGCATTGCAAGTGCATGAGTTGGAATAGGATAACCTTTTTTAGGATGAACTTTTGTTTTTTCTAAGCCAGCATGAGAAAGCTCATGTGAGGCAATACCCCACCATGCAGCATTTTCCATAACTCTTTTGGGTAATTTACTTGCATCGCCTTGCCATTCGACTATCTTTGCAAAGCCCCATTCATTTGGGCCAAATGCCATTCTTTTATAGTTAAAGCGGTTTCCCGCAATATTTACTTCAACCATATTTATCACGATTTTTTTGGTTAAAATTATTTTTATCAATTTGTATTTATAAGTCTTTTTTCTAAATATTTAGATTAAAAAATAATAGTTATGAAAAAAGAGCCTTAGCCCCTTCACGAAGAGCATCAGATATTGGGCTCTTGGGTTTTTTGACAATATTATCACTGAAGGGCACACAGTCCAAAAGCACTTTATTATGGAAGTCCATAACTTCACGATAAACAATAGGCTCGTCACTAGATAATCTATATTCAAATAAGTTCTTCTGTTTTAGGAATCCTCTTCGTGTAAAGTTTTGACTTGTAGTGATAAATTCATCTTCGGTTATTAAATATTTATAATGTGGTTCTATACCATTACAATCGAGATATACTTCTACATCTTGAGCATTTAGTATCTCATATGATTTAATGTTATAAGGTTGTTTATCTCCTAGAATTACTACCCTTTTTTCAGCAAAACATAGGCTAGTAAATATCTCTGCAATCATTGGAGTCATCCAAGTAGTACCTATGAACACAAACTTGTTTGCTCGGTTTAAAATCTCTTTAAACTTATTTATCTTCATACTTCCAGATAATAATTTACCCATTGGATCAACTTCTTTATATCACTATAACTTGATCTTAATTTTTTATTTTTCCTAAAAATTAAAAAATATTGGGATAATTAGAAGTCCATATTTACCCATCATTTTTAATCAAAAAAAATATTTAACTATCTTTATAGAGTTATTTTATTACATAATTTAGTAAAAAAAATATTTCGTGATTTTCTATGAGTGAAGTAAAAAGATTTGAATGGACCGAGTTTTGGAGCAATAGAGAAGTAAAATATATACAAGGAGCCTATCTAAATGCGGGATTACCAGTTTTGAACCGAAAACTCAGTAATAATGCAAGGACAATCCAGAAAAAGCTAAGTAGACATTTTATTATAAAAAATGATGTTATTGAATTTCCTTTTCTGATTGTTGGTTTTACTCCCTATTATAAACTTATCTTCCTACAAGGTGATGAAGCACTAAGAATGTTAAATTTATTTAGACCCTTTCATCTTCTTGAACCCCCCTTAGGCAAAGATATGGGATATATCATTGCATCAAAAGATATATTTAGGATGATACAAGGGTTTCCACCTACAATACAAGAAATTATTGAGACAAATAATAAACGAGAAAAATTTGGAAATGAATTTTGGACTAAGAAGGGTGTTAGACAAAGTATTAAAAATAAGTTATATTTAAGAAAATGTGAAGAATTATTTCCATTAATATAAAGAGTTGATATTATTATGCCAAAGAAAAAAGTTTTACGAGCAGTTGTTGGAAATCCAGAATATAAAAAGAAATTTAAAAATTGGACTAAAGACTTAGGCACAGTTCCCGAATTGGATGATAACTTCTGTGTTGTTGGCTCTACACCAATTCCCGAAGAGTATGATCCCGAAAAGGTCTATAAGGCTATTAAATCAGGTGGTGTAAATGGAGTCAAAAATAAGTCTGGAGGTAGTACAAGGAGACGAAGAGGTAGACCACCAAAGGATCAAGAAGAGGATGATGAAGATGAAGATGATAATGAAGATGATGAGGAAAGTTTTGTAGTCGATGAAAGTTTTTTCTGAATTAATAAAGGTGATGAAATATGGGTAAAGTCTATATTATTATAAAGGATGAAAATGGTGAAATGGATATAGAATGCTTTAAATGGGAAGATAGGACTGAAAATACACTAACTATCTTGACTGGAAGATGGCCTTGGAATAAGAGACGAATACTTCTGACTAGTAAGTATGAACTAAAAGGATTCTTTTTACCATTACGAAAGCAATATAGCCTTCTAAATATGGTTTTAGATTTGGCGGATGAGAGTCTTACACCAATTACAGAAGATTTAGATATATTAGAAGTTATGAAAAATAGTTTTCCTTCGAAAGATAGAAAAGTTGAGAATCTCAAGCAAATGATCCGAATACTTGCTGAGAGGTTAGGGAAAGACTTTGAAGAAGGACAGCGATTTATGACAGAAGTAGTAGATTCAATGAAGACATATTCTAATATTGCATTAGATTCACTTCTGAACCGAGATGAATTATTTAAAAATCACTTAGGATTGCAATTAGATGCAGGCGATTTAGCAGCAATAAAAAAGGTTTTTGCAGAAAGATTAGCAGAACAACTAGAAAGGAAGGTAATAAATATACCAAACCCAGAGGATTTCATTCGTAATTCCTATCAGAAAGTAGAGGCGGAACCACCACCAAGACCTAGACTTCCAACTCCACCCCCACCAGAACCAGTAGCAGAACTGCCTGCCCCCAAACCCTCTTCCTCAAGTCGAAAAGAAGGACCTAAGAAGTGGTCTAAAAAAGGTAAGTCTGATGAAAAAAGTGTCGATTCGGAACCTTTCAATATGAGTGATCCAGAACATATTAAACAACTGTTTCAAGACTTAGAAAGTGGTGATGCGAAGTTCTTTAGGAATGGAGAAGAGATAGAGGCATAATACACTATGAAAGCAAGAAAGAGAAGAGTAGAAAAAGAAAAGTCTGTTAGTAGACCATCTACAGTAGAAAAAGGAGTCATTGTTGAGAATTATATCAAACGATTGCTTAGAAATGAAGGTATCCTAATTATGCGTATTGCTGGATCAAAGCCATTTGATCTGGTAGGGTTACATGGATCAAAAGTCTATCTTATAGAGGTAAAATCGGGTAGTTATGTACCCACACGACAATTAGAAAGACAGAAGAAAATTGCAAAAGAACATAATGCTATATACATAACAGTTACTATGGACAAGCAAAATAGAATCATTAGACACTATTATTTCCCTGACGGAACAGAACGTGAGTTCATTAGCTAAAAAAAACTATTCTTTTTTATTCATCTTTTTATGGTTAATTAATCTTTTTTTAATATTAGAACTAATAAAAGACTCTATCTCTTATTAATATTAATATAATCTTCTCTTTAACTAGTTTATTAACAAACATTTTTTAATCGAAATATTAGTACTAGAGAGAGGGGTGTACTTCGCTTGGAACTTTTTTCAAAAAAAAATTTTATTTTTTGAATCTATCCCTTGAGATTAATTAAGTTTAATATTTATATTATTACTATGTAATATAACATTATTATATATAAAAACATCTAAATAATAAAATAAATCTCCATACGAAGTACCCCCCTCTGTCCTCCTGGAATAAATATTTTTCCTTACGAAGTAATACTTATATAGTACTTATTCGTATGGAAATATTATGGGAATTATAAATGAAAATGTTGATAAGGTAGATATTCGTGTAAAACAAAAGAAAAAAGACCTCATTGATTACTTTATAAGAGAACGTGAAGGTAGTAATATAAAAAATAGAGAAGTATTTTCACTAGAGTATATACCTAAAGAGATATATCATAGGGAAGATTACATTTTTTGGTTATTAGAAAAAATGGGTAATATAGATCGATTTAGAAATAATCTTAATATTTGGGGACCTGTTGGTTGCGGAAAAACATTAGTAGTAAAATATAGTATTTCTCATTTACAAGATATGTGGAAGGATCTTAATATTACTGCAAAAATAGTCTATGTAAATTGTAATGAATATAGTACTTCTTCTAGTGTATTATATAAAATAATTACTTCTTTAGGTGGAGAAGTTGCTGAGAGAGGATTACGATTAGGCACATATATAGCTCATTTAAAGGAAATAATAGAGGATCTTACTGCTTTAGTCATTTGTCTTGATGAGGTAGATTTCCTTATCACTAGACGACGTAACAAAAAAAAGGGATATGAGGAGGTACTTTATAGTTTTGGAGAAATAAATAAAATAAATTTAATATGTATTTCAAATATTCCGAAATGGAATCAATTTTTGGATGATAGAATCAGGTCTAGATTACAGTTAGAAAATAAGAATTTTGCAGCTTATAGTGAGTCAGAAACAAGAGATATTATTTTACAACGCATTGAATTAGGATTAAAGGATTCCAAGATTTTCTCTGATAAACACATTGATTATATTGTAAAAACAATTTTAATTAATAAAACTGATATTAGAGACGCAATTCGGTATTTACAAATCATTGTTGATTATCTTGACAAGAACGAAGTAGAAGTTTCAAAACATATATTGAATAAATGCTATAATATTCTTATAGAGGAAGAACTATTCTCTACCATAAATAGTCTTTCGATAGCTCACAAGATATTAATCTGGATCATCTCTAGTTTGGCAATAAAGAAGAAAAAAATAACCTCCAATTTAATAAATACTAGATGGAATGAATTAGCAAGTAATGATAAATTTGAGTATAAGGAATACATAAAACCAATAGGTGTTCGGCAAATCCAACGCCATATAAATACTCTAACAGAGTTATACCAACTACTCAGTAGTAATACTGCTAGTCTTGGTAGATACGGTAAGGAGAATGTAATTACACCAGAATTTGATGCGGAACTAGTACATGATCATTATAAACTAGATGATAGGATTAATAGTAGTATCTAGGTGAGTATAAAGAAATATAAATAAAATAAGTAAATAATTACTTTAAGGTGTTTTATTTTGGAATTGAAAGAATTTAGAGAAAGTGATGTTTCTATAAAAAGACTTAGGGCTTATATTAACTATGTAAATACATATATAATGGCTAAGGAAGGACCAATTATGCTTTCAGTATCGGTAACGAAAGAGCCTGACAAATTAGTAGATATAACCGTTAGGAAACGGTTTAAACCTCTGTATATTAATATTATAGAGACTACTCTAAGAGATTCTTCTCTAATAGAAGAGAAGTTTTTTCTTATAAAAATTGTAAATAAAGAGGGGCTTCTAGTATTAGACTTTGGAGAGACTATAGACTTTAATATTCCAATCGGCAAAGGGTATAAAGTTACTATTTCTCAATCACAAAAAACTATAATGATAATAGTTTATTATGAAGATATAGGACTTAAATATTCTCTATCAATAGGATTTGAGTAAATCTACTTGGGTGAGCTAAAATAGGTCGTAAAAAGAGGGATCTAACCTATCTGGAGAATATTCCAATCATAAGGGATTTCCTAGAAGATAATACTATATTACCTTTCAAAAAAATTAGGCGATACTTACTAGATATTTCTGTTATTTATCCATATGTCATTACTGAGTATAAAAATTTTGAAACTTTTTTAGACTTAGATAGGAACAAGAAAGCCGCATTTTTTTTAAAATTTATGGAAACGGAAATTAACGATAGAATTAAGATCAATAAAGATAAAAATTATGACCTAATTAAAAATAGGGTATTACAAATAGTTTGGCAAACACAAGGATTTCTAGGACATATTTCTACTGATAGGGATCTTCGTGCAAATCCTAAACTATTAGAAAGTCAATCTGTTACTCCCTCTTTAGTACCAAAAATAAAAATAATAGATGTATTAGATCTTTACGAAGTTCTACCAGATGTCGGTAGAAGGCGATTAAAGTTACAAATGTATGCAGGATATAACAATATTGACTTAGTTCAATTGCGATTAGATGATTTTAAATCCAGTACTGATAATGATTTTTTATACATTCGAAAGCAACGACAAAAAACAAGAGGTAAAAAAGTTCTCTTTATGAACATATTTCATAGAAAGATATTTGACGAATACCAAAGATTTTGTAATAGGTATGATATTAAGTCTAATGAATTAATGTTTCCAGTAACTCCTAATGCAGTCTATAAAATGTATAAGAGCTACCTTAAAGGAACTCTAAAATCTCTGCGTAAAAATCCACCAATGCTTAACGAATACACTACTGCAAAACATATTAGACAATTAAATACAACTTTATTACGACCAGTATTTAGTAAAAATAGAGATTTATTCTATTTATGGACCCAACATAGCTTACCAATAACAGAAAAATATTATATCAAAGATCAACTAGATAGAATGATTATATTATATCCACATATTGCAGAGAGAGTATTATTAGGGGATCTAAAAGAAATTACTCTTAAATTACAGGAATTAGAACAAGATATTAAACTCGATATATTACAAACTAATGAGAAAATAAAAGAGCTTGAGAAAAAATATAGCTCTTTAGAACAGAAAAAAGAGTTTCAGACCGAGATAAAAAGCATAATTAAGGATACCGTAAGAGAAACACTAAAAGAAATAAAAAAATAGTTTTCTATATATAGTTAAATAATAATTATTCTACTTTTCCTTTATGAGCTTATAATCTATTCTTTTGTGAGCTATATCTTGTATAAAATCCCTAACTTCTTGAAATGCTGGTAATCCAGCAACTTTTCCATAAGCTAGTATTTCTAATTCAGCTATTTTTGCCTTCATATTTTCTGCATCTATTTTTGTAATAAAACGGTCTCTTAATACTATACCAATAATATCAATTACCATTGGGGTTGCTAAACTGCCTAAATTAATATATAACCGCTGAGAGAGTTCGTATAATGAAGTTACTTTACTATTATGTTTTATAGATATTCCCATTAGTTCCTTTAATGCTTTTGAAGTTTTTATTATTATCCTAAATCTTTCTGCTTGTGCTTCTGTTAAACTAACCATGTTTACCACTCTATCGTTTTAAATACACTTTTTAATTCTTCTTTCTCTGCTTCTCTATCTGTGGTAATAATAGGGAGCTCTTTTAAGAAATTCTGGAATTTCTAACATTTCTATCATAAAATCATCTACCGAGTATAGATTAAGAGCCTTTTTCGCTCACGTCTTTTTTCTAACCATTGGCGTTCTTTATCCTTATCGCCCTGAAAGTACATATAAGGGTCTACGGTCTTTCCAAAGTCAGATAATATTAACTCTTCACAAGAGGGGCATTGGAATAAATCTCCTTCTGTAATAGAAGATATCCCTAACTCTGGTTCACCTTCAACAAAAGTTACTGCCGCTATACTACTTTTAATCTTTTCCATTTCTCTTTTACATTTAACACAAATTGGTGCATGAGGCATGATTATCACTTTTTTTAATTTTTTATTATTGTATTTTCTTAATAAATATTTTTAAATATAGTTAAGGATTTCGGAGATTTCTGTAAATATAAAATGGACCTTCCTAAAGAATAAAGAAAGAGAAAAACAAATAAAAAAAGAAATACTTAAGCCTAATGTTAAACAATAAGTAATAAAAAATCCTAATGGATCTTGGATTCTGTTTAATAAACAGATATACTCCGAAATATTTTGAGATATTAATTTAGTTAGTTCAGTAAACATTGATGAATCTTGAAATACTTGGAGCAAGGTCGCCCCAAAGTATAAATATCTACTCAATAAATGTTGGCAATATAATGCAAGAATACCACTTATTATAGCTATTATCATAAACCGTTTTTCATCCTTATCTACAAACAATAGCTTATTTCCTTTCTAATATGATTATTCCCACTCTTCAGAAATAGGTATTTTATCACTTATTGCTTCTAGAGTCTTTGCCATCTTTGTTGTAAGGAAACTTATAGTATATCTTAGATCCTTTGTAGCAATTCCCACCCCCAAGTACTTATAGACTTTTCTCTTTCTCTCTTCCTCAAATTTCTCGAATGAATATTGTCTAAAAAAAGAAATTCTTGATACTCCTTTTTGTAAGCCTATTGAATACTCTATTATATCCATTCTTGGAGTTTCTATTTCTAAAAGTAGTACTAAAGTTTTACATTTTTCTGAAATTTGTTCTAACTTCATATCATTAATACAACAATCTCTAAATTTATTCTTATCTCCTAGAAATAAAAAACAATATTTCTCAAACTTTTGTAGAATCTGTAATTCATCGAATGCGTCTAATTCATTATTGCCTTTTATTGTGTCGATAAAAAATGTTAATTGTTCGTATCCTGTTTTCATAAACTAACCATTTTTATTATCTTTTGATTCTAATTTTATCTTTTTCTCTTAATAAATATTATGTTAAGTAAGCAACACCTAAAAGTATTGTTAATTGGCGTTAATAACCTATGATCTTCAGCGAAAAAATGGGAAGAGATCTCCTTATCTGAGTGTAGAAAAGATTAATCTTTGCAAAAAAAGAAAAAATGGGGAAAATGTAATAATAAGTGGGAATTGTAAAAAATATTGGGAAAAAATTGCTTTAATTTGGTAGGTATTTTTATTAATTAAAAAGATTTTAGATCTAATATTTTCGTTTTATAAATAAAATCTAAATTTTAATTTTAAATTTTAATTTTAAAAATTAAAGTCTGATTTTAAGATCAGATATCACGATCAGATATTAAAAAATATTTTTATGGAAATTGTAACAATAAAAATTAATAATTTATGCAAAAAAATCTGATGATAAATATGAAAAAAAGACAACTTTTGGTAGGAGTACTACTTCTATTGATATTCTTAATGGTGCCTGTTATTTCGATAGTACAAGTAAAAGCTATTGGGCCAATATTAATAGAGGGAAAAGATGGGTTTAACCTTATTGATAATAGTTGGCTTGTCTACAGAGTTTCTAAGATAAAACCAAGAAGTGATTATACCTATGCCCCTCCATTTACAGTTGGAGATCTATTCATAATGAAAATTTCAGAAGTTAATAATTCAAAAGTGAGTGGATCATATGTCAATCCAGCAGGATGGCGAGCAGATACTATCTGGGGGCGAATTGACTATTACAATAGTACAAAGAGAGATTTGACAAAAGGAACTAAATTATTACTTGGTGCATATAATTCATCTAAACCATATATATCTTCATTACTTACACCACCTGGAAAATATAATTATTTCTCTCTGAGTTATTTTACACTTATTCTTGTTGGTGGTCCTCTACTACCTCCGATAGCTAGAAATTTTACTGCGGTAAATCATACTTTGATAGAAAGTGCAAAGACAATACTTAGTCCTGGTGTGTTTCATCATGCAGAACCCTCTCCAACTGATATTCATAATGTTTCGGGAACTTGGAGTGTTTGGATTGACGATCATACTGCCAATGATGCTTTCAAATTCCAAAATATATTTAATAAAAGAGGGATTTGTACTATAGCAAGATTATACTTCAATGGAACTGCGGATTGGGATTTAGTTTGGGAAGCAAGACTTGTTAGGACAGATCTACAAGTATTGATAACATTTTTCCTTCTAACAACTACTGAGGAACAAAGATTTAATATTTGGCTTTTAGGAACAATTATATCTGCTGTGGTTGTAGGTGTAATAGTAATTGCAGTATTATTACTTACTAAACGACTAAGGGTGTCTATTATAGGTGCTAACCCCAAATAATCTTCAATTTTTTTCTTTTCTTTTTTATAATGTTTAGTGGTAAAGATGTCTTTTTTTTAATTTATGGCCCTGTGGAATCTACTATTTGATCAGCGTCAGCTAATACTTGGATTAGTTCAGTACTTATTTTATATACTGTATCCAAACTATCAACAATATTTTCTTTCTTCTGCCAAGAGGCAAGATATATTAACATTTTACTATAGTCAAACCCAAATTTTTTGGCTACTATATATGCTACTGCTTCTGCTTCTAACTCCCTCTTCTCTCTTGAATATTTTGGATCTCGAGTTACCTCGCCCTTTTTTGTTCTTTTCCAATGCAGATTATAATGAGTATATTCATGAATTAAAGTATAGAACTGCCCTGTTGGATTTCTTTGTGTACTTAATGTTATTGTCTTTCCGTCTGTATGTCCTCCTGATAATCCTAGTGGTTTATATTCTATTGGAATATCTCTCTCTTCTACATAAATTTTTAATTTTTTATAATAAGAATCTGTATTCTGTTCTGTTGGTGAAGTTAGTTCAATAGGATCGGGAATATCTATTTTCTTCTCTCCCTTTATTGGTTCAGTTTGGGATATATCAAATACTGATACTATTCTAAAGCCTACTATTTTTGTTGTTGCGTCTCCACTTTCTTTATCAATGACTTTTTTTATGAGTGGAGCTAATATACGAATACCTTTTTGGCCTCCTTGTACTTGTCGATTCCATTTTCTCTGCCATTGTCTATATCCTGCAACTAATGTAGCATCTGGATATTGGCTAAAAATAAGAAGAGTGTTTCTAAATGAATAACGATGAAACTGTGTAATGACATCAAATATTTTTTTAAAATCATCTGCTTCTTTGGTCTTGTTTATCTGATCTTTTAAATCCTCAAGAATCTCTTTCATTTTTCCCTTTGGAAAAAATATTGGTTTTACTAATGATTTTGAATCTATTGCCAAGATTTTTAACATATTAATTACCAAGACACTGAGGTTTCTAATTCCATTATTGCTTCTTTATTAGATATCATCTTAGTAAAGACAGTTCTTATTCCTTTTTCGTCATCCTTTATAGTATGTGTCCAACCGTCTTGCTCCATTTTATATATTTTTTCTTTAGAAATAACTTCTGGAAAAGATTTTATTAAACAATAAGGTTCATCATCTGAGTCAAGAATTATTGTATGTTCGGCTTTATTATTGCCTGTAGTAGTATAATACGGAACTATTAATGTTATTCCTAGAGATTCCATTCCTAATCGTTTTGTTTTTATCTTCATTGGTATTCTCGATTTTATATAAGGCATATTTTTTCACCTATTTTTATTATATTTTTTTCTCCCAAAAATCACCATTCCATTTCTTACCAAATAAACGTCTCATTAAAAAAGTTAAAAATAAAATTTGTAATATTCCTTTTGATTCTCGGTCTTTCTCATCAGCAGTCATTATTACTCTATTTAACCAAAGGCAAAAATCTTGGATTGTTTGTAAATAATCTGTATCTAGACCTTTATCTTTACCTATCTTAATATATAGATTTATGAGTTGATCTAGACGTGGTATCCAAGTAACATCTTCTAACCTAAAGGAAAGATAATGTACATCCTTTATTGAGTCTCTAATAATTAATGCTTTATCTTCAATTCTATCATAAGTCTTATCTGGATCATACATTCTTATCCATGAATCAGATAATAACCCATCTCCCTTAAACATACCTTTAAGGATTGGAGTATTCTTTTTTAAATAATATAACGCCCCTGATTTTATCTCCCAATAGGGATCTAAATCTCTCTTTGCTTCAGAACACATTTTTGCATAAATTTCTAACCATTCTTTGTCTGACATCTTAATCAATACATTTCTTTATTTATTAATACTCAGTAATTTCTTTTGTTTTTAAGTCTATATCAAATAATGTTTCTAATTCCTCAACAGAAACATCTATTACATCAAACTCTCTTAGTTTTGTAATAAGCCCCGGTAGTTGTTGTTTCAGAAGCTCTTTTTCTGTTGTATGTAGATCAACATTAATCATAACTGAAGCCCTATAATCAATTTCTCCATTTTTCATACGTTGTATTATAAAGAGTAATCCTACATCATCGGGATCCTCTTCTTCTCCATAATCAATTATTAGATGAAAGACTCTAATGATTCTGATTCCTGCTTTTTCTATTGGAGTTAGAGAAAACTCAATTTTTTTCTTTCTCATCATTATAATCTCAATCCTGATAAATCCGTTTCTAACTCTTTCCTCATACGATTAGCCAAATTCTTAATATCCTCTTCTGAGAAGTTCATATCAAGATATTCATTTGCTAGCTCTAGTCGTTGTATGAAACTATCTATAGCCATATCAATGAGTTCTTTTTCCATAAAAAATTTAATAATATTTTTTCTTAATAAAGATTTTGAAATGATAAAAAAAGTTACTATTTATACATTAATAACTTTATTTATAGCAGATCTTGTAGCAAATCCATAATAATAAAGCATTCTTAACATACCTACATCTCTTGAAAAAATACAAACATTATAATCCTGAAGGTGACGCCCCAAAACTACTAGTGATAGATCATTCATAAAGGAGTAGTGTTCGTGTCTTTTATATAGATTACGAATTTCATATATTCTTTGTACTTCTTTATATAATTCTTGAATTTCAACTTTATCGACATCACAGATCCAAATATTTAACATAAATTGATAAAAAGTCCGATCAATAAATTCATAATGGAGAATAATTTCATCAAAGATATTAAAAGAAGTAACAAATAAATTTACTTTCCGACTCTCTTTCAATTTCTCATAAAATAATTCTTTATCTCTTAATAATGCCTCTAGTACATAACTAGCATCAAAAATTATTATTTCTTTTCTACCAATTTTTGTCTTTAATTCGTTAATAGAAATAAAACGAGATTTATATTTTTTTAATAAATATTCAAGAACAGCTTCTTTTATTGCATCTTGTTTGGGGATTACTAAGATATCTTTGAATACTTCACTAAATCGTTCTTTTACTTCTAAAATAGACATTTCTCTATATTGAGGATGTTTGCCGAAGATTAGATTCTTAAAAAAACGAGCTAATGACTCACTAAGTTCCATAATTAAGATCTTCGTATAAGTCTTACCAAATTGGGCAGTTATTTTTAACAAGAAAATATCTAAAATGAGGCGACTAGTCTTAAAAGAAGTATCACTTTGTATAGCAAAGCCAAACATCAAATAAAAAAGATATTCTACACTCTTATACCTCTGTAGATCTTTTAACTTTCCATCAGACAAATTTTTCTTTATAATAAAATCGAGTATTTCCAGGTTTCTTTTATCCGAAAAACCTAGATTCATTTTCGTACTAAAATCTTGGTATATAGCTTTGACATCTTTGCGGGTTATTCTATTCATAATTTTCCAGATCCTAGAGGGTTATTAGTCTTAAGTAATAATTATAACTAGAATTTAATCTTTGTTTTTCTAATTTTCAGGATTTTAAGATAGTATCTTCCTAATAGAAAAGCTATAATCATAGAAGCTGCAATACCGATTATGGTTAGAAGTAATGCGAGCCATAGTATATTAGATATAAATAATATTGTTTGTGTAGATACAAAGATTCCAAGAACTAGTGTAAAATAGACAAAATACTTTTCTTTCAGATAGGTACTTCTTGTTATTACTCCAAGCCACATCATATAACAAGTAATTACTAAAAAGTATGTTAAAAATCCCTCAATTATAATTATTCTTAAGAATGGTGTTAAAGGATTCTCAAAGAGAAAACCTAGTGGGGCTAATAGAGGGGGAATTTTTGTACTTATGTTGAAATATAATATAAATGTCGTTATTTCTATAACAACGAGGATTAATGTCGTTACTAATATAAAATCCACTCTCATTTCGGTTATAGTAAATAATTCTAGATAAAAATATGCTAATACTATCCATAATACTGCAGAGGATAAAATAGAACAAGAAAGTAATATTGTCATTGCTGTCTTATCATAAAAGATGTTTAATATATATCCGATATTATAAATTTCTAATATAGTTAAGAGTATTACAACAAAGAGAGAGAATTTAAATTCTAATCGTTCTATATTGTGTTTTTCTGCTAGATACATCCCTACTAAACAAATGATAAAAAGCCCACCAAAGAGAGATTCAAAGCCTAATACTCTTAAAAGTAGATTGTCTGGAGATAGAAAGTGTAGTATAATTAGTATGGTTATACATATTGCAAAAGATACAAGCATACCAATTACAATATTTAGAGTTTTGCCCATTTTAATACCTTAAAACTACTCCTGTTGGAAATCTCCTAGATCTCCGAAGAAGAACTATAGCAACAGAAATACCAACACCAGCTCCAATTCCTATGATAATTATATATATTAATCCTGGAGGGATTCCTACGGGTTGTGCCATTGAGGAATATATCATTAAGGATAATATAAGGTCTTGAAATGTAGTAAGGAAATCTATGACTGTATAGTTAAATTCTATTGAAGTATTCTCAAGAAAACTAGAATCATTTTGAGTTCTAACAAATACCTTATATCGAACTAATGTTTCAAATGTTTGTTTTGAGATATTTGTACTGTAGTTCTCATAAGTGTTGTTAGAAAATAATATCATATCCGTAAGAGTAAATGAGGACCAATTATCGTTTGTCCAATTGAGGTAAATATCTTTTACAGGATAACTACCTCTCTTTATTTCAGCAAATACAGATACAATATCGTTATAATAGACTTCTTCTCTTCTTGGAGATTGTAAAATATTTCCAAAAGACGGATAGAATTTTGTATAATTTAATGTTAGATTGTATAACATTGCATTACTTTCTGTTGTAGTATTAATAAGAACCTTAAATTTAAACTTTCTCTGAAGTGTTCCTTTATAGTTAGTTTCATCCATCCAAGTATCAGTATTGAAATCATAGTATTTAATATCTAGACTTGCATTTTGATAAACCATAGAACTATTATCTATGTTATCAATTTGCATTAATCCACCTAAGGAGATATCATCCGATATATAATATCCATCTGTATAATTACTTTCTAAGTTCAGATTGCGATTTAAATAATAGTCATCTGCCCAACTATAATCTAGAGCATCAACAAACAGAGAATAATTAGCATGGCTTGTAGATGTAGAAAAGACGGTCTTATAAAGATTACCCGCAGGAGCCCACATATCATATCCGCCCACTGTTGGGTGTCTTATTCCATCAAGATACAGAGCATATTGTTGAAATCCTAAACCATCATAACTAGTATATCCGTATTCAAATGTTAATGCTATATGATACCATCTATTTGCAAATACTTTCCCCAGATTAATAAACGAACCAGTCCAATTCACAAGATAGAAGTTATTAGAACCAATATTAAACCAATAAGTGCCATTTCCACTAACTATAGACAATTTTGTTCGATCACTAGTTCGTATATAGTATTCTACAGTTCCGTTAGTTCTAGCTGTAAAAGTATTTTTTATTTCTGCCCTATTATTAGTATTATTATCAAAGAGTTCTAATACTTTTTTATGCCCATCTAATTCTGGAATAATTTTTGCAGTACAATTCTGTGAAAGAACTACTACAGAGAAATTCTGAGGCAAATTACCTATGGTGTCATTTTCGAAGTTAAAAAGAGCTTGATATATACCCTCTTCGTCTTTTAGTTTTATAATACTGTGATTATAAGTTACATTTTGAGATGATTCGTGAAATTTTGTAAAGTTTTTTATTGTCATACTACCTGAAGTAGAACTAATAGAAGTAGGATCTTCTTTTTCAATCCTAGTCATAAATGGAAAATTAACTAACTTATCTGAAATTAAGTTAATATTAATAAAATAAATCCCTATAAGCATAAAAACAAGTAAGCATAACCATTTTTTACTGCCCATATATTTCACTTTTAATTAATTTTTTTATTAGTTAAATTGTTTTAATAAGTTAATAAGTTTTTTTAATCAAAACTAGAATACTTAATATAACCTATTATAGAAATAATAATGGATTATTTTGATAGAAGTATTAATTGATACGAGATGATTTAGTGAAGTATGGCTATAGTGTATATGGTACTAGAAACTTATTCTGGATTCACTTTGAAATACCTATTGATAAAGGGCAGAGAAATAAGATAATCAATCTGTTACATAAGTATTATCAAAAAGTTACTGAGCCCTATAAAGAATCTCCAATGCCATATAGAGCTAGTATAGAAATATTATACAATAGAAGGATTGATATAAATGAAGCAACTCACTTAAGTATATATGTATTTAGATCATTTTCTTCTAGAAAATATTCAGAACTTGAGTTTAAACAATTATATGATGTTCTTTATTTTTTTGTAAATCCTATATTGTTTGAAGAAAGAACTAAATTTATTTATGAAGTAGTAGATAATTCTATTAAATGTATGAATCTTAATGATGATGAATGTAATATAACTACTTGTAAATATGCTCCATTCTGTTTTTACATTATAGTTCCTACCCTTATTCCAGATGAGTTCAATTGCTCCTTTTGTGAAAGACCAATACATCTTATTGATACATTACGATTTAGGGCAGAATTAAAACGAAGAGAAATAGATTGTTTAATTCCTTGTTGTGATTGTTTTTTATTAATAGAAAAATATGGTATTGATTATATTGATCCGAAGAGAAGAAAACAAATTATTGAAAAAGAAGAACATAGTAAGGGAGAATTTTTTAGAATTATGAATGAGGATTGGAAAAGAAGAATAAAAAAAAGTATAGAAGATTTTGTAAAATGGATAATATATGGAGGAGAAGTAGAAACACTAGAATCTCCTTGTAAAGTATGTGGAGAAAAAACAGTAGTATATATAAAAGAGATAGCATATGACTACTATTGTATAAACTGTGGAGACTTTTTTTCCTTTTTTTAGTCCTTGTTTCTTAGTATGAAGATCATAGCTTGATAATTAGTCTATCTTTGTCATACAAATCTGGAAATAAATACCCAATATGAATACCTATATTAAGTAAAAACATAGCTAATAAACAAATAATAAAATACTCTTTAAAGAACAAATAGAAAGTGACAAAATATAATATTCCTCCCCCTAATATCTTTATTGCTCTAAACTTACTTCTAATAATTCCTAATACAGAGCCTAAAGCTGAAAATGAAATAAATAATATTGACCACCAAGTTGTAAAATATGGAAATAAGAAAATAGTTTTTGATACTACATCTACACAATCATCCATACTTGAATATATATCTCGTTTTTCTCTATATCGTTTCGAATTTTGAGGAGAATCAAAGAAGTCTAAACTTGCTGTAATAATTATAAATGTTAAAAATATGATAAAATTACTAGGATATAATAGATTTAGAAAGAAAAAAAAGATAGCTATCCAGATCCTTGTGATATAAATTATGAAGATTGTTCTCTCAGATAATATGTGAATTTTTATACTCCATTCTAAAAAAGGTAAATATCTAAATAGAAGATAGATAAGAATAGAAAAAACAATTACTAGAGCTGTTATAATAACTAATAAAGCTATTGGTGTATAGTATATAAACAAATGAATCTGATTTTTAATTATAGTAATTGAAGGAGCTAATGGACTACCAATAATAGTAATTATAATAATTATATAAAGATCAATTAATATTAGGGGTACGAATCCTAATATCTCTCCTTTCTTCATTTCTATTTACCATAACTATTTTATTATGGAATTATCCCCTTGCTGTTCTAACTAATATTATAAAATCTAGTTGGATCAAATTCTTCTAATGGTAATAATTTCGGGGTATATTTAGTTATAAATTTATATGATATTATTGCATTTAAATTAGTAATGGGATTAGTATTCTCATTTAGTTTTTCTAGTATTATATCGCTTTTTATCTTCATTACTAATTTTGTTATCTCATTTTTAGTATGAGCTATAGTACTTTCTATAAAAACTCTAATATCATCAAATTGTTCTATATTTTCTGCCCATAAAAATGCGTATAAATCATCCCTTGCAAAATCGTGGTTGTCTCCAGTAAGTATCCATCCATTTTCAGTATCTAATTCTCTCCATCTATCCTTGTTTCTATAATGTTTTAGTTCTCGCCATCCATGATAACCAATTACTCCTTCTGGCCTTAATAGTGGTAGTGTATGATATGTTTTTAGCCGATATTTATATAATTCTATAGAATACCACCCATAAAAAGTACTTTCTGCCCCTCTTGGTTTCTTTGGAGCAAAAGTATGTCCTGTATCAGAATAAATTATTTCATCAGTCTTATATGTGCCAAAATCAATTAAGTTCCCTCTTATTTTATCATATGTAAATGGTAATGCTATTGTATATCTAAATTTGGGTTTCTCTGGAACATAAATGAGAAGTAAATGAGTCATAAAGATCTATTATTTGCATTTCTTTATATAAATTTTTGTTCGATAAAATATAGTAAAATATTAAAAAGTTAATCATTAGATTCTGTTTGAAATATTATGGAAGAATATAAAGATCTAAAACGATCTAAATGGCAAGAAATTTATAATAAGACTATTTCTAAGATTGTTGTTTGTTCTTTTGACGGAAAAAGTGTTATTGATACTTTAACAGGATTAAGAGTTAGTATTAGAAATATTGGATATAATGATAAAGATACTATTTTATTTATCTTAAATAATAAGATTATTTTTATGAAAAATATTGTCAGAAAAAATATTGATTATCTACTCCACACTCATTTTTCGGATCTAGGAATGGTAAATAAGGGAGAATACTTTGCTGATCTATATGAGGTCCTTATAGAAACTAGTTTTGGTAATGCAGGATAATTATTATTTTTTATTTTGATGAAATAACAAAAGGTTTTTATTTTGATATTTAGGATATATTTTTGCTAATACAATACTTTCATCAAAAGACACTGAAACTATCCAACTAACTGATGAAGGGTAACGGAATACCGGTATCTTGTTGCCCTGAGGTTTGATGATCCTACCCAAGATTGGCGATGATGATTTCCTGATACATAGGCAAAAGTCATACAAGTCCACCTTTATAGGAGTCTTGCTAGGATAAGTAGAATGTCGCACATTCTAAGTGTGTGTAAAAATCGGAAAAATCGGAGCCTTAGCTTATTTTTAAATTAAAAAAAGATTAACTATTGCCAACCCATTGTTGCTTGTTTTCTAAAAATAATTGCCTCTTCTGGTGTCACATCTTGTTTTTTCCATAATAAGGCTTGTTCTAGAGTAAATCCATAAGAGATCCAATCACTTGCTTCATTCTCAGTAAATCCATATTTCATCCATTCTTTTACTGCTCGTCTAAATTGTTTTGCAAATTCTTCTATTTCTTTTTGTGCTTCTGGTGGAAGGCTTTCTAGAAATTCTTCTGGTGTTTTTTTAGAACTTCTAAATATTGCTACAGTATATTCATATTTCATTTTCTTGATAACTGTTTTTAGTTTGTTTATTTTGGCTTCTATTTTTTGTGTAATCTCTGGAGTTTCTGTAGGTGGTGGTAATTTTTCTAACTCTGATTCTTCTATTTGCCATCCTTTTATCGTTTCTTCTAGATATTCTTTTACTTCTTTTGCGATTCCTTCTAATTCTTTTTCTAATTTAGGACTTGCAAATACTATGAGGTCTGCTAAATTCTTTATGATCCTTACTGCAGCCAATACTGAAACACGAATATGAGGGTATGCTAATTTAATATGTTCATTCATTAACAAAAAATCTTTTAATAAATCGTGAAGTATAGTAAAAAGGTCTAGAGCTTTTTTTAACGCCAAAGGTCTCACCAATATTAATTGTTATAGATAATATATAATTTGCTTTTTTAGTGTTTTGTAGATTTTAACCAAACACTTTTATTATCTAAGATAAAAAAAGAAGTATGGAAATGACTATGAATCAATTAACTCCCTTTACTATTGATGATTGGGTAGATGAATGGACTTGTGAGGCTTTTGAAGAACATAAGAGGGAAGTTTCTGGAGTACTTACTGCTAGTACTATGCCAGTTATGGTTCATGGAAAGCCTTATGATCCCGTAACTATTTATATATCTGATCTAAAAAAACAATTTTGGTTTGCAGATGCTCTATTATTTGCAGTTACAGCATATTATCCAGGAGCTAAAAAAAGAAAAAAAATTCCAACAGATTTTAGAGATATTTTTGATGAAAAATTAATTTGTTATGATTCTGGTGGATTTAGTCTATTAATGCAACAACAAATAAAAGCTGGAGAAAAAATGAAGATCCCAGATCCTCTAGATACTGTTAAAATCTATAAGAAGATGGGCTATCAAGATGATGACATTCTTATTCAATTAGATTTACCTCCAGAGTATTACCAAACACATAAAGAAAGAATGGAGAAAATTAAGACTAATGTTGAGTTTTTTGAAATAATGCAGAGTGAAATTAGTATTATTACTCCTGTTGTTCATGGTTGGCTTGAAAATGAAATTGATTATACCATTGACAATATAGGCCAAAGAGATCAATATTGTGTAGGATCTAATTTAGCTTTAACAGTTAGACCACAGAAAAGAGTTAAAATGGAATTAATTTTAGATCGATTAGTAATGGTTATACAGAAGTTAGAAGATAAACGTGTAATGTGTTTAGGTGCTGGAAATCCTAATTTTGCATTAATATTATTTGCTCTCGGATTTAAAGCTACTGACGGATGTTCTTGGAGAAGGGATGCGGGATTTGGTAGAGTCTATATTTTTGAGGATACACCAACCTTTTTTAGAAATGGAAAAAAATATAAACGCCTTCCTGCTAGACAACCAAGAGATTCTGATTATCAGTTTATAAAATATTTAATTAGTGAACATCATTATTATCCCTTTTTTGGTATGACATTTGAGGAGCTTTCACATCTATTAGCAACAAAATCTTCAATAAGAGCATTACATAATGCTTATGTGACAAAAATGGAAGAGTGGAAGGCAAATACCTTTGTAAATGATCCTGACGGATTAATAAGATATCTTAGAAAAAGATGGGCTAAGGCAAAAAGTAGTTATTATTTAAAAATTCTAAATTATATGGTAAAAAGAATTAAAAGAAAGCAAGTTCAAGATAATTTAGATATATATTTGAAAGGGAAAATTACATAATTCTATCTAGAGGAGTGTTTTATGCCTAAGAAAAAAGTATCTTATAATGAATTTGGAAATCCTCCTGAGCAACAAAATGAATTAGAGAGATTTATTAATGAAGATATTATTACTTGTGTTCCAATATTAACAAGAGATGCTCTAGGTAATTTAGATATTGAAAAATGGGAATTTTGTGAAAAAGAACTAGAAAGTTCTATAGATAATAAAATATTACATATCATTAAAGAGAAATTAAAGAGAATTAATTTTTTGATGTTATCACGAACTAGATTTTATTCTTGGCATAAAGGAAGATTTCTTTATTCTGAAAGACAAGAGATTGATCAAGAAACTGCGGGAGTATATTATCGGGATATTGGTGTTATAGCTGTAGTAGGAGTTTATGTTTTTTATAAATTAGGAGTAAAATCTGGATTTGCAGATCGTGTTATTCATACCTTTTTTCACGAACTAGCCCATGATATTTGGGATCTACATTTAAGTTCTCAAACACGACAATGGTTTTATAATGAAATGATTAAACGAGCAAAATTATATAATGCCCAGACAATTCAAGAAAAAATACAAAATCCACATTTTCCCTCTTATGATTCAACAAGAGATCTAACTGAGTTTTTTGCAGAATCGTTTGGTTTTCTCTACTCATCTGACTGTTTCCCTGATACACATCCAATTTTATTTCAGAAAATTAGAGATATTGTTAGAGGAAAGGTGTATTAAGATAGTTTTTTATGTCTATATTGTTCGTTGCAATAATTCAAAGGGTACATTTTATACGGGTTATACTAATGACTTAGAACGACGCCTTAAAGAACATAATAAAGGATACACAAAATTTATAAGAGGAAAAACGCCAGTTACTCTTGTATATTTTGAGAGAAGAAGAAATATTAGAACTGCTAGACAACGAGAAAGGGAAATTAAGAGATTATCTAGAAAAAAGAAAATGGAATTAATAAAAAAACATAAATAAGGAAAAAGTATAATTTCATAGTATTGATTATCTGGTGAGTATATGGAGCAATATGAATTAGAAATTATTCAAGCATTACAACAAAAGAAAGATCCTATAGCCATTGCTAAGAAATATAATATTAAATTATCTGTTGTTATTCAAATTATGCAAAAAAATCCTGAGTTGGTTCCAAAACGGTATCAAGCTATTTTAGGCATTGAAGATCGTATCGAACAAGTAAAAGAATTAATGAGATTACGAAAAAAGGTTGCTTCTAGAGTTCCTTTCAATAATATTGTAGCTAAATTAAGAATTTATCTTAAAAAGCCACATTCTTCGTATGAATGCCTACAACATGTTAAACAACCTTATAATCGTCTATATGCTGCACTAAAAAAAATAAAGGTAGTTCGAGCAAATCCTTTATCTCCATTATCTATTGATTTATTATTATCAAAAAAAGCTGCTAAGAGAATAGATATTTTAAAGTGGAGAAAAGACCAAATAGATAAACTATTTCGTGCCCATCATGTTGCTTTAAGAAAAGTAGAAAAACTCGATGAAAGACCAGCAATAGAAGAATTTTCCCTTTATCGATTAATTGGATTAAATGTTTATACTGATAACTTATTTTTCATTGATTATTTATCCTTTGTCTCCCCAATAGATTATTTTATTGCTTCTGTAGATAAAACTGTTGCAAGATTTACTAATTATCAAAAAGAAATATTATTAGGTATTGTATTACGAAGAAAATATGTTGATTTTCTAGGATTTCCTAAAGATAGTAGTTATTATTCAGATTCTCCCTATTATCCTCTTTTTCTTCTTAATAATAGATCTGCTGATTTTGAATTATTAGGTATTGGTCAAGATATGGGATGGATAGATGTAGTAGAAGAACTTAAAAAAAAGATGCGGTTAGAGATTCTAATAGAAGAGGCATTAGATCCTCAAATTCGTCAAAAAGCTGCAATATCTATGGATCATTTAGTAAAAAAATTTAGTCCAGAGCTTCCCTCAATTGTTAAAGATCTATGTTGGCATAAAACCCCTATTTTCATGGAACTTATTAAATATATTGCTTTTTATAAAAATCAATACCACCCTCCTGATATGTTTGACTTAGTAATGAATAAGGATATTTTAAAAGGATGTACTTCACTACGAGAATCCGAGATTTTTGTTTATGTATATAATCAAATGAAACTTATGTTTCTAACAGGTATTATGCAATTTCCAGAATATACTTTTAATGATATTGTTGAAGCATTATTTTTTAATGCAGATCGTTATCCATTTGCTTTCTATTTATTAGCAAGGTTAGCTGGTATTCCTACCTTTTATAAAGATTCGTCATTTTTCTTAAAGAGAATGAAAGCAAGAAAGCCAACAGTTTATGAACGTCTAATTCTTGGTTGTAACGAAGAAACTTAACTTGGATGATCCTAAATTTTTACACAGTATTTTTAAACTTTTATTTTTCTAATTGTATATGGTGATATTATTGTCTAAGAAGAAAGAAGCCCTCAGGATTGATAAAAAAAAGTTGAAGAAAATAAGACAGATTGACTCTGTTGATATGGATGAAATTGTTACTAAGGATGAACCATATCCTTATCAAGATGATATGGGAAAATTCTAAATTATTCTATATGTACTCCTATTTTTTTACCACGTTCTGTAGCATAATCCATACCTAAAAGAACTGGCGATCCACCTGTTATCTCTCTGACATTATCAAATATAGATACTCGCCAACATCCACTAGTCTCTTTTTCTCCTTGTAATATCTTTATACACATTGTTGCTTCTTCACATTTTTGTACTATTCCACTTATTCCTCTTATATGTCTAACTTTTCCAGTTTTCTTTAATCCTAATTTTTCTGCAGTTTCTCTCTGAACTAATGTTTCTTCTGCTCCAGTATCAAATAATACTTTTACTTTCTCTTGTCCTTTTGGACCACTAATTATTGCTGGAATTAAAATTCTACTTCTATCAGTTTCAACACTTACCTTACCTATTTTTAGAATGTCTATTCCTGTAGATATAGACATTATAGATATAGCTAATTCGTGAATCTTTTCTGTTAGTTCATCTGTAGTATAACCTTCTTCATCATACCTGCCATATCTTAGAAGTTCTATCATTCCCTCTTCTACTTGTTCATCATCAAACCATACTCCCTTTCGTTCTGGATCTGCATACTGTGATTCTAATGCTATTATACAATCTAATAGTCTATTTATGTATTCATAGTTTGTCATAATTAATGGTTCATCATAAGACCAACTAGGTATAATATTAATAATTGCTGCAATACCCTCTGGAGAATATAGATCCTTAGGTTTATCTAGACATTTTTCCCAAAACTCAGGATCTTCTTTATCAGCATATTCTACAAATACTTTTACAAAATCCACCATTTCTCTTATTGCTGTTTCCTTCATCTTTCTTTCAATCTTAAAATTATTGTATTGCAATATTCGTTCTAAAAGTTCTGATTTAGACTCCATTTTTTACACTTCATCTTTTTTTTGTAAAAATATTTAAGTAATTTGACTTATATTTTATTTGGTTAGAAAATTAAAAAGTGAATTTTATGCCATCGCTAAGTGATATTCGAATAATAGTAGACAAAGGAATACCTTTTTGGGGTAATAGACTAAAGATCTCTACTGACGAGTATAAGGCTATCTCTGATTTCTTAAATGATGCTACTAGTATGATTTCTGCTATTGAAATTTCCGATACTGCAATGTCTCTTCTTGAGAAAAAACCAGATTGGAATTGGGTTTTCGCATTTGTAAAACAAGAACTTATGAATATACGGAAATGTATGCGGTATAAACCACAAAAACTACTGAAAAAAGGAGCTACTATAACTCAAAAAGCTGTTTGTGCAGATATTTCTATTCATTTATCTAATTTAGAGATACATTATCCACAAATATTAGCTATTGCCTTAAAAGAAACTGATCTTAAGGATATTTCAAATAGATTAAAAGAAAATAAAACTAATGAACAAAGTTCTTCTACAACTTCTGCTGATAGAGACGAGTTTTGGGCTTCCTTATAAGAGTCTTTTTACTCTTTCTTTTACATATGTATAATAGTCAGAACCTACTTCTTCTATTAGACCTGCACTAGCTAGTCGAATTATACTTTCTGATAATTCAATATAATTTATATTACTTATTAGTTGTAGATTTCGGATTGATAGATTTTTCCCCTTATTAACAGAGAATATTCTAAACACTTTCTGATCTATTCTTTCTTCTTTCTGTCTGATTTTTTCTTCCTCTTTTCTCTGTTTCTCTTCTAATTTTCTTCTCTTCTTTTCACTTATGTTGTCTAACTTAGATTCTTGTTCTTCTTCTTGTTCTTCCTCTTTTTCATATTTTTTCTCCTCTTTTTCGCCTTGCTTTATGATCTTTTCTATTTTCCTTATTGTATCCTTAAACTCTTTTTTTGTATCAGGAGAAAAATCATCTTCATTTTGTTTTAAAATCAATTTTAGACTAGTAATTTTCCCTTTTGCAGTATTATATCGTTTATTATCTACTAATTCATATATTCTTTCAATAATATGAGTTATTTCTTTTATTGTTGCTTGGTCATCTATTTTTCTTCTAATCATAGTTTGTTTCACATCTTTTTCTTCCGATTCTTCTTCTAATTCATAAAGTATTTTTTTTTCTTCAAGAGATATTTCATCATCTATATCTATTTTTGAGCTACTTTCTAATTCTTTTAATTCTTCTAATTCTTTTTTTTTCTTTTCTAGCTCGGTTTCTCTTCTTTTTAATTCTCTTTCTTTTTGTTTTAATTTGCTTTCCTTTTTTTCTTCTGTTTCTTCTAAGTCTCTCTTCTTTCTTTCTTTAACCTCTCTCCAAAAATCTCTCTTTCTTCTCGATACAGAAAAACTACTTTTAACATCTTTGGATCTTGAAGCTATTTGGGGGGCATATTCTGTTCTTTGTAAATGAAGTGTCCTTGCTGGTTTAACTTTTACTCGTTGTGGTAAAAATCTATCCATAATTATTGCAGCTTCACCTACATTTAGTTTTTGAATATCTGTTACAAAGCCCTCATAGGGTTCTCCACCAGTAATTTCTAATAAGGATTTTATATCTCGTTTATGTGTTAGTATGTGAGCTATGACTACATCTGTTTGAGTTAAGGCAGAAGTATTTAGATGTCTTGGTTCTTGAGATATTAATATTAGTCCTATACCCATTCCTCTACATTCTTTTATTAATTTCTCTAACGATTCTATTGCCTTTACTTTCCCTCTTCCTGTTGCTGGAAGATAATTATGTGCCTCTTCTAAAATTAACATTACAGGGGGAAATTCTGTATCATATTGAGTTGGATCTATGCCCTCTTGTAATCCTAACTGATCTTTCATTCGTTTGGTAATTTTTCGTTGTGAAATTAACTGTTCTGAGAAGAATGCTGCAACAATTATTGCAATTCTTTCATCACAGAAAGATACATCTATAATACTACACATTCCCCGTCGGCAAATATCATCTAATTCCAATCCAGTATGATCAAAAAGACCAGACTTATCTGCCCAACGCATTTTTCCATATAAGGCAGTCTTTACATTAGCTTGAGCTTCTCCATGATACTCAATTCTCGATATAATATCACTTATAGAATAGTTATTATTCCCCATAGCTATAAGTTCGTCTATAATATCTTCTAGTAATAATGTTGTTGGTTGGGTTGGATCTAAATCAAATATGTTACACCATGTTTGTAATGATACTTGGGCGGGTCTTAGAGAAAAAATGGCGTCATAGGTATTAGGATCTACTTCTTGGTGTGCTCCTTTAGGAACAAATAATACTACTCTATCTTTATATCCTCTTGATTTAATTTCTGGATAATATTCATATTCTTTTATATTTGTATTTGGATATTTGAGAGTATAATAAACTCCTAATTTATCTAATACTACTATACTTACTCCTGGATTTTCGTTTAATGTTTCTTCTATTATTCCCGATCTTACGGTATAAGATTTTCCAGAACCAGTTTTTCCTACTATTACTATTCTCGATGGTTTACTTAAATCTAAATATACCTTATTTTCTTCTAATAATGGAATATATTCAAAATTACTTATCTCTTTATAGGTTTGAAATGATTTGCCTAAGTAGGCCATATAAGTTGGTGGACTATCCATATTTAATTCTTCATAGTCTTTAAGATATTGAAGATATGCTGCTTGAAGTTGTTTATTTACACAATCTTGGTTTTCTTTTATTTTATCTACAATTAGATTTATATCTTGTTTGCTAATAAATCCCTTTTCTGAATATGCAACTAATCCATAAGTATCTTCCCCCCCACGTGCTTCTGGATTAGGGATAGTAAATCTTTTAGAATAAAAAGTAATGTTTTTTATTTTAAATATTTTATAATCAAAATCCTCACCAAATCCAATACAATTTTTTGCAATTAACTTTTCTATTTCAGGATCTGTAATTTCAGTATCAGGATATTTAGTATCAACTATATACCCTTTTCTAGTATCAAACTTACAAAGAACTAATCCATTTTTCATATTTGGAAGATCAGTAACTTCTGGAACTTGGATATCCTCTATTTCAATTTCTTTTTCTACTTCATTTATTTCTTCTTTTTCTTCCTTTTTTTCTTTCCCCTCTTTTTTAGGCTTTATATTTTTTAGTGACATAACAACCTCTTTTATATTCTGTTCTTCTTTTTCTTCTGTTTGCATTTATTATCAGCTATTTAATATTTGTTTAACAATAATAAAAATTCTATAATTAAAATTTTTATTAATAAAGTATTTTTGCTTATATCGAGTTCCTGGTCTTTTAGATATAAGTTTATATTCCAATAGTTTTCTTAAGTGAAAATCTATATTACTATTTGATGTTTCTGTTCTTTGTGTGCATATTTTTTTAGTTAGACTATAGGCATAATCTTCAGATTCTAAAAGTCTATTTATTATTTGGATTCTTATATCTCCCTTACGTTGTTCTAAAAACATTTCTAGATATTGTTTCAATAATTCATACTCTTCTCTTGTTTTACTCATCTTTTTCGCAATACGACAATAATAACGAAATTTATTCATTAGAATTTCACTTTTCCTTTATACCATAAAGTAATATAAAATATAATATCATATAATAAAATATAATACTTTTTGAATATATTTATTGGTTAGAAAAATGGCAAGTAGATTAGAAAAGTTTACTGACAAAAAATCTAAAACAATTAAGAATAAGAAAAAGACTGAAAATATAGTAAAAACAGATATTAAGGAGAAAAGATTACCAATTATTTATCCTATAGTTTATGATCATAGAGAAAATAATGGTAATATTCTAAAGTGGCTACCTATTATTGCAAAAGAGTTTAAAATGGAAATAACATATAGTAATGCTCAGTTAGAAGAGGGAGATTATACTGTAACTTTCGATTGGGAAGCTGAATTAAAGGATGAAACTATATTAAAGGTTAGAACTTATATTAAGGTTGAAGTAAAAGCTAATGATACAGATCTTTCTGAGTCTATTTACAAAGGCAGATTACAAAAACAATTTGAAAATTTAATAAATTTTGAAAAGAAATGTTTAGAATCAATGACTGATGAAGAAAGAGCAAAATATGATGAAATAGAGATTTATTGTGGTGCGTCTTTCATTATAGATAAGCAGAAAATTAGACAAGATAACCCTAGTTTATGGAAAGCTATTACTACTTGGGAAGCAAAATTTGATAAAGCTCATATTCCACTAAATATTTCTTATAATGAAGAAGAGTTTGTTAGATATTTCCTTAAATTATTATATTACGATTTTAGAAAAACTCAAAAGCATTATGTTATTTCCGATTTTCCTAAACATTTTGAGGTCTTTATGCGACAACTTATTGGCATACCAGATATAGGGCATAAGATTGCCTATGCTATTGCTGAATATTGTTCTAATGGGTATGAGGATCTAATTGCTATGTCTATAGAGGATATTATGAAAATTACTGCTCCACAATCTACTACACCGAGTCAAATAAAGAAAAATAGAAAAACTGCTGAGAAAATTTATTATTATATCAGAAATAAACCAGTTCCACAAGATCAAGAAAACACACTAATAGACAGTACAGATTTGGAATTTGAATTATAACTCTCCATTGGTGTGATTTGGGTGTGATTTTTTGACTAAAAATTTTACCAAAATTCAGTTCGATATAAAGAAGTTAGGATTAAAATTTGATAAAAAGAAGTTAAATACTGTAGTATTTCACAATACTAATGAAAGTAAAGAACATTTTATAGTTAAATGTGTATTATCTTTTCTCTTACGCATTATGGGGCATGATATATATTCAGAAGGTTTTTATGGTAATAAAAAATTCGATGTTATTGATCTAACTGATCGAATAGTCTACGAGATCGAGTCAAGTAAAACTAAAAAGAAAGTTACTCAAAAGGAAGAAAATATAACAGATAGTTATTTTGATCTATTTATCATTGATTTGAAAGATATTCCTAAAATTGACGAGTTATTCAACTTCGTCAAGAAACAAATAGGATATTAATAGATAACTATTTTTAACAGAATGAATACCTGTTCTATATTTATTACTCTTTACCATATGCTATGCCAAACCAAGTAGTTCCTACGCTTCCATCATCAAATATTCTATATTTAATTCCCTTTGTATCCTCAACAAGATAATACTCTATTTTCCTACCCAAAGCTGGTATATAATGATGAAATTTTGGATATAGAAGTCTACAGAGGATCTTTTCTTCTCCTATAATATCTGAATCGACTTCTTCTATAATTTCTTCTACTCCACTAGGAGTTGTCTCTACAAGAAGTCTTACTCTAACCTTTAATTTTATGACCTCTGCTCTTTTACTTTGACTATCTACATAACTTGCAATTAATGGATATCTAGTTCTCTCTACAATTTTAGATGTCATCTTTTTACTCTTATTTCTTAGTAGGAAATCTTATTAATACTATTCTACGAGAATATTTGCTACGAATTGTATATACTATTGTAATTACTACTAGTGCAACTACTACGGTAAACATTAATATATACATCATATTAGTAAATCGAACTTGTTGTTGATTTGTTTCGATCATTATTAATAAACCAATGAGAAATATCAATAGTTGTTGTATAGAAGGAGTGGGTGGTGGGAGAAAAGGGGGTAAAATATGTATTGGATTGTCATATGGTAGATTTCCAACAGTATATAATTGTCCAGTTGAAAGAAGAATTAGAGGGATTGCTCCAGCTATAGTTATCAATATTCCAACAATTAGGTTTGTTTTTACTCTCTCTCTAATAGGTTTTATATAATAGATTATTACTTCCATAGCTCCAAAGAATATTAATGCTGGAATAATTAACATTATTCTTCTTAAAATACTATATTGTCTAATCATTCCTATTATGAAAAGTGTTATAGCTAATCCTATAGTTCCTATTATAGCTATTTTTCTTAAATGGGATTTTATTTCCATTTTTATCATCTTTATTTTTGAAAGTTTTTTCATAATTTTTTTGTAGAATATTTAAAATAAAGACATATTAAAACTTATTTTTTTTAAGTAAATATTTCTTCCATAAGGTTCTCTATTAAATAATTTATATTCATCATTAGGTATCCTAATTGGGTATAATCTTCTAATTCAAGTAGAAGAAATCCTACATCGGGTACTGGACAAATAACATTTATTATTCTTCTTTCTTCAACTATTGTGTCAATTATTATACATCTAAGATCTGTTTCTCTAATTTGCTGTGGAATTAGATTAATATGTGATTTAGAATGTACCTCTTTTATAAATTTATTTACTTTGTCAAATACTATTGCCCCATACCCCCCAACTATATCATGATTCTTTGTCTTTAATTTATCTCCTGTGGCGACTATTAATCCAGTCCCATCATATATAGCAGATAGCTTGATATTATTATCATCTTCAAATCTTTCTAATATAGTACGAATCCGTCTTTCTTTTACTGGATCTTTTATTATTCCATTTCTCCATTTTTGGATTCTTTCTAATAAATTATTATACTCATCATTCATCATACTCGCCTCAAGAGAGTTCTTATAGATTTCTCTTTACTTTTTACGTTCAAATATTTTTTATAGTGAAATACAAATATAAGAATATTGATTTGAATGAACTAGCCCTTTATTATAAAAAGATTACTTCAAAAGTAGATTTTAGTATCTCTGATTAACATCAAAGACGAATTGTTAGAGTACGCCTTACGGGTTTAGTATTATATAAAATCACTATCATAAAACCAAATATTACAAAAATAGCTAACCATTCTAGTACTGGAGTTAGAGATACAATAAGAAGTAAGTATATTATTATTGAAGTAAAGATATAATAGCTAATTTGTAGAATTTTAGAAGAATTTCGAAAAGCATTATACGTATAGAGTAATATTAGAAAAAATGTTAGAAAAAATACACCTGTCCAAAACTGATGATAAATTTCTGCATTTTCAGTAAATATTCCTACCATTATTGTTGCAGTTCCTGCAATAACTCCTAATATTTGAATTATCCTTATATATTTCATATTAACTTTTTTTATATAATTTAACTGGCCCATTCCTAAGAAAAAAATATAGAATATAATTCCAGAACAAATTATGTAGATATTAAAAAAGATTGCCCCCCTTGGATTGTAAATATAGTTACCTAGATCACTAAGGTAGTTGTATAATATGTTATATTGGGGATTTAATAGGTCTTTTCCATCATAGAATACAATAGATAATGGAATAAAGATACAAAAAAGAACTATTTGTGAGATACCAGCAAAAAAGGTAATTGAATTTCTCAATTTTCTTCAAATCTAGTTATTATTTTTATAGACCAATTAGAATAAAGAACAGTAAAAAATAGAAAGATAATTATTCCTCTATTCTTTTAACAGGAAATTTTGGACCTTCTATGCCTAGTTGTCTTATTTCTTCAATATATTTCTCAAATTTTTCATGGATTTGATTGTAAAGAGCTGGAAAAGTTCTTGCAGAAGCCGTAATTAAGATTGTCTCGTTTTCCTCTTTTTCATAACCAAAACCTAATTCTCTTGCGACGTTTATAAAAACCTCTTGAAAGATTGGTTCTACTGAAGTTAGTTTTATGACATATTGTAGTTTATCTGGTCGGATTATTCCATCTACTTGTACCTGTTTATTAGGATTATTATCAAATAGTTTTTGTCTTGTCTTTCTTAACTCATTTAATTTATAGTTTATAGATTCTATTTGTTTTATTATTTCTTGAGGATAATTTTTATTGATAAATAAATTTACTTCTTGTGTTAGACTATGTAATAATCTTATTACTTTTTCTAATTTTATGAATTTAGCCATATTAATATCACCATAGTTGTTTAAAATAAACTCCTTTTCTTGTGTCTCTTTCTCTCCTTTTTCACTACTTTTGTATCGACTTTTAGTTCTTTCTTTTTGAGTTTAAAAATATCCCACTTATGTAGTATTGTTTGACTAACTTTTTTTGTATCACTTCCCTCTGCTCTAATAAGGAGTGAAGGAGGATCGTCTTTAGAAACGGATATTCCAACCTTTTTTGCTAACTTGATATATTCAGAGGGAAAGGGTTCAGGTATAGGTATTAATTGTATTATTACTTCTACGCTATCACAAGTTAAATATCCTTCGACGTTTACATTCTTGGTTTGGTTTAGTTGGCGAATCAAATGTTCTTTCTGAGCTTCTAAATCATTTATCTTATTATCTATCTCATCTATAGCATTTTGTAATACTAGATTCCAATTAATAGAAAGGTCTATTGTTGTTCTGATCATCTCTAATGAGTCTATTATTGTTATTGTATCACTTTCTATGGAACTCATATAATCACCATAAATGTATTAATAAAAAATAGAAGGGATTTTATTTAAAAAAATATTGTATTTTTTTTTCTCATAAGAATATGATTTTTTGACTAGATTTTTCTATAAATATAATATTCCGATACTTTAATGGCAAATCTCTCTCTTTTTAATTAATTTTTTTTTCTAATATAAGAAAAGATTATTGAACTTGCATAGCTTCAAGTTCTTCTATTAGATCCTCAATTTCTTTTGTCTCTGCCTTTAACCCCTCTATTTTATCATTGAGTTTTTTTAATTCCTTTTCTTCATTTTTTGTTAAAGAAGATTTTGCCTCTAATTCTAGCTTTTTTGTATTTAGTCTCTTTAGCTCAGCAATTCTCTCCTTCAGCTCTCCTTGTAACTCTTCTATTTTCTCTTGTATCCTTCGTTTTTCTTCTTCCTTTCGTTCTATCTTTTTTTCTCTCTCTTCCAGTTCTTCTTCTGTTACTTCCTCTGGGTGTATATAGATCCTTTTAGATATTATTGAACTATGATATCTAATTATTTTATATTTTTTATATTTATCTAAGAGTAAAGTTACTACAGAAAGTGCATATTTTGTGAGGAAATCTGTACTACCCCATGTTATAAATGCAGTAGCTTCTCCAATACCTTCTTTTTTCTCCTTTATAAATACAAATACATAGGCTACTAGATTTCCCTTCTCCCGTTCAACCACTTTAAAGTATTCATGTGGCAATTCTCCTTCTTCCATTATAACTAACATTTTTATCTAGTAAAATAGGTTCGTTTTTATTTAAAAAAATATTGGAAATTTTAGTATAATATTGTAAAAGGAGCTTCGGGACCAGCAGTAGGAAATATTCCTATCATATTAGTTACATTGTATATTACATGAGCAAAAACACAAATCCAAATTCCACCATCATCTTTTTTCCATATTCTAAAAAGAGAAAATATCCCTCCTGCAAGGAATGCTAATGCGATCTGAATTGGATTCCAATTATATGCTGCAAAATGAACAAAACCAAATAATGCAGCAGAGCCTACAAAACTAATTCCAATAGAGGTATTTTCAGCTATTTTAAGATATTTATGGAAAATTTCGTGAAAGATACGTGGAAGTGTATTTCGATAAAGTAATTCTTCTGAAAAGGCTACAAATGTTAGCTGAAAAGCTAATTTTTCAAGGGTTGTTAAGGGAGGTAATATATATTGAAATATGTAGGGTAATGCAAAAACAACTGGAATTTCTAATAATGTAAGTCCAGCTAGATTTATAATAAATCCAGCTATTTGTAATATTAACCAAGCAACTAATCCCCATAATATACCCCTTGTTAGATTTTCTTTTGAAGTTCTAAAATTATAAAGAGAGCCAATATTAGTTAGTATTGCCATAGCCATTAGTATAGTATATAATAATGCTGTAGGCGACCAAACTAGAATTTCGGATCTTCCTAAGAGAATAAAAATACCAAATAATAGGAAGGCAGTAACAGCAAATAGTGTAGATTCAGAAGCTCCTTTATTCCAATCTATAAGTTCTTCATTAGTTGCTATTTGCCAATTTTCCATAAATACAACCTTTTATGTTTGAAAAAAAATTATCTTTATTCTATCTTTAAATCTTTTTATTTAAAAAAATTTTTTAATTAAAAAAAAATTTCACTTTTTCGATCTTTTAAAAAATGCTATTCTAGAGGGTTTTTTACTTATTTACTTTTATCATTTTTCTTGCCCTCTCTTCATATTTATATATTTGATTGTAATCTCTCATATTTTACTCTATCTTAACGAAAGAGAAGAGCTTTTTATATCTGAAATATTTAGAATAGTTTGACAAAAATCCCAAAGTCTTATAAATACTCATTTTCTTTGAATACACAAGATTTACGGTATTTACAAAAAGTTGAGTATTGATGAAAAAGCTAGAAAAAGTAATTCTATTATTTGGTATTATATTATTATCGATCTTATTTTTATTTCCAAAATCAGCAAAAGCAGTTACATATTACCAAGATAATATTTGGATAGAGGACTTTAACGAGTTCGGGGCAGTTTTTACTAACAGCTCAGGAGCTATTAATGTCACTTGTGGAATTGGAGATCGTCCTACAGGTCTACAATTGAATTATACTACTCAAGATATTATTAGAAAGAATCCGATAGATGGGGATAACTGGACTGAAAGTTATATTGCTACTTCTGAATTTGAATGGCAATTAAGCATTTTGGATAGTATTGAATATTTGGATTCTACCTCTAAAGTAGGTAGTTGGACTGTCAGATTCAGATATAATTATACTAACCCTAGTTTTTATATGTTGTTGTTTTCTCCAACACTAGGAGTATCATTTACCAATATTTCTGGATACGATAGAATGAATTTCTGGTTACAAAATTATTATGATCCTCTTGATGCAATACCTGAATTAGTGTTAAAAAAAGTCTTTTTTGATGACATTGAAAGTGATAGCATCTCTCTATATCCTAATATTATATTGGATGATAATAATTGGCATAACTTTTCCCTTAATCTAAATGATTTTACGACCAATCCATTGTTTAATCCTGAGAAGATTTGGGCTATTCAATGGGAATTTGAATGGTATCCTAGTCATTTAACCAATAGAACTGAACCACAATTTATTATGATTGATGGATTACATTTTGAAAAAGACGAAATAGAAACATCCTTTAAGAGTACGGGAATTTGGTATTCCGATTGGATTAATATAAAAGGTACTGGACAAACCATAATAATTAATACTACTTATCCAGAAAATGTAACTCTATTAATAAGTGACGACAATTCGAGTTGGAATGTTCTTTCTTCGTTTGGTTCTACTAATATCTCTCAATATAATTATACTGAAGATGTTATCCTTCGAGTACAACTAGGAAAAACGATTAATAATAACTCTCCAATAATAGACTATATTATCATAATCTCTAGAGCTAATATTACCTCTATTAATATCCCTATGCTTATACCGTTACCTATGGCTGGAGATTTATTGCCACTAGATCCCTTAATAATATATGGAATTATAGGCGGTCTAGTAGTCATTGTGATCATTGAATTAGTTATAATAAAAAGAAGATCATAATTTTATTGTTGCTCGCGTAGATTGTTGAATTATCTTAATGATACTTCTAGTAAGTAGTATTCCAAAAATTGTTAATATTGGTAGTATTACTGCCCAAGTTTCCCATCTTTGTATAGCATTTTGTACCCAGCTATACCAAGATATTCCTTCTAAATTCATAGGATAAAAACCGATAGCTATAAAGTAAGCTATAAAAATACCTATAATTATTCCTATTACTACTGGTAGCCATATATTTATTGGTTCTTTTGTTCTTTTTCTAGTAGTATAGATTAGTACGACTCCTATGACTGGAATAATAATCCAAGCTGCCAATCCTTGTGGATTCCATACTGCCCCTATATATGTTATTTCAATTGGTAATGGACCAAAAGTTGCAACATTACCCGCATTATCATATGCCACTATATCGAAAAGAACTATATTACCATCTATAAATTGAGGATATATTACTGCTGTATAAAGTCCACCACCTACTGGAGTCATTAATAATGTTTGTTCTATTCCAAGTAGATTTATCCAATGTAAATATACTTCTCTTACCCCTGATGATCCTGTTGGTTCAATTATTAGAAAGTTAATTATTATAAAATCAGTTCGCCCTATTTTATCTATTTCTGGAAATGAGAATATCGGTGACGGGAGTATAGTAGGAGGAATGTCATCACTTACATAATATTGTCCGTAAGTATATTTTTCATTTTCTGGAAAAATATATGCCCCATGAGTATGTCCAGAGAATGTGTCTTTCGTATATATCTCATATTTAACGGTTGTATCGTAATCTTGTCGTGGAATCATTACTCTATAGGTTTTACCAGACATAAAACTCATAGATATTTGGGAGCTATTTGTTGCCCAGTTGTCTATACTATATAATATTTTTACTTGTTCTATAGTATTAGCTTCAGATATATTACAATATAGATATACAAAATAGAAGTATTGTGGAATTTCGGGTTCTGTCCATATTGTCTCTATCTCTGGAGCAAACTCGTCAAGCCTAATAGTATAGTTAGCTATAGCTGTATTGTTATGATTATCGGTAGCGTTCCAATAATAGTATATCTTACCGTTATTGTTTACTTTGATGAATCCCGTTTCTGTATCGAAATTAGAGAATGTATAGCGATATATATTACCAGACGGATTGCTAATAGAATATTGGTTCCAAACACCCTGCCAATTTATATGAAATGATATGTTACTTAGTACTACAGAAGTTATTTCATCAGTAATAGTAGCATAAAATCTAACAGTATTTTCATCTGGATATGGTTGGTAACTTGGAGTTAGCCCAACCGATGTTGATATTGTATTATTATAATGTTCAATATATGGAGGGGTTAGATCCCTAACAGTATAGTTAAATTCTGAGCTAGTGGAATTAAAGTAGTGTGTTCCATTATAACTTATTGCGAAACACTTATATTTTACTAGAGTTAAATATGAAAAAGGTGGAATATTACCATGAAAAGTAAAATATGGATTTGTTCCTAGACTCATATTAACTAGAGTAAAAGTTGCCCAATTTGTAGTTGTATAGTTAAGAGTTACATTAAGATTAGGAATAACACTTTCAACTACTGTACTTACTTTTACTGTATCGTGATAATCTACAGAATCATTAAAAGGATTCTGATATATATTGATAAATGCTGGAGGCGTAGGAACCAAAGATTCATTGTGATAAATTATTAGTTTATCTATAACTGGAGTTCTTGTATGATATTCTGGTTCTGATGATAGATTTAATTTCCATTGGATCTTAGATCCGATTTGCCCTATTTCTGAACCATTGGCAATCGGATACCAAATTGACCAATCATCATTATATATACGATATTGAAGGGAAGTATCTGTTTTATAAGAAGGAAAATTAATATGTAAAGGTTCGTTTCCCCAATATGTTATGTTTTCAATAGTACGAAGCCTATCAAAGTCGTATTCTGGGCTTGTTACTATAGAATAGTCAGCATACCGAGACTGATTTAGATCTGCTCTTATAAAATTCCAACTCCATCCGATCTTGCCCTCTGGATACTGCCCAATATGAGTTTGTTTTATAGTTATAGCTTCTGTTGTATCAGTTGGATGAATAAATTGATCCGCCCATAGTATTGTATGTTCATAAAATTCCTTAGTCTGACTTACATTGTTATATACTGTTATATCTTCGTCAGTTAGATCATTAGTATCTGGTTCTGGATTGAATTTAGGACCATATGGATCATTATTTGCAATTATATTATAACTCCCTTCTGAATAATTATAGACATATATTTTATCTCCTCGAGGAGCCGCACCATGCATATGATAAACTATTTTTACATTAATAGTTGTATAATTTACTTCTTCTCTAGAATATGGAATTGTTAAATTTAATATTGCCTCGCGGTTGTATAGAAATTGATTACCATTTGTATGGAAACTACTATATTTTTCGTCACTTCCATTATCATAGAATCCCATATTTGTAGCTGGTGTTCTATCGGATTCCCACCATTTTGTCCAATCAATCTCTCCATCGAAAGGCCCACAATTTATAGCAGAATAGCCATTAGAATCTAGATAGCCATATAGAGTATTAATATATGATTTTAATTTAATAGTATTACCGTCACTAGTGACATATGAGGGATTCCAAGTTATTCCTGTTGTTGTCCAATTACTATCTATTAATATTGTTTCAGTAGAAGAGGATTTTATCTCTATAAGTGGTAGACCGGTCTGAGGTTCTCCTATATTAGGTAGAGATATATTTAACCTATTTGTCAAGAAGGGTAGAATAGGAGAGAAATTCGGTCTAGAGTTAATATTTAAGAATAAACCTATTAAAAGCATAAAAAAAGCTATAAATATTATCTTTTTTTTGGTCATACTAAACACTTATCTATTCTTTATTTCATAATTTTATCTACGGAGATAAATATTTATATTTCTATTAGATCATTTTTTATTTTAAGTGTTATATATTTTTAAAAAAGGTTATGAATTTGTCTCAAAGAAAGAAACGAATAAAAAGTAGACGACGCGTACTAAGTTCGGATATGATTGAACAATATAGAACGGTGATGATACTTGTTTTTATAGCTTTAAGTGGTGTTATGGTATTTATTGGATTAATGATTTACGAAAGTCTCCTTACTGCACTTTTAGGGATTGCAGTAGTTCCTACAGCAGTAATTGGTCTTATTGCTTTCTATGTTAGATGGAAATATGTTAGAACTACTACAGCAAGAAGAAATTGGGCAATATTTATTACTGCTCTTCTTGTTACTTCTGGAGCCACTTTACTTATTGCTCAACCAACTGGTGTTCTTTTTACTGTTGAACAAGAAGGTCCAGGTATAGATCCAATAACTTTATTATTATTAACAAGACCACCCGCACCAAGAGTTCCTACTGGAATGTCTATGGTTCGTTTGTATGATCCTATTAATGGAACATATTTTAATAATAGAGAAGTAAGATTATATCATTATGAGAATGGAAGTTACTATGGTTCAGTTTTATCAAATAATACTTTTAGATTAAATCAATCAACTATTGCATTTATAAATCTGACTGGTTATCATCTATCTGCTGAATCTATTGAAGGAAGTGGAAAGTTTTTTGGAGATCCAGTAATTAATACAATGTATCTTTATAGAGAAGCAAATAATAATTCTATGATATTTAGAATTATGGCTATAGATGGAGATTATTCTAAAACGCATATTGATAATGTTACTGATGGGAGACGCACTATTAGATTTGAAGTTATTAACTTAGAGTTTTCTGCTAATTATACTATTTGGGGTTGGGGCGAATGGCTTCCAGAAGATTCTTTTCAACATAAAGCCTTAACAGTATCTTTAAGAATAAATGGTACTAGAGCTTGGATGTGTTGGAACGGAAGCATTAGTAATATAATATATAAGACTCCTATCGGAGATCCTTTTACTCCATTAGTATATGATGTAGGATCTTATAATGTTTCTGCTATGCTATGTGTCTATGATAGAGCAGAGTTCTCTGTTACTGCGGATTTTAAAAATCTTACTAGTGTACATCTTTGTCAAGGATTCATAGATAATTATAATATAGATATAGTACAATTATCTTAGGTGAAATAATTGAAACAAAGAAATGTAAAAATTTTTTCAGCATTAATTATTTTTGCTATTTTATTTCCTCTATTTTTGCAAATCCCCTCTGGAATAATTAATACGCAAACTAGCAGTAGTATCAAAAAGGTCTCTAATGATATAGGAAACTTACTTGCCTTATCTAATGCGTCTATAGATGAGAACTTTACTTTTCCTAATGTGACTATAGACAAAAAAACTCCTATTATATTACAAGAAGATATTAGATCTTGGATTGGTATCGATCCTATACTATTTCAAGATTATGATAATATTGTCAATGGCAAACCTACTATAGGTAGTTTTGACGAAGATAGATACGGTGGAACAGAAACAGATGATCCTGCTGTAGAATTTTTCCACAATAGACCTTATGTTGTGGATGAGAAGTACGAAGGACATATACAAACTAGTGATGGTAGAACTCTATTTTTAAAGAGATTTACTGTAGAGTGGCAACAAATGTATGTAACTATGGCACAAATAGGTACTTATTTTACTGATGAAAAGGGGTATCTACCACATTATGATTCAGTAAATTGGACTTTAGCCGATATAGACTTAATATATACACATCCGACTTGGACTGGCATTGTAGATGAACCTCAAGAGGGACCTGATCCAATAGAAGTTTCTATTCCTACATATTATTTGACAAATAATTATACTTCAATGGATTATGAGGATAGAATTTCTGCAAGTGTAGAGCAATTTAAAGACTGTTCAGCAAGGCAATTCTATGGTCGCCCTATAATTAGGCTAATTGTAGATTCAAAACAGCTTTATAAATATTTTCGTAATATTTCTCTTGACGAGGGTGTTTTAGGATTTAGAAATCAAACGTATGTTTATATTTCAGATATTAGACCAACTGTAAATATTACTAAGGGCTTTGTCCATAATGAGTCAAAAGTTGTTATTCGAACTTTGGAGACTCCGACTGATGTTGGTGGAATAAGATTACCTAAAGAGAATAGAGATTTTTGGGGCAATAGAATTGATGAATATGATAGACGTGAAAGACCAGATAAAGAATTGGAGCGAGGATATTTAAATGGAATTAAAGTTATCTCTGCCAAAGGAAAGCCAGGTCAGATAGAAGAGACTTTTTATGCAGATGGTTGGTTATATACTCCTCCAGAGTTTATTGATTATAACCAAGAACCAGAAGTAATTAGTCTTTATCCTAATTATGCCACCCCAACAATATATCTAGATAAATTAGAGGATTACAGAAATATCACTATCAGAGGAAGAACATATGACTCCTTTCTTCTAGATACATATGGTAATATTGATAGTGTTTTATTTACTGATAGAGTACACTTAAGACCAATGAGCCGATTATATCATATTTACTGGCAGATTCATCAAGAAATATATACAGTTCAGTATGGAAGATTACTGATGTCAGTCATAGATCCTAATATATTTGCATCTGATAATGCTGAGCCAATTATAGAAACAATAGCTGGTTGGGAGGTATTTAATGTATTTGCATATAGAACTTGGCAAGCAGATATTGTAGTTGGTGCATATTATGACTGGGAGCCAGAGAATACTACTGCTACTACACTAGGGTTTTTTGATGAACAACTAGGAGATACGATTTTTCTAAATATTCCTACAGGGGCATATGCAGGAGTAGTTGGTGCAAGTCTTGCAGCAATAACAGGAGCATTTGAGGAGTCTTTAACTGCCTTTCAAGAGCTTATCGACGAAGTATTAAATGCTCTTACTGCACAAGGTCCTTTATTTTGGATAATAGTTATCATTGGTGTTGTCATTGCTATAGTAGCTATTGTTTGGGTGGTTGGAAGATACATTGGAAGAAGAAGACCTACAGAATTTCCATAAATAGGTGAGAAAGATCGAATTATTAGGTGAGCCACTTAAAGATTATTGGTTAGCAATACGATATCCTCTGTTAGCAATAATACTAGTAGACATTATTTCCCAAGTTCTTTTAATTTTTTTAAAACAAGATTTTATTCAATTTTTTTCTATTTTATTACTAGTTATCTTTGCTATTTTTGGTATTTTATTTGGTAATAGGGCATATGATAGAATTGGTGGTCTTAAAGATGATAAATTATCTTTTGGACATACTGGATTTGCAGGAGTAATTTTTGGTTTATTATCGGTATTTGTAATAACGATTATTGAGGGATTATTTTCTTTCTTATTACAGTATATATGGCTCGGTAGGGTAGTTAAATTTTTGCCTTCGACTTATATTTTATTTTTTCCCTCTCTTACGGTTTATAATCCAACTATAATATTAGAATTACTTTCTTTTTTAAAATTAGGCCCAGTAGAAACCTTAATCATTGAATTTATTATTACTCAAATTGTAAATAGTGAATTTGCTAGACTTTTTATGTATGCGGTATTAACTTTTTGTCTTATATTAGGCTCTAGTGGATTAGGAACTTATCTATTAGGAGCATTATTAAAATATAAAAAGATATTAGAATTACATATTGTTAAGATTAGCCCATATTAAGATCTTTTCCTTCTTTTCCTACGTTTTTTTGGTTTTTCTTCGGGTAATTCATATCCCTTCTCAGTTGCATATTTTGTAATTTCATCTCTATTTAATATATATGTCCTATTTGAAGGGATTAAGAGCTTTTGTGTAACAAAATTTTTTATTATTTTCAAAGTAATATGAGAAGAATATCTTAATTTTTCTCTAAGAGTACTTTCTATTACAGTTATTGGGATTTTAGGAGTTAATCTTGATAACTTTATTAATTCTATAAGTACTTTTTCTTCATCTATTCTTTTTGTTGGTGGTCCTTGTGGAAATAATTTTCTTTGTTTCTTCTTTTTAACTTTCTTATCGACCTTCTTGATTGTATGAACATAAAGTATAGTATAGGGAAGTGTTGGATCAATATCGTTATCCCTAAGGTAATAATAATCTGTTTTTAATAAAAATTGCACAAAACATCTAGCCAAAACTTCAGCATTAATATCATAATTACCAGTTAGTTTTACTCTTTCTTCTTCAGTAATTCCTAAGGCTTTGTCTATTAGTTCTAAATCTAGATTATGATAGTGGATTTGTTCTCTTGATATTATTTTTATCGGAAAATTCCAATATCCTATAGTTCCTTTTTTTATACTCCCTGAATATACTTTATACTCTCGCCCAACCGAAAAAGGTTCAAATCGTATTATTTTTGTTATAATTTCAGCATTAACTTTTTCCTCAGTATTCCCAAAGGTAAATGTTATTGGCTTACCATTTATATCAGTACAAGCCTTTCCCCTCTCTCTAGGACCGAAGAAATAATTCTTCCATACCTTAATTGTTTCAATAGTTGTAGCATATGACATTTCAATCATTTGGCTATTTAATATACATTATTTAGTTATTTTTGTTTATTAAGCTATTTCTTGTGAGTAGTTTAAATATGTCTAAATGAATTATCTATTATGATTAAAGAAACTAGTAGTATTTCTAATATTAAATATATTGTTATAGATTCTAGATTGGGGAAGAATCCTTATGACAAAAAGGTATTATTAAGAATCCTTGATAGTTCTATTGCTGAAAGTTGTTTAAAGGTTTTTTTGAATTATATAAATGAACCTGAATTAGCTGATGATTTATTAGATAATTTATTAGATGCTCCTATATCATATACTAATGTCAATATAGAAAATAAGAAAAACGGTATTGATTTCGAAAAAGTATTAAAACTTGTTAGTGAATTTGAGAAACATCCTATTTCTTCCGTATCGGATAAGATTTTTCTCGGAAAAAAGATCTTATATTTAACTCATAGAAGTTCTAAATGGATTAGATGGTTTAAAGAGTCTAAAGAGTGTCCTGGCTTTTGGCTTCTAACTACTGGTAATTTCTGTCCTCATAATTGTAAATATTGCTTTTTGAATCTTACACTTCGGACACGAAGTATTCCGACTATAAATATTAATCTTTCATCATTTAGAACAGAGATGAAAAAGTTTGCGTCTTTACATCCAGAAAGTATTTTGCTGAATTGTGGAGAATCTAACGATCCTTTGGCATTTGAACCTATAACAAAGACTTTTTCTTTTATTGCTAGAACTGTAACTTCATATCCTAAAAAATCATTATTAGTTGTAACAAAAAGTTGTAATGTATATGAGATTCCTGATGATTTAGGATCCGTTATTTTTTCTTGGAGTATTAATCCTGAGGTTATTCAAAGAAAATTTGAGTTAGATAGTGCTACTACTGAACAACGATTAGAAGCTGCAAAATATGTTAGTGAAGTACTAGAATATAAGATTAGATTTAGAATTGATCCAATTATTTGTCCTGATTTATTCTCTTATCTTTCTAATGGTAGTGAGGTTAATTATGAGAGTTTCTCATATGAATTAGAACCATATTATAAGTTGATTGATAAAATAAGAAAACTAGAAAACCTTAATGGTATTACATTAGGAACTTTTAGGGCATACAGTAGTTTATTTAATTTCATTCCAGATTTTAAGGAATTAAAAAGTAGTATGGAACAAGATGTAGGGCATTTAAAATTACCAAAAAGTTTTAGAAATTGGGTTTTTTCTAATATAGAAGATTATATTAATGAAACAACTTTAGAATGTCCTATAGGATACTGTAAAGATACTATTTGGAAAAATGAGAATTATTGTAACTGTTTAGGAGAGAAAAAATAATGGCTATTAAGGTATTTTGGCTTAAATATCAAGATGATGGGTTTCTTGATCTTACTGAAAACAAAGTATATACTGTATTTGATAATAAGATTTTATTTAAACGTGGATTCTTTGGTAAGAAAGAAACAATAAAAAGTAGTCATAATATATTAGCTTTTTTGTGTGATATTGGAAGAAAATATTTCTTAGCAATGATAGAAAGATCATGTAGATTAGAACCAATAATACAGTATCAAGGGTTTGGCGAATATTCAACCCCATCAGAAGCAGTTATTAATAAAGCTGAAAAAAATATAGTAGAATATAGAGAAGTAAAAACAAAGGGAATTAGATGTGAGTTTTGTAAAGCTCCATTTGAAGTAAAGCCTACAGAGGTAAAGTCAGGTAGTAGTATTTTATGTTTATATTGTGGAAATGTAACCTTAATTTTTTAGTTTGTTTTTTCTAATACGATAAAATAATAAAAAGATGATATTATGGAAACGCCTTGTAGAAAATGTGGAAAAGTCGAAGAAAATCTAGACGGATTATGTTCAAGATGTAGAATTAATGGATATTATAATGTTGATTTTGTTCAGATAGATAATGTTCTTGGTAATAGTAAGTTAATTACAAGAGTAGCAACAAGTAATATGTTCTTAACTATAAGTTCTATAAGACAAAAGAATGGTAGTGAAAAGCTCCTTTCATCAGTTATTATTTATATGACTAATACTGATGATCTAATAGAGGCAATAAAAAAGGTTAAAGAAAAAAAATTGGTATTTAATGAAAAAACGAATACTTATGAATAAGGTGAGTTAGATTTGGTTTATGATATTACTGTTAAAAAAGCAGAAAATGGTTATATAATGGAAAGGAACGACATTTTATATATTTATAATACTACTGAATCATTGTTTGAAGAAATGGTTAATTTTATGGAGAATAGATCAGTAAAAGTTACTATACAGGATGTCTAAATAGAAGTTAAAAACTATTGTTTTATGGTTGTCTCCTTTTTGATATGATAAAATATAAAAAGTTTAATATGAGGTTTTATAGACATAGTAGTTAGAGAAGTTTTTAATTTAGAGGATGAAAAAATGAATAAATGGACTTCTATTGTTAAAATAGTAAAAAAGGTAATGGAGTTAGAGAAAAAAGTTAATAAAAAATATAAAAAAGTAAATGAATATAAAGACTACTTATTGCCTTTAGTTAAATTACTACACTTTACTATTAGAGAACCGTCTATAACTCAGAATGGTTATGTTTTTGAGAAGAAAGATCCCAGAGCCATAGATCTTTTATCTACTATTTCTATAAAAAATATATCTAATGATTCTACAGTTTTTCTCTGTAATTATGAATATAAGCAGTTCAATATGGATTTAAGTATTCATTATATCCAAGTGTCTGACGATATTAGCTGGTTAGCAATTATAAACCAGCTTTTATACAAACTTTTACTAATGAAAGAAGATAAATTAGCTATTAATTTAAAAGATTTAGATAATGAGCTAACTATCTTAAAAAAAATGTTGGGTTTTTTAGATGATAGTTCATTTTTTATTTCTACTATAAATAAATTATAAATGATTGGTTTTCTATGATTATACTAGATCCGTTTATTAACGATGAAGTAATAAAATATAGTAGATATTGGAGGTTTCTAGCTGAAAATTATCCTTATCTAGTCATTTTTTCTTTTTCCTTAGGAGTGATATTTTTATTAATATTGGTTTATTTAATATATAGAGATAAGTAATATGTCAGAACAAAGTGAAGAAATTATAACTTTGACTTTTGAAAATGCTGCGACAAAACAAGAGTTTAAAATTCCAGCAGTATCTTCTGAGTTGTTAAGAGATTATGTAGGACAAGCTGCAAAACAACTATTCAAACCAGTTCCAACTAGGGTTGGATTGGCAACAAAAGATGGACAAATAGTTCAAAATTGGTCAGATTCTTCTGTTAGTGCAGTATTAGAAAGGTATAAAACAAATGTATTTGTAATTGGTTCTCCAGATCAGCTTGGAACATCAATCGAGATTGATATTCAACAAGAGGAGTTCAATAGAGCTAATGAGCAATTTGAGGCATTACTTATGGTATATAGCGATGGAGTAGATCCTGAAAAATCTTCTGGAAAAGAGTTCTATGAACTTGATATGTTATTAACTAAAGTCAAAAAAGCATTAGCTAAAACAGTTTAATTTTTTCTTTTTTATTAAAAAGGGTTAAAAATGGAAAAACAATATTTAGATAAGATTAAAGAGCAAGTAAGTCAATTACTCAAGATAATTAAAGAAACAGAAGATAAAATTGGTTGGGATTCTCTTTGGGAAATTATTCAAGAGTTAAAAAATGAGATTCTTGAGATTGTTAAATTATTTCCTACTGAAGATATTATTGATCATGAATTAAATCGTTTTTCGGTAATAAATTTCCTTGAATATCTTGAAAAATTAGGAAAAATTAAAAAAACTGAATGTTGGAAATATATCGAAGAAGCAGATACCTAATAAAAAGAGAGATTCTTTTAAAAATAGGTAATTATATTGGGTGATATAGCAGATTGGATAAATTCTTTTGCAATAGGAGCTTCTACTATTTGTCCTCATTGTGGTGAATTAACTATACATTTCTCAGCTATAGTAATAGATGATTATACAAATGAACCGTATGAACCTCCTGCAATATGTGAAGAATGTGAAAAAATATTAGCTGAGGATGAAAAACAAGAGTATATAGATTATTTAAAATTATATATTAAAAACAAAGAACATCTAGATAAGAGATATAAAAAAGAAATAGAAAAACATATACAATATATAGAAAAGACAAATAAATTAAAGTAATAAATAAAGAGAGTATTCCTATGTGGCAAGGACCTACTTGCTGTGGTGAAGTCAAATTAATTAAGCAATTATTATCATTTTGGATCTATAAATGTCAAAAATGTGGTAAGATTTTTAGGATCTGTACTCATTGTGGAAAAAATATTGATGAAGGTATAAAATATGAATAAGTTTAATTTAGAAGTTCTTGCAAAAAAGATGATTAAAAGGATTGATGAGACTGATACTACTTCAAAAGATAAAGAAGTTGAAAAAGTTTGTGGTTTAAGAGATCCCGGTCTTGCTTATCAACTACCTTGGGAATTAGATTATTATTGCCCTATATGTGGAAAATCACCAACATTAGAAAAATTTGATGAAAAATTTGATTTTTCTGAATACCGATATTTTATGTATTGTCCTAATTGTGATATTGACATTCCGAGTTTTTTATGTTTAAAGGCAAATACCAAAGAAAAGGTAAAAATGTACACAGAACGGTATTTAGCTATGATTAGGGATATTAAACAAAAGAAAAAGAGAGGAACTAAACCATTAGCTCCTAGAATCGAAGCTATGAAATTAAAATTATTGTTTTATTTTATGAATGCTGAGAAAACTCCAAAGGGATATAAAATTATTAGGTCTAAAATTGGAGATAGGACAAAACTTAATAAAATGCTCTTTTTGGTCTCTCGATTTTCAAAGGATTTAGGAAAGAAATTAAATTTTCAAAGTTTAATTTATTAATAATTTCAACTATTTTGAAGTATTTTGTATTATCATTAATGAGGGATCCCAACCATTTCTTAGCTTTATAGGAACTACTATTCGTCTCCTCATTAGTTTAAAAAGAGCTATACTATCTTTGTATAGTTTATTTCTATCTGAAGTATCTAATATATGCTCAGCTCTTACATATTCTTCTCTAGTTATTTGTTGTTCATGTTGTATTTTCTTTTCCATTCTTTTTTCTTCTGATGATAATCGTTCTCTATGAGTTATTAATTGTAATGGATACAATATTTCTACTTCAAAAGCTCTTTCAATCATTTTTTGAATACCTTGATATCCTGATAATTCTCCGTCAAATGCCTTTAATCTAGATGTGTATCCTTTTTTGATTTCTAGTGCAAGAACAGTCATTGAGTTTAATAATTCTTCTGAAGGAGTTCTTGATGTAATTAATATTACTCTAAAAAAAGTTTCATCTAACATATTTACTGCAAATCCTTTAATCTCTAGTTTAATTATAGGAGATATTTCTGCCCCTCTTCCTAGTGCTTCTATTCCAAAGGATCGAATTGCATGTAGAAAACTAGATATAAGATGTGGATTTATCTCAGTTCTTCTTCCAAATCCTTGATCATAGATACAAGCTCCTTGTGGTTTCTGACCTATCATTATATACCTTATGTTTAATGCGTCTAAAATTCGATCTATAAATCTCCTTTGTCTATTTTGTGTTCTTCTTCTGATCTTCCTTCCACTATAGATTACTGATAAAATTATTGTAGTGGATATTCCAATGAGTAGTAATAATTGAGTTAGATCGTTAAATTTATTAGTATTTTGTATATTAATTGCTGCAATTTCTGCTAAAGCAAGAGGTAGCCATTCTAAAGGATCTATTATTTGAATTATGTTTTCTAATGTGCCTATATCAGTATCATTATACCAATATATCTTTATTTTCCAGCTTCCGAAATAAGGATTATCTAAGAAAAAGTATTCAAATTGTGTTTCTGAAGTAGTTACTATCTTAGTTTCACTATGTTCTAGATGTCCATATGGATCCTCTAAATTGAATGTTATATTTCCACTTATAGGAGTAGTTATAGAAAAGTATAGTTTTTGATTGGCCTCATATTCCGACTTTGGAATATCTATAGATAAAATTTGGCTTGGAGATTCTGCATTTATTAACCAACTAGAATCATTTGTAATGATATTATTAGGGATTAACATATGATTATCTTGAAAAATGATGTCTGTAGTTATATTTGTTTCGTCTTTAAATATTGTTATGTTTTCCCAACTATGAGGAATAAAATATTTAATTGTGTTATTGTGGTATCTCATTATAATAGGTGTTACATTCCATAAGACCTTAGAATTATTTATTGTAGCAAATCCATCAGCTAAGATTTTGCTAATTAAAGTACCGTTATATGTTAAATTATATCGAAGTTTCAATGAGTTGTTATTGTTAATTGGAATTGCTAAAGATTGATTTATAGGAGTATTTATACTAGATACTATTACACTTCCAGTTCCAGCAGTAGAACCATCAAGAACTTGATAGTCAAAATTATCTATAGTAATGTTTAAGTCTATAGTTGAGGGGTTATAAGTTCTATCTACTCGTTTATCTAGTTTATGAAGTAATACCTCTTCCCAATCTTCTTTCCATCCAAAACCAAATTCATACTCAGCAAATGTTAAGTTATATTGTGGAGAATTTTCATTAGAATACCAATAGTGGCGTTTATTTGGATCCCAAGTAACAATAGATGACCAATTCAGTACTAGAAAATAATTTCCTATAGGTAAGGTTATAGGTATAGGAAATTCTTGATAATTCCAACCTAGAGTATCTGAAGTATTCAAGAGAACTTGACCATATATTGTCCCATTAGGTTTATTATCTAATTCATTATATCCTTGTATTTGTATATATGCAGGATTTGATGTTGGATTGAAAGAGTATCCAAAAATCCAGACTCCAAATAGTAGAGTCTCTTCGGTAATGTTTAGTTGAGTAGCTAAACCACGAATTTCTGTATTTACATATCTAATTTTAGTTGCAGACTCTTCAATTATTTCTGTGGTTCTATCTAATTTTATGCTTGAAAAATTGATCTGGAGCTCCGTCAAATTCCAAAAATTAGTATTAGTATTGATATTTAATGTTGTTATTTCTGTAAGATTTTCATATTTTTTAATTGTTTGAGTGAATATGAAGTGTTGAGTATATGTCTTGATAGTAGCTTGATTTGTGTCGATTAGTATTTTATCTATATTATATGGTCCTATTGTAGATTGTGAAAGAAATAATAAGACCAATAATATAGTTAGTTTCATCTATATCAACAATTATCTTAAATGTTGTTAGATAGGATCATATACTTTTATCTTTTTAAGTCTATTATTTATGTTGATAAAATGTCAGATTGTTATTTTTTTTATACTGAAATATTTTTATAATTTTTTTAATACAACAATTTATTATGGTTTATACTCAAAAACCTATTTGGGAACAAATTAATTTAAAGGCATTATATTCACCAATTCATTTCTATATTGCTGCCGGAGACCATGATTGGAAAACTCATTATCCGTATATTCTTCTAAAAGCTACTAGGCTTAGTGCAGTCGGTAAACAAACTCGGAAACATACAAAATCTTTTATGATTGATTCTCTTGGTATGGATATAACACCCTTACAATTGGTTCAATTACAAAAAAAATACAATGTTGATATTTTCATTTCAAAAGATGAGTTCCAGGATAAAGATCGAACTACTGAATTAACTATTAATTATTTAAAGGCATTAATTAAAGAGAAGATTTTTAATAAAGAGATAATGGTAATCTTACAAGGTATAAATCCAGATGAGTATAAAGATCATTTCGACGAAATATTAGTAATTACTGCGAATGCTGAAAAATGTATTAACTGTAAACATAATTCTCTATGTGATGTTATCTTTTGGCAGATTACTAGACTTAGTGCAGTTGAATATTGTGAAAAGCATTACGAGAAAAGCAAAAAAAATCGAAAATGGCTTTTTAGATTTGCCATTGGTGGTCTTATTAAGAGAAGTATAGAAGAACAAGTTGAAATTATTGATACAGTTCTTAATTATGCTATTGATTCTTCGGCTTTTACTTTTAAAGATTTATATCCCAAACGAATTAGAACTATAATGACCAATACTACTACAGGTACTACTAGGTCATTTGAATATGATCCTATTCAATTTCATTTATTTGGTATTGGAGCTTCAAGACAAATATTTCCAGTCATTATGAGAAATCAACCTTTTATTTTGAGTTTTGATTCTCAAACTCCGAGTAAAATTGCTACTTTTGGGTTATTTTTTGATAAAGAATTAGGAAGATTTCCATCAGTAAAAGAATTAGCAGAGGATAACAAATATACCTTTCGTCAAAAAATTGACGATGTAGGAGATGTTTCTGCTCTTAATACCCTTCGTGGATTCTATAATACTGCTATGATATTATATGCTATGGAATCTCAGATGAAATTAGCTAAAGAGAATCAAGAGATTAATATGCTTAAAAGATACATAAAATTTCCTAGCCCTAAACTTAGTAATCTAAGGCAGACTGAACTTAAGGATTTCTTAGAGAGAAATGTCAAAAAAGTATTAGCGAACTTACTTTCTTACAAAGCTAAGATTGATGCTGGTATGACTGAAGAGGAGATCGTCGAAGAAGCATTACTACGTTGGACACAAAATTATGAAAAAACAGGTATTATGACTGTTAGTTTAGCATTACTTAACGGATTAATAATTTTTAAAACTTTATCTATTAAACAGATAATTGCAAATATTCCGACTATAAGATCTCCTCAAGCTGCAATGAATGTTATTACTATTAACTACAAGATTATGGAATATCCGATTTGTGAGGATACTCCTAAATATAAACAGAAATTAGTTCCTAAAACAATACAAATTAGAAAAAAACATCTAGATTTAGTATTAAAATATCTGTTAAAAGATCCTAAGCTAAAGGATGAATATAAACAAGTTAGAGGGTTTGAATGAAATTAACTAAGGGGTTTACACTTCATTGGATAGATAGAACTCCAATAAAAGTTATTGGTATTAAAAATGTCGATAAAGACTTAGAGAAAAATGTTTATTGTATGTTTGATACGGGAGCTGGAAATACTATTGTTGATCATAAAATTGTTGAGGAATTACAGCTCCCTAAAGAGCAGGTTCCTAAGACAATAATTGAGGCTTGGGAAAAATTAATGATGAAAACAATAGAGTATATGACTGCTTTTCATGTCTATATGGTGGAAAGAGATGAATTATTAATAGCTTATGCTCTTCTTATGGATTTATCAGACCAACATTTTTCAGTATTATTAGGAACTGAGTTTTTTATAGAACATAAGATAGTTCTCGATTTTTCAGATAATAGTATTAAAATAAAAAAATAAAAAATTTTAAAATTACCAATCAAAAACAAGAATATCTTTTTGTTTTATTCTTTCATCTAGCCACTCTTGTTGCTTTTTCATATCATTTTGAAACATTTCATATCCTAAGGTTTCTCCTAGAATACTTGTTATTATTTTATGTTCACATTTAGGGCATATATACACGTCGCCCTTGTATATTACATCTATAGTCTTTGACCGATCTCCATCAGTAAATCTAACTGCATAAACTCTATTTTTATGAGGTTTCATTTCAAATTGACAATCTACACAAATTGGTCTTACCATAATAAATCACAAATTTCTATTTCTTGATCAACTATTTTAATTTTTTTTTTTCAGGGGGTTTTTATACTTACAAGTAGAATAATGATTATGCCTCTATTAGATTTCGATCCGAGCTGGTATTTTGTAGACTTACATAACAGACGCACACGAAGCTATTGGCATTGTAAGGAGCAGAGTATTAGTTGTAGAGTTCGGTCTACAAGATCTGGAAATGCTGCTAACTTCAGGAAGAATATAATACAATATATTTATAATAAGAATATCCGAGAGTTTAGAGTTTTATTTTTAGCTCTAGTTAGAGCTGACCAGAAAATCATTGAAGATACTTTTGGTATTACTAATATAAATCACAAAATCAGGGAGAAAACTGAGAAAATAATTTTTGCTCGTACCAAGTTAGTTGCAAAAAGTTCCACTTGGCTTATTAATATTAGACATTGGGAAAATGAAATAAAAGAACTAAGAAAAGAGCAATATAACATATCACAACAAATATCTGATAGCGGAATTAGTGATATTATTAACATTTTAAGACTCCATAATGTAGTTTCTACTAAGTTGCTTGGATACTATAAGGAATTATTCTTTTTAAAATGTTATTATAATGGTAGACATCCTCAAATTACATTAAGAGCTTTGTATCATCTAAATACTGATTATGATTTGATGCCTTCTGAATATAATGAAAATAATTATAGAGAAGAAATAGTTTTAATAGTTGAAAATTATTTAAGAGAAACTTTAATGTGAGTTATATGTCGTTATTAAAGTTTTTGAAAATTAGAGAAGTTCAACAGAAGTTTAAAGAAATCTTTCGATTTCCGAGTTTTCCTCCAAAAAAAGATATGTTAGTTATTCCATTAACAGAAAATTATGCATTGGTAGGAGGGGCATTTGATTATCTCCTACGTTTTTTTATTAAATATCAGTATCCAGAAGCTATAGATAGAAAATGGGTTGCAGAGACTTCCTTAGAGTTAATCCAAAGTGTATCAAGAAAATACCCTAAATATATTCCACTATATAAACAAGCAAGAAAAGTAGTTGAAAATGCCAAAAAGGTATATCAAAAATACCTAAAAAAAGGTAAGATTACAGATAAATTGTTAAGGACTACTATTTTATTAGATCAAGTTGAGTCGTATTACAGAACTAGATTTAAGTACCCTCATACGATAGGAGTAATAGATAATAGAGATATAACTGACTTACGGAACCTTATTTCTATTGTTTCTCCTACTATTTTTTATCCGACTAGGATTTGTCGTTTAAATCCGATTTTCGGGAAGGCTAGTAGATTAGTTCGAGGAGCCGATGCCGACTTGCTTATTGATGATAAAATTATTGAGATAAAGGTTTCTAAGTATCTTAGATTATTTCGAGATTATTTTTATCAGTTATTAGGATATTATACATTATATCGAATTGCTTATGAAGAAAATTTTATACACCAATTAGGAGTATATTTTGCTAGACATGGATATCTATATTTATTTAAAATTAGAGATGTTGTTAGAGAAAACGAATTTTTAGATTTTAAATCTTGGTTTATAGATAAGGCTTTCGAAGTTTATGGTTAGTAATATTATGACCAAATATCCATTCCCTTTTCTCAAATGGGCGGGGGGAAAACAACAACTTATTTCTATTTTTATTCATTATTTCCCTAAAACATATAATAAATATATCGAACCTTTTGTTGGTGGTGGAGCTGTTTTTTTTCACTTAAGGCCTCAAAAAGCAATTCTTATGGATATTAACTCAGAGTTGATTAATTGTTATAATGTTATTAAAAATGATTATAAAAAATTAATAGGAAAATTAAAAAACCATAAACAGAAACACAATAAACAATATTATTATAAAGTTAGAGCTTGGGATAGAGAACAAAATTGGGAACTTCATTTTGAGGATATAGAACGTGCTAGTAGATTCATATACCTTAATAAAACTTGTTATAATGGTCTCTATCGAGTAAATAAAAAAGGAGAGTTTAATGTTCCTTTTGGAAGATATAAAAATCCTAGAATTTTTGATGAATGGAATTTAAAAATTTGTTCTAAGTTTCTGCAGCAAACAGTTTTGTATTGTGATGATTTTACTAGATGTTTAGAGTTTGCAGAAAAGGATGATCTAATATATCTAGATCCTCCTTATGTTCCGATATCACCAACTGCTAACTTTGTAGAATATTCAGAGAAAGGATTTTCATTTGAGGATCAAATAAGATTATTTTATATGTTTTTAGAACTAGATAAACATGGTTGTAAATTGATGTTGAGTAATAGTTATTCTAAATCTATTATTGAGTTATATCAACCATATGGTTATAAAATTCTAGAGATTACTGCCAACAGAAAGATCAGTTCCAACCCAAAAAAACGAAACAATGTAAAAGAGGTTCTTATTTTAAATTATTAGATATTTTTTTATAATTTAATGTTGTATTATTGATTTAATTATTTTATTGGTGATTGTTATTGGAAGCTGAAATTATTAGAGAATCTAAGAGGATTAAATTGGGACATTTAATTGCTGAAGTTAAATATAAAGAAACATTACAGAACTCCATTATTCGTTTTACTATGACATATCTAAAATATCTAAATACTGAAAAACCTGATTACTGGCTTAAAAAAGAAATGTCTAAAAAATATGCTGAACTTACTGAATTAGATACTGAACAAGTTGTTGATATTTTTTTATTTGCACATAGAAACGTGTATGATGTTCCTGAAAAGTTACAAGAGAGTTATACAATAATTTATAATGATTATTGGATTTGTCAATTAATAGAAACAGCAATCGATCAACCTTACCTAGCGGGTTATAGGCATACTTCAACCTATATAGACCGTCATACTTTATTTAGATTCTTAGAATATGGTACCATTTTTTCTGGTAGTGATGATTTAGATTTGTTAAAAGAAAAAATTAAAGAATTAACAGAAGAACTTAAATCATAATTTCTTTTTTTTGTGGTCTTTTATCATCTGCATTTCTCTTGACTATATAGACTATCTCATCTGTATCTACTGTGAATTTATGATCAAAACAATATATTCTCCTATTTAGATCTTGTATTACTAAATTCTTAACTGATAGGGTAAATCCATCTTTGTCAGTATATGTTTTATCTCTATTGTTTATACATGAATTTTTTATTATGAAATCTAATGGTATTCCTTCTTTACTTAATAGTTTCTTTAAATACTCAGTTCTTGAAGATAAAAATCCATTTATTGCCCTCTCTATATTATTCCTAGCCCAATATAGATCTCTCTGTTGTTGTAGAGATTTCGATACTTTGTTCTTATTATTACAAATATGTGGAGTTCCGTCTAGATTCAAAAATTTTGTTATTTCTGTTATATCTCTTCCCTCAGATTCTGCAACAAAAAAATCATTATTCCATTCTACTTCTGTATTACAATTATAACAAATTGGCATAATAAAAATTAGATATAAAAAGTATTTAAATCTTATAACAAATTAGTACCCAAAGGCTTTTCTCATCTCTAAGGATGACATAAATTTTTCGAACAAAAATGGAACATATATTTTGATTTTCTCTTTTCTCAATTTTGGTTTTAAGTCTGTTAAGGCAATATATGTTAAAAAAAATCCATCATATTCTATTTTTTTATTTCTCATCCTTTTACTTGCATTATATATTTTTGTCAGAAATGGCCCTGATAATTGGAGTTTACCACTATTAACAACATTTAAAATTTTATGATAAATAAGTTCGTTTTGAATCTCTATATCGTTCATTTGGATCTTCAACTACTTTTAGTATGAAATAATGAAGTTCCAGCTTCTCCAGTTTTAGGGTAAAAGGAGGTTTTTGTATTAGCAAAATACTCTTGGACTAAAGTATCATTAGTTGCATTTGTATATTCTGGAATTAGTTGTCTAATATCTTCCAATAAATTAGTATCTGTATTATCAGTTATGTATTCTTTATTCCAATAGATCTGAATTTCTATAATTCCAGATATACTATCTTTAATAATATAGATGTTTGCTATTGGCTTATCCATTTCTGTAAAAATCTTATAATATTTATTCGGGACTTCTTGAAGTTCTTTCTCTATATCTTCAATATCTAAATCAGACATAATTTATCACTTATTTTTAGTATTAAAGACTTTTTTGTATCCCATACCATATTTTATATCATACCTTGATCTTATTTGGCAAGAATATTCTACAACTGTAGTTCCAGCTTTATAATGTTCATATCCAGGTATTGTTTCTCTTATAGTTGCAAGAAGATCAGAATCAGTTTTTTCTGTTATATACTTATCATTCCAATATATTTGAATTTCTCGCCCGTCTGTGATCTCTAATACAAATACTTTAGCTAATACTTTAGTTTCCTCAGCTACTATTTTATAGATTTTAGTGGATAATATAGTTGGTAGTTCTAATCCCTGTCCATGTATCTCTACTTTATTGGCATCAAAATTAACCATTAAGATCACGATTTTTATTTATGAAAAAATATATTTTATTTAAAATATAAATATTGATTATGTTTTATAACAAAGATATTTTTGAAACTGAGTTGAGTTAATTGCCTAAATTAAAAGATCGATTGCCTGTTTGGAAGTTAGCTAATGACGATCCAAGAAAAAAACAATTAATGAAATTTATAGAAACGTATCAAGAAACTATCCAAAATACCACTAAGGCGTTTGGTGTAAATATCTTTGATATGAATAATGGTGTATATATGGGCTATAAACAAGAAAGTTGGAAATATATTTTCTTACTCCTTTGGTCTTATGATTTGGGAAAAGTGTCTAAAGAAGCTCTCTTCCCTGAATTAAAAGCTATTTTTAGAAAAGATTATGAAATTTCTTATGCTGAGATAGCTAATAACCCAAAGACTAAAGGATTACTAGCATTTGTTGGTAAAAAAAATACTGATTTATCTAAAGAAGAAAATCTTAATGGCTTGGTTAGTGATTTATTACGATTTAAATTTTACCACAAAATTCGTTCTACTTAGTTTTAGGTTTTTTACTCGTTTCTTTTCTATATATTATTCTCCACATTAAAAAATATCTTGAAACTCTTCGTACCCTTTGATATATTTTCATTAATAATCCTCTAATTTTGCTTGTTTTGGTAATTTTAATAGATGATAAGGATCACAATATCCCGTATCTTGTATTAGATGTTCCATACAAGTTGCGAATGTTATTCCAAGTTCTTCACATTCTTCATATATTTGAGATTCTATTTCTCTACGAACATCATCATCAAGATAATATTGTCTAGCTATAGGATTGAAATAATAAATTTCTGAAATATTTATATTAAATGCTTTTTCGACCTTTTTGAATTGACTTTTATATAGTTTTAGAGTACTACAAGTTACGTGTTTACATCCATTATTAACTGACTCGTTGATTATTTCCATTATTTCTTTTCGTTTAGACCATCTAGGTATTATTGGATCAACCCTAATCCCAACTGAAATATTAGCATCAGAAATGAGTTTTATTGCCTCTTGTCTTTGATCATAAGTTGCTGCATTTGGAGAACTAATGTGTGTTCTTTTTGATTCTACAGTTATTTGAACTACAGTATGTTTAGGATATAGGGCTATGTATTCTGCACTAATACTACTTTTGGTTATAAATGTAAATTGTATATCATCTCTTAATGGAAAAATATCTTCTAGTGCCTTTTTTGCTATTCTATACTTTTTCTCAAATTGCATATCAAATACATCACAACTACTTGCTGCCTCAATCATAGTATAAGGTTTTAATTTTAGATATTCTTTTTTTGCTTGTTCTAAATCAACTGCAATTATTTTTCCCTTCGAATGATAATGTTTGTATCTATATCCCTCAGGAACATAACAATTATGTGAAATAAATCCATTGGCTATAAAGTTCCCAGTTGTTGTCATTATATCATACATTATTCGTTCTTCGTTTAGTGGAGTTATTTCTTTTACTTTTGTTTTTCCTCTTATCTGTAAGCCATTTATCTTAATTTTCCTAGTATTTGCTATATTTAATAATTGAAAAAAACGAATTCGCTCATTAATATTTCCTCTTATTCTAACATTTTTAATATGATGGTTTTCATATTCTCTTGTATAATCAAATTTGTAATACTCCAAACATTTTTCTATAAACATTACTAAATCTTCATCTTGATTTGCTATTCTTATAGTTCCAGATTTTCCGTTACTCCCCTCTGAATCGAATATACCACTTAAAAAACCTCTCATAAATTCTGGGGTTTTTCTGAGCTTTATTAATTCTTCTATTTTATAATAATTACTTTTTTTATGTGTTCTTATTCCAAATAATTTTATTCCATTATTTTTTACTTCAAAGTCATTTGTTTTTATTTCATAATCTTCTAAAAATTGTTTTATTCGTAATACTCCCGATCTATCTTTTTGTAATAATCGAAAATGATATTGTGTGTTTTTACGATTCTTGGTTTTTAATTTATAATTATAAATACCTAATGTTCCATCTCCCTTTATCTGACCTGATAAATATCCTAATTTATATTCTTTTGTATCTTTATTTTTTTGTAACAGTCCTACTCCTTTAATATGGTTATTAGTAGTTAATATAGGGCGTCTATTTTCTCCATATCGTTCTCCTATTGTATATTTCCAACCTCTTTCTGTTAGCCATCTATGATCTCCAGAACATATTATTTCTATACCGTTTGCCATTGTTATTTTATATGCTGGTCTTTTTGTTTGAACTTTTTTTAATACTTTTGCTGGTCTATATGACAAGTAACGCTTATTTTGAGAGGAACATCCCATAATTTTATCACAAATCTGAATATCTTTTATCGGTTTTGAAGTACCATCTGCCATTAATATTAATGTATTACTATCTACACAATATGGACATCCATGTGTACACCAACCATAAGGTTGAAATGTTTTTCTGATACCATAAGTAGAATATTGACACATTTTACAAGTGCCGGGTGGAGTAAAATTACCTAATCCTACCATAACTTTCATCTTCTAAGAAAATAGATTTTTAGCTTTCTCTCTTAATTCATGCTTTCTTTTTTCTTCTCTAATTATTGTAGGGATTGATTCTAAATCAATATCTATCATCATTCCATTAGGTCCTCTTATTTTTCTAATAATCTTAAATTTTGCTAATGCTGTTGCTCCAGCAGAAATTTGATTTGCAGGATAATTACTTAATTCAGACAATTCTTTATATGATACTGGTCTATCTTTTTCAATAATAATAGTCATTATTGTATTTATTAATGGTGTTGATTGTATATCCTTTCTTACAAGTCTTAATCTCTCTTCTACCATTGGATGTTTTATAAAACCTAATTTAGTATAAAAGTTTCCATCTAACCCTTGTTGTTCTTTTAAGTGTTCTATTTCTTTCTTCTGATCATCAATAATTCTTTCATACTCACTATTATTAGGTGTTACTTCTACTAAGTTAGATAGTTCAGAAATATGTCGTTTTATTTTCTCTTTATATTTAAGGAGTCTTGCTTGTTCAGATAATTCTTTTCCTAGCTTTTCGATAGTATTTTTTAGTTCAGTATTCTCATTTGTTAGTTCATCTAATTTTGTTTTCATTATTCTATAATCGGTCTTTAGAGCTGTTATTTGTTGTTCTTTTTGTTTTATATTTAAAGTGATTTCATTAAGATTAGGTATTGGTTGTTTATTGTCTGTAGTAACTACCTTCAATTTACTGACTAAATCTAAATCATGTTGTAATAGATTTATTTTCTCATCTTTTTCTTCTATTTCTTCCTTTAGTTCATTAGCTTGTTTCTCTAAAATCTTGAGTCTATTTGTTTCTTCCTTTTCTTCAGTTGCTAACTTTTCTGCTTTTTCCATTAAAGTCATTATCATCTTTTCTAGATTCTTATTTTTTCTACTTACAAGAGTTATTTCTTCATCAAATAATGGTGTTTTTGCTAGGTCTCTTATTCTTGCTTTTCTAAATTTTATTTTTTCCTTTTTATCAATAGTTATTAGGAAAAATTCTTGTATTAGGTTCATAATCTCACTTTCAGATATAGAAGCATTTCTTAATATATCTCTTATATGAGCAATATCATTCTTTTCTATCATTTTGCCAAATAGTCTAATGTTACATTGGCTTATTATATCCTTATTAACTAAAGCTGTTCTCTGACTTAACCAAATTGAATGGATTCCACGTTTGCGGCCCCTTGTTACTAGTATTCTACTTATCTCAAGAGAGGGAGATCGTAATGTTTGTGGGGCTAAAGTGTTACATTCTTCGATAATTAGAAAAATTGGCTTTCTATATTTAGTTCCTAAATAATATGTCTTTTCTAATATCTTTGTTGATAGGGTAATTAATTCATCTTTTATTAATTCAGAAGTATCAAATATTAGACTAACACCTGATTCATAAAGAGTTTGGATTAAATCTTCTATTATTAAATTATTAATTGGAATATCTGCAAACTTACCACCAATAACTAATACTGAGTCATATTTTTCTTTTAATGAAGCATATTCTCCTTCACTGTCAAGTATTAAAAGTGTAATGTTATGAGCTAATAATTCTTCACAAATAACTTTTGCAGTATTACTTTTTCCTGATCCAGACATTCCTGAGATAAAGAAACGTAATCCTTCAAGCTCGTATTGTTTCAAGTCAAACTGGATATTAGGAGCAATATTTAAACGATAGGCTTTTTCTTCAATCATTATACCGACATCCCCCTTTTCTCCATAGTCCTGAATATCTGGTCTACTTTCTCCTCATCTGAGAAATAAATATGTAAGCTATTACTTGTGTCAAGCATTTGTGTTAGCTCCATTCCAACCTCTTCAGCAATATGTTTTGCAATCTCTACCATAGCATAGACATTACTCGACCAAGCCTTTATTAGATCTCTTGATCGCCAATGTGTTTCACATATAAGATATTTATTATCTATTATTCTAAACCAAAGTCTTTGCAAACATGGAGCTCCAGAAATTATCAAGTCTTTTGTAGGAATCCAAGTCGTAACTTGTAGCTTTCGAGATATAGATTCTTCTTTTATTTTGTTAATTAGATATTGGATCTGATTTATTCCATTTGTATATGTATATGGTCCATTAAAATAATCTCCTATTCCATTTCTATATTTTATATGTGTTAAAATTGGTAATTTCTTTTTCTCTAATATGCTATCATGTGTATTTACTGATTTTCCCCAATTCCATAGTCGCCTATGATAAGTATAAGACAAAATTCCTTCATCTACTTTGTCATCTAAGGTTCCTTCTAGTACCTCAGCTACATATCTTTTCTTATTAATTAATAGTTCTTGTGTTCCTATAAAATCTGCTATATGGATTCGAGGTTCTTTTAGAGGATTCTTTATATTAACCATTACTGTTGCCTCTTTACTTGGTGTATCTATTTCGTAGTGATTTGGCATTAATTTTCCTTTTTCCCAAACTGCTTTTACAGTCTTTATCCATGCTTCTGCACAATTATCTGCTTCTATCATTAGAACTGGTAATCTAAATTCGTCGTTCATAGAATATTCTCCTTATATTTATTAATACTTATTTGTTGATCTATTTAAACCCAAAGTAATAAAAGGGAAAGATTAAAAATTATTTTTTATCTAAATTTTGTTTGATCTATGATGCTACCTGAGGATAAATTAAAAAGGATTTTTTCGAATATTGATTTATCTCGGATATATGATACTAAAGTGAATAATATTTGGGTATTTATTGTTAGAAGTGGAAAGGCTATCTTTGAAATGGGATTGAAAAAAGTAGGAAATCGTTATGTATATCAAGCTAATGGCTCGATTGATACTAAGACTGTTAATGCTACTGTATTACTAACTGTATTAACTATAACAAAAGTAAATCATATGTATGAGGAATTAGATGCAGATGATATTTATCAGCATGTTGAGTCAATTCAATTACCTGATATTAGATACTTATTTAGGCAAATGAATATTTCATATCCTAATCTTGAGGATTCTAACCAACAATTGTTTGAAAGATTGGTAGTTATTCTAAGTGTAGATTTATCATATTCAGAAGAAAATTACTATGCAAAAGCCTTTTTTTATGATAAATTAAGTGAGTTGATTGCCTTATGTTTTAAAAAGAGGTATGCTGGTGTTTTAGCTAAAATATTGAAAGAAAATAATGGTAATATTAATGATGTTTCTCCTTTTTTAGATTTTAGTATTTGTTGTCAAAGGATTCTAAATGGTAATTATGGGTCCCCTTGTGAAATAGTTACTTAAATTAGAATCATATTTTCTATTATCAAAAAAGATTATAAAGCAAGTGATCTAATTATATATTCAAAATTTTAGTTGTGAAAAAAAATGATTAAATTATCGTTGTCAAGGACTTTTATTCTATTTTTTATACTTGGAATTGGTTTTTTTCCTTTATTTTCTATGTTTCTGAATAGTAATAACTCTATTATACCACTAAATTTTACTTCTATAGTTTCTATTTCTGATATACAAGATATATCAACCAATACTTATTCTTTAGATTTAATATATTGTACTGCAATTTGGACTCCGCAAGATGGTACTGAACTTCGGTATTTAGGTAGTTCTAGTTATGGCGATTATAGAAATGTAATGTATTTAGATGATGATGCCTATATAAAAGTGCGGAAAACTGCAGCTAATGGTACTGCATTATTTGAATATTCTATTCCGAATAGGTTTTATGAGATATATAACATGACGATTCTGTTTAACTCTAGAAGATGCCCTTGGGATAACCCTGCGTCTGTAAGTATTTATAATTTCTCCTCTAATAGTTGGGAATCTCTTAGTTGGCAAATTGCAACATCAACATCCTTTTCCAATTATTCTAAAATACTGACAAATATCTCAACTAATCTTTTATGTTATCAATCAGTTAATAATAAAGTTTTATTAAATTTGACTAATGGTTTCTCATCCTACGATTGTTGGTATATAGATTATACACATATCAATATTAGTGGTGTTATTGATGACACACCACCTGAAAGCATAGGAATTGATATGACGCCCGATGTACCATATTCTACTGATGTTATACAATTTAATGTTACTGCAGAGGATGAACAGTCTGGATTAGCTAATAATTCTGACTTTTATTTTAATGGAGATATAGGTATTGGAGATAATATTTCTTTTAGAGTTATTGTTCCCTTGTCTCCACAAGAAAATTATACTTTACATCTTGGATTACTAGCTGGAGATTGGAACTTAATTTCTACAGTTTTCGATAATGAGGAAAATGCAAAAAATGTATCTATTAATTTTGTTGTTTTGCCAGGACCTAGTATTGATGAATTACCTAATATTTTTATTACTGCAAATACCTCAACTGCATTACGAAATGAAACTATTAAAATTCTTTTATGGATACAAAATGGTACTCAAAATTTAGATACTATATGGTTATATAATGGGTTTATAGATTCTAATGTAACCATTGAGTCTGATATAAATAATCAATCAACACTTCTCTATAAATATTATACTAATAGTTCCAACATTGGTAGCTTCCTTTTTACAGGATTCGTAAATGATTCTAACGGTAATGTTTCATCATTTGATATATTAGAGAATGTAACTATTATTGCAGACAAGACTATTCCAACTATAGTTATAGAACATATTAACGATACTTATCTAGGTATTGGAAAAACCTCTCAAATTAACTTTAGTGTATTGACTGATAATTCAGAAACATTACTAGATTCTGTTTGGTATTATGATCCTTTAAGTAGTTCTAATATTTCTGTTGATACTGATATTGGGGATACATCTAGACATTATTATTTGATTAATAGTACTAGTTATAATGTCGGAACATACTATTTTACCATTTATGCAAATGACTCTCTAAATAATGAGGGAAAAATACTTACTTGGATCACTTGGGCCATCTTTGATATAGATCCTAATATTAAGGTTGAAGTAGATTCTTTTGTAAAGTTAGCTATTTTCCCTTCTCGATTTTCTATTACTGTATCTGGTACTGAACATAATTTATCTACTCTATGGTTTGTTGATCCTATAACTGATAATGCTTCTCTTATTGCGGATAATATAGATTCTAAAGTAGAATCTGAATATGACTTTGTTTATAATAGAACCTTTCTTGGTACTTTGACCTTTGATTTTTTTGTAAATGATTCTTATAATAATACTAGAGGAACATCAGTTTCTGTATTTTCTATTATTGGTATTCCAGCAGAAGAAGAGGATATAACTTGGTTATGGATAACTGTTACTGGGCTTGGTGCATTAGCTGGTGGTGGATTGGTTCTTCTAGCCAATTATATTAGACAAAAAACTATATCTCGTACTGAATTTAAATTCTAATATTTTTTTGTTATTTTTTTATTCTCCTATACTTTTTTATTTATAAATGTTCAATATTTTGATATGGCTTTAGAGCAATTCTTCGAACCAGAGGAACGGAAGAAACTAAAAGAACGCCCTAAAATAGAACAAAGAGAGGATTATAAAAGAGCTAAGGAGAAATATCTATATTGGAGAACAAAATTATATTCTGTTATTAATCGTTTCGACTCTTGGGATGAGTATAAGAATAAGATATTATATAAAAGTACTGATGTTAGATTCGATAAATCTGATCTTATACAAAGAGGTATTGATGATTTGCGTTCTTTAATGAATGATGTATATTTTGCTAAATATCCATTTTTTAAAAAATATAATCCTAATTATGAAGAATTTGATAAATTTATATCTAAATTAGAATATTATGAAAAAAATATTATACATCCTAAAGGAGCTAAATTAAAGTATTCTAAAGAAGTTTTTAATATTACAGAAGATAAAATATTCTATCCTAATATTAGATATTTAGTTTCTGCTCATTCTGGATTACATTCTCTTGCTACAATTGTGTATTGCTTACGATCATGGAAACGAAAGAATCAATTAGTTATTTATTTTGAACCTTTATTAACACATCCTGGAGATCGAGAATATTTATTATATTTTAGTCTACTTTTTGATTTACCAGTTGTTATTCTTAAGAGGTTAGAAAATTTAGCTTGGTTATTACAAGTTAATATGTTGCCTACTTTATTTTCTGCTAGGTGGTGTACTAGAACCTTTAAAATAGAACCTAATTATCATTTTTGTAAGAATTTCTTTTGTCCTCCAGAATATAAACTTACTAAAAAACAATATAGAGAATATATTGCAAAGAAAAATCAAAAAAAATTGTTGGGAGAACGTATTTCAGAAGATACAAGATATGTAAAAACTGATGATGTATTTGAAATTTCTAAGTGGGATAACAATAATAAAAAATGGTATGATGAACTCTATCCCTCTAATATTATTCCTATGTATGAACCTATCTATAAACACGTTGGTTTTAGAAAAAGAGTTGATGATTTTAAATTATTAGAAAAAAAGTTGATCCCTGATAATGTTATTGAAATGATCGGTATTGCAACATATCAATCTCCTAGTAGAGCAAAAATGAATCCTAATGTTAGATTACATCCAATTTCTCAACCAGAAAAAAATTTTAGAATTTATCAACATTATCCGATTTTCTATACAAATTATGAAAAAATGATTCAATTAATAAGGGATACCGGGTTTAAGATTAGGACAAATCCTTATGAAAAAGAATATTCAGATTTATATGGTATGTGGAGTAAGAAAAAACAAAAAGAAACTAGATTTGGCTGTGTATTATGTCCTCATAAATCTGCCAAATATTATTATACTTTAAAAGAAAAATTCCCAGAGGCTTATTTCTTTGCTCAATATATTAGATTAGTTGGTTCTGTACAAAATATCTTCAAAAAAGGAACTGAATATTTCTACTTTCGAGATGAAAGAGATTTTTCAAAGCAACATCCTGAGTATAAAAAAGTTATGCCGATTATGTAATTAAAAATATTTCTTGTATGGTTCTTGATCTATTTTTGATTTCTTAGTAGGAGTTTTATAGTATTCTATTTCTTCAACCATTTGATTATATTCATTCATAAAGACTTCTGGTTTGAAAGTTTTACCTATATGATATTTTAGCCCCTTTCTAACATTTTCTGACTCTAATATTGTTTCTAATGCCTTTATAAAATATTCTATACTAGCAAATGTTCCTACCCAACCATTATATTCCCTCTTTCGATATGTTTCATTTTCCCATTTTACTAAATATTCTAAAATTTTGAAATGTATTGGACTTTGTTTTTGCCATTTAGTTAGTTCTTCTGGATATTTCTTCTCGGTTACAAAATCTATTAGGCTCTTATAAGTAGCATAGTCATATCCAAATCCATAACGTATCTTATCTATAAAAAACTCATAGATATATTGATATACATGCTGTATATAATTAAAATAAATATAATAATATTCGCCAATTTTATAGATTACCCTATTTTTTAGTTCTTTTTTCTTATCTTTTGTTCTTTCTTTTTCTAATCTTTCTTTGATTATTATACGGAAAAAATCTGGAAATCGTCGTCTGAAAAAATCAAATGCTGATGTATCAGGATCTATTGCAAGAAAATAGATTTTTAATTTTGTTCTAAAATCTACGGGTATTTCTTCAAATGGTATTTCTTGATATTTCTTCATTAGGTCTATAAATTCATAATTCCAACCACCATATTCTTCCCATCGTTCTAATACTATTTCATTTGCAATCGTTTTATATTCTTTTTTTCTCCGATCTATTATTGCTCGTTTATGTCTCGAATGAGGACAATTAGGTAAAAAGAGAGATTTACAAACTTGGTTTTCACATGTTTTATTTGTCATACAATAGATTTTACGAAGTTCCTTTATTGGAGCTTTTATATCAAAACCCATTATTGCTCCGATATTCATTCTCCAATCTCCGTAACTTACAAAGACGGCTACTTTTCTAATATTGCCTTCTTCATTATCCCAAACCGATTCTGGAATTAGTCTATGAAATCTTATTGGTTTTTCACTCATTTTTATCATTAATTATTTTATATTTTGATATTTAAATTTCATTGGTTGATTAAGTAAACTTTACTTTATGAATTAAACTTAACTTAATTATTGTAAAATTTTCAAAAATTTTTACGAGCAAATAGTTTTTATATTGTAATATATAGTTTATTTTATAGATTATTTGAAAATAAGTGAAGAATATGATTAGACAAAAATGTTTCCGAATAGTAGCCAAAAATTTGCCTAGTACCGATAGGTATATATCTAAGCATTGGCAATCTAATTTTCTCGAAACGGAGACACAGCTATAATATCTTCACTATTTTGATTCTGTTTCTTTTTAAATTATGAAGTCGTTTTTTGTAAATTAATTATTTACCGACTTCGCCAACAACTAAGAAAGGTGGTGATATTCAAGACTTTGTTTCAAAACTTACACATCCTTTAGAGAAGAGGGATAATTTCCCTTTTCTCTCCTTCCTATGGATTTATATAGGTTTAGGGTTACTATGTATAGAAGGTGTGTATATGGAAAAAATCGATTTAAAAAAAATGAGAGATACTTTTAAGGATAAGAATATTGAGTTTTCTGGTGTAAATTTACCTTTATTCATTGTTTTCTACGATCTTGTTATGAGAGAGAAAAAGGGAGAATTACTTGTATTATTAAACAATTTATTAGAAAATAAGATTATTACTACAAATGAGGGTAAGATTATTTTTGATTGGATTGCTAGTTGGGAACAGGAGGCCACATCAAAAAAACGGATAGAAGATATTTATCAAGTTCACGATCATGGTTATGAAGATGATATAATATTAGCTACTTTCTCTCAAGAGGTAATAGCAGAAGAATATATGAAGTTGTTTAAAAAATATGGAGAAATTCATGGCTACGAGCTTGGTACAATATCAGAGCCTCTAGATCTACCTCTTGATAAATGGTTTTTTACTATTATTGAAATAGATAGAGATGGAAATATTCTTTCTACTGAGGTTACTATGGATATTTTTAAATATGGGTTTATTGATTATACCAAAGCTAAAAATCTAAGATGGGGAAGTAATACTTTAAATATTGATGAGGCAGTTAAAGAAGCAAATAATATCCGTTTATTTTTAATAAGGGAAAATATTTGGGGAGATAGAAATAAAACTACAATGTATTTAAATTCTATGGGATAGATTATTTTGTGTGTATTAATGTCAAAAGTTGAAGGAGATCTTTATGAAGCCATTGCTAAGAAGTGGTTTAAAGCAAATAACTTTATTGTTAAGAAATATCAACCTGCATATGGAGTTGATTTTTTAGTTAGTTCTCCAGATGAGATAGAACTATGGTATGAAGTAAAGGGAAAACAATTAGTTGATGTTTATAAAAGGTATAAATCATTTAGAATTACAGGCTTTGAGGTTAAAAATGTAGAAAGAAAAAAGATAGATTTCTATCTAGTTATTATTTATGATAATTTTTCAGATATATTTCGTATTTTTAATATAGAAAAAAACATAATTGAGAAATTATTAAGAAGAAGTAAAAAAGGTTCTCCTTATATCTCTTTTTATCGTCTTTTTGAGGCATTAGGAGTTCCTATTCTTTTTGATATTAATGATATTGATATTGAAAAACGGAGGTTTAAATTTTGAGTGTTGAAAAAAATATTAGATTAGCCAAAATTAGTGATTTTATTGGATTACTGAAAAAGTGGCAACGAGCCTTTTTTGACGATGTTCTTGCAGAAGAAGGTGCTATTACTCTCTATATGAATCATATTGAAAATATAAGCTCTGATCTAGGATTTAAACTTAATAAACAGAAAGATAATTTTATTAGTACCGAAAAATTAACTACAAAATTAATGAATGAACTAGGACTTAGTGAGGAGAATGCTAATTGGATTACCTTGTTCTTTGCTGATCTTATTATAGGGCGAAATGAGTCAATTATTCATATTGTAAATGAGGAAAAAGAACATAAAGAAGAATTTCTACAAATGATCAGTAATATTAATAAAATTGTTTCTGCTCTTGAAGATTTTCGTGCCAAAACATTAGAATAAAAAAAGAAAAAGATTATTCTCTCTGAAGTGCTTGTACTACAAAACTAAGGAAGCAAAAGATAAACGATAATACTAAAGTTAGCCATATCCAATTCCAACTATCATGTATAAATAACCAATTCCAGAATTGTATATTAAAGATATACCACCACTTAAATTCTATAGCTGTTAGTCCCTCTGTCAAAGGTGAAAATAAGAGATAATAAAGCCAATGAATGATTACACTTGCTCCAAATACTAGCCCTGTTGTAATTAGTAGTGCCACTATGTTTCGTCTAAGACTTGCTTCTTCATCGTATAAGAACAAATTAGTCTTACCCATTTCGACTCACTTTTTTTTGTCTATTTTTTATAGTGTAATTTAAATATTTAGGTATTTAAATTATTTGAGGTTTATCTATGATTGGGTTTTTACCTAAATTCAGAGGTATTAATCTGAATACTTGGAATCAATGGCATTTTGCTTTCGAGAGTATTCTTTGTGGTGGAAAAACTACGATGATTTTACGTGCAAAGGAATACTTAGAATCAGAAGATCTTTCAGTAGCTTGTTTTGAAAATGCTAAAGAAGATGTTCGAGAGTTCTTTAGAAGAGTAGAAGGTACAGATGATTATATTGATACTTTATACTTTACTGCTGATACCCTTACTATCAATAAACAGATTAAAGATACTGTCAAAGTTGATGAAAAAACTGGTAAAGTTACTCCTTTATACAATATTATTTTGGAAGAGAGATCCTTTTTATCCACTTTGGCATACCAACAAAGTGAAGTTGTAGATATTGATTCTGTTGGTATAGGTAAGATTATAGATTTACATAAAATTAACTTAGAAGATTGGTATCAAGATGCTCATTTCGTTTATACTTCTCTTTATTTTAAATTTCCAGATGTTGTTTTTGTATTAGATGTTTCTGTTGAGGAAGCATTTAGAAGAGCAAAAGAAGATATAAATCATAAGATTGAGAAATTTGATTCTCCAGAGAGATTAAAAAGAGCTAGGCAGTTTTATCGTTCTTTAGCTAATGATAAACATTACTTATTTTATATCTTTCTTATAGAAGAGAAATCTCTTAATGATACTTGGAGTGAAGTTAAAAGTATTATGGATAAAATGTTATTAGAGGGGCATAATAATACTAAAATTGCCCAAGCATTACGAATTAGAAACCTAGTTGATTTATAACAAAACATTATTGATTTTTTTTCTATTGATATAATTTATATAGATTAAAGACTTTCATTAGTAATTATGACTATTAAAATTCCTAAAATTCCTGATTTAATAGTTATTGTTACTTGTGGCAAGAATAAGATTAAAACTGATATTCCAGTTCCTCTAGACCAATTATATGTAGGAAAATTAACCAAAGAGAAGTTTGAAGTCGCAAAATTACTGACTTCAGATGATAAAATCTATGTTATTAGTGGTGTTTTAGGCCTTGTAGAGCTTGATACTGAATCAGCTTGGTATAATTCTTTTAACCGATTACCTAAGCGTACTACAGTAGAAAAACAAATTGCAAAATATGACTTATCTCCTAATGATTTAATCCTCTTTATTGGACAACAAAAAATTTATGATTTTTTATCTAGTTATTTTTATAATTTTAAAAATTTGATTACCGGGGCGAAAGGAATAGGAGATTTTACACATAAATTAGCTAAATTTAAAAAATCATATATGACTAGCCCTGAGTTCAGAGAGGAGTTCAATACTTGGTTATTCGAAGATGTTCCTATTAAGGAGAGACAAAAGCCTAAACCATTAGAACATTTTTTTCGACATTTTCTAGTAATGACATTAAACGATTTTCTAAAAAATTATCCTGTAGAAGTTGAGATTCAAGAATTTATTGACAAAAATCGTCCACTTATTGAGGCATTAGAATTTATTGAAGATGTTAATAGTTTTATTAGTACAAATAATCCAGTAAAAGAGATATACTTTGCAGTATGGTATGAAAAAGCTGAAAAAACCTTCCCTCTTTCTTCAACTACATATATAGGTCCCTTTCCAGATCTAGTTATTCGAAGTGATGTTCAAATAGATAGGGTTGTTTTTCAAGTTGCTGGATTTCCTGATATTTTTAGTTTTACTGTTCCGACTATGGCTCTAACTGTCAATTTTGGTCTGCAACGAATTGAGAAAACTGATGTTCGACAATTTGTTTTTGTCTTTAATGTAGAAAAAAATATTAGGGTTTCATTAGTATTAGATGTATAAATTAAAAGAGAGAATATTATCTAAAGATCTGATTAACTAATCTTTTCATAATATTATCTGGTTTTATATATTCGGTTATTGCTCTGTTCCAATTTTTTAATGTTCCATTGTTGTATTCTTCTATTTTCTCCACATATTCTTGTAATTTATCTCTTAAAAGATTATTCTCTTGTGTCGTAAAAAGAATACTAAAAATTGATTCTCCAAAAGCAAAATATATTGTCATATCTCCGATTTGTAATGACCTTATTTCTCCTGCAATATTCATCATTTGTTCAAATCCCTTTGCTATTACATAGACGAAGCCACCTAATACTACCATTTCACTTAACTTAATTAGTTTTTTATTAATTGGTGGCTTTCTACCGATGTGCTCAAATTTATACTCAAACATTGTTATCCCCCCCTTTGAGATTACATATATTGCTCTTAAATCAAAATATGTCTCTATTAGATCCAAGAAATATCTATATTTACTTATTATTACCAAAAGACATAGAGAATATGCTAACCTTAGACTATAATTAAATATGTGAGAATATATCCCATTTCCAAACATATAAAAACTATGTGATGTGATGATTTCTGAGAAAGCCAGAAGAATTAGAGAAAAAACAAGAAAACGAAGAACCTTTGCTGTCTTTTGATTCTGAATTTCCTTAATAATTTTATTAATATTATAGACTGTAATACTTGTCACAGGAATATATACAAGATATAGGATTGGAATTAATAGTATTGAAATTTGACATTGGGATAGTCCATATTCGTTTATTGGAAATGGTACTGAAGTAAAAAGATTTATTACTACAAAGAATGGAACTACTATCCCCGTCATATTTCTCATGATTTTTGTATATTTTAATGAAAATCCAGCTTTTCTAATATAAATATATGCTAGCTGAATAATAGTTATTCCTCCGATGTATCCTAATGTGCGTTTCAGAAAGAATATTGCTTCTATAAAAGGAGTAAATGAAACATTAAATAATATAACACTTATGTTTTGAAGTGATTCTCCAAGAATCCCGATCCCAAAGGAGAACAATAATAGAAGAATCCATAGCCTAGTCGGTGCATGAAACTTAGAGTATAGATAGAGAGAATCGAAAAAGCAAGTGAATAACGATATTTCTACAATAAGGGTAATGCTTAAAAGTAATAGACTGTATATATCTATCATTGGTATCATATACAAAGCATTATATTTTTGTAGTATAAGTTTTTTATTCTTTTTTTACTTAAAGAGTATTTCCTTTTTTTGACATATATTATCTTTCATAGGAGTTTATTATTGTGGGGTTTTTATACATCAATTTATATTATCATTTGTGATATATTGTGACTGATTTAATTAAAGAAGGTATTTATCATATAGATGGTGCTGTTTCTAAGAAACCAGAAGATTCAGATGGTCCTGCTAGATGTTCTTTTATTGATTTAGCTGACGGAGAAAAAAAAGTCTTTTATTTGGGGGTTCAGACTATTAGTGTTGCAGAATATTTTGCACTTATTATTGCACTTAGTGATGCTATTAGAAAACGATATGGCTCTATAAAGATTTATACGGATTCGCAATTAGTATATGAACAGATTAATCATAATCTTATTCATAAAGATGGGAAATGGAAAGTAAAAGCAGAACATCTAAAAGGCTTATTTTTGGTTGCTGAGAATTTATTAGACCTCTTTTTTGATTGGGAAATTATTAAGATTAGAAGTAATGAAAATAAAGCTGATCTAAAATAAATGAAGATTGAGAATATTGATTAATATTGGAATTGTTGGGAATCGTAATTTTAAAGATGTAGAGTTAGGCTTTGATTTAGTTGAAAATTGGATTGAAAAGTTAGTTATAGTTAAAAAATCTTACAAAATTCATAGTGGAGAGGCAAAATCTAAACATAAAGGTAATGTAGATCAAAGGGCAAAAAAAAAAGCTATTGAAATAGGATTAGAATATATTCCACATGAGCCTAGACTCAATGATAATATGACTCAGAAAGAAAGAAATGATGAATTTAAAAGAAGAAATGGAGAACTTGCTAAGGTAGTTAAGATTTTAATTTGTTTTATCAATAAAGGACAATGGCATTCTGGAACCTTCAATACTATTAATCAATTTACTAAATTAGGGAAATGGGATTTTTTGATCTTTAATCAATGGGGGAAGATTTGGGAATATAAGGATCTTCCTAAATGGCTTAGAGATAGAATTTTAAAATATCATATTGAATATCCTATTTTGATTGAGGATTTAAGATTTTAAAAATTCATTTCTTTAGAGAAAAAAGTTTTTATAGTTTATAATTTACATTTTTTAATAAATTAAAAAAAGGTTGATTATATGGTAAAAGTTGAATTTGAGGATGAAAAAGCTAATGTCGCCCTCCCTATAGAGATTGTAATAAGCAAAGAAAGAGAAAAAATTATGTTTGAGATTGAAACTAATGAAGAAACAGTTAAAGTTATTTATGATCCTAAATTTAATAAGTTTCTTATAGCTAAAAGATTACTAAAAGAGGATTGTCCTGACCATTTTCTTGCCTATCAAAAAAGAGAAGGATGGATAGTTAAACCTATGGGGGACTACTATTATTTCACACGAACAGATCCTAAATTTGAGATATTTGGGGAAGGAACTGCATCTGGAATAATAGAATATGAAGGAGAAATAGAACATCCCTATCCTTAGATCAATAAAAGGAGGTTTATTATGCAATACATAAAAGAAAAACAAGTAGAAGGAATTAGCCCTCAAGTGCTTGAAATAGTTATTAGGAGGATTAACAAACTTATAGAAACATATAATAATCTAGAAAGAGTTGAGGCGGGAGCTAGTTATCATAAAGAAGCAGAAGAATTTGAACCCTATTTATCTATTATTTTAGAAAAAGAATTAGAAAATATTCAAATCGGATTTGATGAATATGAGGATGTTGTGACTATAGAGATTCCAGAGGGAGAAAGGCAAGGTATTTCATTTGATATTCCAAAGGCAGAATCGGGAACTACTTTTTTGTCTACTATAAATTATAAGATTATACGATCTAAGCTAGAAGATAACTTAGGCTTCTTTATTACTGTTCATATTCCTAGTAAGGATATTCAGTTTTATCTAAATTTCTACCTTAGAAAGATAATAATTTATGAAAAGATATAATATCAGCAATATCATATACGAGAATTATTCCATCGGATTCTGCAAATACATCCCAAGTAGCAATAAATTGAAGATCCCCTCCAATATCCCAAAATGTTATAACCATATCTATTTTTTCATCGATAAATGGAATAAATTTTATCATTGGGTTAGCTCCAATAGTCTTTTTATAATCTGTTTCAAATCTAGCATCTATATATCTATGTAGAAGAGATGTTTTTCCAACTCCTGTTTCTCCAACAACGACTATAGTTTGGGTTAGTGTTCTTTTCTCTTTCATAAGATCACAAAACAATTTTATAGTTAGTTATTCTATTTTTTGTTTGGATTACATAATAGTCTTTTTTAATTTTGTCAATTTTAGATATATCTATAGATACATCTATAGTTCTTTATAAAGAGAATAGATGTATCTAAGAATTAATCTAAATTAATTTTAATGTCGTGTATAGTACTCGTGTAGTGATCGATACACAAGTCTTGTGCTTTTTATTATTAAAAAAAGATTGAAATAAAAAAAGAAAAAATTAGAGTTCTTCTTCTGTTTTTAGCTCTGATATAAGAATTTCAGGAAGTTTATCAGTTTTCTTTATTTTTTCTGCAATTACTTTAGAAATATAGCCCCCAAGCCAAGCTTCATTATCATACCTTTTTGTATAAAATAAGATATAATGCTTTACTTTATGGTCATAATGTAGAATATATGGATGTGGTGTTGATTTTGCAAGATCGTTTTTAATTAATTCGAATCTATTTGATTGAATTGGTTTATAAACCATATCTGGTATGTATAGAGGTCTATTAGTATCCCCCTCTATTTGTTTAGAAAAATCTTTTAGAAGTGAGTTATAACGGTTTTGTTCTATAAGGCGTAATATAATTCGTTGTGTATCATAGGGAATTAGAGCAATTAAATCATCTTCCATAACATCATATTTATCTCTTATATCTTTGGGAATAGTTATGACCATTGAACTACCTACTATTCTAGCCTTTACTAAATGTATTCCTTTGTCTATTCCTAGTTCATTCTTTTCCTCAAGACTCAATTTTGAGAAACTCCTTTAATCTCATTATTATTTTACATCTTAAATCCAGATTATCTTTACAATCATAGCCACAATTATCACAATCGGCATCTTTTTCCATTGCAGATAACAGCTTCTTTGCCTCTTTTTTATTAAATGTTATCATTTTTATTCCTCTAGACAAATTTCCATTTTTCTGCTTCATATTCCTTTTTTGTAATATAGTTGTTTTCATAGGCCCATTTTATGAATGCTTCTTCTAGTTCGTTTGATAACTCACTCATAAAATCTTTTCCTAAATGATACCTTATAGCCATAAAGAATTGGTGTTGTGGTAGGTCCTCTTTTTCATCTTGCCATTCACTCTGGTCTATAAACGCATAGATAACTGTTTTTAATAATTTATATGCTAGTTTTTCTACTTCCTTTTCGTTTGTTATATATACTGTTAATAACATATTATTGAATAGGTGTCCTTTTATTTCATTGAAGATTCCGCTAAAATAGTCCTTTATCTCTGGTTCTTTCTCGTAATAAGTTCTTTTTTTCGACATTTTAATTACCAAAAAAATATTAACTTTTAGTATTTCTATATATACGGATCTGTATATACAGAATTATATATATAAATTCCCTTTTTTTATCGCGTTTTTTAAATTAGTTTTTATCTATTACTATATTTTCTCTGGTACATAATTCTTTGGTCTTTGTGTTTTCTATAATATTTTTTTTGGTATTGTAGTATTTTTTCTCTATGGTTTTGATAATATACTCTCCTTCTCTTTCTATCACAAGCCTTACAGATATTTCTTATACCATCTTTGCTCTGTTTATGTTTCCCAAATTCCCCTACTGTTTTTAACTTATTACAAGCAGAACATTTTTTCAATCTTTCATTTTCTTGTTTCATTTTTCATTCTGTTTGTTTAATTCCTTCAATATCTTTATTAATATGTTTATATAGAAAAATAAACATGGCTATATTAATAATTAATAAAGAGAAACTCTTGAAAGAATTACTTGATTCTATACTTGAGGAGTATAAAATCTCTCTTTTAGAAGAGCAATATAACGAAATTTATAGTTTCTTGATAAGTTTTAATTATACTGGTAGGGTTGTAGAAGAATTAGGAGTATGGTTTATATATTATTATTTAAACTTACGATGTGCTACCAAAATCCCTATGAAGCAGTTCTTAAAGTCTTATATTCCAAGATTTCGGTCTTTTGCTAGACAAACTATTTATAAATATTTTGGAAAAGGATGTCCTACTCTAAATACTTTGATAATGGTTCTACGACGATTTAATAAAGATCATAACAACTTTTTCAATGAATATGAATTGAAATATGGCGAACAAGAACTAAGCAAAGTTGTAGAATTATGTCATGTTCCTTCGATCTCTGTTGCTGCACTAGTATATATATTGCAAAAAGTATATTATAAAAAACAATATACACAAGAATATCTTGCAGAATATTTTGGTATCTCTACTGTAGCAATGCGGGAAGTATTTAGAGAACTTACAAGGTTAAAAATAGGTGTATATCGGACTATGAGTTGTCCTAATTGTAGTAGAACTGATATTCAAGTTCCGAGTTTTATAGAATCTCCTAAATGTAAGAATTGTGGTTCTCCCCTTATTACTTAAAATAATATTCCTTTTTAGTATATTGTCCATTAACAATATTTGTATATCTAATTCCAATTGGTTCATATTTGTCAGCAAGATTTATAGCATAATTAATTTCACTATCTCTTCTGTATAACTTTATCCTTCCCATAATAAAATCCCAATAGTATTCGAGACCTAATTTTAATCCTCTTTTTTTAGCTATTTCTATTGCTTTTTTTCGTGTGTTTTTTATATATTTACCAATCGGCATTAGCATTTCTCTTTCTAACATATCTCCAGGTCTTAGTTCCCAACAAATTTTAGCTCTCATTCTGACATCCTTTAAAGATATTGAAAAAAGAGGAAGAGCAGAATTAGTTTATTTCTTTTTATGTTGCATTTCTGCCTTTTTAAGCAAAATCTCTTCTTCAAGTTTTGTAAGTTTGTCTTGTATCTCTTTAGGATCGGGATTTGAAAAGGTATAATGTCCGTATTCTACAAATCGATCAAAATCATCACTCTCAATAGGAGATATATATTTGAAAGGGAAAATTACATATAACCATAATCTATCATTAGTTAGTGTTTGTTCAATTTGCTCTACTACATAGAGAGAATTTTCGACAATTCTAAGCATTTGACTAATAGTATTCGGAAGTGAAATAACCCCTTCTATTCTTTGTGCATCAGCTACTCTACACAAAGTAATAATATCTCTTGCTTGTAATTCGCCCTTTGTTATAATGATTTGTTTTGTTGTATCATCTAAATACTCATCCCAATATTGATGTTTAGTATCTAGCAAATATCTGCCATATTCCTTTGCAAGTCTTTTAATATCCCTCTGTAAAATAGTCTTAAATAATAATTCGCGTCTATAATGATTATATTCCATTTTCTTAAGCTCTATATCTTCCATTAATATTTCCTCTTAATTATTTTTCCTTTTTATCTGTTTAAACTGTTAGTATGATCTTATTATTTTAGATATCTTTATAAATTGATCCCTAGATATTGATATGTTAGGTGTTTTTCATGCCGACTGAAAAAGAATATAAAGCTACTATAAAGGATTTACAACAACGCCTAGAGAAAAAGGAGGCTATTATAGATGAGTTAGAGCAATATACTAAAACTCATAAAACTAAAATATATTTTATCACGACCTCATTATTGAAAATGGGCAGAGGTTTATGGGCGTATGGGCGTCTGGATCAACAACTTCTTACTAATTTAAAGGATGTTAAATTTGCATATGAATCTTTGTCTCATACTCACGATCTTCTCTTAGAATTAGAAGTAGATAAACGGACTTCTAATCGTGAATTAAAAGTTTTTTTCAAGAATATGGGCGTTAAAATTGAAAATGTTAGAAACTATTTGTCGGATTCTATTAAGATTTTTGGCGACGATCTTGAGGAATTTAATACTATCCTTGAATCTATTCTAGACGATGTTCCTGAAAAACTGAAAGAGATAAAATCAAAGACGATGCTCCTTTAAAATCTCTTAATCTCTTATTATTTTTCTCAACCAAGAGTCTCCCAAGTAAAAAGGAATTAGGTAAGGTCTTTTAGTTTGTTATGGATATCTTTGATACTACCAGATAAACTTTTAAAGATTCCCTTTATTAGCTTTTCGAAGTCATCTGAAAAGATTTTCATATTGTTATTGAAAGCAGTATTATGTTTCTTGGATTCCTCAAGTAGAATTTCTAGGTTATTAAATGCAGTTATAATTCCAGGATTCTTAGCTTGTAGTTTTAACTTTTTAAATATGGAATTAGTTATCTCTATAGTTTGATTAAGAGTATGCGTATCTTTCAAGATAAATCCTAATCTTTCAAAAAGTGTTACATATCCCCCATACTCTACTGTAAATATCAATAACTTACTAATTATTGACTCAAATTCATCTCCTGAAATTGCCATCTTAAACACCTATACCCTCTATCAAATCATCTATATTAATATCTTTTGTGATCAATTTTTTTATATTCAAAATCTTTACATAGTAATACTCCACTATCTCTACAGCATATACCAATCAGACTTTCACTACCCCCAAAATCAATACCCTAAACGATAGAACCCCTAACCCCTCCCTAATCAGCCAATCCCCCCTAAAACCTCTGTATCCCATGATCAATTTATAATTATTTACTGTGATTTTTTTTGATCATTGGGAGATCATAGGTTGATCAAGGTAGATCCGAAAAGGATGTAAGGATAAAGGGAATATAGTAAATAAGATAAATTTAATGAAATTAGAATAAGGATAGTATTAAAAAAATAGGGTTGTTTAGGGTGGATCAGTCTGGATATTGATTAGAGGCCTGTTTTGGTTTTTTAATCATAGATTTGACTTTGGAAATAATTCTATCATAGAATAAATTAATGTATTTTGGCTTGAATTGGGATTTTTGGGATTTTAGCCAATTGATAAGGTCTTTGGAATTAATCATACTATTCACTTTATTTTAGTATTGAAAAAAAAGGGTGTTTAATCCCAACCTCTGCAACCGCAGTAATAGGTATTTCTTTCTGCGTTATAGAACGGTAAATTGGGATAATATTTCGATTTTTTAGCTGGTTTTCCGCATTCGTCACATTTAGCAGTAGAGGGATCGACTTCTATTGTTTCAAATTCGATTCCGTCGCATACTGGACAAGCTCTTTTGCCTTCTTCGTTGGTAGCATAAATATCATTTTTGCAGTTTTTACAAATTGTAACTTCCATTATGATACATCTCCGTTAGGAAATATAAAAGAAAAAGGAGTATTTAAACCTTTTGGATTAGGATGATTATTATAACTGTTTCTCTCTTAATAATATAAAATTTGATGAATCCTACCCCCGTTATAAAAGGGGAATGTAGGGAGGGAGGGTTAAAAAGTAGGTTACGAGGGTAGGACTCACTTTTTTTTAACCCTTTGATAGTACTTCAATATACTAATATTTAAAATTATCTATGTGATATTCCGAGTTTGAAAAAAAAGAAAGAAAAAATTATGAAAGGATTTTTGTTTCGTAAATTGTAGTGCCTTCGAGTTTATTAGGTATTACTTCCCTCTGCCGATCTATATCCAAAGCCTGAAACTTCTCCCAAGATAGTTTTGTATCTCTCTCCCAGAGTTTCTTAACAGTCTCAAAATTCTCACTAACAGTAACATCCTCTATTATTCCGTCAAACATCTGTAAATATATAAAAACTGTTTTTTCTGCCATAAATGATATCTCCATTTAAAGTAATACAAAAAATAGTATTTAAAGCTATGGTCTTAAAATAGAATACTAGTCTATCTTTTCACTAAAAAAAAGAAAAAAATTAAGGATCTTGCCTGACTTTTCCGTCTTCGAAACCACATCTAGGACATCTATAGATATCATCATTATCTTGAGTCTTAAATTCGAAACCACATTTAGGACAAGTTATGTCTATTAATGGAAATTCATACAATTTAGTCATATTATCTACTTCCAATAGTCTTTTTATGATTTTCCCTACAACACTTACCACAGACACCATATTTACGACTGAGTATTGCCTCTGCTGGATCCATATAATTTCCACATTGTTTACAATAAGCCATAAATTTTCATCTCCGTCTAAAAAAATAAAGGAAATTATAGTATTTAAATATTTTAGTATTCAAAATAGGATTTTTGTTTATTTGGATATTGTGTATCTCCAATCTTTTCAAATAAGTTTAATACAGACCACCCAATATATAGATGTACTACTTCTTCCTCAAATTGTGACTCCATTTCTTGTATATATGTAGTATTGGGATCGATTTCATTTTCTTCTGCAAATTCTATGTAATCGTCGTCAAGTGCTGGTGGACAAGAATATAATACTGCTTCTCCGTCGTCATTTCTCCAACGATATTGTTTAGTATCTAGATTAAGAGCAAGTTCTTCATTCTCATAAGTTGCATAAAAATAGTCTAGATGAGTTACAGTTGCTAGAATAGGATAATTGCCATTCTTATCTTTTATTGGACTTACTATTGCTAATCTTGGTCTATCATTACCTGGATCGTGTCGCCATAGGTACTTCTGAAGATCGAATAAATCAGAGGGCTCAGGTAGATTGTGTGCTTCATACCAATTTAATTTTTCAGACATAAATAAACATCTCCAAAAATAATTTGAAAAAAAGAGAATTTAAATATTGTGTTTTTTTACCTAGTAGTATTTTCATTTTCTAACCTGGTTCATAAGTAAGAAATGGATTTTCGGATTTTAGAAAAATTCTGGTAAGATGATCGTGGTTGATCAATGGTGGATCGGGGTAGATCGTATAGATTTAAATAGAAGTACACGAAGAGAGTATTGGAGATGATGTTTATGTTTATATTAGCAAAAACATTTAGATATATAAGACTCATAAAAGACGTCTTGGAACACTTAGATTCTTTGGCAATCGGAGAATATTATGAATATTGGCAACTTCCAGATAAAGTATTAGGAGATACTAACGATGAATGGCATGTTAATAAGTTAGATACAATACTTCAATATCTAGAGAATAATGGTTTTATAAGGTTCTGTTCAGAGTCGGAAGCAAGACCGGAATTAGACGATCCAAATGACGCCAATGCCCAATATTTCTTTTTAAAAAAATCTACTCAAGAACTGGATTCAAAGGATATTTTTTTCAAAAGATTAGATCTTCCGACTTTGAAATGCACCCATTGTCATTCTACAAATCCTGATGTCATATACAAAAAAGAACAGTAAAATCTTTATGAAAAAAAGATTGAAGGTAAATATGGTCCAAAGGATAAAACTATAGTAAGTGGTGGTTCAAAGATTTGGTGTCATAAATGCGGAAGTGAAATTATCCTAGATACTGATGAATACTTAGCTCTTTTTTGCTAAATCTTTTTTTTCTACATTGTTTCTTCAAATAATACTTTACCACAGTTTTTGCATTTAATTTTATGATAATAGTTAGTCGGATCTATATTATAAGAGTCCCAATCTTCTACTATCTCTGCTTCTTTCACTTCTCCATCTTTTATCTCAACAGCATATTTCGTTGGTAGCCATTGGAAAATTTCAACTTTTTCACAACCACAATCGGAACATTTTTCAATATCAAAATCGTCAATAAGTTCCTGGATGTCTTTAATAAGAACAATACCCAAAATTGATCATCTCCATTTTTTATTAATTATGAATTACTAACAAATACGAATATTTAAAATTACCCAAAAAATAGATATAAACAAGGGGAATACTAAGCTCTAATACATATGTACGTTTTTTTGTACATGAAAAAAAGGAAGAATATTAAAAAAAATACATGAATTTATTATTGACTAGCTTCCATATTTAATAAATCGTCTTTATCTTTTGCAAGATAACATTTTTTGCAAAATCCAAGTCCAGTAGAATTATTTCTCCAGAACAATTTTTTCTTTCGTGGCCTAGTAGAATCAGAACAACAAATACATTCGCCACGAACTATTGTCCAAGTAGGTATTCTATCTTTATACCACCAAGTCAGAGCTATATCCATTATTTTTAAGGTTTTTTGGCATAATTCCGAGTCTTTTTCAAAGTCTGGATATTCTTCTAGAAATGCTTCTTTGAATAAATCATCAAAACCTAAATCTACCCATCCTATCATTTTATCTAATCGTCGAATAATAGCTTCTGCATATTTTCTGATCTTTTTAGGATTCAAAAAATAATGACGTCCTCTCCATAGTAGATCATCAATATCAAAAGTTATTATATTCCATTTGGGATGTAACTCAGTCGGTATCTCTTCACATCCAAATTCATATTCGTTATAATAAGGGGCATGTTTGTTTACTGAATGTTCTCTATGACATAGATAAGAGTGAAAATATTCTCCACATTCTAAACATTTTTTAATATATTCTCCTTTCTTAAAAAGGCTACCGCAAACTGAGCAATGTAATTGTTCTTCCGAGTATTTTATTTCTACATCATTCATCTGAATACCTCTGCTTCTACTAATTTGTAGTATGCTTTTACTACATCTGCTACAGTTAGTTCCTCAAATCCGATATAATAAGGATGATCGGCACCAATGATACTTTGTAATTCATGAACCTCTTTATTTAAAAATTCATTAATAATTCCTTTTGCTTTTTTTAATTCTATTTTAATCATCTCCGTATTTTTAACTGATTATTTTATAAAAAAACTAATATTTAAATGTTTGTAACCAATCCAAGCTACTATATAAATTGGATTCTTTGTCACATATTACTGCTGGACCGTCATAAAAGGACCTTATACATGCTGCTGATCTGGGTTGATCAATCCTAGATCAAGGTTGATCAATTCATAATCGGAAAAAATAATAAATAAAAAAATTAGAGTTATATGGTTTGCCAATTTGGAGACCATTTGATTTCATCGATTCCATTGTCTAAAAATAGTTCATTATAGTTGTTTGATACATAACTTACTACAGCATCTTCTGTTATATCAAAAATACATAGACTTATAGATAAAGACCATTCAAATTCTACAGTCTCAATGTCCTCTTTTAATATTTTTAGCATTTCTTTTTTTCCTTGTATTTGCTGAATTTGTTTGTCCGTAAGGGTTAAATCATTTCTCTTTTTTAGCCAATATTTTAATTGTTGAATAATCTTTTTTGTGGTCATAATATCACTGTAGATTATATAGATGTTATAATATTTAAATTCCCTCTACTTGTTCTAGACACCACTATCTAAATTTAGAATGCTTGTTTTGCTAAAAAGATTCATATCAGAGAATTTTTTATACAAAAAAATTTCGATCAAAATTAATCATTTTTTCCATTGGTTACAAGTATTCTCCCAATTTACCTTCCGATTGTGATATGGACTAAGTTTATTGTTGCAAATTATTTCTTTGTATTCACTCTCTAGTGTTTCTTGGCAATAATAACAGATTCGGTCAGGATCGTATTCAAAATTCACATAGTCTAGTATATATCTTTCTTTTGCTAATTCTTCAACCATATCTTCCATAGTATCAAGTAGAATACCTTTCAATTGTTTCTCAGTATGTTGATAGGCCCAAGACCAATCGCCTGTAGAAAATTCAAGATTTAAAATTATTTTTAGGTCCTTATGTCGAAATTTCCAATATAGGTGCTGCAAGTATTCAAAAATCGGAATTATATATTCTTCAAAATCTTTTTTGTTTTTCAAGTGATCATCTCCAAAGAAAGACTATAGTATGTAATATATAAAGTTTCCCAATTACAACAACTAAAACAAACGAAAATATAATACATTATCTGTAGAAATTCTTCTAAAACCGCATAAAGGTGATCCACGTGGATCTAAGGTTGATCAAGGCAGATCAAAAAAATAGGAACTGTTTCCGAAAAAAAGTGGAATAGATGATAACTAAGTTGTAATTAAATTATAATTAAGTGATAATTAAATGATAATCAAATTATAATTAAATGATAATTAAATTATAACTAAGTTATAATTAAGTTATATCTAAGGTATAATATTTATAGGAAAAAGAAAAAAGAGTTTGGAGTATTTAGATCTTTTTTTCCTTCTTTTTTCCATTATGGAAAAAGAACCCGAAGAAAGTCTTTGCCACCCGTCTTAATTGTTTGTCAAAAATTAATGCCTCTTCTGTTTCTTCATTGTCCCCGACATGTGGAGTAATAAAAGAATACATTAAAACCCCTTCTATATCTATATTATAATCGATCCTCATTGGCATCTCTGTAGAAAAACTGAATTTTATAGTATCACATAGTTTATAAGGTTTAGAAAGAGGATATAATTGAAACATAGGATATACAGCTCTGGAGAACCATTTATGTTCTTCTTTGGTACAGTATATTAAGGATTTGTTCTTATCGGTATATTCTATAGGGTATTTTAGCTTTTTTGAATATCCACCACAACATTCTTCCTCATCTGGATCATCAAAGGTCGTGGAAAATATGAAACTATCAGGCTTACTAATAAGAGTAACAAAATTCGTAAATTTTCTCATCTCTTTCATAGTATCATAGAATAATCTAGAGCCAACTTCAACACTAGAATCATAATGTATTTTAGGAATAGGATACATCTCATATTCATCTTTATCCCCTAGTTTCCCAAACTTTGTTTTGCCATATCTCTCTGGAGCTTCTAATTCCTCATTTACTTGTTTCCCGTTATAGAAGAAAGTAACATCGCCATTAGGTAATAATTGAATCTTTTTATCCTTTTTACCTTTTGCTCTGACGAATTTATAAAGATCCATAGCATTTAGAGTTATATACCGAGCTTTTTGAATCTGACTTTTTAATCGTACATCTAAATTATAAGGTTTAAAATATGATAGGGGTAAGTTTATATCACTTAGAGAAATATGACTGGGATCCATAACTTTCATTCTTAAAGTTGGTGGATCGTTTATATCGTCAAGAAATATTGTAAAACTATCAGTAAGACCTTTTAGCATTTCTAAAATAGGTAGGAATGTCTTATCTATTGTTAAGTAAATACTATCTTTGTTAAAAAGAATTTCTGCTTGTGGTTCTTCCTCCTCGTCAAAATCATCATCAAAATCATCATCAAAGTCTGCTACTTCATTTCCACTTTGTTCTGCTTGTTGTTGAAACTTTTTTGTATAAAATTCTAAAGTCAAAAAAAATAGCTCCTGTTTTTGTCTATTCAATCTATCCTATTGTGCATATAAAAACTCCAAGATAGTAAATTTATAATAAAAGTGTACTAAAATTATAATGAAAGGGTAACTAAAATGTAATTAAAAGGTAACTAAAATATACCTAAAATATAACTAAAATATAATAAAAAAATAAAAAATTAAAGGAATGATGATAGAACTTTTAAGGGCTTTACTTTTATCCTCTTATTCGTGCTAATCCAGTCATAGACATCAGAAATCATCAGCTTACTTACTCCATTACCTTTAAAAAACTTTTTAATTTTTTTCATTGGAATACCTAATTCTAAAAGATCGTGCATCATAGTCATTAAAGCATTAAACGGTATCGGTTTGCTAAGTAATGGTATTACTGCTTTTTTTCCTTGCAGTTTTACTTCTGTAACTTGTCCATTGATTAGTTGTAAGGTAATTTTCTCCAATTCGGGATGTGTTTTACATAGTTTTGCTCTTCTAATATGTCTACATATATCTTGTCGATAAGTCCAAGCCGTACAAGTACATTCCATACTCCCATCGTCAAACTCTACAACTGTATATGGTTCCGAGTCTTTATTCGAACTTGGAATTTGCCATTCTTGAATTATTTTATTTCCCATAAATGATCATCTCAATATAATATTTGTAATGACATATTTAAACTCTATATATAGACTGATCCAGAGTCGATCAAGGTGGATCAACCATAGATCAACCTTGATCATGCTGCCCCAGGAAAAAGAGAAAAAATATAGGATATTTTAGTTATTTCTTTATATTATCAATATAATGTCGTTTGAACCATTCATTTTTGATACTAAAAAAGAGAGAGAAATACAATCGGAAGTTTTAGTCGGGTAGTTTAAATTTGGTATGTTGATAAATTTATTAAGAGTAATTACGGAGAAAAAAAAATGAAATTCGAAGCAACTATAAAATCGATAGAGGCTTTAAAAACAGTCATTGATGTTTTAACTTCGGTTATCGACGAGGCTGCAAATTTCATAGCTACACCAGAGGGCTTTGGTATTAAGGCTATGGATCCTTCACATATTTCTATGGTCGATCTAGGTTTTCCTAAGAAGGCGTTTGAGACTTATAAGTGCGATAAAAAGGTAAATATTGGACTCAATATCTCAAATCTTAACAAAATTCTCAAGAGAATCAATAGTAGTAGTGAAATGAAGATCCAACTATCAGAAGAAGGCAATAAATTAAATCTGATATTTGGAGAGAAAACTAAGAGGAGATTTACTATGAATCTCATAGACTTGGAAGAAGAAGAATTTCCAGAACCTAAAATAGTCTTTAATTCTAAAGTTGTTCTAGACAATCCTAGCTTATTGAATGAGGCATTAAAAGATGCTGAGCTTTTTAGTGATCATACTAAAATATCTGCGTCTAAAGATTTGTTTGCTATTTTTGCAAAAGGAGATAATGGAGATGTTCTTACTGAAATACCAGGAACAAAAGACGGTATTTCAATTACCATAAAAGAGGACTCTGAATCGTTATATCCCTTATCATATTTAATAACAATAGCAAAAATGGCTAGTGTATCACATAGAGCAATTTTAGAATTTAGTTCAGAAATGCCTATGCAAATATTATTCAATTTCAAACCGAAAGATAGTTCTATTGGCTACTGTAGATATTTTCTAGCCCCTAGAGTCGAAGAGGAAGAAATTTTTGACGAAACTAGTGAATCTGAGGATGAGGCAACTGAACCTCAAGAAACTGAAGAAAAAGATGAAGTGGAGGAACCCGAATTATGAGTGTTTTAAAAATAAGTATTGATCAAGTATCAGTTAAAAAAGTCAAAGGTCGTTGGCGAGTAACTCCAGATTCTACATTAGAGGATTATCTTTATACTCTAATTAAGAATAGAGGGCCAATGACTAGAGGACAACTAAATGAACTAACAAATATTCCACGAACCACATTATACGACTACTTAATTAAATTTATAAAAGATAAAACCATAGAGAAATTTCCAGTAGGAAATAAAAGACGTGGCAGACCTCTGATTTTTTACAGAATACTTGATAAAGTAGAAAAACTACCTTAAATTCAACCTTTTTTTTTCTTTTTTAATCTTCTAATATTGCTTTTAATTTATGTTTTATTTCTGCAAGAACTAATCCTGCGGTAGTCGATTTTATAAAATCTTCTTTATACATATTTTTCTTTCTAGTGGAAATATCTACTTGGTCCAAGAATTTTTCTCGTTCCGATAGCTGTTTTAGTATAATCGGAATGAGGGGTAATATATCACTGGTTCTCTTTATCTGAAATTTAAGAGCTTGTGAAATTGGTATCTGTGTTTCAACTCTTTTAATCTTACCCCTAGATTTTGTTATTCCTATCTGAGGATAAGCTGATAAATCGACTTTTTGTACCTTACCCGGTTCTCCAGGAATGACTAAATTTTCGTAGAATCTACCTTTAATAACTCTAACTTTTAGATTATCCCGATTGTCTTTTATGATTCCGACTCCGAAAGCCCACTCCGTATTGATTGGTATGACCTCAAAGTAAAGCCACTTAGTTTTATATTCCTTTATTTCTTTTTGAGTATAGAGTTCTTTTTCATCTGAATCTTCCGATTCTGTTTTAAAATTTTTTTCTTTATTCATTTTTATCAACATTTATAAAATCTTTAATCACGTTACCCCCTCCTAATACCCGTAGCTTGATATAATCATTAAGGACATATCTCATCTTACTAAATTTATGTAGAATATCACACTTTACCATATAAGCTAATATATTTTGTTTTGTTCGATATTTAATATCATCTAAAAGTTGTAACTCTTCAAAAGTTTTTTGTACATCTTTAAGTTTGAATGTTTCTTTGTCAATCCCTGTGACTACAACAGCAAGGGCAAATTTTAATGATTTCATAACATCACAATGGTAGAGAACTTTTAAAAAAATTACGCAAATGAATTACATAAATTTCAATTTAGAATCTATACAATTTATTGGTGTGATTCCGACTTTAATTATCCACTTTTCTTTTGATTTATGTCATCAATTACAGCATAAATATGCTTACAAAAATCTTTCTCTTTTTTTCTCCTAAAGTAATAATCTGGACAATTACAACTTGCTTGAATAAATCCGTCATTAAAAATCCTGAGTTTGATATTGTAATCAGAATATTGAGTCGTTTTTCCTTTTTTTTCTTTCTGTTTTTTGTTGCTAACCTCTTTTTTAGTCTGTACCTCAAAGAAATAATACACAAATCCCTCTCCATACCGAATATCTCTTTGCCAAACACCTACAATAGTATTTATCCCATTCATTAGAGGCTCATAGTTTAAATCCTCTAATTTCTTTGTAACATAAATTGACTCCATAACACCTATTTTCCATAATCGGAATAAAAATATTTCTGACACCAATATATCAATCTGAAAAGTGAATTGAGGAGTTTAAATAGGACCATAAGTAATTATGTATGATCAAATACTGAATTATGTATGATAAAATTAATTTTGTATGATCAAAATATGGAGATGATCAAAAAAATGGGTATTTGTAAAATCAAGACCTATAGACATAAAATTGGTTCGGTCTACGAGAATAAAGATATTTACGATGATTATAGATTCTATCTGACAAATGGAGAGGGGTGTGGAGCAATCTGGTTCAAAGACTTAGGATCTGCCATTAAAGCCTTAGCTAAAGATGGTATAAAAACTGGTAGAGATTTATTCGATTGTACTAAATGTTCTTGTCATTACTCCTTTGGTACTAAAGAACATAAGAAATATCCCGAATTTGCTTGTAAAAAAGTAAAAGAAGAATATGCAAAAAGTTTTGAAACTGATTAATGTATTGGAGATACGAAGAATAGAAACAAAAAGATTTATAATTGAAATTACCGATACTAACAATTCTAATATTCCAATTGATGAACTACAGAAGAAAATATTAGAGGCACTTCCTAATTGCTACATTTCCATTTATGAAGCAAAGATACTAGAAACATCTAATCCTTAATCCTTTTTTTTAGTGATTTTATGAGTGAGAAAAAACCCGGTAGGCCCAAATCTGAACAATTAAAAAATTCTTCCAGAAAGTCTTTCTGGATTCCGAATGTTTTTTTGAAAGATAAACCTTCACAAATGAGTGATTCTAATTGGATTAGAAAACTTATTAAGGAAGGACTGAATGGTTCTACCAAAGAAGCTGACTTTTTAGCAGAAGTAATAAATAAATTTATTCTAATATTTATTGAACAGGAAGTAAAATCAGAAAATATAACCTTTACGGATAAAGAGTATGATTTTATTATGAAAAAAATTGAGGAGTTGCAAGAAAATGAGTCAGAAAGTTATTGATTTTGGAGCAGTAAAAAAGAAAAAAACTAAACCACCAACTAAACCAATCACTGAGTTTTTACCTACAGAAAAACCTACAACACCAAAACCTAGAGAGAAGAAGAAAGAAAAAGAAGAATCTAAAACAGAGGTTACTAAAGAGAGAAAAACTATTGTAGTTTCTCTAGACGGAAAAAAATATAAAATAACTTCCGATTTGTGTAGAATTATGAAATGGCAAATCACAGGCGTATCTTCAAGAGGAAGAGTAATACCAATATCGAAGTTCTTTGTGAAATTATTTACTGCTGTAGTGGAAAGTGAAGAAAGTTGAGTAATTGTCCAAAGAGGAAAAAAGACGGTCCTTCATTCAATAATTCCTTTTTAACACTTCCGAATACACAATGGTTTCACTTTATATTTCAGAATTGGCTACCAGATGTGGATAAACCATTGGTTTTTCTGCCTTGTGGTGGCGGATTTAAAACTCGGAAGAAAAAATCAAAAGACACTCGGAAGTTTATTTCTAATGCAATGGGCCACCAAGTAATGTCGATTGTTACAAGAAATTCCGATTATGAAAGAGTTATCCTTTCAGAACCCTTAACTGTTATTCCTTATTCTTTGGAAGCTCATAATATAAGACCAGATTACAACCTTCCTGCTGAGGATCTAAGTATCCAGTCGGAATGGATATTTATAGAAAGAGTCGGAATGATATTAATGAAAATAAAAGCAGAACAGTCAAATAGAGATTTTGTATATTACTGTGGTTGCAGACACCACTTCTTTATCTTATGGTTTGCAAACAAGCTAGTCGGAAACCCATTTATAATTATTTATGCCCTAGAGGACATAATTCATTATTCGAGAGCTGCGGAAACCCTACATAAGTATATCCAAATGATTGAACATAAAGGAGAAGAGCCTTATTTAGAACTGCCACCATTCGAAAAGTTCTTAAAATCGAGAGGTAGATATACAAATAGAGCATTTTGGGAGTCTATAAATATTGTTCAGAAAAAAATAGAGAAATATAGAATAACTATTACTACACCAGAAGAACATAAAAAGGGATTCGAACAAATTTATAATTTTGAATACGAACCTAATTTTCAAAAACAGCTTGAATTATTTTCTAAAAAATAAACTCGGAAAAAAAAGAAAATTTAAACTTATTTTTTTATTATTTTTGGAATATAGAATTTGAATTTCTCAAAGTCATACTCAATAATTTTCCAGCTTTTTTCTGTTTCTTGTGCCTCTAATCTTATAGAGAAGCCTGAGTCCTTAGGTAGATTCATCAACTTCCTTATTTTTGTATTGAATCTGTCATAGCCATAAGAAAGTATTGCTTTTTTTAATTGATACCCTTTGGTCTTATCAAGATAGATTGGTTTCCCTTCTATATCTCTAATCCATTCAACAACCCATTCTGGTTTATCTTCATCCATAATACCATAATATCCAGCTTGTAGTGTAACACACCCTTTAAACCAAGCATCTTTATGTGTTCTTTCTCCAGCTTGTACTTTTATAATTTTATCTATCATATTTTTACCTCTATTTATCTTTATTTTTTTAAAAAAATAACTAAAAGGATAATTTCATTTGAGTACTTCTTTTCTTTTGGATATTGCAAGTAATTTTATATTCTCTTTTAATCTCTGCAATAAGTCCTTCAAGAGTTTTGTTAGAACCTAGAGTTTTCCAGAAGCTCTTCCCTCTTTTTACTTCAATTTCATAATGCCAATCTGCACAATCAGGCTTTGAAATGGTAATCTTGATTGGTCTTTTCTTGTATTCATAATAGTTGTCGAATCCAGATTCTTGTTGTTCTTCAAAACTTATGGTACTCCCCATTAATTTTTTCAAATCTTCGTGCAAATAAATAACTACCTCTTTTTTTTCACAAAGAAATATACATATTCGAAATCCACAGTGAACCTATCCTTTACAGAGCTGGGCATGCAGTTGGGTTTGTGCCAAATTAAGACGTTGCGCAGTATCCAGCCTCGATTAATCATTTCAATAGCGAACCGTTGCGGTATCATACAAAGGCATTTCTGGGAAATATTAGATATTGCTTTTTCGCTCTCGCTTCCTTCCCGCCTTCCGCCTCGCTTCCAGTCCTCAGTGCATCTAACAAATCCATTACTAGAATTATAACAATCCCCCATATTTACCCATATCGTGCCATACGGTTTTAATACCCGTTTTATTTCATCGAATATATCGCATAGATGTTTAATATATAGGTTGAAGTCGGGTTCCAGACCTAGGTTTCCCTTCCAATGTTTAGAAATATCTCCCCCTGACTGTTTAGTTATTAGTTCACTACCCCACTCATGCTTACAACTATCTATACTATCCCAAATTACAGGTTCTATCCCGTAATCCCGCAACCCCCAATACGGAGGGCTTGTAATAACACAATCAATAGAACTTGCAGGAAATGTCCCTAAAACATCCAATACATGCCCTTGATATATTTTATTTACTTTCATATAATATCATTATTTAATTTGTAAGGCTATTGTTATTTCCAAATCCTTAATTTCCCACTGCTTAAAATAACAATTACAAACTTCAGCGATTATTTCAGACGCGAAAAAGGTAAACATATTTTTCTCTGTAGCTTTAGGATCTTCAATAACTTCTAATTCTAATTTAATCTTAAATCTAGTAATATCAAAATCCTCGCGATTAATTCTTTTTTGAAAAATCTTTTCATAATACTTTTTTAAACTATATTTCTTTCCTTCTAAATTTGTATATTCAAAATCCGAATCTTTCAAATCTTTAAATCTCAATCTGACTTCCTCCAATTATCTTATCAAATGGTCTCTATAAATCTTGACGTAATGTAACTCTTATTGATTTTTTACCTGTTTTCGAATTCAAAAATATTTGAGTACTACCTCTTTTCCAATTATAATCCGTTAAAATTGAATCAATTTCTCCTAAAATTTTATCAAAAATTGTTCTATCTTCCTTCTTATTATTCATCATACGTTCCTCCATTTTCTATATAATCCATAAGTTTCTTATGACATCTCCAAAACAATTGCTCTCGCCTCTTCTGATTTGCTAATCTGACACGTTTACCTACTTTCTTCATCAATTTTGCTGTTTCAGGTTTGTGACAATCTCTACAATATGTTATTAGGTTATCATCATCATCCGTTCCTCCCTCTGCTCTTGGTTTAATATGATGTACTTCCAACTTTACAAAGGAACATGCTTTTCTTCCACATTTCTGACAAGTATAATTATCCCTAATTAAAACTCTTTCACGTATCCACTCCCAACTATACCTACTACACCAAGCATAATAAAAATCATGCCAACATCTATCTGAACAATATAATTTCTTCCTTCCAGTTAAATATTTTCCACAAAATAAGCAAAACTTTTTTCCATTTTCATCTTTGTTATAATAATCTGCTAATCTTGGTTTATATGTCTTTAGAGTTTCTTTATAATCATAATCTTTAACTTTCGAACTCATTTATTCCGTCTCCAACAATATAACCTAACATCTTTATAATTAGATATATAGCACTCAAGATAACCCATAGCCGCAGAGTTATTCTCAAATTCATCCTGAAAACGAACTATAATCCATTTCCTAGTATGATAACAACGATTACAGATTCTATTCCCATAACGCCTACTTTCTATAGCTATTGGTCCTCCACAAATCAAGCATCCATCATGCCGCTTGAATTGTACTCCACATAGCATATATAATATTTGTCTCAATCCAAAATGGTTAGATTTAGGAATTAACCCTCTTAAAAGTCCAGGAGACCGTATCTCACCATTCAATACTAACTTCCTCCCGACACTCCTTACACATTGCAACATCCGATTGAAATCGTAAAAATGTAAGATGATAGCAATATGGACACTCAAAAAAATATTTCTTTGGTTTAAATAAATTTTTTAAAGTCTTTAGTATTTTCATTAACTCACCTAATCTCGTCTAAACATTTCCTACGTGCCATTACTCTAGCCTACTTGTTATTTCAGTTAATAATAAAACTAATGTGTGTAAATTACTTTCTTCTTCTAACTCAACTTCAAACCTAGTAATTAAAGGTTCTCTATATTTAGGATTAAGGCGCACGACTCGTAAAATATTGATTTGGATAAGCTCTACTAAATCATAATATCCTCCAAACCCTATTTTTCTTAATAAATTGTCAAGTTGATTCCAATCGCGCTTCTCTAATCGTGTCATTACTCCTCACTCCATTAGAGTAACTCCAATTTATACCATATAGAATCAATTACATCAAAAATATAAGCTAAAAAAATACTAATTTCTCCTTCAATTAACGCAAAAAAATCTTTAAGATCTGATAATTCTTTTAATTCTTCAACTTTCATAATTAGAACTCCTCTTTTTCTATATATATTGATCCTCATAAATTATGACTTCATCCTCGCCGAATTCCTTTTTACACTTCTCACATTTATAAATCATGAAAGATTGATAATTCTTAAGAGGTTTCAAAGTAAAATCTTTACACTCAGGACATCTAGGTGGGCAAATATGATCTTCATGAACCATATCGTAACTTTCGCCACAGTAATCACAAATCTCAGTTCTACAATCAGGATTAGGACAATCGCAACCACAACCACCAAGACAATCCATAGCGCAACACCTAAAACCGCAAGCATTACACAAATCAATACAACTCCTCTAAATCAACAGCTATTTTATTTTTCAATAATTTTATTAATTTCTTTTCATAATATCGCGTTATAATAAAGCCTACTACTAAACCAGACATAAAAAAAATCATAAAGTAAAAAGAAGTACTATCCTGGAGAATAATTATAAACACAACGCTTAATAATCCCAAAGTACACCAAACAAAATTCAAAATACTCCTTCTAAACTCTACAATCTCCTCTATCTCCTCCTCAACACCTTTTAGCAAACATGTCTTACAAGGTATCTTATCCTTTTCTTCAATTGTCATTAACTTTTTTCCTCCTCTTTTTCTTCCTCATTGGTCTCTAAATTCTGGTCCTCAACCTCTTCTAGCTCTTCCTCTAAAATCTCTTCCAAACCCTCTTCCTCCTCCACTCTAGGCGAAAGATAGAAATTTAAATAATTCTCAGTTTCCTGGTCCAAATTACAACTTATTTTCATAGGTAAATCAGTAGAAAAAGCGATCTCTAACGAGGATAACATTTACTACAAGTACCTAAATTTTTTGAAAAAATTTAGTTTATCTTCTGATTTTAATATGTTTTCTCTCTTTATTCTGATCCTATGTAAAGTTTGCCTTTCTGCATTGGTTAGATTATCAGATTCATCAGTAACCTTTTTTTCAATAGTTTCAATCTCTTTTTCTGTGAGAAATTCATTCCCACATTTATATACTAATTCCCACATTATTTTGTCGCGATCCTCATCAGAAAATAGCTCATTTTGAAGATCTAACGCATCGAATCCAGTTTCGTCGATCCCCCAATCTGCATCATGATCATTATGCCACGCAATAAGGAAATCGGTCTTATTGACAAATATTAATGCATAACTTGTTTTATAGAGATACTCAAAACCAAACTCTACTGCAATCTCGGTTAGTCTCTCCTCAATTGCAGGAGTTATCTCAATTTCTCCATTCTTGCTTTGTTCCTTGGCTATTTCTAGCCATAACATGTATTCTTCATCCATTTTTTCGATTACTAATGTTTTTATTTTTTCATTCATTTATTATCACCATGTTATTATTAAAATAATAACTATTTAAACGTTACTACCACCATAGTAACACAGCCAGAAATGTAATCAACTATACAAAAGTGTAACAAACAACAAAAAAGGCAGAAAAGAAACATCAGACGTCAGAAACCGACCTTCATAAATTATATGTCGAAAGTCGCCAATAATTTCTGTCCTAAGATCAAAACATTTTTTTAACCAAAAGTGGAAGGTATTTTTATAAGATATTCTCTTAAAGACTAGACAAAAATAGGTAAGTGGTCATATACACATACACATACACACACACTCAGACCCAAACACCTTCAGACCCTTTTTTATACACCTTTTACGAATTTCGTTTCTGTCCTCAGATGATATTCTAGAAATTCTTTGACATCCCAAGTATTCCAACAGTCAAAACAATCACATTGGTCTCTCTGATAAATAGCAAATTCAAAATCTATATCTAAATTTACTACTATTTTTTTCTTGGTTTTTGACATAAATATCATCTCCATAAAAACGTAGGTACAAGAGTATTTAAAGATCACGATAAAAATACTACAATACTATAAGTTTTCTTACTATTTTATAAGAGAGCCAATAAAATACTATACTATTATGGCCCGATTGTCAAATTGTAGGCCATAAAGAAAAAAAATGAAATTTTAGTTATACAATCGGAATGAATACTTGATATTTAATTTCTAAAAAAAAGAAAAAGGAGATGGTTAGCAGGGCAATTATTGGTTAGCAGGCGGGGAGTGTATGTTTTAGGTTGTATGGACACCAGAGAACCTTTCGATTCTCTCTCTTGGGCATAACCTAAGGTGAATACACTGGCAGGGGGCTAATGCAATATTGTCCTACTAGACATTATTACCTTATGGAGTAATCTATTATAAAACTCAGAGTATTTAAACTACACATTGGACATAAGAATAAAACAAAGTCGGAAGGGGGCAAAAACTTTATATATTATTAACCGATTAAATTAAATATTACCTTATGGAGATGATCACTATTTGTAATCATACTGAAATTGTACAGAATCCAATAACTCTAGAATATGTTTGCTCTAATTGTGCTGAAGTCTTAAGACCAGAATATGTAGATTCATATTCTACATTTGACTCACTTGTAGATGAAAGAGGATTACCAAAACAGAAAATAGCCCAATATATTGAAATTGGAAATACTAGTACGACATTTGATAAAATAGGAAGTAATATAGGATTCTCAAAAAGTTCTATATTTAGAGATATTAATGGTAAGATACTAAATGGAAAAATACAAAACAAATTTAGGAAATACTCTAGATATAATAAATCTATTAAGAAGAGAAGAAATTCTAGACATATTAACGCTCTTAATATTCTAGGAATAGTAGTACACCGATTAGGTTTGTCAGCACCAATATATAATAGAGCTGGATATCTATACAAAAAAAT
>Ga0209427_10000005_pt1 | contig 185831 bp, 151 predicted proteins | sample DeeMarSWOR136_30_FD_187465 | JGI IMG/M metagenome (GOLD analysis project Ga0209427, IMG submission 187465) | Marine sediment microbial communities from White Oak River estuary, North Carolina - WOR-1-36_30 (SPAdes) (version 2) | ecosystem: Environmental > Aquatic > Marine > Intertidal zone >... | reverse complement strand
ATTGATATATTTATTGGAGGAAATAAATGGCAAAGATCATAGGTATTGACCTAGGAACCACCAATTCAGTTGTAGCTATTACAGAAGGTGATAAACCGGTCATTATCCCAAATGAGGAGGGAGGACGAACCACACCTTCGGTTGTTGCCTTTACTGAAAAAGGAGAACGGCTGGTGGGTCAAGTGGCAAAAAGGCAGAGAATTACCAATCCAGAAAACACAATATATTCCATCAAGCGGTTTATGGGAAGAAGACAGAACGAAGTTCCTGAGGAGATCAGTCAGGTGCCCTTCAAGGTCAGCAAGGACTCAAAGGGAAATGCGGTTGTCGAGGCATTAGGAAAAAAATATGCACCACCTGAGATTTCAGCGATCATCTTACAGAAATTGAAAAAGGCTGCTGAAGATCATCTGGGTGAGAAGGTGGAAAAAGCCGTAATTACAGTTCCCGCCTATTTTAACGACAGCCAGAGAAAAGCCACCAAGGATGCTGGAACCATTGCAGGTTTGGATGTGGTGAGGATTATTAATGAGCCTACTGCTGCAGCACTTGCTTACGGTATGGATAAAAAGAAGGATCAGACCATCGCAGTTTATGACTTCGGCGGCGGAACATTCGATATATCCATACTTGAAGTCGGAGAAGGTGTCGTGGAAGTAAAATCCACAAATGGTGATACCCATCTGGGCGGAGATGACATTGACCAGAGAGTTCAGGACTGGCTCGTGGCTGAATTCAAAAAAGAGTCAGGAATCGACCTCACCAAGGATAAGATGGCACTCCAGCGTTTGAAGGAAGCAGCAGAAAAGGCAAAGATGGAGCTTTCGACGACCATGGAAACGGAGATAAACCTTCCGTTTGTCACAGCCGATGCCTCTGGACCGAAACATCTCTTGATGAAACTCTCGAGATCCAAGTTGGAACAGCTTATGGAGGATTTGATCGAAAGGACCAAACAGCCGTGCTTGCAGGCATTGGAAGACGCTGGCTTGAAATCGGGAGATATCAACGAAGTGATCCTAGTGGGCGGTTCGACCCGAATACCTAAGGTCCAGGAATTGGTGAAAAGTCTGTTCGGGAAAGAGCCTCACAAAGGTGTGAATCCGGATGAAGTTGTCGCCGCGGGAGCTGCTATTCAAGGTGCCGTGCTTTCTGGGGATGTCAAGGATGTGCTCCTTCTGGATGTTACTCCATTGACTCTTGGCATCGAGACTCTTGGAGGCGTGTTTACCAAAATGATTCCGCGCAACACTACCATTCCTACAAAAAAGACAGAAATATTTTCCACAGCGTCGGATAATCAGCCCAGTGTCGAAATACATGTACTCCAGGGAGAAAGAGAAATGGCTTCCAATAACAGGTCCTTGGGACGTTTCCATCTTGACGGGATTCCTCCAGCTCCTAGAGGAATTCCTAAAATTGAAGTGACATTCGACATCGATGCGAATGGTATTCTTCATGTCTCGGCAAAGGACATGGGAACAGGCAAACAGCAGGCTATTACGATCACCGGACATTCAGGGCTTGATGAACAGGAAATCGACAGGATGGTAAAAGATGCAGAGTCTCATTCAGTAGAGGATAAAAAAAGAAGGGAATTGGTGGATATCAGGAATCAAGCGGACCAGATGGTCTACAACATGGAAAAACTTCTTCGGGAAAACAAAGACAAAATTCCAGAGGATGAGGCCAGCCTTATACAAGTTGAAATCGATAATACGAAAAAGGCTGCTGAGGGAGAAGATGTGGATGCCATTAAGCAGGCTATGGAGAAACTTTCCCAAGCTTCACATAAGCTGACGGAGATGATGTATCAACAGGCTGCGCAACAACAGGCTCAACAACAGGCTGGAGGTTCTCAGGAATATTCTGGAGAGCAAGCACAGGATCAAGAGCAGAAAACAGAGAGCGCATCTGAAGAAGAAGTGATAGACGCTGAAGTTGTAGACGAAGAGAAAAAATAAAACAAGATTCTCCAAGGGTGAAAAAGGTCAGGGATGGCACGCGATTATTATCAAGTATTGGGGATTGATAAAAAAGCCTCCACAGCAGAGATCAAAAAGGCTTACAGAAAACTGGCGAGAAAGTACCATCCCGACCTTAATCCGGGAGATAAAGCAGCAGAAGCCAAATTCAAAGAGATTCAAGAGGCTTATTCTGTCCTGAGTGATTCCAAAAAACGAACCCAATACGATCAATTTGGATTCGTAGGAGAAGCCCCCCCCGGTGGCGGCTATCAAAGAGCCTCTTCATCAGGATTTGAGGGATTTGATTTCTCGAGCTATGGATCTTCTCCTTTCCAGGATTTTTTTGAAAACATCTTCTCGACTAGGACTCGAGAAACTCAACGCTCCATAAAAGGAGAGGATCTCCTCTACACTATGAATGTTGGCTTCCAGGATGCTATCAATGGGGTAAAAACCCGTATAAAACTCACCAGGATGGTAAGTTGTCCCTCCTGCGGGGGAAGGGGTTATGTGCAGAGCAGCAGTCAAGTCACCTGTCCGGCATGTGGAGGAAGCGGTCAGACCTCGATGCAGAGGGGTTTCATGAAATTTGCCACAACGTGTCCTTCCTGTGGCGGGACAGGAAGATCTTCTGGTACTGAATGTTCCAGTTGCCATGGATCTGGTCTGGTTCCCAAAACAGAACTCATAAGTGTACGGATTCCTGCAGGAGTCGATACAGGATCCAAGGTTCGTATTGCCGGAAAAGGAAATGCAGGAAGAAATGGAGGGCCAACAGGAGACCTGTTCATCACCATCAAGGTGGATGGCCATCCATTTTTTAAAAGGGAAGGAAAAAACATCTATGTGAAGGTTCCAATCACAGTGCCAGAGGCCACTCTGGGCGCAAAGATCGAAGTCCCCACTTTATACGGGAGGACAACCATAAGGATTCCTCCTGGTACAAAATCCGGGCAAAAGTTTCGGCTCAGAGAAAAGGGAGCACCTGTTCCTGGAAAAAAACTCAAGGGGGACCAATTTGTAGAAGTAAACATAGTTCCCCCGCCTTTCAACGACGAGAGGATAAGGGAATTGATGAAAGAGCTCAGAGAAATTTCGGGAGAGAATCCGAGAGAAAAAATGAGAGTCCATTAAAGTGAACAGAAAAAAATTCTATCATATAAGTGCAGTTTCGCAGATGTATGATATCCATCCCCAGACGTTAAGATTGTATGAAAGGGAAGGTCTTCTGAAACCATCCCGGAGCGATGGAAATACCCGTCTCTACAGCGAGGAAGATCTGAAACAACTCGAATTCATCCTCAGCCTGACACGAGATCTTGGGGTCAATCTTGCTGGTGTAGAAGTTGTGATGAATATGAGACGAAAATTGGAACAAATCGAATCAGAAGTAAACGAATTCCTCGATTACATAAGACGAGAATTTTTTGAAGGACGCGAGGATGAATTCGAAGAGCAAAGAAAATCCTTAATCCGCATAAGCCCGGCCAAAATCGTCAAAATCGAGAGAATAGAGAAAGAAAAAAATGGATCATAATTTTAAAGACTCTCTCGATTCCAAAAATCTTGCGCGCTATCTCAAGCAAATAGCAAAGTTTTCCCCAATCACCCAAAAGCAAGAAAAAGAACTGGGGAAGCTCATTCAAAAGGGAGATAAAAAAGCGATCCGAAGTCTGGTAGAATCCAACCTGAGATTTGTGGTTTCCTATGTAAAAAAATACAAGGGGATGGGGCTCAGTCTCCCTGACCTCATCAATGAAGGAAACCTGGGATTGATTGAAGCAGCAAAAAGATTTGATCCTGACAAGAATGTCAAATTTATATCCTATGCGGTATGGTGGATCAGGCAGGCCATAATTCACGCCTTAACAAAATACTCGCGCATCTATCACATTCCTCAGAAACTTTCAGATCAAATATCAGAGATGAAAAGGGTCAAGGCTCAACTGAAAAAAGAGCTGGGCAGGGAACCCACAAGAGAAGAAACAGCCGAAAGAATGAACATTGAAGTGGAAGAAATAGAGGATTTGGAAATACTCGAAAGCAAAGATGTTTCTCTGAGTGATAAGTACTATAACGATGATGTAGAGGTCGGTGATAAGATCAGGGATAGTCTCTCTCCTTCCGTCGAGCTTCAAATTGTCAAGAACTCTGTACAGGAAAATATCAGGGATATTCTCAACCAATTGGATGAAAAGCAAGCACTTGTGCTAAAATTAAGATTCGGAATAGAGGATGAAGAACTGAAAAGTAAATATGGAATCGAAGATTTTAGTCCGAAAACACTCCAAGAGATAGGTGACAAGCTCGATTTAACAAGAGAGCGAATAAGACAAATCGAGAAGAAAGCGATGAGAAAATTGGCTCACTCTCATAAACTTCAACAACTGAGAGGATATTTAAACTGATGGCAAGCAATTCCTGCTCTCAATGCAATGACACGGGATGGATTCTTAAAGAAGTAAAGGGAAGCCTTGTGGCTAGACGATGCAACTGTTATGAGGAAAAAAGGAACGAGATACTTTTGGAACAGGCTGCCATCCCAAAGAGGTATGCTAGCTGCTCATTTAAAAATTTTGAGCCAGAACACGATGATTCCCTGCGTCATGCCTTAAAGATTGCCAAACAGTTTGTAAAGAATTATCCTGTGCAGGATGTCGGACTACTGTTTATTGGTCCTTGTGGAGTGGGAAAGACCCATCTGGCTGTAGCAACCATCAATGAGTTGATCCAGCAGAAAAACGTCCCTTGCTATTTCTGCGATTTCAGAGAGCTAATAAGACGGATCCAGAATACCTATTCGCCTGATTCCCCCTTGACTGAGTCGGATATCCTCGAACCCATCTTTAACAAAGATGTCCTTGTGTTGGATGAATTAGGAGCCAAGCGAACCACAGCTTGGGTGGAAGAAACGATTTTTTACATCATTAACCATCGCTATAATAATAAAAAGCTGACTGTTCTAACCTCCAATTTTCCAGATCATATTGATGATGAAGAAGATTCCAGAGAAGCCTATTTTAAAAAAGGCGAAGAAACACTGGTGGATAGGATCGGAGTGCGGCTGAGATCGCGGCTGTATGAGATGTGCAAGATCGTGAGGATGGAAGGAGACGATTACCGGAAAAAAATCAAACAGGCGGGTTATCGTTTCTAATTGCGATTTTTTCCACTTTTTGTTAAATTAAAGCAACTCTGCTCCTCGGTAGCTCAATCGGCAGAGCGGGTGGCTGTTAACCACTAGGTTGTAGGTTCGAGTCCTACCCGAGGAGCCATTCCTACAGGGGAAGATCCTCAATTTTCTTTAAGCACCATTAAGCCAAAGTAAGCGGGTTTAAGCGAAATTTGTGACATATTTGTGACATGGGAATAAGTTTACCTTGCTTACATCCCCCCCTCAGGCCCTAGAAGTCCCGCCAAGATCGGAGGGGAGTAGATCATATTTGAGTATTTTGTAAGCAGATGTAACTGGACGCGACTATTTGTAACTAGATTGTAACTCCTTTGTAACTCTGCCAAGCCAAAATCAAGAATCCCCTCTTGACACTTTTCACTAAAGACCCATATCCCCCCATGAAGGAATTAGTGAGGGATAACCTGCTCATCAATACACAAAATATTTTCACAGCATATGAGCGTCTGACTACGAATCAGAAGGTCGGCAGTTCGAATCTATCCGGGCGTACCAGATAACCTCTCTTATTTTCAACAATTTACCTTGTTTTTGAGCTTTCAATCCTAATACCATAGTTTCAGCACTAGTCAACATTTTTTGTGTAATATTTGTGAAATGGGTGGCGATCTGCCTATACCTGAGAGCGACGGACTCCGGATCCGATCTCTGCGAATTTCCTAAGTCCTTGAAAACAAAGTAATAGTCAATCTTATCAGCAATTTACGAAATTTGTTCTAGGTATGTGGAGGTATACCTAGGTACGGGAAAGTACATCCAGGGTGGTCACAATATGGTCACAATTTAATATGTAAATTACTCCATTTCGAAATTGAATCTAAATCAAGATATTAAGTGGACCTCCGATGCTTTAGACGTAGCAAGTGTGGAAGATACAATTGTTGGGAATGTAGTGATGCTCATAAAGAATGTAAATGCGGACATACAGGATGGCAAGAAAGGACTTATCTCTGTCAGAGAACAGCCATTAGTATTCGTATTTAATGATGGGTATCACTAAACCGTGTCTGGTATCTCGGCTATCTCATTTGAGAAGACCTTGATACAAGATGTTTTTTCAAGATCTGACAACGTCTTTTTAAGGAGTTTTTGTTTCCCACATATCCGGCAAAAGATGTGGACCTGAAACTCAAAGTCTCTTCCGCTGGCCTCAATTCTCTTTATATTGAACGCTAACTGCTCAGATTTCCCACATGTCTGGCATGTAAACTGGGCACACAGGATCGGTATTTCTTTCATCACTGTCAGCATCATAGTCCCACATTCTTGGCAAGATGTTTCAAAGATTTTTTTGTTAGAACTCGCCATCCTTCCTTCCCCCTTTACCGTCCATCCTGAGTCTTCGCCTTCCACGGTTTTAATCCATACATCATCATCGTGCGGATCATAGCCGCACATACACTTACCAGTGTATGTAGAATGCAAATGTTTCCGGCATTTTAGCTTCACTTCACTGTTGGCTATAAGGTTAGCCAGCTTATCAATCGCTTCCTGAATATACAGGCCTTGCTTGTCTAGTATATTAATCCCTTGTGAAGACAATAATACCCTAACGCACTCGCTCACATCTCCTCCCGGTTGTCTGAAATCCTCTTGAAAGATAGGGATCATCGACTTTTCCGCAGCATGTGCTTTCTCGATTTCCTGTCTGACCCAATCAGACTCCAGAGTGTATGCAGCCAATAGGCAAACAAAAACATCGCACTCGAAAATCTGCTCTGTCAATATATTGTCAAAAGGACCCACAGAATCTATGTCGCGGATATCCATGAAGGCTTCGATCTTCCTAGATCTCAACTCTTTCCATACCAAATTCGCAAGGAGCGAGCTCGATTTCCTATTGTAGCTAACAAAGGCTTTTATCATCAGATTTCCCACATCTTCCAAGGGTATTATCAATATTAATCATCGCGGCAGGAGCTGTTGCAAATTCCGACCCATTCCGGTCACTGATTCCGATTTATTCCGGTCACTAAATCCGGGGCATTCCGGTCACCGATTCCGGTTTATTCCAGCCACTTTTTGCTGGGTTTCGGAATCTAGACTCACTGAAGCGACGCTGGATAACTTGAAAGGAATAAGCCATCATGGCTCTTCTCGAAAAGAGAGGAGGATGAGATGGCAAAAAAGAGGTTATCCATGCGAAAAATCAGAGAAGTTCTCAGGTTGAATCATTCGGGGCTTTCCATTCGGGCCATTGGCAGGGCCTGTTCAATCGGGAGGGAGACGGTCCGGGAGTATTTATGTCGGGCCTCAGAAGCCGGTCTTGGCTGGCCACTTCCCGATGAGCTGTCCGATGAAGAGTTGGAGAGACAGCTTTTTCCTTCTGTCGTAAAGATATATGGAAAAAGGAACTATCCCAACTGGGCATTGGTTCATAAGGAACTGCGGAAAAAAGGGGTAACCCGCCACCTGCTCTGGACAGAGTATAAGGAAGAGACTCCGGATCATTACCGCTATTCCCGGTTTTGCGATCTCTACAGAGAATGGGCAAAAAATTTAAACCCCTCGATGCGGATTCCTCACAAAGCGGGAGAGAAGCTGTTCGTTGACTATGCAGGGCTGACTATGCTCTACAGAGATCCTTCAAGCGGAGAGGAGAAGAAAGCGTATATTTTTGTAGCGACATGGGGAGCCAGTAATTATACTTATGCCGAGGCCCATCCCTGCCAGAGTCTCACTTCCTGGATTGGCGGTCATATAAGGGCGTTTGAGTATTTTGGTGGCGTTCCGGAGCTGCTGGTGCCCGATAACACCAAGACCGGTGTGACATCGGCGTGTTACTATGAGCCGGATCTCAATCCCACTTATTTAGAGTTGGCCCGGCATTACGGAACAGCTGTGCTTCCGACCAGGGTTAGGCATCCCAAAGATAAGGCCAAGGTGGAAAAAGGTGTGCAGGTTGTCGAATACTGGCTTATCGCACCGCTGAGGAAAAGACAGTTTTTCAGCATCGAAGAGATCAACGAAGCCCTGTGGGAAAGACTCGAGGATCTCAACACCCGTTCGATGCAGCATATGGAGAGAAGCCGACAAGAGATGTTTGAGGAACTGGATAAACCCGTACTTCGGCCTCTGCCGGAGAGAGCCTTTGAAGTGGCCGAATGGAAGAGGGCCAAAGTGAGCATTGATTATCATGTGGAGTTTAAAAAACATTACTACTCTGTGCCCTACACGTTGATCAGAAAGCATGTCGATATCCGGGCCACAGGCCAGGTTGTTGAGGTCTTTTACAACTCACGCCGAGTCTCTTCACATAAGAGGGACGACACTCCGGGGCGGCATTCCACACATCCTGAGCATATGCCGGAATCGCATCGTCATTATGCGGAGTATAATCCCGAGCGGTTCATTAACTGGGCAAAGAAAATCGGCGACTTAACAGAGCAGCTTGTCAACGGCATCTTCTCATCTCGGGCTCATCCCGAACATGGATATCGTTCATGTCTGGGGTTGATGCGTCTGGAGTCACGATATGGAAAAGAACGCCTGGAATCAGCTGCCAAGAGGGCCCTCTTTTTTGGCCTCTATTCCTTCAAAGGTGTGAAAAACATCCTGGAAGCAGGACTGGATAAAGCGCCGTTGGAGGAATCGACTGGTGTGGGCAGCAAAGCACACGCCAATATCCGCGGAACAGACTACTATTCCTGAAGGGTTTGACATGGATCGATCAGAGATAACACTTTATACGGCTTCTGAGGGCCTTGTTTTTATGAGCGTTTTGCCTTTTGGGCCAAAATACAGAAAGAAAGGAGATAATCATGCTTCATCAGCCGATAGTGGATAAATTATCCGCGCTTAAGCTCAGCGGTATGCTGGAAGGACTGCGGGAGCAGATGGAAAGCCAGCAGTACAAGAAACTGAGTTTCGACGAGCGTTTCGGTCTTCTTCTGGACAGAGAATGGGACCTGCGACAGAGCCGAAAACTGCAGCGCCGGCTGCGAATGGCACGGTTCAGAGAACCAGCCGTCATGGAGGATCTCGATCTCTCGGCAAAGCGGGGACTGGATCGCAAAGAGGTCCTTTATCTGGCAGAGGGAAAATGGATTGGGGAGAAGCTTAGCATGATCATTACCGGACCCACAGGAGCAGGAAAGACTTATCTGGCCTGTGCCCTTGGAAACTCAGGCTGCCGGAATGGCTATTCGGTCCGCTATTTTCAGCTCTCCCGGATGCTAGAAAAATTAAAACTTGCCCGTGCAGACGGTTCCTACCAGAAGTACCTGGACCAGATAGCCAGATGCCAGCTTCTCATCCTCGATGACTGGCTTCGCAATCATCTCTCAGAGACACAAACGAATGACCTCCTCGAAATCGTAGAGGACAGATACAATCACACCTCGACCATGGTCGTCACACAGATCCCGGTCGCAGAATGGCATGAACAGTTTGCCAGTCCAACACTGGCTGATGCCATAATGGATAGAATCGTTCACAATGCCTACAGGCTGGAATTAAAGGGAGAATCTATGAGAAAACGTAAGTCATCCTTGACCCATTCCGGCCACTTGGAGGTATAATGAAACACCAGCGTCGCTTCGCTCCGAAAGGTGGCCGGATTGAATCGGAATCAGTGGCCGGTTTCGTCGGAATAAGCAGCCCCTGTCAAGGCACAACCTGTTTCGCAGTTTCAGTGGGTGCAGAGATAGCTTCTGAGGGGATAGGTTGAGTCCCACACTCACCACAGAACTTCAGAGTATCAGGATTATCGGATTGACACCTGGGGCATTTCATGGCCCATCATCCTTTTTCTCTTGCTTGGCAAAAGGATATCAATTAATGCGGGAAGAGTCAAACTGAATATAAACTAATCCCGCGGGCCAAATACGGGACAAATTGTCGTTAAAATCGCCTAATTCTGACTAATGGTTCTATCTCTTTGACTGCCTTTTGCCTCAGTTGCGGGGTAGAGCAGTCTGGTAGCTTGTCGGGCTCATAACCCGGAGGTCGCCGGTTCAAATCCAGTCCCCGCTACCAATCCTATATCAATAACTTATGCCACTTCTCCCCCTCCATGTACCGGTAACCCCTTTTTTGGTCGTCATTAGGAGGTTTCCATGACCAATTTAAAGGGGATTGTGTCAGCATTTATTGCAACACGAAAGCTAAGGAATCTCAGTCCCAACACGATTGAATTCTACTCCAAGATCTTCAACAAATTCCTTGCATTCATGCAGTCCAACTATCCTGACGTTCCTATTGACCAGATTGATCATTTCATGTTGAGAGAGTACGTCCTGGAGCTTAAAAACCATTACTCTCCTGGAGGTGTGAATCACCACATCAAAGCCTTGAAGATCCTTTTCAAATTCATGGTAGGGGAGGAGCTCGTTTCAGAGAATCTCACAAAGAAGATCTCCAAGCTTAGGTATGAACAAACTGTGATTCCCACCTTTTCAAATGAGCAAATCAAAAGGATGCTTGAAGTGACAAAAACTCAGATGGATTTTACGGGAGTCAGAAACTGTACATTGATCACGCTGCTTTACGATACAGGATGTAGAATTTCTGAACTTCTTAATCTCATAATTAACGATGTTCAAATGGATGAAAAAGTTCTCGTTGTCAAGGGCAAAGGAGCAAAGGGAAGAGTAGTCCCTTTCGGGCATCGTTCATTAGTCGCACTTGTCAAGTATTTGAATAAGCGGAATAAATTGTTTGGCAAAGAGGGGATTTTATTTCTCACCAAACAGGGAAAGCCATTGACTCTGAGAATGACTAATAAGACGATTGAGAGAATCGGAGAGAAAGCTAACATCCAAAATGTCAGGCTTTCAGCTCATACCTTTCGGCATTCTTTTGCTAAAAGCTGGTTGATGAATGGAGGAGATCCTTTTTCGCTTCAAAGAGTCCTGGGACATACAACACTTGATATGGTCAAGAATTATGTGAATATGACATATAGAGATATTCAGTCACAGAACAGCAAATTCAGCCCTGGAGACAATTTGAATTTTTAGATTTTGCAGCCTCTTAAACTCTGTTGACAAGTACGTCTTGTTTATTATAGTTTTTCACTATCAAAAAGGAGGGCGGAATGAAAAAACTACTTATGGTCATTCCTTTGGTCTTACTGCTTTGTTTTACTTTTAGCTGCCAGAAGGCTGAAGAGGTGGCTGAAGAGGGACTCACAGAAGAAGAAGTAAATGTCATAATGGGAGATGTATTAAAAGTTTGGAATAATGCTGACATGGAAGCATGCGATAGGGTGTTTTCTGCTGATTATGTAGAGCATGACCCTATGAGAGGGGATACGATAGGTCTTGATGCCTTCAAAGAGGTTCTTAATTCGTATTATGAAAATTATTCCAGTATGGACCTATCCATTCATGAGAATTTCATAAAGGGTAACAAAGTTGCCTCACTGTCGACTTGGAAAGCCACACACATCAGTGGGGCAGAGATAGAACTTTCTGTTGTTGTTATAATGCGTATTGTTGATGGAAAAATTGCTGAAGTGACATATTATTACGATTCATTAAAAGAGGCAGAGCAGATGGGTTATAAGATTATCCCTCCTGAAAAACAAGAAAAGAAATAAAATGTCGGAAATGCTGAAAAAAAAGAAGAGCCGTTTATTGACGCCCATTAAAAATACTAAACCTCAAAAGAAACAGACCATAATAGAATTACCCCTCATTAATCTCTAAATGTATGATGTACAGAGCTCAGAAAACGAAAATATATTTATTAAATTCTATTGATCCCGCTTTGTATTTCGATATTGAATTGTAGCGAATACAGCAATGGCGGCAAAGATGACGGTGTGTATAATCGCATCGAAAAGATCGCCATCCGGTTTCTGTGACTGTGTATATATGCGATAGACACTGATGGCGGCACCCAACCATCCAATGATCGCCATAATAAGGATTGCTTTCGGGGAACTCTTCTTATCGGCCATGGTACCCTCCTATGTAATTTATTGTTTTACCCTTTATTATTTTTTTCCCCATGCAATTGTCAAGGTGCTTTGTTGGTATTTGTTGTGTTGTCTTTACCTCGATTTTAATCTCAATAAGGATTATTCTCTAAAAAAGTTGGTGATGGGATAGAAAGGGGGGCTGTTAGCCATTTTTATAATTTTTGCTATGAGAACTTAAAAGAATATGATAAATATACAGAACTTTCAGATATATTACAGCATTTTAATAATGAATTAGCCAAAAAGCATACTAAAAATAATGATGAAAAAAACATCTCAGTGTTTACAAAAGCAGTCGTTGAAACTTTCAGTGAAGTTACGCCCAAATTAATGAATGTTACTAACGATTAAATCATCGGAAAAGACAAAGTAGCAACTCGACATGGAGCTTAAGCCGAAGGAGAGGGAGAAGTAGAATCTATTTCGTAAAGCTGAACTTGATTCGGCAGAATTAAAAAAAATGAAGAAAGGTGCTTGAAAGTTTTATTGGCATAGCCAACACTTGACCTAACAACGATCGGTGGCAGGTCAAGGGATTTTTGGCAAGCACTAAAAGAAAATTATTATCAATAAAACCGATAGTCTCTTGAAAAACGATAAAGTAAGGAACTGAGGCACTATTTCAGGAAGGTAATTTCCAGATGCGAATTGTTTTGTCAAGGCCGCAGGATACTGCACGCTTGCCATTTGGTGAGAAAGCAACGCAGCGAATCGGCTTTGTGTGCCCAAAGAAGCGCTGAAGTTCGCGTCCAGCTCGTACGTCCCAAAGGTAAACTATGCCCTCACTACAGGCGGAGAGAGCCCTCCGGCCGTCTGGGGAGAAGTCAACGGCCAATACATTACCCTCATTTCCTTCAAAACGCCGAATTTCTTTCCCCTGGTTCACGTCCCATAACCTCATTCCTCCTTCATTCTCGCCGGACAGGACATTATTACCATCTGGTGAGAATTTCACCATGTGGACAGAGTAATAAGGGCCGCCTGCAATAATGGTTCGAACTTGCCTCCCGCTTTCCATTTCCCACAAACGAATCGTACCATCTCTAGAACTGGAAACCAAAAGGCGATCGTCAGGTGATAAATCAACGTCCCACACAAAATCACTATGGCCCTTAAACTGGCGAATGTGCTGAGTGGTCTCCAAATCCCAGAGGTGGATCAGACTATCCAAACCTCCCGCAACAAGGAATCTCCCATCAGAAGAAAACTCCAAGCACTGGAACCAGCTTTTTTCTACCATAAAGCGCTCTACGAGCTCACTACTTTCCACATTCCAGACGATAATCTTATTGTCAAGCGCGGCTGCTGCACGCTGGCCATCAGACGAAAATATGGCACCTCTCGACATATCTGCACTGTATGGTATGCAATCTCTCAATCTGCCAAACAGATTTCCTGTCTTTGTATCGGACATGAAAATATTTCCATCAAGGTCGCAGGATAACATTCGTCTGCCGTCAGGATAAAAAACAACAGTTTCAACCGTAGCCCTGTGTATTGTGAGGCATTGGAGTTGGGATTTGCTAACTTCTATGGATTTGTAACCTTTGGTGGGAGAGACTGGAGGTTTGGTAAGCTGCTCCTGTTTAGTCTGATCAATGGCTCCAGATACGGAAAAAGTATCCTTCTTTTTTTGCTGGAGCAGGTAAACTATGGCAATTATAAAGAGGGCGACAACCACAATGCCCGCTATTATCCACTGAGGTTGTAAAAAGTCTCTAAAACTCGACTTTTTCTTAGGGACCTTCACTCCTTCTTCTACAGGAAGCTCTCCGACCTCACGTTCTTCCTTTGATAAAAGATACCGCACTGTCTCAATAAGCTTCTTCAGGTGTTTCTCAAGAGGAGGCGTCAGTGCATCCATCCAGTGGCGACGGGAAAGATGGAGCGCCAAGCTCCCGGAAGGCACCACGTTCTCAACCCTGAACGGGATTATCGTTTTCCCACCACTCGCTGCCCTTTCCACTTCGTTCTTGACGTGCTCTGATTTATTCGTATTTCCCGAGAAGGCCAGGATGACGATCTCGCTCCCGTTAATGGCGCTTATAATCGCATCTCCATAGTCCATTCCGGGCAGAACATCACGCGGGGCTATCCAACACCGGACATTATTCTCTTCAAGCTTTGCGCAAATTGCATCTGCAATAGTTTTATCTTTATTCGAGTAACTAATAAAGACGTTGTGGGCCATATTCCCTTTTATACCGCTCCATAGAAAATAGCAATTAGTTAATATAAAGTCAAATTATAGATATGTCACCACAAAGCAAATATTTCCGGTTTTGTGCAGGGCAATAATTGCCAGTCTTGCAAAAAATGATTAAGGTTCTCTTTGAATATTAGTGCAAGGAGAACTGAATATATCGAAGGAAGTTTTAAATTGCAGCAACAATTGAAGGACTATAAATGTGGTTCTTAGTATTATGTGTCAGATCGTAGGTTATATCATGCTGATTGGCTCATAGGGCGGCATAGGCAAAGTCTCTGTGGGATTGATTCAACGATGTGAGAGTTCCTTATCTCTAGCAATCAATATAGCGAGACTTTAGATCGCTATGCATCTGCGGAGCAGGACATACGTAATAACAATGGGAAGATTTATTTATCAAAGGGTCAGCAAAATTTAACGGAAAAAGTCTATTTTTATGAGGAAAAATCATCGCATCCGCCCTGAATCCATAACCGTCAGTACGGTCGCAAAATCGAATCCATTCATATGTAAAAAATTTTGGCTGTCCTTGAATCAATTTTTCTTGTCTTTTACAATTTATGAATAGATCAGGCTAATTAAATCTGACTTTTCAATCCATGTCAACTTAGTCCTCATAAGCCCCTAGATTAGGGGATCTACTCGGCGGGGAAGTAGATCTCAGACTAAAAATTATGCCCCTTAAATACCCCTAGAACGTCCTGAGAAGCCCGTAGACGAACGTTAATCCCAAAATAAAGGAAGGGGGGGGGCCTGTATTTAGTATTATCCCTCAGGAATATATCAAGATTCTTTTCAGAAAAAAGAAGCTCTCTCCATAATATATATAGTTAATAATTTAGGTTCATCGCAATAATGAGTACCTAGCAAGATAATAGTTAGATATTTTCAGAATGCAAGGACTTTAGGAACTTTGTCATATTTTACAACACGAATTTATACCTGTAAAAAAGCTGGAAATTTTCATAAATTGGATGTGCAGGTATCCACTTGTAGCCAATATAAAGGGTATAATTTTCTCCTTTTCTGAATTCATACTCTTCTTTGGCTTTCATCTTTATTGTGTATCTACTTCTCATTACACCATGCTTAAATGATTCTTCTGAAATAGCATTTCCTTCTTCATCTTCGATTATAAATTCAAGCCACATTCTTCCACCAAGTGAAATAAGAATCTTAAATACAATCTCTTTTTCAGTGAATTCCTCAATAGAGATACGGCCAGCCGAACCAGGGACACCACTGATCGGTTCAGGTTGAAGAATTTCTCCTTTGTGATAGCTTCTTGCACACGATACAAGCCCTATACTGCCAATTAAGATTAAAGAAATAATCAATAGCTTTTTTATTTCTATCCCCCTAGTTATCACTGTTATTTTATTATACACAAAAGTTAACCTTTCAGGTACTCATTATTGCGATGAACCATAATTTAATTAATAAAAGAGAGGGCTGAGGGGGAGGAAATGACCCCAATTTTTGACACCAGTTTAAGGGCTACTTTTCGCTAGCATACCGGCTGGGTATTTTGCCCGTTTCATTGAGATATTTTATCGGCGACTTATACCCAAGTGCCGAACGGCGACGCTCCCGATTATAATACCTCGTTCTGGATTTCACAATCTCCCAGAGAGAATGCAGATCCTCTTGCTCCCACAGTATCGATCGGTTCTCTTCTTTGAACCGGCCGATAAACGACTCCATGTACACATTGCCTTTAGCTCCATCTTCTGAAAATGAGGCGTGGACTCTATCCCTTAGGACGGTCTCCCTCAGCCATCTGTGTCCTGTAAACACTCCATCTTGATCGGTGTGAATAATAGTTCCTTCGATTTTCAGATCCAACTGGCGAAACGAGGAACGGACCATAGACCAGGCATCTAATGCCAGATCCGTATTGGGGCTTTCACCTAGGGCATGCCCCATAACAAGCTTGCTCTTATGGTCTACGATAGGAATCCATTGGGCTTTCCCATGGCCGCTCTGATAGCGGATCTGTGTGAAATCCGTATACAACACTTCAAAATCATCGATCTTATCAAGCCGGGCTACGAGATCGATCAGAGGGCCTGCTTCCTGTAGAAGAGTCCGGACAGCGCTCTTTTTGGGCCGTTTAGCCCTTCTCATAAGGGATAAACCCCAATAATTATGCAACCTCGCCACAACCTTCCGGTTTATCGGATACCCCATCTCTTGGAGCTCTACAGCAGTCCTCCGGTATCCATATTCCGGATGATCTCTGGCAATCTCTAACAATGGCTTCCTCAGATGAATATATTTTTCTTCATAAGATCGTCTCTTCTGAAAGTAGTACCAGCTCTTTTTCGATAACCCCAGGGCCCTCAGCACACAATTGAGACCATAAATATCCTTATGGTCCCTAACAAGTTCTATCTTCTCCTCTCTGGTGAGGCCCCGGCCAAGAAGTTTTTTAAAAGGGCTATCTCCACTTCCCTCTGACCGATGAGCCGCTCAAGATCTCTCATTTTCTTCTCGTACTCATGAATCGTTGTTTTCTGCCCAAAAAGCTCAGGCCCTTTCTCGATAAATTCCTTTTTCCACTTGTGGATGGTGATCGGATGGACTCTATAGGCCGGGCAATCTGTCCTATGGGCTTTGAGCTCTTGAAAGTCTCCATGACCACCTGGAACTTGAATCGCGGCGTGTAACGCTTTGCCTCTTTAGACATCATCAGCCTCCTTACAGGGCTCAAATACCTTCCGATGATGCCTATTGTATCACGAAATACTAGCCACCTGGGTGGTGTCAGTTTTGGGGGTCAGTGCCTTTTTGGGTCAATTTACCTAGATGAAATTACCCCAAGACGAGTAAAAGACTACATTTCAATGAGGATAAAAAAAGATAGGGTTAAAGCTAACTCGGTAAATCGTCACCTTCAGCTTCTTCGAAAGATGTTTAACTGGGCAGTAGATATGGGTTATGAAGTGGGGGAGAATCCTGTAAAATCCTCCCTGTTATTTGACGAATCTACATTTAGAAGAGAAAGAGTGTTAAGCAATCAAGAAGAGGCGAAACTCCTAAAGGAAGCAGCTCCTCATCTTCGTGATATTCTCGAATTTGCTCTTGGAACGGGATGTCGCTTGAAGGAAATCATCAACCTAAAAATCGAGGATGTGTCATTCCAGAATGGCATAATTACAATCCAGGCAGAAAACAATAAAACAAAAACTGTGGATGCAATTCCTATGAACTCCATGGTAAGGAATCTGTTAAAGAGGGTTATATCAGAAAATAACGGGCGAAGTGAACATGTGTTTAATTTCTACAACAGCAAAACAGGAAATTATGGACCCATAAATTCCATTAAGGTTGCGTTCAAAAATGCTTGTAATCGTGCTGGATTAGAAGACTTCCAATTCAGGGATACGAGAAGAACCTTTTCTTCTAGACTTCATGAGAGAGGAGTTGATCCGTTAATAGTCCAGAGGCTTTTGCGACATTCGTCCTTTAAGATTTCCGAACAAGTTTATATCCAATCAAATTTGAGAATGATGAAGCGAGCAGTGGAGGCTTTAGACACAAAAAAAGCTTCAGATTGTGGCACCCGCGTGACATCTGAGGCACATCCTTTGGAATCTCATTTATTTTCAATGAATTAGAAGCGATGAGCGGGTGGCTGTTAACCACTAGGTTGTAGGTTCGAGTCCTACCCGAGGAGCCATTTTTTTTCATAACACTTTTTGTATTATACTCCTCCCTGCTTTAGCTGATTGACTACTTGTCGTGTCGGAAGACTTTCCCGTTCTTCATCACAAACATCACTTTTCTCAATGCTTGAAGGTTTTGAAGCGGATTTTTTGAGGTGGCGATGATGTCGGCAGCAAGGCCTTTAGCAATGGCACCCCGTGACTTATCGACTTGAAGAAATTGAGCAGCATCCACTGTCATAGCCCGCAGGGATTCTGCGGGGGATATACCAGCTACTTCCCAAATGGCAAAATAATCCAGCATCATATCACCACGATTTTTGCCCGGCAAATTAGCTACAGTATCGGTCCCGAACACAAGCTTCACACCTATCTTATGGGCCCGCTTCAAACGGTCGATGATTGTTTCGCCCATTTTTTTTGCAGACCCTATAGACTCACCAGTAGGATCCAAGCGTGCGAGATGATCCGTAGGGAAGTCAGTCCCAACCAAGACCGTGCCCTTTTCTTTCATCAGTTGAAGCAGCTCATCGGAAAGCGTAAACCCATGTTCGATGGAGTCGGCACCGCCGAGGATGACATTGCGTGCAGCGTCACCTCCCATTACGTGCACAGAAACAGGAAGTCCAGCCGCATGCGCCTCCTCGACGGCGGCACGGATTTCCTCCTCGGAATAATAAAAGGCGCTGTTGTCCGCAACCATTTTTATTGCATCTGCACCGTAGTAAATATTCTGCCGTACTGCTTTGCGGATTTCATCTTCTCCGTCAGCATCGATATATTCATGCAGCCAGAAAGGACCCTGCTCAGGCGGAATGCGACTAGACTGTCCACCGAAGGGTGCAATTATCTTACCAGTCGTCAAGACAGTTGGACCGGTAAACCAGCCTTTGTTGATTGCGTTACGAAGGTCCATCGCCGCATAATTAGCATCATTACCAACATCCCGCACGGTTGTGAATCCAACATAGAGGACATTCTGGGCTGTCCGAAGTCCATGGAGAGCTCGCATCGCTGTACTTTCCCTAAGATAAATCCCCTCAAGTCCGGCTCCTACATACTGAAAGTTTAGGGTAAGATGGGTGTGGGCATCCATCAAGCCTGGCATCACCCAGGCCTTCGAGAGGTCGATGGTGCGAGCGCCATCCGGGATCTCTATGTTAGGACCGACCTCTGCGATCTTGCCATCCTTCACCAAGATGATCTGGTCCTGGGCGACTGTTCCGGTTGCTGGATCGATGAGATTCCCTGCTCGAATTGCAGTTATTTCTGCAAATGCATGACTGGAAATCCATAAAATAAAAAGAAGAAAAAGTAATATTTTTTCTTTCATTTTCAGCATCCTTTACCTCCTTTGCCGAATATTTATCCCAGGAAACAAAGAATGTCAAGGAAACAAAAATCCAACCTGAATCAGGATTAATTTTAATTGACTCTGGTCGAGTTCCTTGATATTCTTTTCCCGAACAAGTAAAAGGTTAGGACAAAAAGAATAGCCCGAAATTATTAGACCTCTGAAAAGAGCCTGATTCACTCTACGCCGGGAAAAAAGTAGCAGAAAAGAGGCTTTTCGTTTTTAGGGGAAAGGAGGGAGAATGAAAATCAGGAAATTGTTTTTGAGTTTTATTTTATTTTTTGTGATCACCTTTGTGGTGAGTACGATCGTGAATTTTCTCTGGAATTTCATCTTTCATGGAATGACTTCGGTGAGCTGGGAAACATCGTTCCGCCTGGGCATTATTCTTGGAATTGTCTTAGCCTGGATGCAGGAGAAGAAGTAAGGACATCTGTGAGAATGTCTTCAGAAAAATGAAAAGCACACTCATAAAACCAGAAACGTGCGATGAATGTCCTTTTTTTGAGCATGCAAGATCTCCCTACGGTACGCATTACAAATGCAGATATTACAATAAAAGTTCATATTCACCTGAGGAAAAGAAATTTTCCTACTGCAAAGTGGATTGCATTATAGTGACCGAGAAGGCATGAAAAAATTCTGAGCACTCTATTGTTGAGGAGCAGATAATGGTTGGATCAGAAAGAATTTTGGATGTTATTCATGTTGGCGAGTTTCCCGTTTATGAGATCGTAGAGGTCAGCAAAGGAGGGGATATCAAATTGAGGTATGTCCAGAATCCCGAAGCATCCATAACTCTTATCCGCAGCGTGATCCCCAGGCTGATAAATGTTCTCGAAAATATAAAGAGATAATCATTTGAACTATTCACCATTTTGTTCACCGAATTGATTTATTTCTCTTTTTGTTCACGTGTACTTTGTTACGCCGGACGTCGCTGTGATTGAGTGGATAGCCCTCGACTGTGGATGGAAAAATGTCATGCGTGAGCAAGAGTATGAAGTTGAGTCATAACCAGCAGATAAAAGTAACATTAGGTTGTGAGAATTTTCTTGAGAATCATCTCGACTTAGTCAGGGGCAAGAGAGTTGGACTGATTACAAATCCCACTGGCGTAGACAGCAAATTACAAAGCTTGATCGATCTGTTCTCCAAGCATCCATCCATCGATCTCGTTGCCCTTTATGGACCTGAGCACGGTTTGCGCGGCCATGCCCATGCAGGAGAATACGTTCCTTTTTACCTGCATGAAAAATACAATCTTCCTGTCTTCAGCCTCTATGGTCAATCCTTGACACCCGATACAGGAACGCTCAGAGACCGCGACGCTCACATGCGGGCATTCGATACAGTAGTTGAAGGCAAGTTTCCTGAAAGATCCATGATTGAAAGTGTGGATGTGCTGGTGTTCGATATACAAGATGTGGGGACCAGGATATATACTTATGTGGCAACAATGGCTTATTGTATGCAGGTTTGTGCCGAGTTTGGCTTGGAATTCATTGTCTTGGACCGGCCCAATCCAATAAACGGGAAGGATTTAGAAGGTCCTATCCTGGAATATCCAGAATTCAGTTCGTTTGTCGGCCTCTATCCGATTCCGGTCCGACATGGTATGACGATTGGAGAATTGGCTCAACTCTTCAACAATCAGTTTCTCACAAGAAGTGCCAATCTGAAGGTGATTCCTATGCTGGATTGGAAAAGGAAATTTTGGTTTGACCAGCTATCCATTCCCTGGACTGCCCCGTCTCCAAACATGCCTACTCTGCAAACCGCGACTGTCTATCCCGGACAGGTTTTTCTAGAAGGAACGAATCTTTCAGAAGGACGAGGAACGAAGAAGCCCTTTGAGTTGTTTGGAGTTCCATGGATCGATGGAATCTTTTTGGAGAAGGAACTCAATCAGCTTCTTCTCCCTGGAGTGAAATTCAGGAGAGAGCAGTTCATGCCCACCTTCTCAAAGTACCAAGGAGAGCTCTGTGAAGGCATTCAAATTCAAGTGATAGATAGAAACACTTACAAACCCTTTAGAGTCGCACTCCATGTTATTAAAGCCATAAAAGAAAGGCATCCAGAACAGTTTCTGTTTCATGCAAAATACTTTGATAAGATCATGGGGACTGCAAGCGTACGTCAAGCTATCGAAAAAGGTGAAAGAATCGAAAAAATTATGAAAGGATATGGATCTCAACTTGACGAGTTCGCTAAACTCAGAAAAGACTACTTATTGTACTGAATCCGCCTTTTCTTTTCTAAAGAGACGATAAAACGAAGCTGTTGCTATTTCATCTCCCGGATTCGGACCTCGATGTCTTTCACATCTTTAAGCAACCTCACAAGCTTTTGAGGATCGGTATTCCCATAATGGTAGGGGTAAAGAATTCTTGGCTTGAAGGCTTTGGCTGCATCGGCTACCATCTCTGGAGTCATGGTGTAGGGAAGATTCATAGGCAGAAAGGCCACTTCGATGTCTGTTAATTCCTTCATCTCAGGAATATTTTCTGTATCCCCAGCGATATAGATCCTCTTGTCTCCGAAGGTCAAGACATATCCGTTTCCTTCTCCTTTGGGATGGAAAGGATTGCCTGGACTTCGCATATGTTTCATGTTGTAAGCGGGTACAGCCTCGATCTGTATGCCTTGAATAGTTTTTGTCTCTCCGTTTTTCATCACGATTCCGTTCGGAATGTTTACCGTGTCCATACATTTTTGTGTGAAGACAAGATCAGTTTTTTCTGTACTGAGCAATTTTATGACTTCTGTATCCAGGTGATCGCCATGTTCATGGGTGACAAGGATAAGATCAGCTTTAGGAAGACCTGAATAGTCAGCATACCGGCCCACAGGATCGATGTGGATGATCCTTCCTCCAAAAGTGAAATAGAGTGTTCCGTGAGCAATGAATGTGATTTTCAAGTCACCTTGGGAAGTGGAGATAATGTCTTCTTCAAATTGGTGTTGGGCATTCAGAAAAGACACAACGAATATGAGAATCCCAAACAGAATAAATGGCATTCGCATCATTCCCCTCCTTGAATATTTATCGCAAAATCATGAAACTCCTGTTTAGAGATCTCAGCCTGCAGATCTCAGACCGTCAAAATCTCATGGGCCTGAATAAGCTTTTCCTTCACCTTGAGACCGAATGGACAGGCTCTCTCGCAAAGTCCAGAGCATTTTGAACAATTGGTGGGCTTTTTTTCGTCTTCCAGGTCCGCATAATAACGGATAGACTCTTTTTCCATCTTATAGTCTTCAAAGTACATCTTGTAACGCAAAACATTGTTGATAGCTACGTTTTGTGGACAGGAAGCCAGACATTCGCTACAGCTTACTCTGCAGTACTGGTCGTAGGTTTGATTTTGATATTCGGATATCAACTCCAAATCAGATCGTGTTAATGGTTGTCCGGAGGCCGCCACGTACTCTTCTACATGGGAGTAACTGCTCATAGTCGGGATACATGTGTCGATATCAGGATTGCTCATCACCCATCGAATAGCAGCCTGTGGATAGCTCATATTCTGACTGACCATTGATTTCAGGTTTCCCTGTTTTCCTCCCGCAAAAACCTTCATGGCCACTGTTGCGATCCCCTTCTGGCGAACCTGTTTAAGCAAGGGCTCAATTTCTTTTCCCTCAAGGTGGTTGTAAATCACGAGCACCAATTGGACGAAATCATGATCCAATGCCTGTTTCAAGGTCAGCTTGGCATTGTGGGTGGAAAAGCCAGTAAATCGGACTTTTCCATCCTTTTTAAGTTGGTCATATCCTGCCTGGAGTTCCTGATTCTCGAGCAGTTTCAAATCATCGACACCATGGGTCAAGGCAAAATCGACATAGTCAGTCTGCATCCGTTTCAGGCTGTCTTCCACTCGCTTGATAATGCTGTCTTTTGTGATCCTATCTCTCGCAGAATAGCCATGCTTGGTGGTGAGGATCAACTTGTCTCTGACATCCCTCAAGGCCTCGCCGATGAATGATTCACTCTTTTGGCGCATATAGCCTTCAGCGGTATCAAAATAATTGACTCCCAAATCATAAGCATATCGAAGCACTACAGGCTCAAAAAAGGAAATCGCTCCACAGCTCACATCAGAGACTTTCAGGCCTGTGTTGCCTAATGTATTGAATTTTTTTATTTTGGGAGGCGAATCCTCGACTGAGGATTGTCGTTTAATCGGATAGTTTCCTTTTGCTTTCGTTCCCAGACCCAATCCTAAGACACCAGTTGGAAGGGCTGTTAGAAAATCACGTCTATTGAATTTCGTCATAATCTCCTCCTTATTCTTTTTTCTTTATCTGAATCGCCATTAAGGGTTCAAGCTTTTCTGCAAGATCTTGATATCCTGAAGTGAGAAAATAGATCACAAAATTTTCATCCCCACGACTGGGAAGCATTAGAATGCTGCTCTCTCCATAAGCTGAGCGGGGCGGTTGAGAAGCATAGAAATCAACTTCCAGCTGCAATTCTCCCAGCAAGAGGATCAATTTATCTTCGGATTCAAATCCTGCTCTTCTTATGCAATCGTCTGTCCAATTCGTAGAGATCATGATTCGGTTTCCTCGACCCACCTCGAAATCCACAATATTCCCCTTTAAAATGCCCTCTGAAAAATCGGTTTTTCCCACATTCACCTCGGAGCTGGTGAAAAAATCTTTGTCCAATTCAAGATTCCACTTCACATCGGAAACCTGATGGGTGCTTCCCCTTGTGCCCACCTGGGAGCCGAACCATGAAGAGGGAATCTTTAGGCCTTCGACTTCCTGGAAGGGTCCGATGTCATGATTGATCTCGTACTTGCCAAAATCAGGGTTGTGGCCGCGGAATACGATTCTCTTAAGAAGAGAATCCTCTGTATCCACATAAAATTCAATTTCCAGGTCTTTTGATTGGGTTGACAACAGGTGATACACTTTGGGGCCGAATCTTCTCTTTCCCTGGTATTTAAGATCATCTTTGAAGTTCACAAGGGTAAACAGACCGCTGTACAATCTTGCTCGAATCTGAAAGGTTTGCTCTATGAAGGGTCCAAAATCGCTGATTTTGTTGAAACAGTTCCGTTTTGCCGATGCCTGGTCGACAAGTATAACTTCTGTAATGACAGGAGCTTTTCCCGAAGTCATTTTCATCTGGGATTCAGGGGAGAGATAATAAACCGTGCCGTTATCTTTGAAAGAGAAGTTCTTTATCTTGGAAATCTTTTCCATGCTTCCAACAGCCTGGATATTTTTTTCAACAATTTCTTTTACTGTTTCCTGCTTTTGGGAATAATTTGGAAGGGCACAGCCGAGAACCAGTGCCGTTCCAATCAGTGAAGCAGCAATTCGTTTTCTGTTCATCTCGTCCTCCGGATACATTCATACTTTCATTTTTTAGTTTTTCTATTCTAAAGTATATTCGATCCTTCTTCAAGAAAAAGAACGGATATTGGAAATGCTAAGGAGGAAATAAAATTGTTGTGCATTCAAAGTTGTGGATGTATAATTCAAAAAACATTGAGCATTAGGATCATCGATTGATCCATAAATCGTTCGTCTTAATAGAGGACTCCTTGAAAAAAATCATAACGATCATCGATGATGAACCTGATATTATCGAGCTTGTCTCTCTCCATCTGAAAAGGGCTGGCTTCATGGTGGAGGGATTTTTGAATGCAGAAGATTTTTTCGATTTTATAGGTAAAAGTATACCTGACCTCATCATCCTTGACCTGATGCTTCCAGATGCCGATGGATTCGAAATCTGCAAATACTTGAAAGGAAAAGATGAGTTTGCTTCTGTGCCGATCATCATGCTTACAGCCAAAGGAGAGGAAACCGACAAGGTTTTGGGTCTAGAATTGGGAGCTGACGATTATGTCACCAAACCCTTCTCTCCAAAAGAATTGGTCGCCAGAGTCAAAGCTGTATTGAGGAGGCCGGGAAAAAAAGAATCTGTACATAAGATAATCATCGGTGGGATCTTGGTCATTTTTCCAGAAAAGCATGAAGCCCATGTCGAGGCAAAGAAAGTCGATTTAACCTCAACGGAATTTAAAATCTTGACATTATTGTCCCAAAAAAAGGGTTGGGTCTTTACCCGGGACCAGATTCTAGATTATCTTTGGGGTCAGGAAAAAGCTGTGTTGGATCGCACCATTGATGTTCATATTAGGCATTTGAGGGAAAAATTAGGAAAGGCTGCCCAGTTCATAAAGAACATAAGAGGGGTAGGGTATAAGCTCGAAGAATGAAACCAACGATATTCATCAAGATCTTTGGCGGCTATCTCCTCATAATCCTTGTTTTCACATGTCTCCTCTTATTTTTTTCCATCAGCACCATTAAGAACTTCTATCTGGACACCTTGGCCAATGATCTCGAAAATCTAGGCCAGGCTTTAAAGATAAATATCACAAAATATTTACAGGAAAATCGCCAGAAAGAGCTTGATGCATTCATCAAAGATTTTGGAAGAAAGATCCAGACAAGAATCACTATAGTCGATCAGGATGGTATTGTGTTGGCTGATTCTGATGAAGATCCGAAAGCTATGAAAAATCACAAATTCCGTCCAGAAATTGCTGCTGCTTTTCGCGGGCAAACAGGAAGATCATTACGTTTTAGCAATACCGTAAAAGCAGATATGCTTTATGTCGGTCTTCCTGTCGAAAGAGGCGGACAGATATCCGAAGTGGTCCGTGTCAGCCTGTATGTGAGCCACATCAATCTTCTTTTTTCTAATCTCAGAGCGAATATAGGCAAAATCGTCCTCATTCTGTTCCTCATTTCTCTATTTGGGGCTTTTGTCTTTTCCAGAAATTTGTCAAAACCGATTAAAGAGATGAAACAAGCCTCAGAAAAAATAGCATCCGGAGATTTCGCCACAAGAGTGTTTTTGAAAAATCGGGACGAGCTCAAAGATCTTGCCGAAAGTCTCAATTCAATGACAGAGCGGATAAGGGATCTTTTCGAAGAATTATCTCGCCAGAAAGATGAATTGGGTGGTATCCTTTCAACGATTGCAGATGGTCTTTTAGTCATTGATAATCAAGGAAAGGTTCTCTTCAGCAATGAGATCTTCCAAAATATTTTCCAAACCGATAAACCCGAAGGCAAATTTTACTGGGAAGTGATAAGAGATAACAGATTCAACGAGTATATAAGAAAAATACAAACAGAGAAGAAAGATTTAATCGAGGAAATAAGCCGAAATGGCCGATATTATGAATGTCGTGCAACCTTCCTGAGCTCACGCGAAGAGAGTGTGATATCTCTTCATGATATAACCGAAACAAGACGTACTGAAAAGATGAAAAAAGATATTATTTCAAATATCTCTCATGAGCTCCGCACTCCCTTGACTGCCATAAAGGGATTTGTCGAGACCCTTGAGGAAGGAGTAGACGAAAAATATCGAAGTTATGTTGACATCGTGCACAGAAATACAGATAGGCTCATCAACATTGTCAAAGATTTGCTCCTTTTGTCAGAATTAGAGGAAAGAGAAGTAAAACTGGAAATAGAAAAAGTCGATTTATATAAGATGATAATGAATATACTCAAGATTTTCGACCAGGAAATCAAACAAAAAAAATTAAGCGTCGAGATCCATTCAGCCCCTGAATTGCCGAAAATCCAAGGAGATCCGTTTAAACTTGAACAAATGTTCATCAATATTATCGATAATGCCGTCAAATATACCGAAAAGGGAAGCATCATGATCTCACTGGGAAAGAGAGAAGAATCTATCGTCATTGAAGTTAAAGATACCGGAATAGGCATTCCCAAAGAATTCATCCCCCGAATCTTTGAGAGATTCTATGTGGTGGATAAATCTCGATCGCGTAAACTTGGTGGTACGGGCTTAGGACTCTCCATAGTCAAACATATTGCTCTTCTCCATAAAGGCAGTGTAAGCGTGGAAAGCACGCTGGGAGAAGGGACCACATTTTCTGTCATTCTGCCTTACTGATTTTAAGAAAAAACTTTATCTATCTGCTCTGCCTTAATCCTATCGGCCTCATGTTTGTATGTTGACTTTTATCTGAATATTCATAAGAAAAATAGTCGACTTTTGTTAGCCTTTGGCTAATTGGCATCACAGGCAAAAATTAACCAAAAATTAACCAAAACTTTATTTATTCTTAACACTCAAACACGAAAATAGGGGCTAATTTCAAGAGAGGAATTGCACAGTAGATTAAAGAATATCAACCATGAAAAGAATTTTACTGAAAAAATGAACAATAGGATGAAATAAGAATGAAAAAAGTGAGTTTGATCCTGATTGTTGCTGTAACCATCGTCTTGATCCCGACTACAGGCCTTGCTCAGTTCAAGCCTGAAAGTGGTGGAATCAAGGGGTATATGGTTTCAGAATATTACTATGTCTTCAATCATAACACAGGCGAGATCGATGATGGTGGATTCAAGGGCTATAACGGCTTCTGGTTCCGCCGGATCTATTTCACCTATGATAACAAGCTAAGCGATGCGTTCAAGATGCGTCTCAGACTCGAGATGAATTCTCCTGGTGATTTCACCACTAGCTCGGATCTGAAATCTTTCGTGAAGGATGCTTATCTCAGTTTCAGTCTCGGCAGCAGTGCCAGCTTGATTGCAGGAATGCAGGGCCCCCCGAGTTTTGGCTTGGAGGAAGATACGTGGGGATGGAGACCCTTAGAAAAAACTCCTCTCGACCTGTATAAATGGACATCTTCTCGAGACTTTGGTGTTGCCCTAAAAGGAGGGAAGAATCTTCTTTACCACTTCATGTTTGGACAAGGTTCTTCCAACAAATCTGAAACCAATGCTGGAAAGAAGTTCTTCGGTTCTCTGGCCTACAAAAGGAATGGATTTGTGGTTGAAACCATGGCTCAGTATGAGAGGGCAAAAACCGGAGATGACGACGTTATTCTCAAGGGATTCGGCGCCTACATGGGCGACTGGGGCAGAGCCGGTCTCATGTATGCCCATAGAGACTATAAAAAAGAAGGTGCAGATAGTTCGCTCGTTTATAATATTTTTTCTGTGTTTGCAGTGATCGAGGCAGGGGAGAAAGTTGAGCTCATCGGTCGCTATGATAGGAACTTCGGTAACGGGTACAAAGAAAGTTTCAAGGGTTCAGGAATTTCTTATGTGCCGTTAGCCGATAATCATGAATTCAGCTTCATCCTCGCTGCCCTGAGTTATCAGGTGCACAAAAATGTCTATATCATACCTAATGTGAAATTTTCTTTTTACAGTGATCCTGACGAAGGTGAAAAAGCAGACAACGATTTCTATGGCTATCTCACTCTTTACTTTAGATTCTAAATGCAAAGGAGCATAAAATGAATTCAAGAAAATTGCTTTTGGTGGGATTTCTTTGCTTGGGGCTGATTGCATCCGCTGGCACAGTCTCAGCCCAGAGAAAAATGATGCAGATCAAAGGATCTGATACTTTGGTCAACTTGGTTCAGATACTGGCTGAAGTCTACATGGCCAAAAATCCGCGAAACCCTATAGCCGTATTGGGCGGAGGTTCTGGAACAGGCATCGCGGCATTGATCAACGGCACGTGTGACATTGCCAACCATTCCAGGCCGATAAAAGACAAAGAGCTCCAAATGGCTAAAGACAATGGGGTGACACCGCATACATTTGTCATCGCGGTAGACGGATTGAGCGTCATCGTGAACCAAAACAATCCTGTTTCTCGATTGAGCATTGACCAGATCGGCGCCATGTTCCGAGGTGAGATCAAGACCTGGAAGGAAGTCGGTGGACCTGATAAATCCATTTCCCTGTATGGAAGACAATCCAACTCCGGGACATATGGCTTTTTCCAGGAATATGTTTTGGGCAATCAGAACTATTCTGCCGACATGAAGCAAATGAACGGAAATGCCCAGATCGTGGAAGGCGTGACAGCCGATAAATTAGGCGTTGGGTATGTGGGCGTGGGATATGTGGTGGATGCTCAAGGCAATGTGAAGAAGGGTATCAAAATTTTGAAGGTGTCCAAGGATACCGATTCTGCTGCTTATTCTCCTCTCGACAAAGCTGCCATAGACTCAGGAGATTATCCCATCGCCAGAGGGCTGTTACAATCCACAGCCGGAGGCCCCAAAGGAGCTGTTTTGGATTTCATCACATTTGAACTCAGCCCTGAGGGGCAGAAGATCGTCGAGGAGGAAGGATTTTTCCCCATCGGTGCTGGCCAGATGGTAGAAAATACGAAAAAACTGAAATAGATTTTCTGAAGAGGGGAAGTGTTGGACAGGATTAAAATCCCAAGTGTGGTATGGTTAAAAAAATGATCACGACAAGAAGGACGAGTTTTATTAGATTCAAGGAATCTGCGATACGAGCCTTTTTCTTCACCAATGGAATTCTCGCTGTTTTCATCCTCTTGGGAATCTTCTTATTTTTGCTGTACACAGCCTTCCCTGCCTTCAGGGAAATTGATATAAAAGAATTTTTTACCAGCAAAAATTGGGATCCCACCTCACCGGTCAAAGAAGAATACGGAATCCTGTCCATGATCGTCAGCACCTTTTTGGTGACCCTAGGAGCCTTGGCAATCGCTGTTCCCATCGGGATCGGAGTAGCTTCCTATCTTTCGGATGTTGCCCACTGGAAAGTCCGGGAAATCGTCAAGCCCATCGTTGAGATTCTGGCTGGCATCCCCTCTGTGGTCATTGGATTTCTGGGAATCGTTCTTTTTGGTCCCGCCATAGCAAAAATCACCGGTCAGAGTCATGGACTCAACGCTATAAACGGATCGATATTGTTGGCCGTCATGGCCTTACCCACCATTATCAGTATTTCTGAAGATTCATTGAACGCCGTACCAAGAGCTTATAAAGAAGCCTCTCTGGCTTTAGGGGCTTCCCGCTGGCAAACCCTGATTCGAGTGAAAATCCCTGCAGCTCTCTCAGGGATAATCGCTGCCGTTATGCTAGGTATGGGACGTGCCATTGGTGAGACCATGACGGTTCTTATGGCTACTGGCAATGCTCCTGCCTTTCCCAGAGGATTTCTGAGTTCCATCCGGACCATGACCGCCACAATTGCCATTGAACTGGGAGAAGTCCCATACTACACAACACACTATTATGCCTTATTTGCCATCGGACTGGTACTTTTTATCATAACATTTTTCGTCAACCTCATATCTGATATCGTTCTGCACAAATTCCAGGAAAGAGAACTGTGAAAAAAAAGAAAATCTTCGAATTCCTTGGATTTTTCAGTCTGAGGATTTGTGTGTATCTCGTTCTCGCCGTCCTTCTCCTGTTTCTGTATGATATTGGTAGCAAGGGGGCGGGTACCCTGAGCTGGGAATTCCTCTCCCAAGTTCCGAGGAGGGGGATGACAGAGGGAGGAATTTTTCCTGCCCTCATCGGGACTTTTCTGGTGACCATCGTTACTGCTGTCCTTGCTGTGCCCTTAGGCATGTTTGCGGCTATTTATTTAAACGAGTATGCGAAACAGACAAGGCTAACGCGGATCATACGGTTATCTATCAGGAATCTCTCCGGTGTCCCGTCTATTGTATACGGTCTATTTGGTGTGATTTTGTTTGTCAACATCCTGAAATTTGGCACATCGATCCTTTCGGCGGGATTGACACTAGGACTCTTGACATTACCCTGGACAATCACTGCTAGTGAGGAGGCATTAAAGACTGTCCCGAATTCCTATCGAGAAGGAGCTCTGGCGTTAGGGGCTACCAAATGGCAGGCCATACGGACGAATGTTTTGCCCTATGCCATGCCAGGGATGCTCACCGGTACTGTTCTTGGACTGGCGAGAGCGGCGGGGGAGACCGCGCCGATCATGTTTACCGGAGCGGCATTTTACTTGCCTTTTCTACCGAGATCTTTGAGCGATCAATTCATGGCACTGCCCTATCATCTTTATGTGATGGCGACTCAGCATCATTCCATAGCTCAAGTTCGGCCGATCGCCTATGGGACAGCATTGGTCTTGATTTTGCTGATATTGTTGATGAACTTATCAGTCGTCATAATCAGATACCGGATGAGGCGTGTAAAGAGAGAATAGATGATGAGTCCAGAAGCAAAGATCGAAGCAAAAAATTTAGATTTTTATTACGGCAATAAAAAGGCCCTTAAAGGTATCAACATGATTGCACCCAAAAACAAAGTAACCGCATTGATCGGGCCTTCGGGTTGCGGAAAGTCTACGTTTATCCGAACCCTGAACAGGATGAACGATGTTATCCCAGGCGCCAAAGTTGACGGACAAGTTATCATTGATGGCGTGGATATCTATTCTCAACGGATCGATGTCGTGGAGTTGAGAAGAAGAATAGGCATGGTTTTCCAAAAGCCGAATCCTTTTCCCAAGTCCATATTCGACAACATAGCTTACGGATTACGGATAAACGGGATGAAAGACAGGAAAAAAATTGAAGTAATTGTGGAAAAAAGCATGAAAGAAGCAGCGTTATGGGATGAAGTCAAGGACCGGCTAAGGGATAACGCTTTCTCGCTTTCTGGGGGGCAGCAGCAAAGACTTTGCATTGCGCGATCTCTTGCTGTTGAGCCTGAGGTCATCTTGTACGATGAGCCCTGTTCGGCTATCGATCCAATCGCAACCGCCAAAATCGAGGATCTTATCCAGAAGCAGCGAGAGAAATACACCGTGGTCATTGTCACACACAATATGCAGCAGGCAGCACGGGTGTCTGATTACACGGCTTTTCTTATGCTGGGAGAGTTGATCGAATATGGCGAGACTCCCCAGATTTTCACAAACCCAAAAAACAAACTCACAGAAGACTATATAACAGGAAGATTTGGGTAACGAGGAGGCATGAATGGAGAGACAATTCGATGAAGAACTTAATACGCTCAAAGAAAAACTGCTCCGGATGGCAACCTTGGCAGAAGAATCGATCGCTTTGGCTGTGAGATGTCTGAAAGATCGGAAGAAAGCATACGCTCAGCAAGTCTTTGAAGGAGAAGAAGCCATAAACCTTCTGGACATCGAGATTGACAACTTAGGTATGAAGCTTCTGGCTTTGAGACAGCCGATGGCTTCGGATCTGAGGTTCATCACCTCGGCAATGAGGATAGCGGTCGAACTGGAGAGGATAGGGGATCTGTCCGTAAATATTGCAGAGAGAGCTCTGGATTTGCTGAAACATCCTCTTCTCAAACCATTGATCGACATCCCCAGAATGGCAGAAATGGCCCAGAGAATGGTCAAGGATTCCCTCGATGCCTTTATCAACCGAGATGATAAACTGGCAAAGAGTGTTTGCGAGAGGGATGATGAGGTCGACGACCTAAACGATCAGATTTTCCGTGAGCTTTTAACCTACATGATGCAGGAACATTCGACAATAAAAAGAGCAGTGGACTTGATGCTGGTGGGGAGACATCTGGAGAGAATTGCAGATCATGCCACCAACATCAGTGAAGATGTCATCTATCTTGTCAAGGGTAAGACGATCAAACATCATTGCGAGAAAGACTCTTTCTGAATACTTTGCACTTCTTCCTTTCAGTTATTTCAGGATTGAATCACACATCACAGGATAACAGGTTCGAGGAGGATACATGAGCCCTACAGAAAAAAGGAGAATCTTATTCATCTGCACCCATAATTCTGCCCGCTCACAGATGGCTGAGGGTTTTGTCAAAACTCTGTACCCAGATAGCTACGAGGTATTCAGCAGCGGCATCGAACCTTCGCACGTCAATCCCTATGTCATCAAAGTCATGACCGAATTAGGCATCGATATATCTGGCCAGTGTGCCAAAAATGTCAATGAATTTCTCGATAGAAAAATCGACTACGTGGTGACTGTTTGTGACCAAGCCCAAGCGACCTGCCCCTTTTTTCCTGGAGGAAAAACTTACATTCACAAGAGCTTGCAAGATCCCTCTGTGTTTCAGGGGACGGAAGAGGAGATTCTCGAACAGGTTCGTAAAGTGAGGGATGAAATTAAGGATTGGATCGAGAAAACATTTAATCCTCGAATTAAAATAGATATGACTGAATGAAGTTGAGATCTAAACTCCATAAACCACACTTGGAACCTGAAAAGTATAGAAGAGAATACCTGCCCGACCCCAAATGACTTCCCACATGGCTTTCTTCATCGCAGTTTAAACCGGCATGATAATCGAGCGGTTCACAAGAGTGGAAAAAATTTAGAATGGAGAGAGAGGGTATGCTATAATAGCCCGTTTAGAATGGACTATTTCAAGTAAGGAGAAGAGTATGCCTGAGATAGATGTGAGAGGAAAAAAGGTTGAGCTCAATCAAGAAGGTTTTATGGTTAATCCTGAAGAGTGGGATGGGGAAGTGGCTGCAGTATTGGCCAAAGCCGAGGAAGGAATAGACAAGCTTACTCAGGACCATTGGGCAGTGATTAATTATATCCGTGACTATTATCTGGAGAAGAATCTTGCCCCAATGGTTCGCAAGGTTTGTAAAAACACGGGATTTCCTCTGAAATACATCTTTGAACTTTTCCCTTCAGGCCCGGCTAAAGGTGCGTGCAAGGTTGCTGGACTTCCCAAGCCTGATGGTTGTGTGTAGCCGACAAGACCTCTTATGTTAGAAATTCTCAGATACGGTGTAATTCTTGCCTTTTGCGTTTCCTTTATAGCACTGTGCCATTTGATTGTTAAAACATACCTTTTCAATAAAAAACCGGTTTATGCTAAGTCCCAAAGTAGGCCCATTAAGGGCATTGTTTATGCCTTAGGAAAGGGGATGATGCCCTGGGAAAAAGAGAGTGCAGGCAGACATCTCCTGACATATTTGGGAGGGATTTTATATCATACAGGCATCTTTGCAGCTCTTTTTTATCTGTTTCTGCTCCTGATCTCTCATCGTCTCAATTCGACCGTAGTTCTTATCCTGAGGATCCTCATGTTTGCAGGAATATTTTCTGGAATGGGACTTTTTTTGAAAAGATCCACTAAATCCCAGCTCAGGCGGATCAGCTGTCCGGATGACTTTGCCTCCAATCTGATGGTGGATGTGTTCCTTCTCCTCGCTCTCACAGACACGTATACTTTTAGATTCAGATCTTTATTTTTTGCAGTGGCCATCGTGATGTTTCTATACATTCCTGTTGGGAAAATCCGGCACTGCTTTTTCTTCTTCTACAGCCGCATTCTGTTTGGGCTCTTCTACGGGAGGAGAGGCGTTCTGCCCCAAAGACGGAAGCAATCGAGGGTTAATTATTTAATATGAATAAAACAGGATTACCAAAGGACTCCTACGAGGAAAAAATTGATAAATTCGACTCCAAAGACGTCGAAAAAGCTCTTCGGATATTCAAAGAAAGACTCCATTCCGACTACGCTGCTTTTTTGAATTCTTGTGTTCGCTGTGGTCTCTGTGCAGATTCGTGTCAATATTACCTGACCTTCCGGGATGTCGAATCTATACCAGCCTATAAAATCAACCTCATCGCCAAGGTGTTTAAAAAATATCATACTCAGGCAGGTAAAAGAATTTCTCGTTGGCTTGGAGCAGAGGAAATCAGTCAGGTCCTGGTGAGGGAATGGATAGATACTCTTTTTGGAAGGTGCAGTTTATGTGGTCGTTGTGCCCTTAACTGCACCATGGGCATAAATATCCCCTACGTTATTCGGACAGCAAGAGGAGCTCTGGCAGAAGTGGGCTTGGTTCCTCCTGGATTGCAGTCTACAGTGGATACAGCCATTAAAAGTGGAAATAACATGGGGATTTCAAAAGAAGACTGGCTGGAGACGGTCGAATGGCTGGAGGAAGAGCTTCAACAGGAAGTGAATGATTCAAATGCCAGGCTTCCTGTAGATGCCAGGGGCTCCAAGTTTCTTTATACCATCAATCCCCGCGAAGCCATGTTTTTTCCCCTCTCAATCTCGGCCGTAGGGAAAATATTCTATGCTGCACAAGAAAACTGGACCTTTTCCAGCGAAAATTTCGATGTTACCAACTACGGGCTGTACAGTGGGGATGATGTGGCTTCAGGTGAAATGTCGAAACGACTCATCGATTCTTTAAAGAAATTAAACTGTCAAATCCTGGTCTTGGCTGAATGTGGACACGGATACAACTCGAACCGATGGGAAGCGCCAGAATGGCTCAGCCAGAAATATGATTTTGAGGTTAAGAGTATCATACAAGTTATCGCTGATTACATACGAGAGGGACGGATAAAACTAGATCCTTCCAAGAACCAAAAAAGGACCACTCTGCATGACCCGTGTAATCTTGTCCGACTGGGAGGACTCATAGAAGAGCAGCGGTATGTCCTGAAGCAGGCAGTGACTCAATTTGTCGAGATGACACCAAACAAGGAAAAGAATTACTGTTGTGGAGGAGGGGGAGGGCAGCTAGCCATGACCCGTTTTGCTGAGAGACGGATCAAGGTCGGGAAGATAAAGGCCGATCAAGTCCTCCGGACAGGAGCTGAAATTGTAGCGACTCCCTGTCATAACTGCATCGATCAATTTATGGAACTCAACAAGCATTATAAACTGGGAATAGAGATAAAGACAATCAGCGAAATCGTCGCCGATGCACTCGTCCTGAATAATCCAAAGAAAATATCGTTTAGATAATTCACTTTGTACGAGAGACGGCTATTTCTTTTACAGCCTGGACAGCAATCTGAATGTGTTCTTCGGTATTGAAGGGTCCGATTCCGAACCTCACGGCCCCATGGATTTCTGCCGTTCCAATCTGTTCGTGAACTAAGGGAGCGCAATGGAGACCGGTGCGGCAAGCAATGTTATAGTCCACATCCAAGACTGTTCCTGTGTTCAGTGCTTCAAATCCATCTACATTAAAGAGGAATATGCTGATATGGTCGGTTAAGTCATCCTGGCAGTATAAGGTCACTCCCTCCACATCGAATAATCCATCTCTGAGTATAGATGTTAATTCCATCTCCTTCTTATGGATTTTTTCCAATCCCTGTTTCTCTATCCATTTGATGCCGGCGTGAAGTCCGGCTACGCCCAAGGTGTTCAAAGTTCCGTATTCAAGCCTATAAGGGTACTCATCCAGATGGGTGCGAACAGCAGAGCGGACACCGGTTCCACCTGCCCGGGTATGTTTGATCTCGATTCCCTCTCTGACATAAAGTCCCCCTATCCCTGTAGGTCCCAAAAGAGATTTGTGACCGGTGAAAGCGACAACATCCACATTCTGGTCTTCGATATCGATCGGAATTTTTCCCGCAGACTGGGAAACATCTATGGCAAAGGGAATTCCGCTTTCTCTACAGTATTTGCCAATCTCTTTGATGGGTTGGATGGTTCCAATCACATTCGAGGTGTGATTAACGATCACAAGCTTTGTATTTTTTTTGAATTTTTTAGGAAATTCTTCAGGATCAACGAATCCTTTGCTGTCAAATCGAATATGATCCAGCTCCACACCCTTATATTTATGCAAGTGATAGAGAGGTCTCAAAACGGAGTTGTGTTCGATGGTTGTTGTTACAGCATGGTCACCTTCCTCCAACATCCCGTTGATTATGAGATTGAGGGCATCGGTAGAATTATATGAGAAACAGAGCCGATTAGGATCTTTGCCGTTGAAGAACCTGGTCAGCATGGCCCGAGTTTCTTCCACCAACTCTCCAGTTTCCATACAGAGATCGTATCCCGAACGCCCTGGATTGACACCAAAATTTCTGTAAAATTGATCCATGAAACTGTAGACTTCTTCTGGTTTTGGGTAAGAGGTGGCTCCGTTATCTAAGAAGATGAGATCATTCATTCTGGTACCTCCGCACTTTCATGTATTGAGTCGAACAAGTTAAAAATTGGCTATCTGCAGGAACTAAAATTTATCCTAAATCCCAAGCCAAAATCAAATATTTTCTGTAAATGTGTTCCAAGCTATTGAAATTGTTGTAGATGCATGTTTTTTTACATCGCTAGCTGTGCTGAAAAATTGACATAAGTTCCCATCTTGGCATAAAATTGAAAATTCAAGAGAGGCATGATGAAGAGTTTTTTTTCGCCACTTTGCCTTTCTTATCAAATATTTACATTCCACATGGGCATTCATATCTTTCAATCAATACTTAGACAGAGCAAGTTTCTTTCATGAATGAAAAGAAGCCATTAGATAGTCAGGAGATGGGCAATGAGGATAAAGGAAGATTCTGAAATCCCTGAGGTTCTCCTCGAAGAAGAAGGTATCCGGGATGTTTATCGGAAGATTCTCATAGGACCAGAGGATGGTTCTTTGAGAATCGTCATGCGCTACTTCAAAGTGATTCCTGGAGGAAATACACCCTACCATAGACATCCATTCGAGCATGTAGTCAAAATAGAGAAGGGAAGGGGTCTAATTGTCAACGCATCAGGAGAAGAAATTCCTGTAACCGCAGGGCAGAGTGTTTTTATCGCAGAGAACGAGAAACACCAATTCAAAAATCCACATGAGGAGTCCTTTGAATTTTTATGTATTATTCCAAATCTTTGAAGTAATTCATAAAAATTTTATGATTCACGATGAAATTTAATACGAACAAAGCCATTGAATTTCTGCTCGCCCGCGGAAATTTGCCTATTCTATACTGGCTAAAGAAAGACATCCTTGAAGTCCCTATAGATAGAGAACTTAAAAACCTTCAGAAGTTTGCAGCCCGCATCCGCATACTTAAACATCAAAAAACGAATGGAGGGTGGAGTAAGAGAAAATATGAGGGCCATCCTCGCTGGGAAAACACTCATTACATCGTTGATACACTCCAGAACGGTTTTAAGCTCTATAACTTCGGGTGTTCATTAAAGGATAAGGGGATACAAAGGGCAGCAAAGTTTTTATTTTCTACGCAGAATAAAGAAGGAGATTTCCGAGGGGCTTATCTCAATGAATATGCACCGACCTACCATGCTTTGACTCTCGAATTGCTCTGTCTCTTCGGCTTGGATAATGACAGTAGAGTCCAGAAGGGTTTCCGCTGGCTTATCCGTCATAAGCAGGATGACGGGGGCTGGGTTATTCCCTACCGGACCATCAACAGAGAGGAGCTAAAAAAAAGATATAATCTGGAAGCTCAAATGAAGCTCCACCCTGTTAAACCTGATAAAACCAAACCCTTTTCTCATCTGGTAACTGGGATGGTCTTGCGGTCTTTTGCTGTATCATCGACCTGGAGAAAGAGCAAAGAAGCAAAGAAAGCTGGAGAACTGATGATAAGCCGGTTTTTTGAGCCCGATGTATATGAGGATAGACGATCGGCTTCATTTTGGGAAGAAATAACCTATCCCTTCTGGGCGACAGATATCTTGAGCAGTCTTGATTCGATGGCCAGAATCGGATTTGATCCAGAAGAAGAACAAATCCAGAAGGCTTTGCAATGGCTGGAGAAGAAGCAGACTGCTCATGGTTATTGGAAATCCGGTTTAAAAAAATCCACATTGGAGGACCATCTCTGGGTGACTCTTGCTGTCCTAGGAGTGATAAAAAGGTTTGGCCTTCTGGAGATATAAAATTTTTTGCTCTCAGTTAATAGGCTCTATCCATTTTTTTTCTAAGTCTGAGAGAAGCATAAACAGAAGTCCTTTGATTCTGATGAATTCCTGATTCAGTTCTTCCATTTTTTTCGAATTTTTCTCAGAAAGAATAAGGCTGTGGAGTGAGCTGGCGCCATCAAAGCAGCTTCTCATGTTTATGACGAGCTTTTTCAATCCTTCTAGATCAAATTGAATGCTCTGGACAATTGCATGTGCCTCTTGGGCATAATGATTAAAGACACTGGCCCATTCGCTGTTGTTCCCTTCGCGGAGTAGGGCGGCAAGCTGATTCAACACTTGTGTCAGCTCCAGTATTCTCCATTTTTCAATCTTCTGCATCGCTCATCTATAATGGCAGATTTTATTTGAAAAAGCGAGAATAAATGATGCTACGATTTTCAGATGCTTCTTATTATAGTTGGGAGTATAATGACGGAAGGAGATGAGATATTTTATAAGCCTGGGCAGTAATCTCGGGAATAAAAAGAAAAATCTTGGTCGGGCGGTATCTCTTTTGAAAAAAAACTCTGTAGAAATTATTAAAGCCTCCTCTCTTTATGAAACCTTTCCAGTTGGATTCACAGCTCAACCGTGGTTCATGAACCAAGTATTAGAAATTAAAACAGAGATGGAACCTGAGTCTCTCTTATTTTTACTGAAAAGGATTGAAAAAAACATGGGAAGGAAACAAACTCCTCAGAAAGGTCCAAGGTGTATCGATATCGATATTCTTCTTGCAGAAGACAAAGTTGTTCAAACTGATAAACTTCAGATTCCCCATCCCGAGCTGGCCAAAAGGAACTTTGTACTCGTCCCTCTAAGGGAAATATCCCCCAACACTGTTCATCCAGTGATTCAAAAAAAAATAGAAGAACTCTATCGAAAGTGCCTGGATACATCTACGGTTCTGCTCTTTGATAAAAAAAAATGAATTTTACTTTTTCGCTCTATCCATAAGGAGGTTTTTTTGAAAAAACATAATTTTGGGAAAAAATCATTCATCTTTTGGAATGCCATTCTTTTCATTCTCCTCTGGCTTCCAAGTCAGATCCAGTCCTCATCGCTTGAAGAGATCATGAGCTATGCCTTCCCTTCTAGTCTGGTTGTTTCCCCAAAAGGAGATCGTGTCGCTTGGATTTTTAACACAAAAGGGATTCGAAACATATGGACTGCTGAAGGGCCACAGTACCAAGCCCGTCAGCTTAGCTCGTATGCTGAGGACGACGGTCAGGAGGTGAGTCAGCTTTGCTTCAGCGCTGATGGCTCGATAATCGTGTATGTCCGTGGTGGTAACACAAACAGGAGTGGAGAATATCCGAATCCCACATCAGATCCAACGGGTGCAGAGCAGGCAGTGTGGGCGATAAACATTGAAGGAGGAAAGTCCTGGCGCATTGGTAAAGGCAACCGTCCTGTTCCTTCACCTGTTGATAATCGTGTGGTTTTTACTTCGAGAGAGGGAGTATATATTGCAGCTCTGGACAGAGAATCAAAGCCGACACTCTTGTTCAAAGCAAGAGGCCGTAATGACTCTCTGATATGGTCTCCTGATGGTGCTAAGCTCGCTTTCGTCAGTAGCAGAGAGGACCACAGTTTCATCGGGATATATGGGTTTGACAACAAGATGATCCAATGGATAGCTCCATCGGTAGACCGTGATGGTTATCCTGTTTGGTCACCTTGTGGTAACTTCATTGCGTTTATCCGATTCTACGGTATGACATCGTACGGCACGAGAAGAGGAGCGATATTTTCCCTGTTGGTTGGCAATGTGAACAGCTTGGAGGCCGAGAAGGTATGGACATGTCCCAACGATACTGGTGGATTCTCTCAGTATTATCCCGCTCAAACCCTCAGATGGGCTGGAGATGGATATCTGGTCTTTTATTCGGAGCACGAAAAATGGATGCACCTCTATTCTGTTTCTGTTGAGGACAAAAAGATCATTCCACTGACTCCAGGGGAATATGAAGTGGAGGACAGCTTTCTTTCTAATGATAGAAAGACACTGATTTTCAACGCAAACAAAGATGATATAGACCGCAGGCATATTTGGTCTGTTCCAGTATCAGGGGGAGAGCCAGAGCTTTTGACCCCGGGCAGGGGAATTGAATGGGCACCTGTATTGACTTCACAAAGCAAGAATTTGATCTTCCTTTGTTCAACGGCTTATCAGCCTGCTGCTCCTGCTTTGATGGATGTCCAAAGTGGAAAAAATCGTCTCATAATCCGAGAAGCCATTCCACAAAGATTTCCTGTTGAAGAACTGGTAGAGCCACAGCAGGTTATCTTCAGAGCACCAGATGGGCTTGAAATCCATGGGCAGCTTTTTCTTCCCAAAGAGGCCAAGGGAAGAGATAAGCGTGCAGCCATCATCTTCATGCATGGGGGACCCATTCGTCAGATGCTTTTGGGCTGGCACATGCGTGGCTATTACCACCATGCTTATGCCCTGAACCAGTATTTAGCATTGAAAGGGTACGTTGTCCTCTCTGTGAATTATCGTTCTGGCATCGGATATGGATTTGATTTCCGAACCGCACTAAACCAGGGCCCTAGAGGGGCCTCTGAGTATCAAGATATTGTGGCTGCAGGCAGGTATCTGCAGAATCGTCCTGAAGTGGATCCAAACAAAATAGGTCTCTGGGGCGGTTCCTATGGCGGTTATCTAACAGCAATGGGGCTTGCCCGTGATTCGGAACTGTTTGCCGCGGGCGTCGACCTTCACGGCGTCCATGACTGGTCCCTCAGAGCGCGGCGCCGAAATGGAGGCGGATGGGAAATAAGGGGCGAAGACTTGATGAGCACAGCCTACCAATCTTCACCTGTGGCTGATGTCGACTTCTGGACTTCGCCTGTTCTGTTTGTTCATGGAGATGACGACCGGAATGTGGACTTCATCCAAACAACCGACCTTGTACAGCGGTTGAGAAAGTCGGGAAAGGCTCATATAGAACTTTTGATTATCCCAGATGAAGTCCACGGCTTTTTGCGCCATCAGAACTGGTTGAAGGTTTACCAGGCAACCGCAGATTTCTTTGGTCGAATGCTTTCAATGGACGAATAGGGCACAACTAGATGTTAAAAGGCATCCTTTATATGGGAGATTGAATAAGCGCCACTTTCATCAAAGATAAGGGAGATCACATCAAATCGACAAGCCACATCCTCGAGTTTGTTCAATGCCAGATAAGCTTCTGCAATTTTACGGATTTGGCGCTGCTTTTTTGGATTCACCGATTCTTCGGGAAGGCCAAAGGGTCCAGCGCTTCGGGTTTTGACCTCGATAAACACGAGCGTCTCCCTGTCAGAAGCGATTACATCTATCTCACCTCTATACAGACGAAATCCCTTTGTAATGATTTTGTATTTTTCTCTCCGCAGATACATCTGAGCAATTTCTTCTCCTCGTTTTCCTAATTCATGAGGGGAGGGAGCTGTCTTCACTTTTTTTTGATCTTCCAACGCACACCGTCTTTTGTATCTTCCAAAGCTATGCCCTGAGTGAGCAGCTCATCACGAATTTGATCGGCAAGAGCAAAATTTTTTTCCTGACGGGCTTTTTCTCTCTCTTGGATTTTCCGCCGGATGTCATCGGGCAATTGTCTTTTGTGAAAGTCCACTTGGATATCTTCACCGAGGGTTAAAACATCACTGACTTCGATGTTGTGGGGAAAACTCACCACACCCAGAATTTTGTTGATGGAGGCAATAGATCTTATTAGATTTTCCGCGTCATCATGGAATATTTTTTTCTGGGCTATCATCGTGTTGGCGGTTTTGATCATCTCGAACACAGCAGTCAAGCTAGAGGATATATTCAAATCATTGCTCAAACCATCGATAAATCTATTTTTCATAGTTTTAATGAGAGAGTACACTTCTTGATTTTCACCTTCTGCAAATGTCGCGCTCGCCAGGTGATTGACAAAATCATTGATTCGCCCTAGTGAAGATTTTGTTTGCTCAAGAGCCTCGATGGTGAAATTGAGCATCTTGCGGTAATGAGTGGACAGCAGCAAGAGACGGATGGCCATAGGATCAGCTTTATGATCCTGGATCAATTCCTTTAAGGTTATGATGTTTCCCTTGGACTTCGACATCTTTAGCCCATCTCTTATCAGATGTTGACAGTGAAGCCAATAATTCACGAATTTTTTGCCCGTGTAAGCTTCGGATTGGGCAATTTCATTTTCATGATGAGGAAAGATGTTATCGACACCACCACAGTGAATATCGAACGTATCTCCGAGATATTTAGCACTCATGACGGAGCACTCGATGTGCCATCCCGGACGCCCTGGCCCTAGAACAGTCTCCCAATAGGGTTCATCCTCTTTTCTTGCTTTCCAGAGGGCAAAATCATGAACGCTCTCTTTTTCATACTCATCTGAATCTATACGGACGCCGACTTTCAACATTTTCTGATCAATATTGGACAGTTTTCCATAATCCTTAAACTTGGAAATATTGAAATAATAGCTTCCTTCCTTCTCGTAGGCATATCCCTTCTCATACAATCCTTTCACCATCTCAGCCATTTCCTGTATGTGTTCTGTGGCTTTAGGGTAATGATCTGCCTTTATGATGTTGAGCGTTTTGATATCTTCGAAAAAAGCCTGGGTATATTTTTTGGTGTACTCAGATAGCGAAACTCCTTTCTCGTTGGCCCCCTTTATCGTCTTATCATCGACGTCGGTAATGTTCATAACGTGGATCACCTTATAGCCCATAAAGACCAAGAATCTTTTCAGCAAATCTTCGAACACATTTGCCCGATGATTTCCGATATGGGGATAATCGTAGACTGTGGGCCCACACGTGTATAGCCTGACCTCACTCTCATGAAGGGGATGGAAATCCTCGAGTTTTCCACTCAAAGTGTTATAAAATTTGATCATGATAGGATATTATTAAGATTCTCAGAGCATCAGTCAATGAATTATTGACGCTCTAGGGGAAATATGCCATAATCTACGATTCTATCAGGGTCTCCGCGCCATGAAAACAAGAATCGGAATCAGAAGAGAAGACAAGAATCCCTGGGAACGGCGTGTGCCTCTCATCCCCTCCCATGTCAGAGAGCTTCTCCAGAATAGTCCCCTTGAACTGTTGATGCAGCCCTCGACCATTCGAATATTTCCGGACGATGAGTATGTACGAGAGGGAGCGAAGATCGCAGAAGATCTTTCCTCTTGTTCTTTAGTTTTTGCTGTTAAAGAAATTCCCGAAAAGTTCTTCCAACCTGAAAAAACCTATCTATTTTTTTCTCACACCATCAAAGGGCAACCCTACAACATGCCCATGCTGAAAAGAATGATGGAACTGGAGTGTAATCTAATCGACTACGAAAGAATCGTGGATGAAAAGGGCCAACGCCTGTTGTTCTTTGGGACACAGGCCGGACAGGCTGGGATGATCGACAGTCTGTGGGCTTTAGGACAGAGAATCCAATATGAGAAGAAAGACAATCCGTTTTTCGAACTGAGGCTGGCTCTCAAGTACGGCAGCCTTGTGGAGGCTAAAGAACATATACAAAAAGTAGGATGGAAGATTCATGATGATGGGCTGGATCCCTCCTTGGTTCCTTTGATTTGTGGATTTGCCGGCTATGGACATGTCTCCCTTGGTGCACAACAGATATTCGATCTCCTTCCGTTCGAAGAGATATATCCTGAAGAACTTCATAGCTTTTATAAGAGTGGAAATTACGCTTCCAATAGAGTCTATAAGGTTGTTTTCAAAGAAGAGCACATGGTGAAGCCGATCGCCTCATCCCATTCTTTTGAACTGCAGGATTATTATGATCATCCAGAAAAATACCAATCGATCCTTGATACTTATCTTCCCTATCTCACGGTTCTTATGAATTGCATTTATTGGGCCCCCCAATATCCTCATTTTGTGTCGAAACAATTTTTGCGCGATTACTGGGAAAAAGAGAAATCTCCTCGTTTAAAACTCATAGGGGATATTTCCTGTGATATAGAAGGAGGCGTCGAATGCACTATACGCCCAACGGATCCAGGAAATCCTGTCTATGTTTATGACCCAGTCGAAGAAAAAGCTGTGGACGGAATTGAAGGCAGGGGAGTGGTGGTGATGGCCACAGATAATCTGCCGGCAGAATTGCCTCTTGAATCCTCGTTATATTTCAGCAATGCCTTAACGCCATTAGTCCCAGATATGGCTCGTGCCGATTTCTCGAAGAGTTTTGAGGATTGCAGTCTTCCTCAACCTGTAAAAAAAGCTGTCATACTTTATCGAGGAGATTTCACGCCGGATTATGAATACATGAAAAAATTTATGGAATAATTATAAGGAGAGACATCATGAAAAAAGTACTCATTCTCGGTGCAGGCCTCGTGGCCAGACCTCTTGTTAGATATCTACTTGACCAGCCAGATATCAAGGTTGAAGTCGCCAGTCGGACGGTAAGCAAAGCTATAAAACTCATTAATAATCATCCGGATGGCGTTGCCAAGGAGCTTAATCTTAAGAATGAAGAAAGCTTAAAGGAGGAAATAGCCAAGGCTGACCTGGTGATCAGTATGGTTCCCTACTCCTTCCATCCCAAAGTTGCTAGATACTGTATCGATTTTCAAAAACACATGGTTACAACCTCTTATGTGAGTGAGGCCATGAAGAACCTAGACGCTGAAGCAAGAAATGCGGGGATCCTTATCCTGAATGAAATCGGTTTGGATCCAGGAATCGACCATATGGAAGCCATGAGAATTATCCACGAAGTTAAAGAAAAGGGAGGCGAAATAACGGGCTTCACGTCTTACTGCGGAGGTTTGCCTGCTCCAGAAGCCAATACAAATCCTTTTGGATATAAATTTTCCTGGAGCCCTATTGGTGTTCTCTTAGCTGGAAAAAACTCTGCTCAGTATCTCAAGGACGGCCAGAAGGTCTTTATTCCCTCTGAAAATCTTTTCGAGAATTATACCATCATTCCGATTGAGGGGTTGGGAGATTTTGAGGGCTATCCCAATCGCAATTCTTTACCCTACATCGATCTCTACGATATCCAGTCCACAAAGACAATGCTCAGAGGAACACTCCGAAATATTGGATGGTGTGAAACGTTGAAGAAGATTGTTGACCTGGGCTTGCTAGATGAAGAGGAGAAAGATTGGTCTGGAATGACTTATGCACAATTCACAAGGGGATGGTTGGACGAACCTAAAGAAACCGACCTCAAAAAAGCTCTTGCCTTAGATCTCAACATCGAGGAAAGCTCAGATATCATAAAACGCCTAGAGTGGCTGGGACTTTTGAATGATGACCCTTTGCCGATAGAGAAAGGATCGGCTCTGGATATTTTGGGTGCAAGAATGTTGGAAAAACTCCAGTATGAGCCAGGCGAGAGAGACATGATCGTCCTGCAACACACATTCGAAGCGTCTTATCCCGATGCAAAAGAGGAAAGAATCACTTCGACACTTATCGATTTTGGAATTCCCGATGGAGATTCCTCTATGGCTAGAACAGTGGGTTTGCCTCCCGCAATTGCCACGAAGCTGATTTTAGAAGGTGAGATAAAAGAGACCGGAGTTCATATTCCTGTTTTACCCGAATTTTATATTCTAATTCTTGAGGAACTGAAACAGTTGGAAATATCCTTCAAGGAAAAAAAAGAGTGGATCAAAACCCAATAGAGATTGACATCGCCTAATGTGAGATTTATCTTTTAATGTAGATGATCGTTTTTAAGTAAATTGTCGGTATAATTATCGGTGTCTATACTATCAAATCGAGGAGGGTCACATTGAGAAGAAAACCCAGTGTGGCAGGTTATTTTTATCCCTCGAATCCGAAAAAACTATATGAAATGATAAAGCGAATGGTGGATTCCAAAGCAGAGGCCCAAAAAGCCATTTGCATCATTTCGCCACATGCAGGGTATGAATATTCTGGAGGAGTTGCCGGTCACGTATTCTCCTCTGTTAAACTACCTGAAAAATTCATCATCGTTGGTCCCAATCATAGAGACGTTTCCACAGATTTGGCTATCATGAAAACTGGCACGTGGGAAACCCCTCTTGGGGACGTTCCTATCGACACATCCCTGGCTGAATTGATCATGAAGCAGACTGATCTAATCGTTGAGGATGAGAGAGGTCATCAGCTCGAGCATTCTCTTGAAGTCCAAATCCCATTCATTCAATATTTCAAAAAGAACATCTCGATAGTCCCTATTTGCATTGCCTATTACACTCCTTATGAAGAACTCGAGGAACTGGGAAAAGCTATTTCCCAAGCAATCAGGAAGTCGGATCAGGAGGTTCTAATAATCGCCAGCACAGATATGAGTCATTATGTAAGCCAAGATGAGGCCAGAGAAAAAGACTTCCTCGCCATAGAAAAGATCTTGCAGCTAGATGCTAAGGGGCTTTTTGAAGTTGTCAAGCGGGAACACATCAGCATGTGCGGCTTCCAACCCGCCACAGCGGTAATCATCGCTTCGAGGGATTTAAATGCAAAAAAAGCAGAGCTGATTCGATACCAGACATCAGGAGATGTGTCAGGGAATTTTTCAGAAGTTGTTGGTTATGCGGGAATCAGGATAATCTAAAAGCGACATTAATCTCTTTTTCACTCCTTTGAACACTGCTTCTAAATCTGCTGAACAAGGACGACTAAAATTGTGATAAAAAAACAATTCTCCAGAGGAAAAAGTAAAAAGTGATTTGAAATTTTTAAAGATAAATGCTATAAAATTTGGCGGAGAGTTGTATTGAAAACAGAAATCTTAAAGGAGAAAGATGTAAAGGTTTTTAATCTCATAGTAGAGAACCATCTGAAAATAGGGAAACCTATCAGTTCTGGCTATATTGCGCAAAGGAGTAAGCGTCCTGTCTCATCGGCTACAGTGAGAAATATCATGTCAAAACTGGAAAAACTAGGCTTTCTTTTGCAGCCTCATACTTCATCTGGCCGCGTTCCCACAGATAAGGGATTAAGATTCTATGTCAATAACTTGTTCGGTGAAGTCATCTATCCTGATATGTCTTTCAATTTCACCAACGAGGCCTTTTCTCAGAGAAAGGGCGATTTAAATTCACTCCTTGACCAGGTCTCTCATATATTATCAGAACAATCCGATAATTTGGGCTTTGTCCTCTCCCCCAGGATTTCACGGATCAATTTTTATCATATCCGATTGATCAAAATATCAGAAGAAAAGATTATGATTATATTAATAGCGACTTCCAAACTTGTCCTCACAGAGATTGTTGAGACTAAAAGCTATTTCACACAGGTGGAGCTTGATCAGGCTTCTAGATATATCAATGAGAACTTCAAGGGAAAAAATCTGCTCTTTGTCCGTGATTTTATTCTAAGAGAAATACCGGCCTACAAGATGAGATATGAAGACATCCTCCGTAAACTTATCACCCTATTGAAGTCTTACATCATCGAGGAAGAGAGGAGTAGCCAGATATTTATCCAGGGAACATCCAAACTGCTGGGAAAATCAGAGTCTATTGACAAGGAAAACCTGAGATCGCTCTTCCGAAGGTTCGAGGAGAAAGCAAAGCTGGCCAAGCTTCTTTCGGATGTGATTAGTTTGGACCGAGTGAAGGTCCTGATCGGGAGCGAATTGGATATCCCTGAGATTTCGGATTTTTCCCTAATACTGTCCCATTACGGATACGACCAACAGGTTCTTGGCTCACTCGGAATAATTGGTCCCAAAAGGCTACCCTATCGGAGGATTATTCCGTTGGTGGACTGTGTAGCGAAAAAATTAAGCGAGACAATAAGTTTTTGCTAAGCGGGAGGCATAATGGTTGAAAAAAACAAAAAAGAATCTGAAGAGGAAAAGGAAGGAACAATTGAAATAGAATACATCACTCCAAAAAAAAAGAAGTCAGAAGAACCCAAGGAAGAAAGAGATCCCAGCAAAGCCATTAAAAACATGCTGAAAAAGAAAGAGTCTGAGATAAAACAGCTCAAAAAAGAGCTCGACTCTCTCAAAGACGAATTTTTGCGTAAAGCCGCAGACATGGAGAATCTTAGGAAAAGACTGGACCGAGAGAAAAACGAATATTTCAAATACGCTTTGAGTGAATTACTCAGGGATCTTCTCGGCATCCTCGATAATTTTGAGAGAGCCCTCGGGAGTGAGAATCAAGGCGATGAAGGGGGTCTCAAAAAAGGTGTAGAGATGATCTATAAACAGTTCTATGATCTTTTAGTCAAACAGGGAATTTCACCCATTGATATCAAAGAGAAGAAATTTGATCCCCATCTTCATCAAGCTTTCATAACCGAAGAATCCGACCAGGTAGAGGAACCTCAGATAGAAGAGGTACTGCAAAAAGGATATACCATTCATGACCGCCTATTAAGACCGAGCCTTGTTAAGGTTATCATTCCCAAGAAAGATAATTAGACATGAACAACGTAATTGGCATAGACCTGGGAACGACTTATTCTTGCGTGGCTTATATGGAGGGCAAAGAGCCTAAAGTCATCCCAAATTTTGATGGTTTGCTCACAACTCCTTCCGTTGTCAGTATCACCAGTTCTGGGGAGAGGTTGATCGGTAATTTGGCCTTGCGCCAGGCATTCACAAACCCTATGAACACCGTCACGGCCATCAAAAGAATGATGGGCAAGAAATTCGATTCCGAGGAGGTGCAGGAAATAAGAAAGCGTGTTCCTTATCGGTTAGCTGAGGCCCCTAATGGTGACCTGATGGTGGAATTGGGATCTGAGAAGATTAGCCCCCAGGAAATTTCCGCTATGATTCTTGAGTATCTAAAAAGATGCGCAGAGTCGTATTTTGGAGAAGATGTTCAAGAGGCGGTTATTACGGTCCCAGCTCATTTTGATGACCATCAGAGACAAGCGACCAAAGATGCGGCAAAAATTGCTGGATTGGATGTTTTGCGCATCGTAAACGAACCAACTGCTGCCAGTTTAGCCTATGGACTCAGCACTCGAGAGAATGCCACTATTGCTGTATATGATATGGGGGGTGGGACTTTCGATATCACCATTATGGAAATCAATGATGGTGTTTTCCATGTCTTGGGAACCAACGGTAACACTTATCTCGGAGGTGAAGACTTTGATAACCGTGTCGTCGATTGGCTGGCTGAAGAATTCAAAAAAGAGCATAAGGTTGACCTCTACGAAGATAAACTGGCTTTGCAGAGAGTGAAGGAAGCTGCAGAAAAAGCTAAACGTGAACTTTCTTTTACCATGGAGACCGAGATAAACCTTCCATTTATTTTTTCAGTAAAATCAGACTCTAAACACATCCAAAAAAAATTAACCCGCAAAAAATTGGAAGAATTGACGCACGATTTAATCGAAAAGTCGCTTCCTTTTATAGAGCAAGCCCTGGATGACTGTAAACTTGAACCTGAAAAAATTGAGGACGTCATTCTCGTAGGCGGACAAACACGGATGCCATTGATCAGGAGCATGATAGAAGATTTTTTCAAGAAAAAGCCGAAAGAGCAAATCAATCCCGATGAGATAGTTGCTATGGGAGCGGCCATTCAATCTGGTATTCTCGGGGGAAAAATGACAGACCTCGTGCTTCTACTGGACGTAACCCCCCTATCCTTAGGTATAGAGGCAGAAAATGACCAATTTGTACCGATTATCGAGAAGAACACAACCATTCCCACCAAAAAGACAAGATCCTTTACGACAGTGGAACATGATCAGAGACGTGTGAGGGTCCATGTGCTACAGGGAGAGGAGGATAGAGCCTCTGAAAATATGTCTTTGGCACGATTTGACTTGGTAGGAATAGAATCTGCCCCTGCAGGAGTTCCTCAGATAGATGTGACTTTTGAGATCGATGCGGATGGCCTGGTAAAAGTATCGGCAAAAGACGTCGCAACGGGTCGAGCACAAAGAATCAATATTAATCCTTCTTCAGGACTATCTGGAGATCAAATCGACAAAATAATAAAACGAGAGCATTCTAAAAAAGAACAAGAAGAACATTAGTATGATAAAGCGAGATTATTACGAGGTACTTGGCATCCAGAGGAGTGCAGCTCCAGAAGAAATAAAGAAAGCCTACCGTCGTTTAGCCTTGAAATTCCATCCAGATAGAAATCCTGGCGACAGAGAAGCAGAGGAGAAATTTAAGGAAGCTGCAGAAGCCTACAGTGTTTTAATAGATTCACAAAAAAGAGGCATCTATGATCGATACGGACATGATGGTCTGAGAGGCGAAGGATTCAGTGGTTTTTCTGGATTCAACTCTTCAATCTTCTCCGATTTTGAAGATATCCTTGGAAGTTTTTTCAATTTCGGTTTTGAGGGATTTTTCGGTGGACGACAGCAGAGAAGATCCAGTTACCCCAGGAGAGGAAGAGACCTGGCCTTAGAATTGGAGATCTCCCTGGAAGAAACCGCTTTCGGCGGTGAAAAAGAAATTAATATCAATCGATTCGAGCTCTGCTCAGTCTGTTCAGGTTCCAAAATGCAACCAGGTACAAATATGGAGACCTGCAGCCATTGTCAAGGACGAGGGACTATTCGTTATCAGCAAGGTTTTTTCGCAATTTCTCGTACATGTTCCCACTGCGAGGGGAGTGGCCAGAGGATTCCTTTTCCCTGTAAAGAGTGTAGAGGAACAGGAAGGAAAAGAAAGAAAAAGACATTAACCATAAAAATTCCTCCTGGAGTTGATGATGGCACAAAGCTGAGATTGGAAGGAGAAGGAGAGGCAGGGGATAAAGATGCAGGAAAGGGAGATCTGTATGTGATCACCCGGGTGAAAAAACATAAATTTTTTGAGAGGGATGGCAACAGTCTTTACTGCGAAATATCCGTATCGTTCGTAAAAGCAGCTTTGGGTACAACTGTCGAGATCCCCACTTTGGAAGGATCCGAGCTTCTCAAAATTCCAGAGGGAACACAGCCAGGCGAGATCATCAGATTGAAAGGAAAAGGGATCAAGGATCTCTACAGTCGCCATAAAGGAGATTTGTTCATAAAGGTCCTTGTAAACACACCAAAAAATCTATCCAAGGATCAAAAAAATTACCTGAAGCAATTTGCAGAATCGCGGGGTGAATACACTGAGAGGATAGACAGAAGCATCATCGAGAAGGTTAAAAATATCATTCATTAGAGTTTAATTTGACATCCAATCGGTTTTTTATAAAGAAAGAATCTCAAGCAGCGTCCTCCGTTCTCCTTAAAGGTGAAGAACATCATCATCTCAGCAGAGTCGCTAGGATCAAACCTGGAGAGAAGGTCACACTTTTTGACAGACAGGGTTCGGATTATCTAGCCAGAGTTGAGGAGGTCAGAAAAAACAGCACACGTCTTTTTATCCTTGAAAAAAGAAAGATAAAGAATAAAAGAATCCATATCACCCTAGCTCAAGCTCTGATCAAGGCAAAAAATTTGGAGCTTGTCCTACAGAAAGCCACAGAGCTCGGGATGAGTGACTTTATTCCGATTATTACTTCGCGTAGCATAATAAAGATAGGGGATAAGGCCGAAAAAAAAATGCAAAGGTGGAGAAGAATTGTTCTCGAATCAGCAAAGCAATGCGGAAGATCTGTCGTGCCCAAAATTCACATCCCCCTGGATTTGAATATTTTTTTTGAACAGAGGGCTGAGGACAAAAAAATTTTTTTTTGTGGGAGAGGAGGGAACTATCTGAGAAATATCTTGGTTAATCTTAAGCCTCCAACTTCCGTTGTGTTGTTGATCGGCCCCGAGGGAGGATGGACAGAGAGTGAAGAACAAGACATTGTGGGCCATGGCTTTGAAGCTATCAGCCTTGGACCCTTGATCCTTAGGTCTGAAACCGCAGCCATCGCCAGCCTGGCAATGGTCTCGCATTTCTGGAACAGCTAGGATGTTTCTACAAGGGCAGAAAGTCGGCAAGTACGAAATCATTCGCTCCCTTGGGAGTGGAGGATTTGGTTCTGTCTATCTTGCAAAGGATACATGGTTGAATATACTTGTGGCCATCAAGGTTCCCCATAAACAATCCACCGAGTTGTTCAAACTTCTCAAGGAACCCAGGCTTCAGGCCGCACTGAACCATCCCAACATTGTCCGGATGATATCAGCGGAGAAGGCAAACAAAGTCTTTTTTATGGTGATGGAGTATGTCAAAGGACAGAGCATGGAAAAAATACTCGAGAAGGAAAAAAACCTCGATTTCGATAAAGCTTCAGAATACATCATTCAAATCTCTGACGCAGTAAACCATGCCCATTCAAACAAGATTGTTCACAGAGACTTGAGGCCGTCTAACATCATTATCTCTGAAGAGGGTAAAGTCAAAATCACAGATTTTGGTACATCTGTCTGGTTGAATAATGTTCCTTACGCCTCCACTCGTATCGGTTCTCCCCCATATATGGCTCCTGAACAGTTTATGGGAAAGGCGACTTTTCGATCAGATATCTATTCAATCGGATGCATTTTTTATGAAATGCTTCTTGGTCGACCCCCCATCTTTGATCCAGATCCTTTTAAAATACTTGAAAAAGCACAAAAAGGTCAGATCACACCTCCGCGCCTGAAGAACAATTCCATACCAAAGGAAGTAGACAAAATTATCATGAGATGTTTGGCAGTCAAACTCGAGGATAGATACGAGAAATCCTCAGAAATCATAAGAGATCTCTCCCATTACAGAGGAAGAGATTCCATCCAATCAGAGATTGAGGAGATTCGGGATAGGATTAAAGCCCGGGAAAGGACTAAAGCGACTCTGTGCTGGAATTGCCGCAGGCCTTTGCCCCATAAGGAAAAAATCTGTCCTTACTGTGGAGAACCTATCTGAGATTGACTTGGAAATGCAATTGAGATAAGATGAATTCCCCGCTCACATTCATAGCTATGAGGAGTAATGGATGAGTCCTTTTAATGAAAACGGAAAGGTTTGGATGAACGGAAAACTCATCCCTTGGAAAGAGGCTAATATTCCGATCGCCTCTCATGTCATTCATTATGGAACCTCTCTATTTGAGGGATTCAGAGCCTATCACACACCCAAAGGTAGTGTGATTTTCCAGCTCCAAGCACACACCCAGAGGCTTTACAATTCATGCAAAATGTATCGGATGGACATCCCTTATTCACAGGAGGAATTCAACAAGGCTGTGATCGACACAGTTAAAGCCAATGACTTGAGATCCTGCTATATTCGGCCTATTGTTTACCGAGGCTATGCAACCCTAGGGGTTGATCCCTTTCCATGCCCGGTGGATTGTGCTATTCTTGTATGGGAATGGGGAAAATATTTAGGAGATGAAGCCTTAGAGAATGGAGTTGATGTCCGAGTTTCTTCCTGGCAGCGAATGGCTCCCAATACCTTTCCTGCCCTGGCAAAATCTGGTGCGAATTACATGAATTCTCAGTTGATTAAGATGGAGGCTTTATTAGAAGGTTATGTAGAGGGAATTGCTCTGAATGTTAGGGGACATGTCAGCGAAGGCAGCGGGGAGAATATCTTCCTTGTTTTGGATGGTGTTGTGCATACTCCACCTTTGTCTTCTTCCATATTACCTGGAATCACTCGATCTACAGTGATTCAACTTCTTGAGGATCTGGATATTCCAATTGTAGAAGACACCATACCCAGAGAGATGTTGTATATCGCTGACGAGGTCTTTTTCACAGGCTCTGCAGCAGAAATAACCCCTATCCGTTCAATAGATAAAATAAGCATTGGATCAGGAAAAAGAGGTCCAATTACAGAAAAACTCCAGGTGGAGTTCTTCGCTTATATAAACGGAGAAAGAAGGGATAGACATAAATGGCTTACTTATATTGATTCGAATTGATTGGGGGTAAACATGGATATCGATGAACTCTTAAAGATCGCCATCGAAAACGATGCTTCGGACCTTCACATAAAGGCAGGAAATTATCCCATCATTCGCATTCATGGGAAGCTCAAGCCTCTGACTCAATTTCCGAAGCTCAGTCCAAACAACACTTACGAATTGTCCCACCAGGTGCTTGGCGACCACCAAAAAGAAAAACTAAGGGAAGATCTGGATCTAGATCTGGCATACAGTCTACCAGGCTTTGGCCGGTTCAGGGGAAGCGTCTACCACCAGAGGGGAAGCTTAGCCTTGGTAATGCGAATCATTCCCTTAGAGATAAAGACAATCAGGGATCTCTTGCTGCCCGAAATCATCGAAAAAACTGCTCTGGAGCCTAGAGGATTGGTTCTTGTCACCGGCACTACAGGATCAGGAAAAACAACAACTCTTGCAGCGATGATAGACCACATCAACATGTACAGGAAGGAGAACATTATCACCATCGAAGATCCGATAGAATATCTACACAGAGACAAAAAGAGCACAATTGCCCAGAGAGAGGTTGGAATGGATGTCAACGATTTTGCCCGTGGTCTGAGAGCATCCCTGCGAGAAGATCCCGATGTCATACTTGTGGGAGAAATGCGGGACAGAGAGACCATTGAAACGGCCCTCTTAGCAGCCGAAACTGGACATCTAGTCATGAGTACACTCCATACCTTAGATGCTCCTGAAACCATAAACCGTATCGTTTCCGTTTTTGCTCCTCATCATCAAAGACAGATCAGACTTCAGTTAGCGAGTATCATCAGAGCCTGCATCTCCATGAGACTCATTCCAAGAAAAGATGGACAGGGAAGAGTCCCTGCCGTCGAAGTCATGATCAATACGCCGTACATTTCAGAGTGCATAAACGATCGGGAGAAGACGCTCCTCATTAGAGATGCCATAGCAGCCGGAGTCTCCCAGTATGGCATGCAGACTTTTGACCAATCCATCTATCAGCTTTACAAGGATGGCTACATCTCCTATGAACAGGGTTTACGGTTCTCCTCCAGTCCCGACAATTTCAAATTAAGAGTCATGGGTATCCGGTCTACACTCGATGTGGCTATGGAGGATATGGAAAGGGAGATGAGCAGGATAGAGAGGCCACATATTGAAGTCAAAGAAGATGAAGAAGCGTCAGAACTAGCTGATAAAGAAGCGACCAAGAAAAAGGAAGAGGCCAAAGAATAGCTATAGATGCAAGCACAGGAGATAAGAGAGACCTTTCTTGATTTTTTTGCTGATAAAAAACACAAGATAGTTAAAAGTTCGGCCTTGCTTCCCAAGGACGACCCCACCCTACTCTTTACAAATGCAGGGATGAACCAATTCAAGAATACCTTTCTGGGGCTAGAGAAAAAGAGTTATAAGAGAGCTGCCTCCGTCCAGAAGTGCATGAGAGTTAGCGGGAAACATAATGACTTAGAGCAGGTGGGAAAAACAAACAAACACCATACATTTTTTGAGATGTTAGGGAATTTTTCATTCGGCGATTATTTCAAGAAAGAAGCCATCGAGTACGCCTGGGACCTTGTAACAAAAGAATTTAAAATGAGAGAGAACAAGCTGTATATCACGATTTATGAAGAGGATGACGATGCATTCCAGATATGGAGCCAGAATATCGGTATTCCTGAGGACAGAATCTTTCGTTTTGGGAAGAAGGACAATTACTGGGCTATGGGAGAGACAGGTCCTTGTGGCCCCTGCTCTGAAATTCATTTCGATTTGGATGAAAGTGTCGAGTCAGGAGAGCCTTATGAACTGATTGAGAAAGGGAGTGACCGATTTCTGGAATTGTGGAATTTGGTTTTCATGCAGTATGAGCAGACCGATAAAGGCGAACTCTTGCCCCTTCCGTCACCCTCTATAGATACAGGTATGGGATTAGAGCGGGTAGCTACAGTCTTACAGGGCAAAAAAGACAATTTTAGCACCGATCTGTTTATTCCTCTCATTGAAGTCATTTGCGACATGGCCCAGATGGAGTATCCCTCCTCCGATAAATCGAATGTATCAATGAGAATCATTGCCGATCATATCCGTGCCGTGACGTTCTTAATAGGAGACGGCATCATGCCCTCTAACGAGGGAAGAGGGTATGTCCTGCGCAGGCTGATTCGCAGGTCCTTCCGACAAGGAAATTTTATCGGGCTGGAAGAGCCTTTTCTTTACAAACTTGTTGGAGTTGTGGTCGATGGCATGAAAGATACTTATCCTGAACTCCTCTCTTTAGCCTCCTACATATCCAAAGTTTGCCTCTCTGAAGAAAAACGATTTTCACTGACATTGTCTTCTGGACTCAGGACTTTTAACCAGTACTTAAAGGAGGCTGAGGATAGGGCACAAAAAATACTCAGCGGCGATAGACTGTTCAAACTTTATGATACCTTTGGTTTTCCAGTGGATCTCTCCAAGGAGTTGGCAGAGGAGCGGCACATTGCTGTAGATGAGAAGGGATTCTATAAGGAGCTAGAAAAACAACGCCAACGTGCCCGTCACGCCTGGAAAGGAGAGGTAAAACAGAAAGAGAAAAAGGTTTACGAAAAACTTAAGGATTTTCCCAATAAATATGTAGGATATGACCAAGTAAAGATCGAAGCTAAAGTGACCGCGCTGCTTAAGGATGGAAAATTTGAGCAACAGCTTAAAGAGGGAGACACAGGAGAGGTTTTTCTTGACCAGACACCGTTCTATGCTGAGGCAGGTGGACAGATTGGTGATACCGGTATCTTGAAAAATCCTCATTTTTCTTCTATCGTCGAAACAGCTTATTATCCGATTCCGGAAGTTATAGCCCATAAAGTTAAAGTTATTTCTGGTAAAATCCACGCAGACGACTCTGTGGAAGCCATCATCGATGTTGCACAGAGGAAGAGCCTCAGCAAGAATCATACAGCGACTCACCTCCTGCATGCTTCCTTGAGGCAGATACTGGGCGACCATGTAAAACAAGCCGGATCGCTTGTCTCTCCTTCTCGTTTGAGGTTTGATTTTACGCATTACGCACCTGTTCAACCGTCAGAACTGGAACAGATTGAATCGTTGGTGAATGAAAAAATTAGAGAAAATTACCCTGTTCAGACGAAGATCACAACAATGGAGGAAGGAATAAAACTGGGAGCCATTGCAATATTTGAAGAAAAATATGGGGAAAAGGTAAGAATGATCAGCATCAATGACTTCAGCAAAGAGCTCTGCGGTGGTGTTCATGTGCAATACACCGGAGAAATCGGATTGTTTAAAATTGTCTCTGAAACAAGCGTCGCAGCTGGAATGAGACGGATAGAGGCTGTAACCGGGGAAAAGGCTCTCTATTATATTCAGGAAAATAGCAATCTCATTCTAGGAATCCAGCAATTGCTGAATGCTCCAAAAAAAGACATCGTGGAACAAATAGAAAAGCTCAAGGAGACCGTCAAAGAAAAGGAAAAAGAAAGTAAATCTCTGCGTCAGAAATTGGCGAATATCCGCTATAAGAAAGATATCGAACAGATGCAGAAAATCAGGGACATCTCTGTTCTCACTCAAAAGGTAGAAGGCTTGACAATCAGTGAGTTGCGAGAACTTGCCGATTCGCTTAAGCAAAAGATTGGCTCAGGGATTGTGGTCCTTGGAACTCCGGAGGAAGAAAAAGCCTATCTCGTTGTGGCCATAACAAAAGATTTGACCAATCGAATAAGAGCCGACGAAATCATCAAAAAAATCGCCCCATTGATCGGGGGTGGAGGAGGAGGACGTCCGGATTTTGCTCAGGCCGGAGGGAACAATCCTGACCAGCTAGGCAGGGTTTTTGACCAAATCGTTCCTATCATCGAGGATATGCTCCCCCCAAAAATCACCCCCAAAGAGGATTGATAAAAATATTTTTTTTTCTCATCATATGAGCTAATGAGTCACGTGAGTGAAGCAAAGCGAGCAAATCTCTTTTGTCCAGTGGTATTAGGGATCTTTTTTCTTTGCACTTTTTTCACGGACATCTTCTTTGCTCAGAACAGCTCGCCTTTACAGAGCAAGTACGATAATATCGTCGCGACTCTCTCTCAAAAGCATAAAGTGCCACCGACTTTAGTCCATTCAATAATCAAAGCAGAATCTAACTATGATCCCTGGGCTATATCTCCCAAAGGCGCATTGGGACTGATGCAGCTCATGCCTGAGACGGCTATACAATATAAAGTGAATAATGTGTTCGATCCGAAGCAAAATATAGAGGGTGGCATTAAATACTTGGTTGATTTAATTAAGCTCTATGATGGAAGTACAGAACACGTTCTTGCCGCATACAATGCTGGTCAAGAAGCCATAAAAAGATATGGCGGCATTCCTCCCTATAAAGAAACAAAAAATTACATCAGAAAAGTGATGGAATCTTATTCCAAATCAACCATCACGACCCGGACAAAAATCTACGCATTTTATGATGAGAACGGGAAATTTGTACTCACGAACAATAAGGCTCTTTGGGAAAAGTACAAAAATAAATCCAAGTGATTTTTCGATCAAGAATTTTTATAAATATCCCTTAATAAGGAAGCTTTGGGGGACAATCTCAAATGTAGCGGGGAGCTTACCAATCTGTTCTCCGTCGACTTCAATCAAAATATTATCATCAGGATCCTCAGGGATCGCTTCAATCTTTCTGCCACGAATGAAAGAGATTTTTGGATGGGAAAGATGTGTTCCTGCGTAGATTCTCCAGACATTCCTCAGGAATTCAACGACTTTCATTCCCTTGACCAGTATGATATCAAAAAGGCCATCATCCAATCGGGCTTCTGGTGCGATTTTCATCCCTTTTCCAAATATTCTTCCGTTTGAAATGGCTCCGATCAAATACTCATCTCTTGGGATTTCTTCACCATCGATCATCAATCTAATTTTTTTGTTTTTATAATTGAAAAAAGTAGCTATTGTGCACTTCAGGTATGAAGAAGCTTTCCTTGCGGCTCTGTTGCGATTCATGCGATTGACTACTTCACCGCCAAAGCCAAAGTCTGCAACATTGAGAAAATACCTTTCCGCCTTCGCACTAGTGTGGGTATTAAACGTCGCTCTTCCAATATCGATTAGAGGAGAGGGGGCCTCGGTGATAACTTTTAATGAACTCCTTAACCCTGAAGGAATGTTCAGGCTTTTACTGAAATCGCATCCTGTTCCCGAGGGAACAATCCCCAGGATGGCTTGAGGATTGATCAGCGCTCTGCCCTCAAAAAATCCGTTGGAAATCTCATTGATTGTACCATCACCCCCGACTCCAACTATCAGTTCTGATCCCTCTCGGATAGCAGCCCTGGATATATCTGTGGCCTGTGAAGGTTTTTCTGTAAACTCGTATTTGAATTCTTTGAGGAAGGATTTTAGGGCTTCTTTAATTTGAGTCCATTTTTTCCGTGTCCGTCCCCTGTTTGATTCAGGGTTGACGATCACCTGTGTCTTTATGAACATCGACCGATCCTTGGCCTTTCTGAGCTGGCTTTTTTCCAAAAAGGGAAATACCGATTATACCTCCTAAAGCACCCAAAGCCGAAAAAATGACGACCGAAATTATAAGACCGATTATGGCCCATAGAAAAGAGGTTTCGAGGGCTCCTTCTTGAAACCAAGATTCCAATCCTCGCGGCATTTCCTCATAATATTCAGAGAATCTATCAATCATATTTCGCATGAATTTATCGGTAACAGCTTTGAATGGAATGCTGATTATGAATTCCATGACAGCAGCAATGATTCCAGTAAAAATTCCAACGATAGCACCATCGCCTGCACTTAGAGGCATAGGAGAATCCTTGATCAGTAGATAGGCAGAAAGCATCCCACCACCAATAATCCAAAGACAACACAGACAATTGACAAACGGTATGCCTGAAAGGATTCCAGCAACAGCTCCCCCTATCAATGCTGGGACAAACATGCCGGGCCTTTGGTCGTTCATGTGTCCTCCTTCAAGTTAATTTTTTTTTATTCTATTTATTTTTTGTGGTGGATTTCAAGAGAAATTTTATGGCGGCGAATGAAATAATCCGAAAATCCTGCAAGGAAGTAAAAAGGGAGAATGACTCCCCATATCAGACCGATCAGAAATCGAAGCCACTCTGAGCTCTTCCAAAGACCAAAAAGATTGGCCGCTGTGTCCAGCAGGATAGGAATTGAGATAAGAATAAAATTTTTAATCCGGGGGAGTGAAGGAGAGAAAAATCCTTTAAGGAAGGGATAGATCAAAGTTCCAGCAAGAAATCCTGCATAGATGCCCAAACAGCGGGCACAAACAGCCAGGGGATGCCCAAAAACAAAGAAACAACGGGAAGGAATTTGATGGCAAGTCGGAGAGAAAAGGGCGTAGATAAAGCCTGCTAGAGGGGAAGATTCACTAGCAAGATAAGGTGCCAAAAATATTATCCCCAACCATATAATGATACCCGTCAAAGTCAGAAGATAAATAATCACGATTACATTTTTGGGAGCCATTGATTGATCTCAAATCAATGTGTGTCCGGGTATAACCTAAGAAGCCAGTTTAGCCCCATGTCTGAACAAAGTCAACATGGAGCTGTGTGTGGTTTGCATCATGTCATTATGCCATCACGATTTTATATAAAAATTTGACAGACTAGGATTCAAAATTGTAAATTAGATTCCTGGAAAGAGGGATTCAGATCATCCTAATCTTCATTTAGGAGGTAAAATGATACATAGAAAATATTTTTTAACCTTACCTCTCGTTTTCCTATTGATTCCTTTCTCCATGCTCTTATCTCAATCAGAGGAAGGGACAAACATTTTCGAAAATTATAAGCAAAGCGTCGTTACCTTTACCGTCTACGATGCGGAGGACGAAGAGATCGGTCAGGGATCAGGCTTTCTTATTGGCGAGAAAATCCTTGCTACAAGCTATGGATTGGTTTCCAACGCAGAAGAAGCCGAAGGTCTGGACTACAGGGGAAAAAAAGTCAAACTAGAGGGGATTTTGTCCGTCGATAAGGATTTTGGGATTGCCCTCGTGCAGGTCAACCGTAAAGACCCGATTCTTACGCTTGGAAATCCTGATGGATTGGATAGATCGAGCAAGCTCTATGCTATAGGTGGGAATGAAGCGAGCGAAATCTCTTTTTCCGAAGGAGAGGTTTTCAATTTTCACCAAATAAAGTCCCAAAGACTGATCGAATCTCCCTTATCCATTCCAGATGAATACAATGGAGCACCGGTCCTCGATTCAGCAGGACAGGTCGTAGGAATGATCATATTTCTGGATCCGGGGAAGAAGATCATTGTCCCCTCGAATATAATAAAGAATCTCCCCCAGACAAAATCTGTAACAAAATTCAAGAATTGGCAAAAAGAGGATTACTTCTCTGTTCTTGAGGGGGCATATTTTGCTTCAGAAGTATTCAATGCTTTGAACGAAACAGGCAAAGCTGAAAAATTTCTGAAAAAAGTCATCGAGCTCAAACCTGATGATCTGCGTGCTCATCTTCTTCTGGCTTCAGTTTATTACCATCAAAGAGCCTATTCCTCCGCTCTGACTACGTATCAGAAGATCATCCAATTAAATCCCAACAGGGATGATGCCCATTTTGGATTGGGTTTAGTTAACCTGAAAATGATGAAATGGAAAGAAGCTATACCTCCTCTCAAACGGGCGATACAATTGAACCAGGATAATAAAGAGGTTTATCTGCACATCGGAACCGCTCATCAGGAACTGCGGGAATTCTCAGAAGCGATAGATGCCTACAAGCAATACCTCAGCACAAATCCAAACCAGCCACAGGACGTATACATTCAGCTTGGAGCCTGTCAGATGGAAGCCGAGCAATATGCAGATGCCGTGAATTCTTTCACAAAAGCGCTAGAAGGATATGGTGATGATATTACGCTCATATATAAGCTAGCTCAGGCCTATGAGAAAGCCGGACAGATAGATCAAGCTGCGGCTACTTATGAAAAGTTAGCTCAAATTACCCCTGAGGATGCCAAAAGATATTACAATATGGTCATAATGATGTATAACGCTGCAAAAATGCCAGAAAAAGCCGCAGAAGTTGCCAGAAAACTGGTCGAACTCGATCCCAATGACACAGAAGCTCTCTACAATCTGGGCTACATGTACGTGCAGATGGAGAACTATGAAGGAGCTGTTGAAACTTTCAAAAAAGTCATAGAAAAAAATCCTGGTATGGAATACGCGCATCTCCAACTCGGATACAGTCATACCCAGTTAAAGCAGTACGCTCAGGCTGCAGAAGCCTATAAAAAAATGGTAGAAATCTTCCCTGATAAAGATGACGCATGGTTCGGACTAGGCATAGCGTACATGCAGCAAAAAAAGTATTCAGAGGCAGTGGAACCTCTAAAAAAAGTCATCGAGTTGAATCCAAGCAGAGGTTACGCTTACTATAATCTAGCCATTTCTTATTTGAATCTTCGTGACAATTACAGTGCAAGAGAAATATATAATCAACTAAATTCTGTCGACCCAGATCTAGCAAGTAAACTGAAACAATACATCAAATAGAAGTTTTCGCCCGTTTAACAATCCAAGGATGTAAATCTTGTGAACTCTCGATCGAGGGAATAGACATATCCAAATTTTTAAAGAGGGACGATGGATAGAAAAACATTGCTTCAAAATTTGATACGAAAATATAGGGAAACACACCAGAAATCTGAGGAACTGTTCAGGAATGCAAACAGGTTTCAAATCAAAGGCGGAAGCCACAACCTAAGGCTCTTTTTTCCCTATCCGTTTTATGATGTACACTGCAAAGGCTCTAAAGTGACAGATTTAGATGGCCGTACCTATATCGATTTCTGGCAGGGTCATTTTGGAAATATCTTGGGACATAATCCAGAAATTGTTCTGGATGCGCTCATGGAATATTACAAAAAAGGTCAGGGACTAGCTACCGGCTTCCCCGGAATTTTCCAATCAGAGCTGGCAGAGCTTCTGCTGAGTCGAATATCAGCAGATAAAATTCGATTCACCACAAGTGGTACACTCGCCACAATGTACGCAATCATGCTTTCCAAAGCAAAGACAAAGAGGGAGCTCGTTATGAAAGCTGGTGGAGGATGGCACGGTTCACATCCCTATGTTTTAAAAGGCATTACAGCTTTTGACAAGGGATTCACAAAGGTCGAATCGGCCGGGCTTCCTGAAGGAATAGAAAAAACAATCTTAGTTACACGATTCAATGATCCTCAAGACCTCAAAGATAAGTTCAAATTAAGCGGAGATCGGATCGCCTGTCTGATCCTCGAGCCCTTTATTGGAGCAGGAGGATTTATATTCGGTGACGCTGAATATTTACAGAATGCAAGAGAACTCTGCACGAAATATGGTGCTTTACTCATTCTTGACGAAGTCATTTCGGGACTCCGATTCCATGCCGGAGCCCTACAGAGTCTCTACGGTATCCAACCTGACATTTCTGTGTTTGGGAAAGCGATTGGAGGAGGCATGCCTATCAGTGCCATCGCAGGAAAGGATGAAGTGATGAGACTCTGCAGTCATGAAACGCCAGAAGAGGAGAGGGTTAAGCTGGAGGGAGGAACTTTTTCTGCGCATCCATCGGCAATGCTGGCAGGACTCAAATTTACCCAATACCTTATGGCCCATGAAGCGAATATATATCCCCGGATAGGAATTTTGGGAGAAAAGGTCCGAAGAGAAATCGAAAAAATATTTTCAACGTTTGGTTTTAACGTAAAGTGTACGGGGAATGGAAATTCAGTTGTGAAAAGCAGCTCTATCGTAGGCGTACATTTTATGCGCGAGGAATGCGAACGAATCGTATCTCCAGAGCAAGTATGGGATCCGAAAGTCTGCGATGTTGAGATGAGAGAGAAAATATTCAAACTCGCCATGCTTCAAGAGGGATTCAACATTTTCCACGGTTATGGAGCCATTTCTGCCGCCCACTCCGAAGGGGAAATACAGGCCTCTCTCGATGCAATAGAAAGGATCGCAAAGAAATGGAAACGCTCCAACAGTAGAAAACGGTCAAAATAGGAGGAATCGAAACATGGAGCAGATCAAGGTCATTATATATGGGTGTGGTGTCATGGGTCAAAAAATTACTGAAGCTCTGTTGAACAAGAAAAGCTTTTCAATTGTAGGAGCCTTAGATATTGCACCTGGGCTTGTGGGGAAAGATCTTGGGGCTATACTCGACAAACCAAGAAATTTAGGCATCAACATCGCTAAAGATCTTCATCGGCTCTTGGCCTCTTCGGATGCCCACGCCGTCATTTTAACGACCACCTCCCGTCTCAAGGATGTGTATCCTCAAATCGTCCAGTGTGTAAAGGCTGGATTTAATGTTGTGTCGACCTGCGAAGAATTATCTTTTCCATGGAAGCGTGAAACCGAACTTGCCCAGGAAATCAACCAATTGGCAAAAAAGCAAGGAGTCACTGTGGTGGGAACAGGGATCAATCCTGGCTTCCTGATGGACACGCTCCCTTTAATCCTTACAGCTCCCTGCCTTGAGGTGAAGGCCGTCAAGGTTATCCGGATGATGGATTCCTCGAAAAGAAGGATACCTTTCCAGAAAAAGATCGGAACCGGCCTTTCTCTGGATGAATTCAGAGAAAGAATAGACAGCAAAGTAATCACAGGTCACGTAGGATTACTCGAGTCCGTCAATATGATCGCTTCAGGTTTAGGGTGGAATCTGGACCAAGCTGTAGAACTTTCTCCCGAACCAGTAATTGCGGAAAGGGAGATTGATACTGCTCTGGGTAAAGTGATGCCCGGAAAAGTGATCGGACTGATCAGCGTTGCCCATGGCATCAAGGACAGTAATAAACTCATCTCACTCGAGTTTTATGCGCATGCTGGCGTGGAAGAGGAATATGATGAAGTTATCATTCGTGGAGTCCCTGATATACACCAAAGAATTATTGGTGGTGTTCATGGTGATATCGGTACTGTGGCGGTCACTATCAACACGATTCCACGGGCAATCGCATCCGAGGCCGGATTGATAGTTATGAAGGATTTGCCTCCTGTATTAGCGACTGCTTAGTTGGAATCACGTTGCATGACTGTTGATTTTTGCGGAGAATAGAATAGAGCGTGAGGCTGTCAAGAAATTGACAAATCAAACCGGTTGTGCTAAATATTGAATCCTATTTCGCTCTGAAAAAAAATTCCTCGTTGTATAAGAAATCATAGGGGCAGGTGGCGAAATTGGCATACGCGCTAGGCTTAGGACCTAGTTCCTTTTGAAGGAGTGCGGGTTCGAGTCCCGCTCTGCCCATTTCTTTCCGAAATACATGAAAATATGGGTTAAACACATTTAAAATGTCGAATACAGCAAAAAAAATCAGCGAGTGTAAATGGGAGATTGAAATAGAAATTCCTGTTACTGAAACGACGGAGGAATTGAAACGGATAACTGCGCAATATTCTTCTCGAGCCAAAGTCCGGGGATTTCGACCAGGAAAGGCTCCTGAAGACATCATAAAAAGGATGTACTATCCCGACATCAAGGAGGCTCTCATCAATTCTCTTGTTCCCAAAGCATTGAATAAAGAGCTAAAAGAGAAGAATATCATTCCTGCCGTCCAACCAATCGTTACTGATCTGCATTTCAGCGAAGGGGCGCCTCTCCGTTTCAAGGCACAGACTGAGGTGTGGCCGGAATTGCATCTGACTGAATACAAAAACATAAAGGTAAAAAAAAGAAAAGTCTCGGTCACCGAAAAGGAACTTAAAGATACTTTAGAGGATCTTCGCCTGGATGCGGCTCAATACACTCCTGTAAAGGATAGGGGAGTGGCTGATGGGGATTATGTTGTTGCAGAAATAAAGGGACAAGATACAAAATCAAAGAGATTCTTGCCTACAGAAAAGGTAGTCATCCTCGCAGGTCATCAGGAAAATGAGGAGGCCTTAAACCAGAAACTGCTGGGCCTTAAATCAGGCGAACAGTGCAGATTCACAATCAGTTATAAAAAGGACCACAAGAATAAAAAGCTGGCGGGACGTGAAATCGACTATGATCTAAAAATCGAATCCATAAAGGAAAAAATGTTGCCAGAGATCGATGATGACTTTGCAAAAGATCTCGGAGATTACAAAAACTTGAAGGATCTAAAGACTAAATTAAAAGTCCAGCTGCTCGAATCGAAAAAGAAGGTATCAAGAAGAGAAATGGCTGAGGAAATCGTTAAAGAGATACACAGGAAAATGCCATTTGAACTGCCCGAGTCGGTAGTAGAGCATGAATATACCGCGCAATTGAATCGACGCCTCTCTGCCATTCCTCAGCAGAATCTGTCAAAGGTTGATATGGAATCCCTGAAGAAAGATGTGCGTGAAAGGGCTATCCAGAATATTAAGAATCAGCTAATCCTTAGTAAGATTGCTGAGGAAGAAAAATTAGAAGTCACTGAGGAGGAAATAACAGAAGAAATGAAAGCTATGGCTAGATCCCACAATGTTCCCCTAGCTAGGGTTGTGGAGAGCATAAATAAGGAAGGCAAGAAACAGGAGTTGAAGGATAACCTTCTTCTCAAGAAGACAGTTGACTTTTTGATCAAATCCGCTATAATAGAATAACCAGTCCCTATGATCTCAATCCCCTTTACTATATAACATGAAGGATAGAGTGAAATCTTCAGAAATTAAAGCCGTTACACCAGAACGCGTTAATAAAAGTCTTAATATTGTTCTTCCTGTCTTCAAAGATTGGGGAATCTTTGGGGATTGCCAAGAAGCTTTCGGGAAAGACGTATGAAAGTCATTAGCCTTAAACTATTTGCTGGAGTATAAGTATGGATACCACAAGCAACTCGGAGGTTATCTACAATGTGCCTTTAATCCCATTAAGGGATCTAGTCATATTTCCCTCCACTCTCGTTCCTTTTATTATTGGTCGTTCGTCATCGATCCATGCGTTAGAGAAAGCCACAGAAAAGGATAAGATGCTTTTTTTATCCTCTCAGATAGATGCATCCTTAGATAATCCTCTCCAACGGGATATCCATTCCATGGGTATCGTTGCAAAGATTATCCGTGCCATCAAAATGGATGATAACAATGTGAAAGTTATCGTCGAAGGTAAGAAGAGAGCTCGAATCATCGAGTATTTGAGCACCTATCCTTACTATCAAGTCTTGGTAAAGGAAGTTAAGGAAATTGAAAGTGATAGCGCTGAGACCAGAGAAACTTTGAAACGGGTTCTAACTCTCTTCGAAGATTATCTCAAACTCAGCCAAAATGCCAACTTCGAATCCATCATTCCTGCTTTGAAGGATAACAGCCCGGAAAGAATATCTGATATCATAGCCTCCCACATGTATCTGTCTTTGGATGAAAAACAGAATCTTCTCGAAACCACGAACAGCTCAGAACGGTTGAAGAGGTTGAATTATGTACTGGAAAACGAGCTCCTTAAAATACATTCCAAGCTGAGTAAAGAAGGGAAAAGATCGAGTCGGCGAAAGTTTTCTTACAGAGATCCTCAGCAAAAAATCTTTCCCCCAGGATTGAACGTCCGTAAAGAAGATCAGCCCAATGAAATTGAGGAACTGCGAAAAAAAGTGGAACAAGCAAGAATGCCGAAGGAAGCGGAAGAAAAGGCAATAAAAGAAATAGAGAGACTGGAAGCGATGCCACCGATGTCTGCAGAGGCAACAGTTTGTCGGAACTATCTGGATTGGCTTATTTCTTTGCCCTGGAATAAAAAATCGAGAGAAAAGAGAGATATCAGAGAAGCAGAAAAGATATTAGATGAAGACCATTATGGATTAAAAAAGGTTAAGGAACGAATCTTGGAGTATCTCTCCATCCGCCAGTTGGTGAAAAATCCTAGGGGCGTCATCTTAGGTCTGATAGGTCCTCCTGGGGTAGGAAAGAGCTCCCTCGGCCAATCCATCGCCCGAGCCACGGGGAGAAAATTCGTTCGCCTTTCCCTGGGAGGAGTCAGGGATGAAGCCGAAGTCAGAGGACACCGGCGAACGTACATCGGTGCCTATCCTGGACGAATCATCCAGATGATCAAGAGGGCTGGAACAAAGAATCCTGTCTTCCTCCTGGATGAAGTAGATAAGATGAGCGTTGATTTCAGGGGCGATCCAGCCTCCGCCCTTATGGAAGTTCTCGATCCAGAACAAAACAGTACTTTCCTGGATCACTATATAGACACAGATTTTGATCTTTCTCAAGTTATGTTTATCGTAACAGCCAATATGCAAGAGCCGGTTCCTAAGCCTCTTCAAGACCGAATGGAAATCGTGAGAATCCCTGGATATACGGAAGATGAAAAGCTCCAAATCGCAAAACACTTTCTACTTCCGAAACAGAAAAAAGCCCATGGATTCAAGGAGCACACAATCAGGATCTCTGATAAGGCCCTGAAAAAACTCATCCGTGAATATACCAGAGAAGCAGGGGTCAGAAGTCTAGAGCGAGAGATCACATCTATTTGTCGGAAAGTAGTCAAGAAAGTCGTATCCAAAGGAAAAGATTACAAGGAAATTGTAACCCCTAAGAAATTGGAAAAGTATTTAGGTATTCCGCGATATCGACGTTCAGAGATTGATAAAAAGGATGAAGTAGGTGCAGCTGTTGGCATGGCCTGGACAGAATTTGGTGGTGAACTCCTCACTTTTGAAGTCACCAAAGTCCATGGAAAGGGCAACTTCATGCTAACGGGTCAACTCGGCGAAATCATGCAGGAATCAGCACAAGCAGCATTCAGTTATGTCCGTGGAAAGATGTTTGAATTGGATATTGCCAAAGATCTACATAAGAATTTTGATATACACATTCATGTGCCTGAGGGAGCTACTCCCAAGGAAGGACCTTCAGCAGGTATAACCATCGCCACATCCATTATTTCACTCCTCACAGGAATTCCTGTTACAAAAAAAGTGGCCATGAGTGGGGAGATCACTCTCAAAGGTAAGGTTTTATCTGTTGGTGGGATAAAGGAAAAACTATTAGCAGCGCATAGGGAAGGGATAAAAGAGGCTATTCTTCCTGCCGATAATAAGCCCGACCTGAAAGATATGCCTAAGAACGTGAAGGACGATATAACCATCCATTTCGTAGAAAATATGGATCAGGTTTTAGGGATTGCGTTGGTCAGCGACCTTCCAAAGAAAAGAAAAATGCCCATCGAACCCAAAGTTACGAAGCCAGAGGAAGAAAGAGAAGAATCCCAGGAACCTCCCATTACTCACTAAAAATACAAGTAAGTTAAATTTAATCCAAAAATTACAAAAGAGGTATAAAAATGAAAGAGTACAACTTAACTGAACTAGAAGACAAAAAACTTGAAGACCTCTTCAAGATATCAGCCGAGGCAGGTCTGGTGAAGAAAGATATCGAGGATTCGAATAAACAGAACATCATTTTTAAAATCCTGGAGGCACAGGCAAAAAAGAATGGTTTGCTGTTCTCCGAAGGAGTGTTGGAATGTCTTGATGATGGTTTTGGATTTCTCAGAGCTCCTGAATTTAGCTATCTCCCGAGCCAGGACGATATTTATGTTTCTCCTTCACAAATCAGAAAATTCCAACTCCGAACAGGGGATACGATCTCCGGAATTGTACGGCCTCCAAAAAATGGCGAAAAATACTTTGCACTGATTAAAATTGAAGCTATCAATTTTGCCCATCCGGATGTCATACAAAAGGTGCGGAGAAACATCCAATTCGAAAGTCTTACTCCTTTGTATCCCTTTGAGAAAATCAAACTGGAGGATGGTAATAACAAGAATCTCAATGCTCGAGTGATGGATATGCTCACTCCCGTCGGAAAGGGACAGAGAGGTTTGATTGTATCTCCACCCAGGGCAGGAAAGACAACTTTGCTCAAGACCATAGCTAAGTCTATAGAAAAAAATCACCCTGAAATGTTTCTGATCGTTCTTTTGGTTGCAGAGAGGCCTGAGGAGGTAACTGATTTCCAGAGAACCGTCCAGGGAGAGGTGGTCGCCTCTACTTTTGATGAACCGCCTGCACGAAATGCTCAGGTAGCCCACATTGTGCTTGAAAAGTCCAAACGCCTTGTCGAACTGAAGAGGGATGTTGTCATCTTACTGGACAGTATAACGCGTTTGGCAAGAGCACATAATGCGATTATTCCGCCCTCCGGAAAAGTTCTTTCCGGTGGTATAGATGCCAATGCCTTGAATAAGCCCAAAAAATTCTTTGGGTCCGCAAGAAAGATCGAAGAAGGGGGGAGCCTCACTATTGTGGCGACGGCCCTGATCGATACGGGCAGCCGGATGGATGAGGTCATTTTTGAAGAATTCAAGGGAACAGGAAACATGGAAATCAACCTGGACCGAAGACTGGTAGATAAAAGGCTATTTCCCGCCATTGATATCAACCGTTCAGGAACAAGAAAAGAAGAGCTTCTGATCGAAGAAAAAGACTTGAATCGTATCTGGATCTTGCGAAAGGTGCTCAGTCAGCTGAGTGAAGTGGAAGCGATGGAGCTTTTAGTCGAAAAGATGTCCAAGACAAAAACAAACGCTGACTTTCTTGGTGCCATGAGCAAGGGCCTTTAATTCACTCTTTTCTGGAAAAGGACATAAGATAAATAAGCGCTGAGTAAAGCGAAGAAATATGCACCGATGGTGCCACCGATCAGTCCGAATCGGGGATAGAAATATCTGACACAAATTGCGTAAACGACGACACTGAGCATCCCTGTCATCATCAGAGGTTTTGTCATGGAGCGAGAAAAAGGCATCCCTCCCGATCTATAGCTTATGACTAAGATTGAGATGAAAACAGCAGGGAAGGCGGAAAAAACACCTCCAAATATTGGTCCGCCGACTTTGCTCATAAAAACAGCAAAGGCAATCATGATTCCGCTAAAAGCTGCCCTCACTAAAAGTTGAATAGGGGTGTATTGAATTTCGATTCTTTTTACAGATGTGATCTTTAGTTTTTTCTCGAGGATATGAAAGGAAATGAAGAAAATTATGCAGTAAGCCAGAAGTGAAGCAAGAAAATTATTAATCTTAAGATATATGATCAAAGCTGAAAGGAAAAACCATGTCAAAAGAGAACCGAATAGAGATAATAAGAATCCCCTCTTAGAGAAGACAGCAAAGAAAACAAGGAAGAGCCCAGTAATACTGTAGGCTAAAGGGAAAGCAGTTGTTGCTCGGGAGGCGATTTGTGTGGACTGGGTGAGCCCGATAAAGAAAAAGGCAACAATGGCAGTGGAAGGGAGCCCCCCTATCAATCCTCCAATCTTGCTGCCGAATCTTTCAGCCATGATGGTTGTGAGTGTTACCCAAAGACTCCCCACAAAGAGAGAAAGCAACAATAGCTGATAAAAAGATTCGTTCAATCCCTATTCACGTCTCACTTTCATCCTCAAATGGTCATCAAATCTGTCGTGAAATCCCCACAAATTTGTTTCAATATGTCTTATTCTCTTGTCCTTCAGGCCTGGTAATCTTGATTCGGCATGTCGTGTCTTCAAAGGACATTTCGATATCCAGTCCACAGTGTTTAGCTCGATGTTCCATAATGGTCCTTAGGAGGTTTGTATATTCTTCATATCTAAATTTCGGAACGGCATGTCCTCTTTTGAGTACTTCTAAAGCAGCTAGTTGTGGGCAGTATACCTCGGCTTTGTCAAAATCAGATTGAATCACTTCGCATTTTGAGCCGTAGAAGTTGGATTCGATGATTACGAAATAAAAGGCAAACTGTGCTGCACCCTCGATAAAAGGAAGCCAAGCATCCATGGCCACTTTGTATCCCGGCCCATCCAGAAAGAAATTGTCCGCATGCTCTTGGCCGAGTCGCTTTTTCAAATAGAAATAAACCCTGGTCATGAAATTTAGTTCTGTTTCTGCGATCATAAATTTTCTCTTGTCAACAGGGATCTCATAAATTTCCTTGTAGGGAAGGTCTGGAATAGAATACAGCGGAAAACGTATGCCTTCATTGTGACAGATCTTCCATTGTCTGCCTTCTTTTTTCAGTGTGAAAATAAAAAGGTTTCTTGCCGGATTGATATACAATTCGACTTTGGCTCTGCCGTCGTTGAGGATTTTAAGATGGCCAATCTCCATTGGAAAGGATGCGTTATACTGACTGTAGATTTTGGCAAGAGAATCATAGAATCCTTTAAAAAAGGGATAAAACTCTTCAGTTGTGATTTTCTCTCCAATTTCTATGTCTCCCTGTTCGATTCCTTTTTTAAAACGTTCCAGAGTTTTCCTTACCTGCTCCTCTTCAGGTAACTTCATCTGAGTTTGAAAATTAGGGAAAACAAGGGGACAACAGACAAGAAAAATTATTGGAAGTATGCATGCATTAAATCTTTTTCTCACCTCAGACCTCCGCACTCAGGACACATTTCGATTATCGATGAATCCAATCACATGACCCCATAGTCGCATCACCTAGCGAGTTCAAAAGTTCATTATATGCTCTATCTAAATATCTCTTTGTAAAGCCAGTAGAGAAAAGAGACGGCATAGGCAGCAAGTAAAATCCAGACAACAATCGAGACCGATTCATTGAGGCGTTTGAGGAACGGAGAGCGATTTTGCTTCCTTTTGCTGATTTGAGAAAATGCATAAACCGCAGCTAAGACCGCCAAGAAAAACAACCATTTGCGCATCAGCAGCCAATCTCCTTAAAAAACTCGCTACACAGGTCAATGGAATTATTGGAAAAAGATCGAGTTTAGTCAAGGCTTATGAGAACATAGCATTTTGAAACGCCAGCTAGGATTCTTTTCATGATTACGCGTTGGTTTTCTTCTTTTTCTGAAATGAAGAAATGTGTTAAAATAAAAAAAATGTTTGAGGAGAAAATGATGAAAAAGCATTCATTTTTTAAAATTTTTCTCATATCCTTTTTCATGCTGACTTTTTCGCTTCTAAGTTTTTCTAAAAAGGAGATCATTGACAGCAAATGGGTTGATTTTCCACTTACCATCGACGGTTCCAATGATGAGTGGACCGTCGATGTTTTGAATTTCGAAAAAAAAGTTGATGTTAAATATGCCTTCAGGAATGATGCCGAGAATCTTTATGTCCTGTTTATTTTCAACGACCCCCAATATTTGAGTTCGATCGATGCGACGGGAATGACACTCTGGTTCAACACAGAAGGCAAGAAGAAAAAAAATTACGGATTAACATTTATTAAGAAGCAGGTCTCGGCCGATGCGTTCATCTCCATTTTAGAACAGCAAAAAGGAGCTCTCTCCGAGGAAGAAAAGAACAATATCCGAGCCAATCCTCGTTACTTTCTCCACAACATAAAAGCCGTCGGCAAAGAAAACACATCCATATCTCAACAGGCAGATAGCGAAGAAGCGAATGTTGCCCTCTTCAGATCAATGAGGAAAGAAAACACAGTCATGTATGAATTCGCTGTTCCTTTGAAGAGAATGACAGAGCAAGCTCATGGAATCGGAACGGAACCTGGAAAAATCGTGAAGATCGGTTTTGAATGGGGTGGTTTGACGGAAGAGATGAAAAATGCAAGAGCAGAGGGGCATGAAATACCTGGAACCGATGCGATGAGGAGAGGCGAGTCCGCTGATGCGTGGTCAAAACGGAGCTCAGGCTTTTCAGAAAGATCGAGTGGAGGTCGACGTCCGGTACAATATTCTTTCTGGGTGGATGTTCAATTAGCAAAGAATCAGTAAATTAGATTTTTATTAAAAGTTCCTAAATAAGTGCGATAAGATACATCTGTCATCATTCGAGGACAGAAAAAAAGACGAGTGTCCATAGAATGCCCTGGGATTTTTGGCATATCTCTTGCTAACAAATGAGGAGGCAGAGAGGGAATATGTCTATAAACTCCCATAAATCAACTATTGTATTGAATCAAAAACGATTTTTTTCCAGCCTCTTTCTTGCCTTTTTTCTCATCGGTTCAACCTTCTTTCCAGCACAGAAGGAAATTATTGAAGACGCAGACTTGTATCTGGATATGATGGAATACAAAGCTGCCATCGAAAATTATTCGAAAGCGCTCACTTCACATCCTCACCAGCGGGATATCCGAAAAAATATTGGATACGCCCATTTTCAGTTAGAGAATTTTAATGATGCTATTAAGTTTCTTGAGGAGGAAATCAAGCTGTTTCCTGACAACCAAGACGCTTATGACCTTTTAATCTCTATCTTGTTCGAGTTGAATAGATTAAACGAAGCAATGGATCATCTCGAAAATCCTCATATTGGCGGTTTAAGCTCTTTCAATTTTGGGATGCATTTTAAAGAAAAAAAAGAATATGATTTGGCAAAAAGATATTTCACAAAAGCTATTGAGAAGGGTCATGATCCAGTTGAGTGCCATATCCAGTTGATGGATATGGATTTAATTCAGGAAGGTGGCTTATCTCCCAAAGAAGCTTCAGATCGAGCCATAGACCTTTATGGCAGCCAGCCAGAATTTTTCACCTGGATTGGATTAGCGTATTTTGAAAAGTCAAAAAAAGAATATAACAATATTTCCAAAGCCATACGCTACTTTGAAAAAGCTCTGGAACTTCATCCTTTTTTCAAAGATGCCCTGTTTAACTTGGCCTGTATAAAGTACAATGAAGGCAGCTTTAAGGAGGCTTCCGAATATTTCAAGAGAATTCTTATCATAGAGCTAGAAAATCCTGAGATAGAATTATACTTTGACTGTTCCCAAGAGAGAACCGACAAAAAAAAGGCCTTTCCCGAATGTCCCCCAAAAATAAATCTATCAAGAGAATTTGTAGATGAGCCTGAGAGAGAATATAAATACCGATTAAAGAACGATATCAATTTTGTGATAGAAAATATCAATTATCTGGGTCGTGAATTCATTATAAGAGGAAAATTCCACGAAGCTCTGAGAAAATATCGCAATGGATTAAAAATTTATCCTGAATCTCCTGAGATAAATTTCAACATGGGAATGATTTTCTTTTGGCTCAATTATTTAAAAGAAGCTGAAAAACATACCCTTCGTGCCCTGAGGCAAAAAGGCTATTTCGGAAGGCTTTCCACATACAAAAAACAAGAGATTTTAAAAAAGGAAGGAGCGCAGAGGGTTGATATAAGAAGGATTTTTGGAATCGATGCTTATGGAAGAGATGAGATTTTCAGAAAAAAAGGTGGTTATCTCCTTCATGAAATCCCTTTATCCGAGTGGACTTTTGATGTGGCCTTGAAGGAAGGCAATTATTTCCTGGATGCTTATGACCTTTTGGGAAACATATACTTTAAAAAAGAGGATTTCGATAACTCGATTTCGGCTTACAAAAAGGTCATTGAAATCGATCCAGAAGATGCAATCGGACATTACAATTTAGGATGTGCTTATTCAGCACTTAAAGATTGGAAAAATGCTGAGACAGAGTGGACAAAGGCCATAGAATATGAAAAGGAATCAAGAAAGAGGGAAAAAAGAGGTGATGTATCAGAAGACGAACTGAGATTTTCTTTGATAGTCGTCAAAAGACCTGTTTCCTTTAAGGCACATAAATCCTTGGGGAGGCTGTATATTGAAAAGAATTTGGTGGATAAGGCTCTCGAGGAATTCCTAAAGGCAGTTGATTTAGAGCCAAATGATCCTGAGTCATGTTACGAGCTGGGGAAGATTTATCATCAGAAATCCGAGATCAATAGAAAATATGTCGAGAAAGCGATTTTTTATTACGAGAGGTACCTTTATCTAGGAGGAAGAGAAGAAGCAGAAGTCAAAGAATCATTGAGAACATTAAAAAAGAAAGTCAATAAAGTGTTATAATAACAAAAATGTCAGTGAGGTCATGATCATGAGAAAAACAACTTTTTTAATCCTATATTCTTTAATTCTGCTGGTTCTTTTTTGTTTCATGTATGGGCTCAAAAGCCAGCAGAAGCAGTCCCAAGAAGAAAGGCATGAAGTGGAAGTGCGGCTTGTTTTGGTTGACGTGCTCGTCACAAAAGATGGGAAATTTGTCACGGATTTGACAAAAGAAGATTTTGAAGTCTTCGAAGACGGAAAAAGGGTTCCGATCAATTCATTCGAGCTCATAAGCTATGAAGAAACGAAATTAGTAGCTCCAGAAGAAAAACCAGAAGAAGAGATTCCTCCAGGCATTCATAAAAAACAGCTTGTTGTCGTGTTTGATGGGGTGTGTTCCTGGCAAAGAAACCTCCAGGAGGGATCGAGAAAGATCGTTGACCAGCTCGTTTCTCTGGCTAAGCTGGGCAATGAAGTGATGATTCTTCAGTTGACTGAGCAGAGGGGCCTTGAGATTCTTCAGCCGTTCACCACGAGTGAGGACCTTTTGAGAAAAGCTGTCGTCAGGGCTTCTGCAAATATTTGGCTGGACAAGTCGGTTGATGCTTTGAAAATGTGGGAAGAAGTGGGGATTGAGGTAACTGAGGACATGGGTTTGATCGAAAGATACGATGAAAGACTCCATCCGGTTTTGGAGGAGGAGTATCTTTTTTTGCAGAAAGGAAGGTTCGCAAAAACAATAGGTGGCATCTTTTCGGCGGTGAACATGATCAAAGACCTGCCGGGGAGAAAGTCCATCCTTCTTGTCAGCGACGGTTTTCCAGATCTTACCTCGAAGACTCTGGACAGTAAAGTCGATGAAACCACCCCAGAGCGGACGGTGAGTAAGGCCCGATCGCCTCACCTAGACATGAGGAGAGATGTGGGGGCCATCAGCACATTTGATCCCTTCAACATACTCGAGAGAAAAAAGCTCATGACCGGGGAAGAGATAATCCGGGAGTTGATCAATTATGCCAATGCTCAGAATATTTCTATCTACTCATTGGATCCTGATACATTCACCAGATATTTCATTTCCACCACAGCAGAGTTTGGCCCCAGAGAAAAAATGTCAGCGCTTGAATTCCGGCTCGATGATAAAATCAAACGTGTGCAGAATTTGACCTGGCTGTCCGAAGATACGGGCGCTGTCTCTCTGAAGGGCGCACAAAAATACAACAGGTTTTATGAGGTGATAAGCACGGATTTGAATTCTTATTATGAACTGAGCTTCTACCCACAAAGAAAGGAAGCAGATAACGAGTACCACAAGATAAAAGTCGATGTGAATCGCCCCGGTGCTGAGGTGCGTTTCAGAAAAGGTTATACAGATTATTCTGGAAACGAGAAAGAGAGAATCCTTCTTGTTTCTGCGTTTCATAATCCCGCATTATTCAAGCAGCTTCCTTTTGAAGCCGAGTTCGTTCCTTTTCATAAAGATTCAAAAACATACGTGCCTTGGATGAACATCGCTCTTCCCACAAAAGAATTGTTTATAAATAGGGCCATAGAACATACTCAAAAGACATTGAAGCTCAATGTCTGGGTAAAAGATAAAACGCAAGGAAGCAGGGCTTTTGGAGGGCAGATCAATCTTCCCTTTAACATCGATTCCTCATTCATGGATGCCATAAAAACCACAGATTACCTCTGTTTCCACTACAAAGGACCAGAAATCAAATTTGGCGAGAAGGAATATGATATAATTTTTGCTCTTTACGATGACCAGCTCAATGAAATCGGGACATGGGAGTCGTCCCTTTCTCTACCAGAATTCAAGGATGAAGAAAAGGGCGCTATCATCAATTGTTCCCTGGGATTTATCAGTCCGAATCCGAAAAAAGGGAAAAAATCCTTTTCTCTTTCTCAAGAGGATGGAAGCCTTGAGTATGGTGAAATAAAGCTTTTTCCGACTGTAACCAACAGATTCCAGCGGATGCAGGACGCCACAGTTTTTCTTCAGATTTATCTTCCCCAGGGAAAGGTTGAGGTCAGCCCCAAATTTATCGTATCAGGAGAAGGAAGATTAACCCAGCAGATACCTGGGGAACTGGTCGCAGAAGAGTGGAATAAAAAGTCAAAAGTCTGGAGCAGTGTGTATAACCTTCAACTCAGGAATGTGATTTATGGCGAATACACTTTAACGGTCGAAATCCCTGATTCTGAGGTAGCATCCCTAAAAAGGGAAGTCAGGCTGACCAAGCTTCGTTATTAATAAAGCCTAATAAATTCCTGATATATGTCCACCATCTCCCTTTAGGGGAGGATGAGCGATGGGGAAAATAGCAGCTCATTATATCTTCGTATTCATAGCAGTTCTGCTCGTAAACAGCCATCTATCGTCCTCGTATACAGAACAAGAGGAAATCGTAGAGAGAGCAGATTTGCTGCTGGACATGATGGAGTATGAGTCAGCTATCGTGAATTATCTGAAAGTTCTCTCACAAGATCCTCAGCAAAGAAATGTTCGAAAAAAGATCGGCTATGCATATTATCAATTGGACAAGGTTAATGATGCCCTGAATTATATCAGGGAGGAATTGGCTTTTTTCCCCGACAATGGGGATGCCTATGATCTTCTCACCTACATTCTGTATAAGTTGAATAAACTGCATGAAGCGAACAACTTTCTGGAAAGCATGGATTTTCCAGTCAGATTGACAGAGGAAAATCCTCGTATCGACGGTTTAGCCTGCTTTATTCTTGGGATGTACTTTAAAGAGAGCAAAAAATATAACAGAGCTGAAGCCTATTTCAGAAAAGCCATCGAAAAAGGGCATGATCCTGTTAAGTGCTATGTGCAATTGATAGATATTGACCTGGTTCAAGGCAAATTAGATCATGCAGGCAAATTGATAGGACCCAGCCTACACAGTATTTTAACCGAAGCTTATGAAGTATGCGGTCTTCAACCTGAATTTTATTTCATGAATGGATTGCGGTATTTTGAAAAAGCCAAATCGAATGTTTTTTTCTTTCGTAGGTTTATAAGATTTTTTGAGCTTGCTTCAGAGCTCAAACCAAATTTCAAAGATGCGCTCTATAACCTTGCATGCATCAGTTACAATTTTAATGATTTTAGAAAAGCTTTAGATTATTTTCGGAAAGTCAATGAAATCGATACTGAAGATGCTAAAGTAAAATTCTATTTAGGTTGCTGTCAGAAAAAGCTCGATACATCCCTGGATAAAAAACTCATATCAGAGCAGTGCCCCAAATGGATAGAGTTATCCAGAGAGTTTATCGATGACCCTGATAGAGAATATGAATACAAATACCATAATGATATTGAATTTGTCTTTGAAAACATCATTTATCTAGCCCTTGAATACGTTAGAGTGGGCAAGTTTCAGGAAGCTTTAAAGAGATTCCGCAGTGGATTAAAAATCAATCCTCATTCTCCAGGGATACACTTCAACATGGGTTTGGTGTATTCGTGGCTGGATAACTTTGAAGAAGCAGAAAAACACACACTTTTAGCCCTTAGAAAGAAAGACTTTATTGGACGAGTCCCAGCCTCTAGAAAACGAGAAATTGAGAGGACAATGAAGGCAAGCGAACAAAAAGCAACGGCCGTTCCTCTATCTGATTGGACCTTTGAGGTAGCATTAGGAGAAGGGAACTATTTTTTGGATGCTTATAATAGTCTGGGAACTCTATATTTTGACAGAAAAGAATTCGAAAAAGCGGTCCTGGCTTTTCAAAAAGTCATTGAAATCTATCAGGGAGATGCGATGGGTCATTATAATCTAGGATGTACCTACTGGGCGATAGATGACAAAAAAAATGCTGAAATAGAATGGAAAGATGCCATCAAGTATGAAGAAGAGATGAAAAGGATGGAAAAAAGGGGTGAGGTTTCAGAAGATCAACTTGATGTATCCTTAATCGTTCTCTATAGGCCTGTCGCCTTCCGAGCCCATAAATCCCTGGGTTGGCTGTACCTTGAGGAAAATTTAAAAGATAAAGCCCTCAAGGAGTTTGAAAGAGCACTCAAACTGGAGCCAGAAGATCCTGAGCCCTATTACGAGATGGGAAAGATATACGAGGGGAAATCAGAGCACGAGGAAAAATATGTCCGCAAAGCCGTATCCTATTACCAGAGATATCTCTATTTAGGAGGGGAGAGGGAAGCAGAGGTAAAGGAAAGATTGAAGTCATTAAAATAATGAATGTACCGGCGACATGAACAGACTGCGAACTTTTGGCATAAAGATTGCATAAAATTTCCGATAGTCATGCTGTTTCTGTGTCTTGAAATTATTTTCTGTTATACTTAACTTAGATGATAGAGATCACATATCGCAGATGTAAAGGAGTTTTACAAGTGAAGAGCAAATTATTCCTTTTTATTCTTATCATAATAGCAGCCGTGGCCTTGTATGGAGATAAAAAACAAAAGCCTGAGGATCTCCCTCCTGTTTATGAAAAGTGGCTAAACGAGGAAGTGGTTTACATCATCACACCCAATGAAAAGGAAGTTTTTTTGAAACTTCAATCAGACAAGGAGAGAGACTTATTCATTGATGCATTCTGGAATCAACGGGATACACTTTTCGCCAAGCCAAAAGGCGAATCCAAAAAAGAGCATTACCGCCGCTTGAATTATGTGAACCATTTTTTTGGCCGAGGAACGCCGAAGCCAGGCTGGAGAACCGACCGGGGGCGCACATACATCATACTCGGCGAGCCAAATGACATCCAAAAGTTCGAAGGAAGAACCCAGACCTACCCCACTGAAGTCTGGTTTTACCAAGGCAAGACAAATCTCGGACTTCCCCCTGGTTTTAATCTCGTTTTTTACCAGGAAAGTTTCACAGGAGAATATAGACTTTACTCCCCTGTTAGAGATGGACCCCAAGCATTGTTAACGAGCTATTATGGAGACCCAATGAATTATCTGGAGGCATACAAGCAGCTCCAGGAATTCGAGCCTGATTTGGCTGAGGTTTCTCTTTCTCTCATCCCCGGAGAGGGAGGTGTTTATACGGGCCGTCCGTCCTTGTCTTCAGATATACTGATCCAGAGAGTTGAGACAGTTCCTGTGAGACAGATAAAAGACAGATATGCCCAAAAGTTTCTCGAGTATAAAGATATCGTAGAGGTAGAGTATTCGACCAATTATATCGAAAATGATTCATCAGTCAAAGTGGTTAAAGACCCCTCGGGCATATATTTTGTACATTATGCCATCGAACCGGAAAGGCTATCTGTGGAATCTTATGAAAATACATACTTCACTACTCTGAAAGTAAACGGAACTGTCTCTAATATGGATGACAAGATCATCTATCAATTCGGAAAGGATTTCTCTCTCAATTTTGATGAAGAAAGACTCAACAGGGTGAGCCGCCAGCCTCTGAGTCTGCGTGACATGTTTCCTCTCATTCCTGGAAATTACAAACTCTCGATTCTGGTTAAAAATGAAGCATCAAAGGAATTCACATCCCTGGAGAGAACCCTTCTCATTCCTAGAGAAGAGGATGGTTTACAAATGACATCTCTTATCCTGGGATATGACATGAAGACAAATGAGACACCGCAAGGCGGTCTAAGGCCTTTCCAAATAAAGAACAATCAGATTTATGTTCATGCGAACAGGATCTTTGTAAGACAAGACACTTTGGTCGCCGCTTTCCAGATCCACGGGTTGGATCAATCCTTAAGAGAAAAAGGAGAGATAAAATTTATTTTTTTCAAAGGCCAGGAAGAATTCCGTTCCTCTGTAAAGAAAATCTCAGAATACCCAGACTTTCCCAATATTCTGGAACAATTTTCTCTTGCTGATTTTACTCCAGCCAACTATAAGATTCAGGTTTCTCTTTTTGTGGATGGCAGAGAAGTCCTGTTTGAGAGTGAATATTTTGATGTCACTTATGCAGAAGCCATAGTGCGCCCATGGATTTACTCTAAAGTCTTGGCTGAGATCGAGGATCCTGTTTATTCGTTTATAATAGGCACCCAGCTCTATAACAGCGGAAAAACAGCCGAAGCCCAGGATCATCTTGAGAAAGCATTCCATGAGGATCCCAACTCAATCGATTTTGCTCTGAATTTATCCCGCATTTATCTGACTTTGGCTGAGTACAAAAAAATTGAACCTGTATTGTCTCCTTTTTTTGACCAACCCGAACCTCCCCCATATGAACTATTTTTTATCATGGGCAAGGCTTATCAGTCTTTAGGAGAGCTTGACAAGGCCATCACTACCTTTGACAAGGCCATTTCCCATTATGGATTGAATATCAATCTATTGAATTCCATCGGTGAATGTTATTTTCAGGTGGGTAACACAGAGGAAGCCTTAGCAGCTTGGGAGAAATCCCTGGAAATCAACCCGGATCAACCTGAAATCCAAAAAAGTATCAGAGTTTTGAAGGAGAAAAAATGATTTGTTTATCTATCTTCAATACAAGATCAATTATGCCTAGAGTCTTCCTGGTATTATTTCTCTTTTTTCTGACGGCCTCTCCCCTGATCTTTTTTTCCTCGTCCTGCCGGCTCTACAAACTGGAGAGGAACCTGGATCCGGTGAATGCTGAGTTTCTCTCCAAGGTCAGATATATTATCACTGGGAAAGAGAGAAAAATTTTTCTCGAACTTCCTGATTCCGAAAAGGAGGCCTTTCGAGAAGAATTCTGGAAAATCCGCGACCCGGATCCGGAAACCGAGGAGAACGAATTCAAGATGGAGTATTTCAACCGGATCGAAACGGCAGATGATCTTTTTGTGAGCGAAGGAAGACCAGGATGGCTCACAGACAGGGGAAGGATTTACGTCCTTTTTGGCCCTCCATTTGAAAGAATAACGTATCCTATGGGAAGCAATCCCGAAAGCCGATGCTCGGAAATTTGGTATTACGGAGATTTTCCGGTTGTCTTTGTCGATTCGACATGTACGGGACAATATAAGCTGGTCACTTACAACTTGACGGAGCTTCGAGACTTTAACCTGATGTACATGCATGAATTCAGCAGAGCCCAGGATCGAGCTCAACAGACAATCGTAGAAAAAGAAAAAAGCTTTTTTGACTTCAACTGGAGAGTAAACAAAAATGTTGCTGATGAGAACAGAGCAGAAGGCATTATTGAGATAGAGATTCCCTATGAAGTCATCTGGTTCAACGCTGAGGGAGATATGCTGAAAACGGTTCTGGATGTTCGACTGGAGTTAAAAGATGTCGAAGCCCATATCATCTGGGAATATGAAGAGGCCTATGAGGTTGCGGTGAAAGATGATGAGCTCAGAGAGAAAAAGGGCGTGAAGTATAAAATCGAAATTCCGTTTGTCTTCAGTGAAGAATTAAACAGGCTTCGCCTGGGAAAGAATCTCCTTCATGCAGTCGTTAAAAATAGGACAGGGAAGGAGGAGGCAAAGAAAGTGATGGAGTTTAAGCTGTAGTTAATGGATGCTTTTATATTGGCAAATCAATGAACTTTAATTATAATAGTCTTTAAGAGGAACTCAATGAAAAAACTTTCGCTGGCTGCAATTGTAGCAGCTTCTGTTCTGTTTTTTTTATCCAGCTCTTGCACCACAAAAAGATTGGAGAGCAGGCTCGATCCTATGAGTGCGGAATTTTACAGTAAAGTCAGGTACATCATGACATCAGAAGAGTCCAAGATTTTTATAGAGCTTCCTCCTTCAGCCCGAGCTGAATTCATCGAGGAGTTCTGGAAAAGGAGGGATCCCACCCCAGGAACAGAGGAAAATGAGAATAAGGAAAGTTATTTTGAGAGAATAGAAGAATCAAACAGGCTTTTCAGAGGAGGCGGGCGGCCGGGCTGGCTCCAGGACAGAGGCCGAATCTACATACTCTTTGGCCCGCCTAACGAGCGACAGACACGGCCTATGGGAGGATGGGATATCGATCCTTACGAGGATGCCAGAGCCCAGACAAGCAGCCGCCAGGTAGCCGCAGGAGAAAAAGCCTCGGAAACCTGGATCTATTACAATTTGTTTTCTTCTATGCAGAGACCTCAGGCGGTGAGGATTGTCTTTGTCGACACCTACGGAACAGGCGACTACCAATTAGTCAGCAACCTGAACGAACTGCTTCCCGGCACCATGGGAATCGAGACTCAATTCACGCCCAATCTTGCTTTTGAGCATGAGTTATCCAAAGAGGAGGCACGCCGATCCAAGATCCATCTGCAGAAGCTGCTTTTTGATTTTTCTTGGGAGTTACTCAAAACGAAAAACAGGGAATTAGGCAGCAATCTTTCGATCCATATCGTGCTGCCTTATGAGAAGATCATCTTTGTGGAAGAGAATGAGATGCTCAATGCAATCATTGAATTGGACGTGCAGATTAAGGACAGAAACAATGAGATTGCCTGGCAGTTTGAAGAGGAGCATCGATTAGATTTTCGAGAAGAATTCTTGATCCAGAACAAGGAAGGTTCGTTGGATTTGGAGATTCCGGTCAAGAAATGGCTGAAAAAAGGCAAATATTCTGTGCATCTACGGTTGAGAAACGTCAGCGGCGACCAGGAAATTAAAAAGCTTCTTCCCTTAAAAATATAGATTCTCGGCATCAAAAAAATTTTTGTCATCTTCGACGAAAGGAGTTCTTCAGGAGAAATGATGAATTCATTTAAAAAGTTTAGTGTTGTCTTTATATCGATTTTACTCTTCTTTCCCTTGATCAGCCGTAGTCAACAGACCGAAGAAGAAGCTGTTAAAATCCCCAAGGAAGTGGAAAGCGCAATGGAAGTAAATTTACCCACCCGCGAACCGAAACTGGATATCCCTCTTTCCTATGTGAAAACTCTTTATTTCCCTTATCAGGACAATTATTACACGGTTTTTTTCTTCAAGATCAAGAACCAAGACCTTGGCTATGTCGCTCCTTTTTTTGAAGAAAAAGAGAAGGAAAGCAAACAGGAGGCAAAGCAAAAAGAGCAAATTCAGGAACAGGAGCAAATTCTATCCTGCAATGCTGATTTTTTCTTCAGGATTTATTCGTTGGAAAAGGATGGCCAGCTCAAGGACATACACAAGGAAATCTATCTCCCGTATGCTGACCAGTTGAGCTCAAAAGATTACGCTCCTGATGAACAAAATATTTATTCGTTCGGAACCATATTTCCTCCCGGCCGTTATCTTCTCTGTGGAGCTGCTGCCAGCCTGGATTTAACAAAAATTGGCCTGATTTACCAGGAGTTTTATCTCCCCGCCCCCTCCGATTTCAAGAAAAACTTGAAACTTACTCCCTTGTTTTTCGTTAAGAGCCTGAAGAGGATGCCATCGCCGGACTCGGCGATCAATCTGTATAAAAACCTCTTCCATTACGCCACTCTAGAGATCGAGCCATATTTTAGTCATGAATTCAGCCTTCAAGAGAAACTGGATATCCTTTATTTCATTCTTGGTATGGATCCAGGCGAAGACGGAAAATTCCAGTTTGAGGTCAGTTATGTTTATAAAAAAGGCGAAGAGGACATCGTAAAATTTGAGCCTAGACTGGAGAATGTCCCAGCTCCTATCGTGAGTGTTCCCTTGGGGCTTTCCTTCGAGGAAAAAAAACTGGAGCCCGGAGAGTACACACTTGAGATATCCATAAAGGATCAGAATAGTAAAAAGGAAGGCAGGGAAAATATCGGCTTTATCTTGAAATAGGAGGTTGTGATGAGCCTTATCTTGAGGAGAAGATTTTTGAATTTGGGACTCCTGATGCTATTTGTTTTATCATTTTCAGTGTTTTTGACTTTTACCCAGGAACAAACAGGAAAGGGTAGAATCAACGGCAATGTCGTTGATGAGAAAGGGCAGCCTGTGGAGGGAGCATTGATCCTTGTCGAAAGCATGAAAACCGATACAAAATTTCAAGGCTCCTCTGACGAGTCGGGACATTTTGCGGTGGCAGGGATGGGAACAGGCTATTGGAGAATAACAGCTTCCAAGAATGGCTACACCAGCTCTTCCATAAATCTGAATGTCCGCCAGCTCACAAGAAATCCTCCTATCACTTTTACCTTGAAAAAAATGACCGGATTTGCTGCCCTGATGGCAGACGAGGAATCGTTCCAGTTGTTCGATAAAGGAAATCTCCTGATGGAAGAAGAAAAGTACGATGAAGCCCTCGCGATATTCGAAGAATTCAAAACAAAATACCCTGAGATTTATCAGGTGCATCTCAACATCGGAAACTGCTACCTTAATAAAGGAGAACTGGATAAAGCCGAGGCAGAGTTTCAACTTGTCCTGGACAAAACGCTGGAGATGCACGGCGATTATAAGGCAGACAGTGCGACATCTCTGCGGGCTTTTACCGGACTTGGAGAGCTTTACATCCAGAAGGGAGATTTTGAAAAAGGACAGGAATATTTTGCCAAGGCGCTAGAAATCTCTCCAGAAGATGAAGTGGCAGCTTACAATGTGGGACAGATTTTTTTCTCCAACCAAAGACCTGATGAAGCGATCAAATACTATAAGCTGGCCATCCAGATCAATGAGGACTGGTCAAAGCCCTATTTGAGACTTGGATATGCGTATCTGAACAAAGGCGATTTCGATGCGGCTTTGGAATATTTGAACAAGTTTGTCGAGATGGACCCAGAAAACCCTGAAGTCCCCCAGACAAAAAACATGATCGAAACAGTCGAAAAGATAAAAAAATAAGACCATAAAGCAAAAGGGAACAAGGTAAGAAAAAGCCCCTCCCGACCGTCTCGGGAGGGGCTTTGTGCTTCTGCGCGAGTTTGAGCTCTGCTTAGAAGGAGAACCTGGCGCACACCTTGATGGTTCGGATACCTGTTACGGATTGGATGACTTTGTAGCTGCTCTCAAGCCTTTTATCGCCAGTGAGTACGCCCAAGCCTTCAGCATCAGGATACCAGCGGTAGACGTCATCCCTGCTGATGTTGACGTCTGACCAGCCCAATACGTTCAGGGCATCGATGTAGAAGCCCAGCCGTCCGAAGTCTCCGAGCATGAATTCTTTCTCGAGCCTTATGTCGAGCGTGTTCCAGCCTCTGTTCTGTCTTGTATCTATGGGTTCGATGTAGACACCGTATCCAGTCCTGTACATATCGTTTGCAGTGCACCAATCGGAGTCAGGATAGATGGTGGCATATCTGCCCCAGGGAGAGCCGGTGAATAGCTGGTAGACAGCGCTGAGGAAGAACCGGTAGGGAAGCTGAGCCGTACCCATCAGCTTGATCTGGAGAGGTCTGTCCACATCCTGTCGGCCGTAGGCGTTGACGAATGCATTAGGCTGGTCGCCTAAACCTGACCAGCCCCAGCTAACGCCGTACCATCCACCGATGTTGCCGTAGGCCTTGCTGTAGACAATGGAACCAGCGAGCTGCCAGCCGTCAGACATCCGCTTGTTGAAGATGAACTCGAGGGCCCAGTACTTTCTCTCCAGCTCGGCTATATTGGTCAGTCTGTAGAAGGTACCTGGTGCATCGTTGGTCTGGACATAAAAGGTCACATCGCTGTCAGGATAATCATCTGTTCCTGGAACTGTCGTGTTGTAAGGAAGATAGTACTTTTTTGCCGCAGCCTGGTCAGCATGGTACCAGTACTCGTCTGTATCAGGAGCATACCGGGCATCTTCAAGAATGTTGTCTTTCCATTTGTAGATGAAATTGGCTCCGACTGAAAAATTCCTGAACACTTCCTGCCACACTCCGAAAGTGATCTCACTGTTGACAGGAGATACGGTGTCAGGATCCAGCCGATTCTTGGCGAAATTGACATCCATTCCTCTAAAGTCAGTAGGCCCCAGATAGAAATGGTCTCCGATATTGGCTGCGTCCCACGGCGAGGTCCCTGGATACACATCGGCGAGGAAGGGAGCCGTTGTGTCTTCCCAGTAGACTCCGTAGGAGCGGGGGTAGAAGGGATGAAGCGTGGAGAAGTACTGAAGCATCAGGTATTCGGTGTACCGGGAATACGACGCTTTCACGGCTGTTTTTCCATCGCCGAAAACGTCATAAGTCAGACCGATTCTCGGAGAGAAGGAGTTCCAAACGATGATGTCTTTCCACTCCGGTGACGTATTCGCTGCATACGGATTGAGCCCTTCAGGGAAACTATCAGGATATCTATCGGCAACATAGGGCCTCATAACATTCTCACCGATCCAATAGGCAAGATCAAGTCCAGACTGAGCTTTGGTCACTTCAGGCTTCCAGCCCGTAGACCGGTCAAACCTGAGACCCAGATTCACGGTGAGCCTTTCCCCAAAGGTAGCAGAATCCTGGATATAAGCTCCAATCCTGGTGCCTTTGTCCTTGATCCAGGTGTCGCCTGACTCCGGTCCGCAGATGTACAAGAACATATATCCATCGTTCAGCACTCCATCGCCGCCTCTGTCATAGTCGTAGTAATAGTTACCAGGATTTCGTGAGTCCGTATAGAATCCCATCGGATTTTGACGCCACCAGTCCCAGTCACCATAGGCATCCTCGAACTCTACCCCGCCTTTGAATTCATGGTTTCCTCCGAGGAAGTTGTCCTGGAACCGGGTAAAATAAGCTCCGATCTGGAATCTCTTGCGGAGATAGGTCTCGTTGAACCGGGCAGTGGTCAGCGATCCGTAAAGGTCTCCCTGCTCATAATATAGAGGCAAGTCCTGGACATTTTCCTGCATCGGGATGGGGAACCAGCGGTGCACATAACTTCCTCTGATGTCAAAGAACGTGTTCTGGTCGAGAACATAGCTCAGGACTCCAGTGCCGGTGTAGTCTTTTTCGCCGTCCCAGATTCTTGTGGCTTGAAAGATGGTCCTTGAACCGGATTCCTCATACATCGGGCGGCGGCGGTCCACATAGTTGAACATACCCATCAGTTTGAGGTTAGTGGTTAGCTGTCCTGTGAGTTTGATGAATCCCAGCATCTCTTTGTGTGTCCAGTCATAGCCTTTGTGGTCAACCCCTCTGACATCTACAAACGGGATAAAGTTAGTCACTTTATCCGTTTTGAGATAACGCGCATTTGTGAAAAACCAGAGTTTGTCATTAATAATCGGACCCCCTAATGTCGCCGAACCGTCAAAATTCAACTTGTCAACTTCTGGCTTTGCCACTTCGAAGGCCGCGATTTCCTCCTCCGGCCAGAGCTGCTGATTCATCCCTTGGCTGGTGTAATAGAGGACCGCTCCCCCTGAAAACTGGTTTCCTCCAGACCGGGTCACCACATTGATGTAGGCTCCATCCGTGTATCCCACCGAAGCTGGATGACCGGCCGTGACCAGCTCCACCTCATCCATCACATCAAAATTGATGTTGGTCAAAGGATACATGACCACAGGATCGTTCATGTTGACGCCGTCAAAAGCGTAGGTGTTGCTCCGCACTGTGGCACCGTGTATAGAGGATGGCCTTCTATAACTTTGACCTTCGGATATAGCTCCAGGAGCAGAATTCACGATGTCGTACAGGTCTCTGGCCATAGGAATGTTCTTCAGCAGATCCTTATCCATGACCACCGAGATTTTCGACTGCTCCACGTCGACGACAGGCGAAGTCGCAGTAACCGTGATCTGCTCTTCGAGAGCAGTGACTTCCATCGTGATATCGATGGTAACGACCATTCCAACGCGGACAATCACTTCCTCTCTTGTGAAAGTCTTGAAACCAGTTAACTCAGCTTTGACTGTATAACGGCCAACCGGGAGAGCAGGAAACCTGAAGGCACCTGTTTCTGTTGTCACATAAGACATCTCTCCCATCCGAGCAGGAGAATTGGCTGTAACTGTGACTCCAGGAAGCGGGCTGCCTTCCTCATCAGTTATAATGCCTCTGATAGAACCGGTGGTTTCCTGAGCAAAGGAAGCGGTGGTGAGTCCGACAGAGAGGAAGAGGATGAATAAAAACTTCATTAAATCTTTACCCAATTAATACCTCCTTAAAGAATGTCCCTTTTTAAACTCCCTCTCAAAGGACTAAGAGGAAGCACCCTGCCTCTTTTCTTTCCCCGATGAACGAGGAACCAACGGAAAAGAAGCTCCCTTTAAATGTTTTCTTACCCTTAATATCACCCCCTCCGTTGAAGTAGTGCTGAATATGCGGAGATAAACAAACCTCACTTATGATTCACCCTAATCTGATCTATCCTATTGCAATATTTGTACCAACGCACTTTATATTATATTTTATTTAGAATCAATAGCATATCAGATGACTCTCTATTTATATTTGTAAAAAAAATTCAAAAAGTTGAATTCACTTCAATTTTTTGGATATAGCGGCAGCAATCATGCCTCTTATGCCCCATGTGGAGGGAAAAGAAATTCAAGAAGGCTCTGAAGCAAGAATATGATGAAACATCCACGCGGCTGCATCTTTTTGATCTTTACGTCAAAATGAGAAACCTCAAGTCTGCAGCTAACCAATTGGCTGAAATCGAAAAAATTTCAGGTAAGGATGATCTTCTCATCTTTCTTGATGGTTATCTAAAATACAGGAACGATAACGCAAAAGATGCCCTCGAAGCTTTTGAGAAAACCGCCGCGACAATCGCGGAAGCGAAAAAAAATATCGCACGCATTTATTATAATAATGGAGATTATCAAAGGTCACTGGAAGTCTGGCAGGAAATTCTCTCCGGGAGTTTGGAAGATAAAGATGCTTTTATTGATAGCGGAAGGGCCTCCTTCCATTTGGGAGATTTAGAGAAAGCTCAAGAATATTTCAGTAAAGCAGGAATCGAGACTTCTCCTGAGAAATTATCGCCCAAAAAAGTGCCGCTCGCTTACGAGAGTCAATTAAAAGGGATCAAGTTTGACCTGGGTTCTTTCCTTTATTCCAGGTCCGGACGAACACTCGACCCTCTTCATCCAGAGTGAAGAACTGATAGGGTGGAAATTTCTCGGGAAAGTTAAATAGTTCTTTCACGTTGACTGGGCCAACGTCCGGCATTCGGCTGAGTATCTCTTCAATGTCTTCCTCGGTGACTTTCTGAGGATCATACTCTTTTTGGATGCTCTTCACATGAGTTCCATCAGACGAGTAGACTTTAATCTCGTAGTCGATATTCCGACCGTAGTAGATATTTCCAGAGCTGTCGAATTGATAAATAGAGAGCATGTCCATAAGATCGATTTTATTCCCTGATCCAGGAACTGGTATGGCAAACTCGATTTGATCGAGTGAAAACTGAGGTTTTAGTTCTGGATCGAATTTTTTTATGACGAAGAACATTTTTTCCCCTTCGAGCTTCAGTTCCCTTCCTAGAAAGTGACCATTTGGATCCATCAGGAGGTTGACCAAAGCCAAACGATCCGCAAAGGAGACATGGTTTAAGTAGGTTCTTTCCAGAGTGAAATAGACCAACTTTCGTTGCGTGGCATCCTCGATCAACAACTTATTGTCAGGAGTGAGATGGATTCCTGCAGGCATATCCAGCTCTCCTGGCCCTTGGCCTTGTTCGCCAAACGAGCGGATGAACTTACCCTCTTTATCGTAGACTTTAATCTTACGGTCTTTGAAATCAAGCGCATAAAGAATTTCGTTATCGTCTATAACAAAAGTGGAGACCTCAGAAAATGATTTTTCAGGATCATCAGACTCGCCTATGACACAATCCAGCTCAAAACTGACTTTGGAGGGGATGTCTCGGGGTGGATTGGGATTTTTCCCGTTTTGGATAATTTTGACATCATCGACAGTTTTAACTTTCTGTGCTTGTGCGTAGAAAACTAAGCTATTGATCAGAAATAAACACAATATCAGACGGATAGAAGCTTTCATCATACACCTCTATTGATCAACATCATTATACAAAATTTTATTCAATATGTTTAGGAGAGGACTGCACAAACATAGTCTCTTGTTAAGAAAGAGATTTGAAAATAAGCTTGACAAAAAGATCTTGAGTGACGAACGATTGGAGATCAACATAAACAAATCAGGAAGGAATGCTTTCATCGTCTCGGTTCCCGTGTTTGCAGTATCCACGGTCATCGTCGTGCTTTTGAAAGACATTTCTGTCTATACCTATGCCTTTGTGGTGAATGTTGTCCTCCAACTATCCACGTTCTCTATTTCGTTGAGGTTGTATGAGAAAAGAGGAGAATAGGAGTGCTTTTCAAGACAAGGATCAAGGAATTCAGGGCCAAGTACGATCTGACTCAGGAAGACCTGGCAAAAATGATAAATGCCCGTCGAGAGACAATCATTTACCTTGAAAAAGGAAAATATAATCCTTCTTTGAAGCTTGCTCTTGATATTGCCAGAGCTCTGGGGGCAACGATCGAAGAGCTATTTATTTTCGAAGAGAAAGAAAAGGGAGAATGACAATGAAAAAAGTTCTAATTGTTTTGATCATCGTTGTCTTGGTTCTAGCTCTCATGGTATTCTAGCGGGATATGAAAAATCTGAGGAAATTTGGGAAAGCGCCTTACAGTACAGCAGTTGTCCATGGAGGACCGGGCGCGCCCGGAGAAATGGCTCCTGTGGCTCGTAAGCTTTCCTTTGTCAGGGGCGTTCTGGAACCGCTCCAAACTGCAAGGACTATAGAGGGACAAATAGACGAACTTGAGGGTGTATTGAAAACGGTAGGAAATCCCCCAATAACATTGATCGGTTGGTCATGGGGTGCATGGCTTAGCTTCCTTTTTACTGCTCATCGCCCTAAATTGGTAAAAAAACTCATCCTGGTTGGGAGTGGGCCATTCGAAGAAAAATACGCATCGGACATCATGAAAATCCGGCTGAACAGGCTCAGCGAAAAAGAAAAAAAAGAAGTCCTTTCATTGACACAAGCCTTGGATGATCTTTCTGTAATCCATAAAAATAAGGTCCTGGCTCGTTTCGGGAAATTGATATCCAAGGCGGATTCTTATGATCCCGTTTCTCAAGAGAGTGAAGTCTTAGAATGTCAGTATGATATTTATCAGCAGATCTGGAAACAAGCTAGAAAACTCAGAAAAAGCACAAAACTTCTAGAATTTGGAAAGGCAATCCAATGCCCAGTCCTGGCAATCCATGGCGATTATGATCCCCATCCTTATGAGGGAGTCAGACAGCCACTTTCTCTCGTACTCAAGGATTTCCGTTTCGTTTTGTTAGAGCAATGCGGCCACAAGCCCTGGATCGAAAGATCCGCAAAAGATATTTTTTATAAAATCCTCAAAGACGAAGTGGCATGAATGTTTCCATTTCTGGCGCGTGAAATTCTCCTCTTCGTTTCAGTCTGCATCATCAACATCCAACGGTGTTTTTTTACATAAACCTGACATATAATAAAACAGTTTCTGAGTTTCTGATTCCTTGCTTCCTGATAAGGATTGCTTATTAAATGTCGTTTTTAAGGTTTAAAAGGATTAAAAAAATTTTCCTGGGAATCTTTATCTTTGTGCTTGCGGCAATCGCGGCATTTGTGATTCACATTTTTTTGAGTCTCCCAGATGTTTCAGACTTGAAGACACATAATCCAGAAACAACATCTCTCATGGAGATCCGCAAGCAACTGGCAGAGAAAGAAGGAACCGAATTAAAAATCAATCAGAGTTGGGTGTCTTTCGAGAACATTCCCCAGCTTTTAAAAGATACGGTGCGGATTGCAGAGGATTTTTCTTTCTACTGGCACAAAGGAATCGATTATGAGGAGCTGAGAGAGTCGATCAAAAAGAACATAAAGGAGAAAACATTTGCCCGGGGGGGGAGTACGATCACTCAGCAATTGGCTAAAAATCTGTATCTATCTACTAAGAAAAGTTTGACCAGAAAGATAAAAGAGTTTCTCATAGCAAAAAAGCTGGAAAAGAACCTGGCCAAGGACAGGATTTTTGAGCTCTACCTGAATGTCATCGAACTGGGACAGGGTATCTTTGGAGTGCAGGCTGCATCTCAACACTACTTTGGCTGTGCGGTCAGCGAGCTGACTCTGGATAAGATTGTCCGTTTGGCCGCAGTCCTTCCTCGACCGCTCAGATCTGATCCTAGAGGAAGCAGTCCTTGGCTTCGTTGGAGGTACGGCTTTCTGCTGCAAAAACTCAAAGTTTATGATTATATTACCGAGGAGAGCTACCAAGAGACCATCAGGATGTTCGATGATCCAGCAGAAGAAGAAATTGGGGATAGACAGAGGAGGTTCACTTTCAGGAATCCTGTGTTTGGAGTGTGAGAAAAATTGGATCAAAAATGCTTGTGTTCCGACAAAATAAGTGTGCCATTAGGAATTAAGAAGATGAAAATCATCTTGAAGAATACTGGCTGTTTTTTTCTTTTTGCTGGATTCATCGTCTTGTCAGGGTGTCGAACACGAACTCAAGTTACTCCTCCGATTGAACCAGAGGCAAAACCTTATACAAAACAAATTCTCATAAAGAAGGAAAGGCTCACTCGAACTGGATACTCTATTCAGGTAGGAGCATTCTCTGTATTGGATAATGCTTTAAAACTTACCCAAACACTGAACAGGGAAGGATTGAATGCTTATTATTTCCGCCACCAATCGGGGCTCTATCAGGTGCGTTTTGGAGATTTCCTTTCCATAAAGACTGCCCGTCAGGAAGCGAAACATCTCCTCGATGAAGATGTCATCGAAGATTATTTCATTGTGAAACCCGAAGATTACTCTGTTTCCAAGCAGAGTATGCTCGGTGAGGACTATTTGAGGGATAGACTCGTTGTTACTGCAGAAAGTTACATCGGTGTCGAATACTCCTGGGGGGGAACATCAAGGTCAGACGGATTTGACTGCAGCGGTTTGACCATGGCTGTCTATCAAATGAACGGTCTCAATCTACCCCGCTCTTCAATAAAGCAATTTGAGGCAGGGAGAGCGATAAAAAGAAATAAGCTAAAAAAAGGGGACCTGCTCTTTTTTTTCACATCAAGGACTCAAGGGATCTCACATGTGGGAATTTATGTAGGAAATGAAATGTTCATCCATGCTCCTGGAAAGGACAAGAAAATCCAAAAGGACTCTTTGGCTGACAGCTATTTCAGGAGCCGTTTCGCAGGAGCCTGTACCTACCTGGAATAACTGATCCTTTTATAAACGATAAGGCACCCTCGTCGAGTTACCATTCATTAGAAGTCTTTGCTATGATATGCAATAAAATTGAATCAAGGAGGTAGACATGCCAGAAAGAGCTCCACAGCCCGTCCCAGAGGGGATGCATACCGTCACTGTTCACCTTTGGTTCAACGGAAATTGTGAGGAAGCCATCGATTTCTACCAAAATGCTTTCGGAGCGAAGCTTGCCGAGCCACCGGTCCCAGGGCCTGATGGGAAAGGAATCATGCACGCTATGCTAAAGCTCGGCAACTCAAACATCATGATGGCGGATGCCTGGCCCGGAAATTGGGAGCAGGGACCAAAAGACAGCGCCAGCGCCAGTCTGTGGTGCTATGTGGAAGACTGCGATGCGCTTTTCAACCGAGCCGTTGAGGCTGGCTGCGATGTGCTGGAAGAAATGATGGATGCGTTCTGGGGCGATCGAAACGGCAAGATAAAAGATCCCTATGGCCATTGCTGGTCATTCGCGAGTCAGAAGTGGATTCTTACCGAAGACGAAATGCAGGAGCGAATGCAGGAGTGGCTCAAGAGCCTGAAGCAGTAGGCCGACACTCAGTCCCTTCATTGCATCACACATTGAGAGTGCTGTCTTATTCCAAAGGCCGTTTCAGAAACTCCAGTACTATTTCATTCACCATCTCCGCTTGTACGACAGTCAAATCGTGACCGGCATCGGGAATAATCTTTTTTTCTATCTGCGGTGCCACCCTGCCAATACGCTCCAGGGCTGCCTGGGCCGAATAAATCTTTTCGTTTTCACCTACTAAATAAAGTGCAGGAACTTTGAGGCTTTGTAATTCCTGATCTGTTAATACCGTGGGTGAGACCAGCATCTTGGGCTTGAAGCACCGGGAACCCAGATAAATGCTTTCTATCCAGTCATCCAACAGTTGTTTCTTGGCGTTTTCACTGTTTAACCAATCTGCCAGCACCCAGTTCATCATACTTTTGGTGAATCGCCGGTGTGGAATCATAGCAATGACGGCGTGTTTCAAGAACTCAAAACTTAGGGGTAAAACAGTGGAGGCCGGCGCCAACAACACGATCTTATCCAACCGGTTTGGGAATCGGAGGGCATACTGGCCTGTCAACCAGCCTCCGTAGCTCAATCCTATAAGATTGATCTGGTCTCCCAGCTCGAGTGCATTGAACAATTCATCCAACCAGTTCACGAAATCATCAGGAGTTTTTATCGGGCGAGTGAATACACTTCGTCCGAAGTCGTAAATGTTATCCACGGCATAAGTTCTGTAAGATTTGGATAATTCCTTAATGTTCGGCAGCCACATTAATGATGTTGCACTGGCTCCAGGTAACAATATCAGCGGGGATGCCTCATCAGGCCCACTTATCCTTATAAATGTCTGGCCGTAGGAAGTATCGACCATCTTGGTTTCTGATTCGACAGGCCATTCCTTGGAGCACTTTTCATACATCTCCAGGTATCTTTCTTTTGCATGAACTGAACGAAAAGGATGATAAGGCGTCATATGCATAAGGGCATGCTTCGCAAGTGTCAAAGGCAAAGCGATATTCAATGCGATAAAAAGTATGGTAAAGACCAAATAAAAATAGAATCGGTTATATGCCTTCAGGATGTATGATGGGCCTAGAGTGCGTGATTTTATGAAAGCTTGAACTATAGAATAAGTTTTCAAAAAAACAAATAACATAAAGAGAACCGAGAGGAACAGAAGCTCGCTGGAACTTTTAAAGACAAGCAGGACATACAGGCAAAAAGAAAGGAGAAGAATAATTTTTAAAAGAACACCTTTCAAAAGCTCTCCATTATAAATTTGTCCCAAGCCCAACGAAATAAGGCTTAAAAAAGCAGAGACAACAGGCTTTCTACTTTTAACCGGCGATTCATGCTGTGCCATTACGGTTTTCCTCCATGCGATGAATATAATAGGGGCACAAAATCGATAAAATCAAGAACAAAATCACTCCGCTAAATGATTTCTGTCGCCTTTCTTTGAATGCTTTTGAGTCAGAGATATATCCTTTTTTTAATTTTTGAGTTGAAAATAAGTGTCAATTCAAGATATTAATTAAGTTGTGAACCTCACATCACGTTTATTTCCTAATCAAGGAGGACAATCATGAGACATTGCTTCAAATTTCTATACTGCCTTCAAATATTCGTGTTGCTGCTTGTTGCTTTAGGATTCCTAACCCAGACTGTGAAAGCACAAAATGAGGTCATGTCTCCCAAAGAATTCTTCGGATTCAAGCTCGGCAGCGATAGAAAGATTGCCAGGTGGGATAAAATCGTCGACTACTATAAGCTTCTGGAGCAAGAAAGCAGAAAGATCAAGGTCATCAATATGGGTGCGTCCACCATGGGCCATCCTTTTCTCGTGGTCATCATCTCCTCAGAGGAGAATCTCGATAATTTAGACCGTCTCCAGGAAATAAATGCCAGCCTCAGTGATCCGCGTGGAATCGCTGAAGCGGAGATAAAAAATCTAATTGCCGAAGGCAAGGCAGTCATGTGTCAGTCTATGAGTCTTCATGCCACAGAGATCGGGGGGACACAGATGGCTCCCGAGCTGACCTATGACCTCTTATCCAGGGATGATCAGGAGACACAGCGCATCCTGAACAATGTGGTCTTCTTCTTGATACCAAGTTTCAATCCGGACGGCCAGATCATGGTCACCGACTGGTACAATAAGACTTTGGGAACGGAATACGAGGGCTCGAGTCTTCCCTGGCTGTACCACAAGTATGTCGGTCACGACAATAACCGGGACGGCGACTTCCTCAACATGATCGAATCGGTTTATGCAGCCAAGATCTTGTACAAAGATTGGATTCCCCAGGCTTATATCGACCATCACCACATGGGAAGCTCTGGTGCCCGGTTCTACATCCCGCCTTACTGCGATCCTATCCGTCCTTTTGCGGATCCTCTCATCTGGCGCGAGATGAGCTGGTACGGTGCTCACATCGCCTATAAATTAGAGGAAAACGGTAAATCCGGCATCCTCAATGGAGCCCAGTTTCCGGGTTGGGGCCATTTTGGATGGCACTGGATCACTCCTTTCCATAACATTGCGGGAATGCTTACAGAATCGGCCAGTGCCCAACTTGCCACTCCTCTTTATATTCATCCTGAACAACTCCGCGCAGGGGCTAGACTTTTTCCAGAATACGAGGCCCAGACAACCTTCCCCAATCCTTGGCCGGGAGGCTGGTGGAGGCTGCGGGATGTTGTCGAGCAAAAGAAAATCTCGGCCTGGGCTCTTCTTGATCTAGCAGCCCGCAACAAAGAAACTGTGCTCTGGAATGCCTATCTCAAGGCCAAACGGCAGACGGAGCGAGGCGCTAAGGGAAAGCCTAATGCCTATGTCGTACCGATAAACCAACATGACCCGTTAACCGCTGTGAAGATGATAAACACGCTTCTTATGTCAGGTATAGAGATCAAACAAGCCCAAAAGGAATTAAGAATCGGGAATGCAGTCTATCCCGAAGGATCATTCATAATTTCTTTGGCTCAGCCAAAGATGGGCTTGATCAGGAACCTTTTAGGGCAAACGTTCTACCCGGAAAACAAGTGGACCATGAGTGATGATGGAACTCCCCTCCGTCCCTATGACCTTGCTACTCACACTATGAATGAGTTTATGGGTGTTCGAGTCGACCCGATAGATGAAACGGTTGAAGGGGACTTTCAGACAATCGTCGGAAAAGTGATGGTTTCAGGAACGGTTGGAACCGGTGGAATAGGTCATGTTCTCGACGGTCGGCTGAACGCCAGCTTCAAGGCTGTGAATCTTCTTCTTGATAAGGGCATAGCGGTGCACAGGATCGATAAAGCGGGGTCAGGCCTTCGCCCTGGTGATTTCATCGTTTATAAAGGCTCTGAGACTGTTTTCAAGGATATTGCACAACAGACGGGAGTCGATTTTAAAGCATTAAAGGCCGCGGTCACCGAAGGGATCCATGAAGTCAAAAAACCACGCGTCGGTATGTATCAACGTTATTACGGTGGTAACATGGATGAGGGGTGGACCCGCTTTCTTCTGGAACAGTTCGCCTTTCCCTACACGTCGCTGATGGATGAGGGGATTAAGAAGGGAAATTTGATTGCAAACTATGATACGATCATTCTGCCTCACGATTCAACAGGTATGATTATGGGCGAGGTTCCTCCCAGATACCGCCGGTATATATCTGCGGTTCCTCCCGAATACCGTAGCGGGATCGGCAAAGAAGGAGTGGCTGCACTGATGGAATTCGTGGAGAAGGGGGGAACGCTTGTCACTCTAGGCGAGGCCAGCAGCTTCGCGATCGAGAAGCTCGAACTGGGGGTCCGAAACATCGTTGATAACCTCGATTCAAAGGAATTCTTTTGTCCGGGTTCGACCCTCAAGGTGAAATTCGACAACTCTCATCCATTGGCCTATGGGATGCCTGAAGAGGGATTCGTTGTCTTCTATTCCAGCCCAGCTTTCGCTGTCACTTCCAGCCAGCACAGCGAACGATACGAGACAGTTGTCCGCTACCAGGAAAGAGATCTCCTGCAGAGCGGCTGGCTGATTGGGGAAGAAATTCTCTCTAACATGCCAGCCATGGTCAGTGCAAAATACGGCGAAGGCCAAGTGGTTCTCATCGGATTCCGCACCCAGCATCGCTGCCAATCTCACGGCACATTCAAGCTCCTCTTCAACACCATGATACGCTGATGTCAGGAATCAGAAAAATCTTTATTTTCGAGCTATGTAATTTCTTTCTTTGTCGATATCCGGAAATTTTTAACTGGGATTAAGAGTCATAGATGTACCGTCAATTGAAAACGTCGTCATTCATAAAACTGCTGACAATTATATTGCTTCTTTCCCATCGGCCTATATCTCAAGCTAGGCCGGAAAACAGAGTAATCCGTATAGCAATGTGTCAGATATTCTGTCTGGATGGTGACCGCTCCGGCAATCTAGCCAGGATTGAAAATGCCATACACGAGGCGAGGCAGGCAGAAGCGGATATAGCCTGCTTCCCAGAGACTGCTCTTTTTGGCTGGGTGAATCCTGAGGCCCATAAGAGGGCGCATCCGATTCCAGGAAAAGACTCAGAGCATCTAAGTCGTCTAGCTAATAAGTACAGCATTCACCTCTGCATAGGGATAGCTGAGAGGGAAGACAACAGACTCTATGATTCGGTGATCTTGATTGATGATAGAGGAAAGATACTTCTTAAGCACAGGAAGATGAATATCCTGTCCCATCTGATGACACCACCATATACTCCGGGTAAAAATGTCAGCTGTGTTGAAACAAGATTTGGCAAGATCGGTCTCCTGATCTGTGCCGATACCTTCAAGCAAGATATTCTAGCCCGAATGGCTGGGCTGAAGCCCGATCTACTCCTCGTACCATACGGTTGGGCTGCCAAAGAGGAAGACTGGCCCCAGCATGGTCAAAAACTACAAAATACAGTTTCCAAAGCTGCACAAATTACAAAAGCTCCGGTTGTGGGAGTGGACCTGGTAGGTGAGATCACGCATGGTCCCTGGACTGGAATGACTTATGGAGGACAGAGTGTGGCTGCTGATGCAGAAGGCAGGATAATCGCTGTGGCCAAGGACCGTGATCGCGAGGTATTGGTTGTTCAGATTTCGATTGAAACAGATAAGGATCAAATTGAATAAGGCCCTCTGAATTTCAGTTTGAATTTTAGAAAAGGAGGGATTTGATGAGCCGGCAATCCATTCGGCATTTCACGGACCTTTCGCCTAAAGTCAGCCGAAGGACAATCCTGAAAGGAATTGTCCAAAGTGCTACCGCTGCCATGTTGCTGCCGTATTCTTCACTCGGCCAACAGGTGACATCAAAGGAATCTTTAAAAGAGGCTGTTACCAGAATAGGGGAGATGGATCCTGGCGATGAACGATTTTGGGGATTGGTTAAGAGGCAGTTTTCGATCAAAGAAGAGCTTATCATGCTCAATGCGGCCAACCTTTGCCCGTCGCCGACAAGTGTACAGAAAAAGCTGTTCGCATTGACAAAGGATGTAGACAGCGATCCCTCGTTTACGAATCGAGCAAAATTTGCAGGTATGAAGGAGGAGATTCGAAGGGCACTTGCAGAGTATGTTCATGCGGATCTTGAGGAAATTGCATTGGTCAGGAATACGAGCGAGGGAAATAACATCGTGATCAATGGTGTTCAATTAAGAAAAGGGGATGAAGTCGTTATATGGGATCAGAACCATCCGACTGCAAACATCGCCTGGGATGTCCGGGCCGAGCGTTTTGGATATCGTGTTGTAAGAGTCAAAACGCCGGAAAATCCTTTGCATTCAAAAGACTTGATCAGACCATTCGAAAGGACGTTCACGCCGCGAACAAAAGCACTGGCTTTCTCTCATGTTTCAAATGTTTCGGGAATAAGGATTCCTGCAAAGGAGCTGTGTCAGCTAGCCCGTTCCAAGGGGATATTGACCCTCGTCGATGGAGCACAAACCTTTGGGACCTTCCCGCTGGATCTGCATGATATGGATTGTGATTTTTTCACAGCCAGTTCCCACAAGTGGTTTTGCGGTCCGAGAGAGATGGGGATTTTATACGTACGGCGGGAGTGTGCAGATTCACTGTATCCCACTATCGTTGGTGTGGGGTGGGAGCAGGCGAAGGAAAACGGGGCACTGAAATTTGAGACTCTTGGACAGCAGGCCGTCGCCCGATTTGCTGCCATGCAGGAAGCGATTATGTTCCATAATACTCTGGGTAAGCTCAGAGTTTCTACTCGAGCCCGAATGCTGGCAGATGCTGTAAGGGATGGATTGAAGAAGAGAATTCCAGGCATCAAATTCATCACACCGTTCGAACATCAGAGAAGCTGGGGCGTAGTTATTTTTCACATAGCGGGTCTCGACACATCACACATTTTAGAAACATTATACCGCAAATACAATGTCGGGTGTGCAGTCATGGGCTCCAATATCCGCTTCTCACCCCATTTCTATAATACGCTTGATGAAATCGACAGAGCAGCCCATGCGGTTGCACAAATTTCAGGAAAGACATCCCTCTTTTATTCACAGAGCGCTTCACAAAAAAATTGGAATCTATCTTCTTAGTAAGGGCCGTATCTCAAACACTAATTTTTTTTGAGCTCGTTAACTTTCTTTTTGGCATTTGCGTTTTCTGGATTAATTGCGAATGCCCTCTTGTAAAATTCTATGGCTTTTTCTTCCATTCCTTACTGTATTGTTGCTAATGCCAATAATAAATTGGATGGTTCGATATAGTCGGGAATTGGCTCTTGGAGGAAGCAGATTTTCATTATATAGTTGTAACTCAGGAGAATCATCTGAGTTGATTAAGTCAATTATTTCCTTTCAATCGGATTGAAGGAGTAATCAATGAAAAATTTGCTCATTACTTACTTGATCATCGTCATTCTCATAATCTTATTCTTCTTTGTTAGAGCGTCCTTTTTTTAATCACATCCATTCAAAACCCTTTACTGCATATTGATGAGTAACCTTCATTCGGGATTCTCCCTCGGTACAGAGCATTCTGAAAACCCTCTAAAGGATGCTAATTCTATTTCCAGACTTCTTTGTCCGAACAGCGATAGGCAAAATTCTCCTATTTTAAACCTGGGTGAGTGTCTGGTGAGCAGCGGCTAAAAGGGCTCTTATCGGGATACCATAGGGGCAAGCGGACTCACCCCTGCACAGTTTTGACAATTGTCCGCCTTCTCTGATTTTAGGGCTGCATACTTGGCCATAGCATGTTTTTCCCGACCCTGGGAGAAAAAGTAGTGGTCGTAGCGCATGATGGTGTTGACAGGGATTCCATGCGGGCATTCCGGTTCGCACCGTCCGCAGGCATGGCGGCAGTAGAGGCTTCCACACTCACTTTTATACGCAGATAAAAGTGCTTTGTCTTGAGGCTTGAGCCTGCTTCCTGAGAGCTTGAGATAGCTGCGCATCTCTTCGTAGTTCGATACCGTCACACAAACCGTATGCACATTCGGATTGCTCAACACAAACCGGATGGCGGCATCCCGGATTTCTTTATCACTTTTCAGGTTGTGCCTTTTAATGAATTCCTGAGCATTCTCCACCTTTTTCTCCATTCTTTCCACATTCTCCTTCTCCTCGGCGCTCAATTCTTTTCCTTTAGAATAGCGCGATCTTTCCAGCCATTCCTTCATGTGGTTATAGGATCGAATGGGATTGGTTTTCATCAAGGTTATCCCGATATTCTTTTGGCCGCACACTTCGAGTACCCTTTCACTTGGGAGCCATGGTGAGAGACCCCAACAAAAGTGAAACAGAAATTACACACTGTTCATCGAGAATTTGCGAATAAAAATTAAATTTAAAAAACAAAGAATATGAATATAAGACAGACAAGTATGGCAACTACGATCAGGGAAACAATCGTTCCAGGATGAGTTTTTTTCAACAATCTCGTCATGACAACCTCCTCAAAGATGCATTGAAACACTTCTAGTCCTAGAAACGAAATATCTGCAGAAATGTTCCCTTTAGAAAAATCTCGACATAAAAAAAGAGAGGACTAGATGCCTAGAATCGGCATATTTGCCTGGAGCATTTACTTGCGATTATACCAGGATATCCTTTTTCCTATAGACAATAAAGGTGAGGGCGATGAGTACGATGGATATTCCCAGGAAATACAGAACACGCCACCATTCCAGGCTGTAGTCGGGACGGAGTACGCCGGAATCCATAAATTTAAACGGACTTATATAGCCGAACTTACTTGCGGGTCGTGTCGCCTTAGATAAGAGATCAATCAGGTATCCGCCGAAAATGAGGCCGATCGATACACTGGTAATCGGGCGCCCTCTTTTTATCAAGAGGGAAAGAAAAAGACCCATAGCCCCAAAAGTCAGCATCAGCAGGAAGAAATAAAACGAGTGGATAACAAATGCGCCCAGCCGGTATTCGCTCTCTCCTTTAAAAATCTCCAGGCCTATGGATCCGGAGACCAGGATCATAACACTCAACAGAAACAAGTAAGTAAAAAATGCGGCCAATTTGCTCCAGACGATTTCCAGCCGGGTCACGGGTTTGGCCAGAAGAAATTCAGCGGTTTTTTCGTGTTCTTCCCGGGCCAGGATTCTGCCTGCAAGCATGATCGAAAAAAATGTGCCGAGGAGCATGATGTAAATCGCACTACGGGTTGCATAATACCCCAAAGCATTGGTTAGCACATCCAGGTTCGTTCCGAAGACTGTCATCATGTTCTTCATGAATGGATTCTCAAAAAAGGTAGCCATCATCTTCGCCAAATCTTCGTTCATAAAGATATGGTAAAAAGCCAGTTCCATCACAATCAGGATGCTAATGGAGATACTCCAAGCCAAGAAAAAATTCCGGTAGCGTTTCAGTTCATTGAAATAGAGGTTTGTGTTTATCATCATCAAGGTTCCTTATTTTGTTCTTTCTCGTCTGAATAGTAGTGCATGAAGATTTCTTCGAGACTCGGTTCTTCGATGATCAGGTCCTTGACATCTTTTCCAGCCAGGTTATTGAGAAGATCGTCCATCGTTCCGGAAAACATGAAATGGAGATTGTTTTTATCGGCTCGGGGAACAATTATACCCACGCATTCGATTTCGTCGCTCTTCACAGGATGGGCAAACTCGACTTGAACTTTGCGGAGCTGTTTTTTCCTGAGGGTTTCGATATCTTCCACGGCTATGATTCTTCCTTCCTTGATAATACTCACTCTCCGGCACATTTTTTGGACTTCGCTCAAGGTATGTGAAGAAAAGAATATGGTTGTGTCGTTATCATTTTCTTCCCTTAAAATGTCGAAAAATTTCGCCTGCATGAGTGGGTCCAGGCCTGTTGTTGGCTCGTCCAGGATCAACAATCGGGGCTGATGGATGAGACACTGTAAAATCGAGATTTTCTTCCTGTTCCCTCGAGAAAGGTCGATAATTTTCCGGTGGAGATCTAGGGCAAAAATATCTGCCAGTTCTTTTATCCTGGATTCGCAGTCTTTCCCGTAAAAGTTCGCAGAATACCTGAGTAGTTCTTGCCCATCCATTTTCTCGTAATAATTAACTTCCGAAGGCATATAGCCGATCCGCTTTTTGATCTCCTTTGTCTCCTTGACAATATCCATACCGAAAATGCTGCCGCTTCCTGATGTGGGAAAAATCAATCCAAGAAGTGTACGGATAGTGGTGGATTTTCCGGCGCCGTTTGGCCCTATGAATCCAAAGATTTCTCCAGACTCAATTTCTAAGTCGAGGTCAACAATCCCTCTATCTTTTCCATAATACTTTGTTAGTCCTTGGGTTTCGATGACATACATTTCACACATCTTAAAACATTTGGTTTATTTTCTTCAATGGTTTTATTTTCGGGTATTCAATTGAATTCAGTACTCTTCGGTCATCAAACCAAATACCGATACATACGTATTATGTGAATGTGTACCTTGATAGCGAACAATAATTTAAATGGATTCATCAGATGAGAGCAGTAAAAAAATTAACTTTAGGTGCAGTTTTGGCCTCAATTGGAGGAGCGGGAATTATACTCGGGCCTATACTCAGCTTTTCCGAACTCGGCAGGCCTTGGAGTTTTATTCTAGGATTTGTTTTTGGAGTACTGGCTGGGACAGGAAGCGTACTTTCGCTCTTCTGGCTCCATGAGATGAAACGAGGAGAATGAAATGTTTACAAAAAATGATGAAATTGACTCAAAGCCTCAACTTGAAGGCATAAAATACAAGACCCTGGCCTTCGGAGAGAGGACAAGTCTGAGCGAGTTCAGTCTGAGAAAGGGGAGCGTGATTCCCAGACACAAACATCCGCATGAACAGACTGGTTACGTGATCTCTGGTCGATTAATATTTGCAATCGGCGATGAACGATTTGAAGCCGAAGCTGGAGATAGCTGGAACATTCCCAGCAATGTGGAGCATGATGTCCAAGTCCTCGAGGATACACTGGTCATCGAAGTTTTTTCGCCTCCCAGGGAGGACTATTTACCATAGCAGTTGAGGCAGCATAGGATCCATCGAATACCTTGAAAAATTCTGTGGGGGATATTAAGATAAACATGAGAATACACTTTTTATTTTATAAATTGACCGGTCAAACAAGAAAGTGACATGCCAGCTGTAGTACTGAGTGTCAGTGATTGGATAACGATTATAACCCATGTCAAAAAATGGGTTACAAACCTATTACGTGCAAAATCGGAAAGAAAGAAAGAATCGAAAGAGGCCTTGAGAGCTGTGATAAAGGCAGTCCGAGAGACAACCATTTATTTGCGTATCCTCAGGGAAGAGCGTCCAAAATCTATCGCCAGAGAAAAAAAGCTGTCTTTGCTATGGACTGAGTTATCATTCAGGTTAGAAGACCTCCGCCTAAAAAAATTGGCTCATCGCTGCAGTATCCTGGGAAGATATTGGGCCGATCCTGAAGCCTTCACTAAAAATTTTCTTGACAGTGCCGATATCGGTCGCTTGTTAGACATCGAAAAACTCGCTTACGCCAGCTTGAAAGAGTTGAAAAAATAGCCCTGAAAATCCGAATCCATAATACTTTTTTCTGTATTTCCCTCCTTCTAAATCTCTTTCGACAATAACCCTGCGAAGTGCGTTTAAGAAAAAATGTTTGCCGCGAAAAACAAATCTTGACAATCATCATTATATGTTTTATTTTGTAAGGGATATATGATTTGAGGCAGAATTGAAGTTTTTATCTCGCCCGGAAGAAATTATTCTCTTTACCATCTTGAAGTTGAGAAAGGACGCATATTGTGTTCCGATAAGAAAAAAAGCCTCTGAAATTTCAGGTAAAAAGTGGTCATTTGGTGCTGTATATGTCCCACTCCATCGGCTGGAAAAAAAGGGGCTTGTAAAATCATACTTTGATAACCCGACACCAAAAAGGGGAGGCAGAAGCAGACGAATCTATAAAATAACCCCGGCGGGCTTGAATGCCCTGGCCGAGGTCCGAGAACTTCAAAAAAATATGTGGGTAGAAGCCCCAGAATTTTCTAAAGAATAGAACTATTTCTTCATGACGAACGAAATAAAACCTCCTCGATTGCTCGAAAAGATACTTCAGTATATCCTGCCTAGATATGTTGGAGAAACCGCTCTGGGAGACTTTAAGGAGGAATATGAACATCTTGCGGATACAAGAGGGAATACCCATGCAAATTTTTGGTACTTCATCCAAATCATAAAGTCTATTCCTGCATTCATCGGAAATTCCATTCGGTGGGGGAGTGTGATGTTTCAAAACTATATGAAGGTCGCCTTGAGGACCATCCGCAGGTATAAGGGTTTTTCTTTCATCAATATTGTCGGCCTTGCTGTGGGAATGGCCTGCGTTATCATCATCCTGCTTTGGATTCATCACGAGATGAGCTTTGATACGCATCATGAAAAAGCAAAGAGCATTTTTAGGATAGCTATCGGAAATGAACTCAAAGGTGAATCTTCTCAAAGAAAACTGGTCGTTACCCCTCCACCTTTGTCTCCAGCTTTATTGGCAGAGTTCCCCGAAATAAGAGCTTCTACCAGACTTTCAAGGGGAGGAGGAGAAAAGCTTCTCTCCTATGAGAATAAACATTTTTTGGATTCCTGCTATGCTGTCGATCCAAGTTTTTTTAATATTTTCACGTTCGACTTTTTAGAAGGAGATGCGAGCACTGCGTTCGGTGATCCCTATGCCATCGTGGTATCGGAGAAAATGTCGAAGAAATTCTTCGGGAATCAAGATCCATTGGGTAAGATCATTCAATTCGACCAGAAAGCTGATTTTACTGTGACAGGCGTCATCAAGGATATCCCCTCGAATTCTCATTTACAGACAGATATCTTCATTCCTTTTGAAACTTGGGGAAAACTTTATGAGATACCTTTGCAGCATTGGCAATACATGAGCTTTTATACCTATATTCTCCTTGATCCAGATGTGGATATCTCTAGATTTGAAGCGAAGCTCCCAGCGGTGGCTAAAAAATATGGGATTCCTGAAGCAAACCTGTTCCTCCAGCCCCTTCTCAGCATCCATCTCCATTCCCATCATATAGGAGAGATCAGTCCAAATACCTATATCTCGACGCTGCTGTTACTTAGCTCGATTGCTGTGCTTATACTGCTTATTGCCTGTGTCAATTACATGAATCTAACAACAGCCAGAGCGAGTGCCCGGATGAAGGAGGTCGGTACCCGAAAAGTGATCGGCGCTTACAGAAGCCAGATTGCTAGGCAATTTTTGGGAGAATCGACCATTATGGCGCTGATTTCTTTGATTCTCTCCCTTTTCCTGGCCTATTTATCTCTTCCCTTTTTTAATAGCCTTGCAGATCGACATTTAGTCTTGAATGGACAAAGCCTCCTCCAGATATTGCCTGGTATTTTGGCACTGGTCTTGTTTGTGGGATTTTTCGCGGGCAGCTACCCGGCATTATTTTTGTCTTCCCTTAAGCCCATTACTGTATTGAGAAGTGGAAAAGGCAGAGGTTCTCGGAAGACTCGGTTGCGTAATATTCTGGTTGTTGCTCAGTTTTCAATATCTCTCATCCTCATCATCTCCACCCTCCTCGTTAAAAGCCAACTCGATTTTATAAGGAACAAGGAAATGGGATTCGATAGAGATCAAATTGTCGTGGTCCCGCTGCATGAACCCAAAATTCGTCATAATGTCGGACCTGTGCTTGAAGAATTAAAAAGGAGCCCACAGATTCTTTATGCGGCCTCATCCATGCATCTACCGAATGATGTGGGAGCCTCAACGACAATGAAATGGCCCGGCAAACCGGATGATTCGAAGGTCTGGGTCAAGGTCAGTGAAGTCAGTTACGATTTCACAGAGCTTTACGGCATAGAAATCGTTAAGGGAAGAAGCTTCTCCCGGGAGTTCCCTTCTGATAAAAACGGGGCTTTTTTGATCAACGAGAGCGCAATGAAAATCTTGGGTAGTCATTTTCGTCTGGGCATTGGATTGAGCCATTGGGGAAGCCCTGATCCCTCAGGACAGATTGTAGGCGTCATGAAGGATTTTCATCTCAATTCCCTGCATGAAGAGATCAAACCGCTGTATTTTTACCTGAATCCCGATCAAGGCCAGCACTTATCCATAAGAATTCAGGGAGGTAGTATCCCTGATACTATTGAGTTCATTCGAGACACCATGGAAAGATTCTCTCCTCGTTATCCGTTTGAGTATCGCTTCTTCGATGACCTGTTCAACGCAGCCTATATCACAGAGCAAAAAATGGGAAGTATGTTTGGTGCATTTGCATCAATAGCCGTTTTTATTGCTTGTATGGGAGTATTCGGACTATCCGCATTTTTGGCGAACCAGAAAAAAAAGGAGATTGGTATCCGCAAAGTACTGGGGGCATCGGGGTCGAAAATAGTGTATCTGCTCTCTCGGGACTTAGTCTGGCTTGTGCTGGTAGCCAACCTCATCGGTTGGCCAGTCGCTTATTATGCAATGAACCGATGGCTTCAGAATTTTGCCTACCGCACTCATATCAGTCTAATGACTTTTCTCTTCGCAGCTCTACTGATACTGACAGTGACTCTAGGCACAGTGAGTTGCCAGGCCATTAAAGCTGCGCTGACCAATCCTGCAGATTCTTTGCGCTACGAGTAATAAAAAACTCCCATTGAGGTCTGCCACCCTATAATTACAGACAATATTTTCTTCTGTTCGAATAGGGACAAAAATTGTTCGAAATTGGACATCTCTAGATGAATAGATGTTAGAGAACCTCATGAGATAATAATTGGCATATTTTTTGCCCCTACAAATATAGAATAAGGACCAGATCATTTTTCTATTACAGAGAATTTGTTAAACAAAATCTTGGAGAATATTCATGTTTCAAAATTATTTAAAAATTGCCCTGAGAAACATAAAAAAGAATAAGGGGCTTGCTTTCATAAATATTGCGGGTCTCGCTATAGGGATGGCATGCTGTATTCTCATTGTAATTTACATCCAGTATGAGCTCAGCTTCGACAAATACCATGAAAAAAGGGATAGGATTTATCTGCTGAAAAGACACGGCACTGTCGGAGGAAAGGAGCTGACATCACAGTCCAACAACGCACTCTCTGCCGGTTTAATGAAAAATGACTTCCCGGAAGTCGCAAACACAGCCAGGATCGGATTTATGCCCGACCCATCGGTTCAGTACAAAGAAAAAAAGTTCTATGTCGACAGGGCTCTTTTTGCAGATGACTCTTTTTTAGAAATATTTACCTACCCTATGATAAAAGGCGATCCGAAATCCGCTCTCAAAGCGCCCTTTTCTGTAGTGCTTGCCGAAAAGATAGCGGATAAATATTTTGGCGATGAAAATCCGATCGGAAAATCACTTCGCTTTAACAACAAAGACATTTTCACCGTTACCGGAGTGATCGAAAATGTTCCCCGAAATTCGCATCTTTTGTTCGATGTGTTGTGTTCCTTTCAAACACTGTACTCCCAACATCCTAAAGGGCATCCTTTTTTAAATGATTTTATCTCGAACGTCTTTTGGACGTACGTCCTTCTCCAAAAAGACGCAGATCCTGGGATACTGGAAAATAAATTTCCTGAATTTATAGAAAAATACGGGGGGAAAAGGCAGAAATTCTTTGGGATTTCGATGGAGTATTTTCTTATGCCCTTAACCGATATCCATCTTCATACTCCATTAAGTGGAGGGAGAACAGGAATCGGAGCGATTCTTTACGTTTATATCTTTGCCCTTATTGCGGTCATTATATTAATTATTGCCTGCATTAACTTCATGAATCTTGCCACGGCACGCTCCGTAAAAAGAGCTCAGGAAGTAGGCATGAGGAAAGTACTAGGTGCTGTAAAAGGGGAACTGGTCAAACAGTTTCTCTGCGAATCATTTTTTTACAGTTTTCTCTCGCTTTTCCTTGCTTTTGGTTTGGTTGAACTTGCCCTTCCGGCAATGAGCTCGATTGCAGGATATGAGTTATCGATCACTTTCTCGGAAATGCAGTGGCTCCTCCCTGTTATTTTGGGAGTTGCCATATTTGTGGGATTGGTTGCTGGCAGCTATCCAGCGTTTTTCCTGGCAGCGTTTCAGCCTGTAAGTGTTTTAAAAGGCGGGGTGAGAACCGAGAAGAGAAATTCTCTCCTAAGAAGTGTTCTTGTGGTCTTGCAGTTTTCTATTTCGGTAACACTCATTGTAGCCACATTCATTATTGTCCGGCAGCTCAATTATATGAAAACTAAAAACCCTGGATTTGATAAAGAACAGGTCGTTGTCCTGCCGTTTAGAGACGAAGAACTCAGAAAGTCGTTAAGTACTATAAAAACCGAACTTAAAGGATATTCAGAAATCATAAATGTTGCCGTTGCGTCAGATATTCCCGGTCAATACCCTCAATATAATTCGAAACATCCCGAAGGCTTTTTAAGGGATCAATCTCAGCTCATGTATGATTTGAATGTGGATGAAGATTTTATTCCGACAATGGGAATGGAGATTATTGCAGGAAGGAATTTTTCAAAGGAATTCGGCGCCGACCATAAAGGATCTGTCCTTATCAATCAGACCGCAGCAAAAGAGTTTGGATGGGAAAATCCCATAGGGAAAAAAATTGGCGGATACAGAGGGATAAAAACAGTTATCGGGGTAGTCCAGGATTATCATCAACTGCCGGTAACTCAAGAAATAAAACCTCTCTATATCAGGATCGATCCTGATGATGTGTACAATCCTTACCGGATGCTCAGCATCAGAATTACTCCAGGAAATTTCGGCCGTACGATTAAGTTCATTGAAACGAAGTGGAATGAAATATATCCGAATCATCCATTTGACTACTTTTTCCTCGACGAATCCTTTGATGAACAGTTCAGGGAAATAGAGCGCATGAGAAAACTCATATCGTATTTCGCTGGATTGGCAATATTCATCGCTTGTCTTGGGTTATACGGGTTGACTTCTTTTGTTACCGAACAGCGCACCAAAGAAATCGGCATAAGAAAAGTCCTCGGAGCTACGACCTCGGGAATTGTATACATGATTTCGAGAGAGCTCACCAAAATGGTTATTTTAGCCAACGCCATCGCTTGGCCTATCGCTTACTTTGTTATGAGAAGCTGGCTGTCTGCATTTCCCTACCGTGAGAATATGACTGTCCTGACATTTGTATTCTCGGGTCTGATCGTCTTATCAATCGGATTGGCGACCGTTTCCTATCAGGCGATCAAGGCAGGATTGACGAATCCCGCTGATTCTTTAAAATACGAATGAGTCTCGAGTTATAGGGAGTTCACCTATTCGAATCTCAGGGCTTCGGCCGGATGGATGTTGGCAGCCTTGAGTGCCTGAAAGCTGATAGTCAGTTGGGCAACCAACACCGCCGCCAGTCCAGCTAAAAGAAATATCCAGAACTGAATATCTGTCCTGTAAGCAAAGTTCTGCAGCCATCTGGTCATCACATAATAAGAAATTGGCACAGCGCCGATGAAAGCGAACAGCACCAGCTTGGCGAAATCTTTAGAAAGAAGGATAACGATTTTTGAGCCTGTTGATCCGAGTACCTTTCGAATGCCGATTTCCTTGGTCCTCTGTGATGCAATGAATGCAGATAACCCAAAAAGCCCTACGCAGGCAATCACTATAGCTAGAACGGAGAAGATATTGAAGATTTGCCCTGAAGTTTTTTCATTGTTGTATAAATCGTTCAACCTGTCTTCCAGAAAGAAATAAGAGATAGGCTGTTGTGGGCTGAACTGGGCCCACTTTTCTCCGATGGCGGCCACGGTTTCAGGGACGTTTTCCGGGCCTATCCGAATATTTATGTAAGTGAATATTCTTTGCTCTTGGGGATAGCTCATGAAGACGAAAGAATCGATATCTTTATGGAGAGAGTCGTAATGGAAATCTTTGACTACTCCGACTATAGTATATTCTCCTGTCGGATCATTGTCATCGCCGAGTAAAGTGATTCTCATCCCAACCGGATCCGTCCATCCAAATTCTCCAATGGTGGACTCATTGATGATGACGTTTCTTTCGTCGTTGAATTCCTTTGAAAAACCTCGTCCATCTATGACCTTTAATTCCATGGTCTTGATGAAATCCTGGTCGATGACCATGGCTCGGGTGGTTTTCACTTCAGGATTTTTTTGTGATCGAAAAAAGACTCCAAAATAATATCCTCCCTGTACCAAAGTGTTAGAACCGGCCACCCCCACAACTCCGGGAATAGTCCGCAGTTCCTGTTTGAAGGCCTCACCCTTATTCTGCAGAGAGAAGGCCCTTTCGATGACAATCACATTTTGTTCATCAAAACCGAGATCTCTATTCCTTATGAATCGCATCTGTATAAATACCATGAGAGTCATGGACATGAGGATGATCGAGAGAGCGAATTGGAAGACAACTAGAGCATTCCTCAACCTGATTCCCATGCGGGATGTGGTGAATCTTCCCTTTAAGACCGTCACCGGCCGGAAAGACGACAGGACAAAAGAAGGATAGCTCCCGGCGATGAGGCCTGCGACAATCCCGATGATCAGAAAAAGAAAAACATTGAATGGATCTAATAAATTCTTCAGTTCCAAATCTTTCCGTGTCAGTTGATTGAAAGTTGGAAGTATAAGCTGTATCAGAACCATGGCCAGGATAAGGCTGATCAGACTTACCATTACCGACTCGAACAAAAACTGCCGGATGAGCGATCCGCGTGTGGAGCCCACAATCTTCCTGATTCCGACTTCCCTTGCTCGGGATGTCGACTGTGCTGTGGCCAAGTTCATAAAATTTATACAGGCGATAGTGATCAAGAAGAAGGCGATGGCAATCTGGACGTAAACATAGGTTATGTTTCCATTAGGTTTGATTTCGCTGTTGAGGTTGGAATGGAGATGGATGTCTTGTATGGGTTGCAGAAAGTAATTGTAGCCATTGCCTGCGGCCGTATACTCTGCAAACGATTGTCCAGTCTGGGCCTGAATCTGTCCGGCCGCATACCTTTCGACTAAAACGGGCATTTTTTCTTCGATAACACCAGGCGATGTCCCTTCCTTGACCACAATGTATGTGTGCGCGGAAAAGGATACGTAATTGGGCTGATTTTGAATACCTGTCAGTGCCATGGAGACAAGAAAATCGAATTCTAGGTGAGAATTCTTCGGCACGTTTTCCATGACTCCTGAAACCATTAGTTCGCCTTGGGGAATGGTCAAGATTTTCCCGATCGGGTCTTCATCAGCGAAGTACTTCAGGGCCTTTTCCTCCGTCATTACGATAGAGTTTTGAGTGGAAAAGACCTTTTCCTGGTCACCCATGATGAGAGTAACAGAGAAGACATCAAAAAAATTAGGCTCGGCGAACAGGATTTTATCTTCCTCGTATGTTTTATCTTCGTATTGGAAGACCACACTTTGCCGGGGATCTAACAGCCGAGTCATATTCTCGACTTCGGGAAAATCCGTCTGCATGGCCTCTCCGATGGAAAAGGGAATGACCGAGTAAAACACCACGTTATCGGGATAAATCCTCTCTAAAGCAACCCGATAAATTCTATCTTTGTTTTCGTGGAAATTGTCGTAGGAAAATTCATCCCTCACGTTGACGATGATCAAAAAGAAGCAGGCAATCCCGATAGTCAGCCCCATGATATTGATCAGGGAAAAGAATTTCCTGATCCAAATATTTCTAATAGCGATTTTGAATAGGTTTTTGATCATAGGGACATTCTCCTCAATTCAAGCTTAAAAAAACAGCACGATTCATGCCAATCACACAAACAGGATCGCCTCTCCATATGAAAAGGGCAATTGTACGTTGTTTGGCAGTGTGTATATGTCCGTAAGTGGACGATTATTGTCTGCTTGCGGACAAAATATGAACTGAAGAAACCTGTATTCTATTGTAACTCTATCAGAATCGATCACTGGGGATCCCTTCATATTTCCAGGTCAATGTAATGCCTATTTATCTTTTTCGCCTTTCGATACTGTTTGTGCATCAGTTTGACATTTTCCTCTGAGACATAGTCGTGATGCCTGAAACCTCCTCCAAAATTTCTTGGGATGTGCATCAACTCATGGATGATCGTTTCCTCTTGTTCTTCATCGTCAAGCTTGTCGAATCGCTCTGATATGAATTCCAACACGTAAAAGGCTTTTATCTGCATCGCGATCTGCAGGACCTTACTCATCCCATGACATCTGGCGATGATTCTTCTTGCTGAAGAACCATAACTCCTAACACAAACAACTTTGTCCAGATCGATATAAGCAAGGTTCAATGTTCGGACGATATCCGCAAAACACTTCTGTATATCGTCCGCGATTTCATAGCGAATGTTTCTCTTTTTTTTCTTCGGCATTCTGTCTGTGTGTCTTTAGCCCTATATTTTGGACGGTTTGTTCATTCTTTGTCAATCCAAGGTTCAAAAATTTTCTGATGAATTTCATTCAGAAAAGGGGAGAAGTGGAGGATCGAATTATTCGTATCTCAGAGTGTTCGCAGGATTGGTGCAAGCCATTTTAACGGTCTGAAACACAAAGGTGAATATTGCTATCAACATGGTCGCAAAACCAGCGAGTAAAAAGACAATCAATCCTATATTGGCTCTATATGCAAAATTCTGGAGCCATTTGTTCATCAGAAACCACGCCAAAGGCCATGCAACAATATTGGCGAGTATAATCCATTTGATAAATTCTCTAGACATCAGCAGTATGATGTTGCCCGTAGAAGCCCCAAGGACCTTACGGATGCCGATCTCTTTGGTCTTTAATTCTGCAGTAAAGGATACAAGTCCGAGAAGTCCCAGACAGGCAACCAGAATGGAAAGCGCTGCAAAGATGACGAAAAGATTCTGCATTTTCTTTTCACTTGAGTAGAGTTGATTAATCCGATTATCCAGGAAACTGAATTCAAACTCTTCTCCAGGAAATGTGCTTTCCCACTTTTCTTGAATAAAAGCCAGCGTTCTCTCTATATCGCCGGGAGAAATCCTAACTGAAATCTTACGGATATATTCTGGATAAAGGATTAAGGCCATGGGCTCAACTTCCCTCCGGAGAGATTTATAGTTGAAATTTCTTACAACCCCGACAACTTGGGCAGCGTTATTAGGATTTCCCTGATCCAGCTTTTTCCCAACTGCTTCCTCAGGCGCCCAACCGAATCTCTGAGCCGCAGATTCATTCAAAATAATAGTTCCCTCTGTATCTGTGCTGAATTCCCTGGAAAACGCCCGTCCCGCAAGCATCTCCATCCGGTATGTATCCACATAGTCATAGTCGCTAAAAAACTGATACAGAAGTATCGGTTCATCTGAATCTACTCGATTATAATTGCTATTGCTGTAATGGGTATCAGCGGGGACCTCAGACGAGGAAGATACGGATACAATCTGGGAGTCATTTTTCAGTTCGTTCCGAAACGATTCATAATTTTGAGCGATCTGACGGCTTCTTACAGGGAGGATCACCACATTTTCCTTGTCATAGCCTAAAGACCGAGTCTGAATGTATCTCATCTGCTTAAAAACCGTGAACATGCCGATGATTAACACAATTGAGATGCTGAATTGAACGACAACCATGTTCCTTCGAAAGACAGATTTTCCACTTCCAGACTGCGGGCCCCCTTTCAAAACTTCTACAGGATCAAACCGAGTTAGATAAAAGGCGGGGTATAAACCGGCTAATACCCCAACAAAAGAAGTCGCTGCCACTAGAATAACTAGATTCTTTGGTTGCAAGAGCACGGATAGCGACAGATTTTCGACAAAAATCCCATTAAAGGCCTGAATAAACAGTGAACTCATAATAAAGGCAAACCCCAGGGCAACAAAAGCTAAAAGCACAGATTCCCGAATAAACTGTACTTTGAGTTGGGATTTGTCTGCGCCCACTGTTTTACGAAGACTCACTTCTTTGGCTCTCTTGTTAGCCCGGGCAGTGGATAGATTCAGGAAATTCAAACAAGCGATAACCAGGATAAGGATGGCAATCGAGGAAAAAATATAAACCGAAGAGATGCTCCCTCCTGCTTCTACCTCCCAATTTATACTGGGATGTAAATGGATATCAGTAATGGGAAAGAGATGCATCGTAAGTACATCATGGATACCCATGTCTTTATTCAGAATAAGCAAGTCCCCATAATGGGGCTCCAGTCGTTGAGTGACAAACGTTTTCAGCTTCTCCTCGAGGTCAGATTTCGAAGTGTCTTCCGAGACCAGGATATAAGTATAAAGATAATTACTTCTCCAATCGGCAAATTCCTCTTCAGAATAGGAGGAGATTGAGATCAGCATATCAAAATGAATATGAGAATTTTCGGGCACCTCTTCTAAAATTCCGGTCACTTTAAAATCCACCTGTTTCCCTTTCCACTCAAAGGTGAGAAATTTTCCGACAGCATCTTCTGACCCAAAATATTTAGATGCATTTCTGCGGGTTAAAACCATTGTCATGGGATCTGAAAGGGCGTTATGTTCATCGCCTTCTTTCAGATGAAAATCAAAAATTTCAAAAATAGAATTATCCACCGCAAACAACTCCTGCCGGTGAATATAATTTTTGCGGTCTTTAATCGAGAATTCTCTTCTCCAGAAACGTGCGGCATTTACAACCTCGGGGTAATCGTCGATCAGGGCTTGTTTATAAGATCCACCCACAATAGGCCATCTGCTGTAAAGGTTGTCACGCAATAATTCTCGCTCTATTCTGTATATCCGACCACCATTTTCATGGAAAAGATCATAACTCAATTCCCGCAGCACCCAAAGGCTGATGATCATACAGATGGAGAGCCCGACTGCCAGCCCGAACACATTGATAAAAGAATACAATTTGTGGCGGATAAAATTCCGGTAGGCAATTTTCAAATGGTTCATAAACATAGTGAACCTCCAGGACACAATGAGTTTTAGATATCCTGAGATCGATTTGAGTGTGTTGCTCCAATACCAACATTTCGCGTTGAAGCTTCCCTCTGATTTCTGAATCTCTGCTAAAGTCTCTTCAAAATCTTCAATGATGGAATGCTTCTCAGAATAGATCGACATCAGACTTAAGAGTCTTCTTGCTATTACTGGTCCTTTGTATCTCTTCTTGTCGATCATGACAGACTCGCTTCACTCATATCGGAGTGTATCGACTGGGTTTGCGAGAGCAGCTTTTATGGATTGATAACTGACTGTCATTAATGTAAAAATAAAAGCCAATAAGCCTGACAAGATAAAAATTTCAACGCCAAAGCTTGTTCTATAGACAAAGTTCTTAAGCCACCTACTCATAACAAAATAGCCGATCGGCCAGGCAATTACTATTGCCACAGCGATACATTTCAGATACTCATTTGCGATTAGAAAAATGATGCTCTTGAAATCAGCCCCAAGAATTTTTCGTACACTGATTTCCTTTCTCTTCTGTTCAGAGATAAATGAAGCCAATCCGATTAAACCCATGCAGGCGACCAAAAGAGAAATCATCGTAAAAATGTTAAAACTCTTTCCTAACCTCTGTTCGGCCTTATAGACTCTGTCAATTCTCTCATCCAAGAATATGTACTGGAAAGGAAATTCAGGCGAAAATTTTTCCCATTTTTGCTGGATAAAGCCAATGGTGCTTGGTATATCGACCGGGCTGACCTTGATAGAGAAATAATCAAGCCTCCGAGTCGTGTTCAGTGCAGTGAATATCACGGGTTCGATTTCTGAATGCAATGATTTAAAGTGAAAATCCTTCACCACACCTATGACTGTCCACTCAATACCGTGACTTTTGAGTTGTTTTCCGATTGGATTCTCCCAGCCCAGATTTCTCGAAGCTGTTTCATTGATCACAACGCATTGTTTTTTGTCCGTTGGAAAATTCTCTGAAAAGATTCTCCCCTCCAGGATTTCCATATCGTAGACATTGAAATAATCAGAATCAACGAAAGTAAAATAAAATTCTGATTTTCGTTCTTCTCCTTTATCAATCCATTCGAGTGAACTAGTCCTGCGTATCGTTGTGGGCAGGTCTAAGGAGGAGGTCACTCCCAATATATTGGGATATTCTATTAACTCCTTTTTGAATGGTTCTGGATTCCTTTTCAAATTCCCATCCAAGGTGTAGACAGTGATAATCTGATCCTTATCGAATCCAAGATTCCTGTTTCTTATGTAGCTGAGCTGGTTTTGAATCATGATGGTGCAGATAATCAAGATGATCGATACAGCAAACTGGACCACGACCAAAGAATTCCGGAATAAAGCAGAATTTCTAGATCCAATTCTTAATGTCCCTTTGATAATTTGGATAGGTTGAAAAGAAGAGATAAAAAAAGCTGGATAACTTCCAGAAAAAAATCCAATGATGACGGCAATCCCGAGAAAGACCAAAACCATACCCAGGTTACCAAATGGATTTGACATCAGTTCTCTGCCGATTAAAGAACCGAACGACTTCCACACGAGATCGACCAATATAAATGAAATCAACAAAGCAAGGATAGAAAAAGCCACGGATTCTGTTAGAAACTGCCTGATAAGCTGCCTTTTATTGGCTCCCACTACCTTTCTGACTCCGACTTCAATGGCCCGTTTTGTAGACCGGGCGACAGAAAGGTTGATGTAGTTTAAACAGGCTATGAACACAATAAAAAAGGCGATGGCTGAGAACATATAGATGATTCTCATGTCACTGTTAGTTTCCAGTTCAAACCTTAAGTTTCCACCCAAATGAATATCTGTCAAAGGCTGGAGATGTATTCTTTCTGACGCTGCTTCTTCGCCCTTGTACTTTCTTAAGAATGCAGGAAATTTTCCTTCCAGATCTTTTGGATTTACAAAGGATGCTAACTTGATATAGGTCTTGGGTTCAAAATAGCTCCAGGTTTCAACCGAATCTCTTCCTCCCCTCTTCAGAGAATACAATGAATTGTAAGACAGGAGAAAATCAAACGCAAAATGTGAATTCTCCGGAATATTTTGCAGGATTCCTTTTATTTCGTAGTTTTGTTTTTTTTCTGAGTACCACTCATTGATTTGAATGACCTTCCCTAAGGGCTCCTCATTACTGAAATATTTATCAGCCATTGCCTGAGTGATAAGGACAGAAAAGGGATCCACCAGGGCAGTTGATACATTTCCTGCTAAAAGCGAAAATGTGAAGATCTCTAAAAAATCCTGATCGACAAAGTATATTTTCTCTTCATAAAAGCGTTTTGAACTGTACTCAACCACTCCTACTTCATCATTTCTTTTAACTCTTGTTGCCTTTAAAACTTCAGGAAAATCTTGTTTCAAGGAATCAGCCAGAGGATGTTCGGATGAATTATACCAGGTAGATTCTCCCTGATGTTCTCTAACAGCCCGATAAATATCTTGGGCATCCTCATGATATCTATCGTAGCTAAGTTCGTACCTGATAAAGAACAAAATCAACATACCGCAGGTAATGCCGACTGTGAGACTGGCAATATTGATAAAGGAAAACAATTTCTGCCTTATAAAATTCCTGTAGGCAATTTTCAGGTGATTCATGATCATGGTGAACCTCCAGGACACAATGAGTTTTAGATATCCAACGGTCGATTTTAGCGTGTTACTCCAATACCAACATTTCGCTCGGAAGCTGCCTTCTGAATTCTGGATTTCTAAGAATGTCTCTTCAAAATCCTCGATGATGGAATGCTTCTCGGAATAGACCGACATCTGACTTAAGAGTCTTCTTGCAAGTCCCGGGCTGTGATAAAACTTCTTGGCAGTCATTTTCTATTTTCCTGATTCAAAGCTCGGGATACTCTTTGTTATGTGCTCATGCATCCTGAGTGTTTCCTCAAGAGCCGCTTTCCCTCTTTTGGTTATGTTGTATATAGTTTTGCTTCTCCCCCCTCTTACAGGCTTAGGATCGCTTTTGTGAGATCTGACGTACCCTTTTTTGATAAGGACTTCCAGTAGATTGTACAGTGTCCCATAGACAATCTCTTTTTCGGATAGTTCAATAACCTTTTTTCTAAGAGCAGCACCGTGAGAACTCCCTTCTAACATCAACAGCGCACTGAGGATGATTTCTTCCCTAACTGCTAAAATAGCCATTCGAACACTCTCCTATGTATCATCGAATAGTTCGAACATATTGGTGCAAAAAATATGCCAGTATTATCGCTCGAGATTTTTGGATTTCTTGTGTGCAAAGATATGTCCATTTCTGAACAATTATCATCCGTTTTCGGACAGTGGCAGACTATATCAGAGAGTTAAGAATTAAATTTCGGGGGATGCTGAATCAGTGCCTCTAGACGACACAGGGAGCTTCAATTCTGCGACTACAATCTCAAACAAAGGCTTATTCGATAAGAGCTCTATTAATTCTTTCTTCTGTAGACCTTCTTCTCAATATCGACGGTCTTTTTGTTATTTATGTGGAAATGATAGCCGATGCCTTCAATCGATGGATCATACTTCTCCCCCTGCATGTACATGATCTCGAATTTTTCATTCAGTTCGGAGTCGAAGATTTCACCTCGGAAGTTCCACATGATTTCCATCCCTTTCAGGTCCACTCCTTTTATTATGAGTTCCTGCTGAAATATTCTTTTTTCTTCGGAGGATAAGTCATTCATAGAGATTTCTCCCTGAGCCAGGATTTCATCTCCTCCTCGCACCAGGAAGAGGCCTCTGCAGTAGCTTGTTCCGGTCTTTCCTGGGAGTTCGACGGTCAACCTGTAATACAGGTGGGTTTCTTTCAGAGACTGAATTCCCGTCTTGAGTTTTCTGCTCGGGATGCTGTCTTCATCTAATTCAGGCTTACCCAGCCATTTTTGAAACCATTCGATCGTCAATCGATTCATTTCCTCGACTGTGGGGCTGACCTCTGCATCCCATTTATACGGCCTGTACATATGGTCCGCATTTTTCACCCGAACGAATTCCGTGGGAACTCCCGCTTTTTTTAGGGCCTCATACAACAACTCGGACTGATGGATGATCACCATACCATCCATTTCACCGTGTCCGATAAAAACAGGGGGATCTTTTGGATCAATATAACTCATAGGATTGGCAAGCCGAGCCAGATCAGCTTTCTCGCGAAGCGGACCGCCTAGAAAGAGAGATTCGGGTGAATTTTCTGCAAAATGATCGATTCGATCAGATAGTTCTGATTCGTTCATTTTTAAAAAATCTGTCGGACCAAAATGGTCCACAACAGCCTGCACGCTGCTGGAGTAGTCTGGATAATCGCCTTTGCCTTCAAGAAATGAATCACCTCCTGAAGTCCCGAGCAATACGGCCAGATGCCCCCCAGAGGAAAAGCCGGTGACACCTATTTTATCAGGATCGGTCATGTATTCCTTCGCCTGGGCTCTCAACCACCGAATTGCTGCTTTACAGTCATGCACAGCGGCAGGGAAAATAGCGATATCACTTGTCCGGTGCGTGATGGATACCCCGATGAATCCGTATTTCGCATAAAACAGGGCATCTTCCGGAGATTTGTTCACCACCTGCCATGCCCCACCTGGAATGTCCACAATGGCAGGCGCCGGCGCTTTCAAGTATTTCGGCACCGCAATATCGAGCTTCAACTCATGCCCGTCTACGACAGCATAAACGACATCCCTGTAGATGGTGATATCTTCTTTGGTCAGAGTCTGAGAATAGGAATCCGCAAAGCTGCAAACGGTTATAAGAGACAGCAGCAGATATATAAGCTTCTTTCTTTTCATTATTCTCTCCTCTTGATGGTTTAGCCGCATACCTGACATGCAACATTATGTTTGTTTTTTCTGGTTCACGGTATCTTCCATGTTTTCAATCGAATGATTTATTATAAAAAAGTCAGAAAAAAAACAAAAACAATATAAATGATCCTGATCACAGGAAGACCAAGTGATCCAGAAGGGTGTTCATTACTGTACGGATTCGGATATAAATTGTTCAGATAAGGACACATAGTGCGTTATCAGGCTTTGGCAATCCCAGAAGATTATATTGGCATACTTCCCGCATATAAACATTTGAAAAGTAATTTTTTAAATACGTCAAGTTAACAGGAGACTCCCATGTTAATCAATCACATCAAGATTGCCTGGAGACACCTTACAAAGCATAAAATCTATTCGGCCATAACCATGTCCGGATTGGTGCTGGGGTTGGGAGTCTTTATCTTGTTTGCTGTCTTACTTTACTCTCAATCCAATTATAACTCGTTTCATAAGAATGCCGATAGGATCTACAGCGTTGCTCAGGTGCTTTCCAGAGGTATAGAGAAAGACCACCATTCAGCCATAACGCCGGCGCCGCTCAAAGATGCTTTATTGACTGAATTTCCGGAAATCGAAAAAGCAGCAAGATTTTTTCCTCCTGGAAGAATGGTTGTTAGACAAAAGGATAAATTATTTTATGAAAGCAGGATTCGATTTGTCGATCCTGATTTCCTATCCATTTTCACGTTTGATCTCTTAAGGGGTGAAATCGAGACAGTTTTATCGAATCCTTATTCCATCGTTCTTACCGAGGCCTCGGCATTAAAATATTTTGGAAATGAAGATCCCATGGGTAAAAGCCTGACTATAAACAATGATTTTGATGTTGTTGTCACCGGAATTACTGAGGACATTCCCGAGAATTCAAGCATCAGATTCGACTTCCTCGTGTCCATGGAAACAGCCGGAGCGATGAAAATCCGGTTGGATGACTGGAGCGATAATAATCAAGCGACATTCCTGCTTCTCTCTGATGGCGCCGATCGCGAAGCGCTGAATGCGAAGTTATCTTCTCTTATCAAAAGATATTATCCCGATTCTCCTAAATCTCCGCAGCGTCTCTATCTTCACTCCCTGCAGGATTTTCACTTGAATTCATATGATATGGATTGTTATTGGAGTACTGCTCAAATGAGCCGTATTGGGATATGGATTATTGCTGTTCTGATATTGATCATCGCCTGTATCAATTTCATGAATCTATCCACAGCTCGCTATGCCATACGTGCCAATGAGGTGGGAATGCGCAAGGTCATCGGTGCCAAACGGATGCAGTTGATTCAACAGTTTTTGGGAGAATCGATTCTCATGGCACTTATTTCATTACCTGTGGCTATACTGTTCTCCGAGCTCGCACGTCCGGGGTTGATTGCGATTATGGGAGGAGGGATATTTATTGCTCCAATTTGGAATTTTCCTCGCGTAATGACCCTGACTTTAGGCGTAACCGTCCTCACAGGTTTTTTTGCGGGCAGTTATCCCGCTTTCTATGTATCGGCTTTTCAGGCGGTTCAGGTATTCAAAGGAAGGCTCATAAAAGGAAAGAAAGGCAGTCGATTTCGCAAAATACTGGTTGTCACCCAATTCACGTTTTCCATTATTTTGATTTTGATGACCACAATCACCGTAAAACAAACCAATCATAACCTAAATGTCGATCTAGGTTTCGACAGGACAGGAATCATTGCTGCAAATATATCTCATGAAGCCAGGGATAAACTTGACATTTTAAGAAAAGAGTTGGTCAGGCACACAGATATTGTCTCTGTCTCAGCAGCAGCCGCGTTACCTATTGAGTGGGACACAGAACAGCAGGTTGTTCCCGAAGGAGTGGATGAAGATGACGCATTAAATATGGATACATATGAAGTCGATTATGGTTTTGTTGAAATGCTGGGAATAGAGATCCGGCAGGGGAGGAGCTTTTCTCAAGAATTTGCGGATCTAAATAGCTTTATTATCAACAAAACAGCAGTCGGGCAGCTCCAGTGGGAGAATCCGATCGGAAAGCTATTGGTCATCGGAGAAAAAAAGGGTATGGTTATCGGTGTCACCGAAGACTATCATTTCAAATCGATCTATTTAAGTAAAATTGCTCCGGCTGTGCTTCATCTCGATCCCGAAGGCCTCAACTTTGTTTACGTAAAAGTCTCTTCTCCAGATAAAATATCCAGTGCAGTTCAACACATAAAGGAACAATGGAACATTTTATTCCCGAACCTGCCCTTTGAGTATGAGACTTTAGAGAATGCATTCCAGGACATGAATAGCGGCGACAAAACGGCTGAATTGACAGGGGCTCTGGGTTTAATGGCAATATTTCTATCCTGTCTGGGATTATTCGGGCTCTCTTCCTATGCGGTTGAACGAAGAATAAAGGAGATCGGCATCCGAAAAGTGCTTGGGGCTTCGGTCTCTGGGATTGTTCGAATGCTCATTAAGGACTTCATGAAACTGGTTGTCATCGCCAACATCATTGCCATCCCCATTGCCTATTTTTTTATGAATAAGCTAATCCATTTTATTTATTCGTACCCGATAAACATCGGAGCCGGCGTTTTTATTATATGTGCTGTCCTTTCGTTGTTGGTTGCATTCATTACTGTCTCATCTCAGACCATAAAATCGGCTTTATTGAATCCAGCAGAAAGTCTGAGATATGAGTGAGCAGGATTTTTTCCTACCTGGGATTTAATACTATCGGATGAGTAGAATGCATTTTTTGCTGACAAAAGTATTGCATCGGATTTTGTTGTTGTTGTTGGCGATATTGACTGTATCTGTGGAATGCAAGAGGAATCCTATCTCACCCCAAATTCCTCAAACAGAAGATGGCTTATGGACCATATACACACCTTATAACTGGTCCCATGATGGGCAGCCTTACAGTTCAACTTACTGTATCGTTTACAGTGACGAAGCCAGTTATGAAATGAAACAGCAAATGGCAGAAATCTCTGATTCGAGGTTTAGCCAGATCATGCAGTTGTTCAATTTTCATGATGTCTCGGACTTTAGATATCCCCCAGGCAGTTCTAGTCTTGAGGTTTACATAAATAGAAACCATCCGGAAAATATCGCCTGGGCCTATTGGGGCGGTTTTATCATCACCATCAGATCATCGGAATTAATCGGACACTGGTATAATTATGCCGTATACACAGCCAGGCACGAGTTGACACACATATTTGAATTTCTCATCGAAGGCAGAGAAGCGCTCGGTACAGATGTATGGTTCAAAGAAGGAATAGCCGTCCACGTTGGCTGTCTAGAAGATACAGGATGGCAGACAATACGAAGTTTGAGCGAGCTAGAATCATGGATATCTCAGAACCAAAATGTACCGGGGCAGGGCAATCCCATTAAGATCCACCAAAATGAGGATTTTCCCCCTGGGGCAGACTGGCATCAGTATTATCGTTTCTTCGAGCTGGCCATGAGATATCTTCTGGATAGAAGAGGTATGGGAAGATCTTTCAGTGATGTGCTGAATTTATTCTATGATATGCGAGACAGAATTTCGTTTCCTGTTTCTTTTCGAAACAATTTTGGGATCAGTCTGGTCGATTTTGAAAATGAATTCTATGATCGAATGAGAGCATATTTAAGCAACACCTAACAGTTCCATCTCGGCATTGATCGATGGTCTCGCTCCTTATATAATCTAGGAGGGTTCAGATTCTGTAATGACCAAAGAAATTATAGAAAAGGAGAATGTTTTATGAAACGCGGGTTTCTGTCCGTCTTTATTCATATTCTTGTGATGGCATTCATTTTGATGTATTTGTGTGCCTTTGCCAATGCCGATCAAACCAAAGCACTCACTGTCAATCCCACAAGGCTGGAACAGAGAATCGAGAAATTGGCCGAGTACGGAAAAACACTGGAGGGAGGAGTAAACAGAGTTGCCTTTAGCGAAGAAGATATCCAAAGCCGTGAATATATTCTTCTTCTCATGAAAGAAGCCGGGCTGAAAACCCGCATCGATGAAGCCGGGAACATCATCGGATGCATGGAAGGCACAGATCCTTCTTTTCCGCCAATCGTTTTCGGCTCACACACAGACACTGTTCCTCATGGCGGAAGATTCGATGGAGCGGTGGGAGTTCTCGGAGCTATCGAATGTGTTCAAGTATTGATGGAGAATTCTGTGAAAACCCGTCATCCACTGGAAGTCATCGTTTTTACAGATGAAGAAGGCGGACTTATAGGGAGTAAAGCCATCATTGGAACGCTGACATCCGAAGCTCTCTCAGTTACCAGCCATAGCGGCAAAACGGTTCGTGAAGGAATCAAGGCTCTTGGAGGCAATCCGGATGCGCTGGAGAAGGCGGTCAGAAAAGAAGGGGACCTCAAAGCCTTTATCGAAATACACATCGAACAGGGGAGCATTCTTGCCTCCAAAGGCATAGACATCGGTGTTGTGGAGGGGATTGTCGGGATCAACTGGTGGGATGTCACCATCGAAGGCTTTGCGAATCATGCCGGCACGACTCCTATGAACAGGAGGCAGGATGCGCTCCTGGCAGCCGCTCACCTCATTATCTCTGTGAATCAGGTAGTGAACAGCGTACCTGGACGCCAAGTCGGGACAGTTGGGAGAATAGGGGTCGAACCGGGCGCTCCCAATGTCATTCCCGGTAAGGCAGTCATGAGCCTTGAACTCCGGGATCTTTCTGCTGAAAAAATCGACGATCTGTTCCAGGAAATTGTGATGGAAGCAGAGGTCATTGCAAGAAAGACAAACACGAAGATTTCGTTTGCTCCGATAGAGGCTACGGCTGTTCCCACTCCCACACATCCCTCAATCAGAAAGATCATCACCGAATCTGCAGAGGAGCTGGGTTTGAGTTATCTCTTCATGCCCAGCGGCGCCGGCCATGATGCCCAGAACATGGCTAAGATTGCTCCTACTGGAATGATATTTATCCCATCCACAGGTGGGATCAGCCATTCCCCCAAAGAATTTACTCCTATAAGGGATATTGTCAATGGGGCCAACGTCCTTCTGCATACGATTCTTAAAATTGACCGAAAATTTTGACAAAAGTTAAAGGTCCCTGCGCCGATAATAATGGCGGCTGGAATTCTCTCTTTTCTTATCGCCGGATTGACGATGAGCTGGCATACCCTCAAGGCTGTTTACTCAGATCCTGTCCGCGCCCTGCGTTATGAATAAAAACAAATAGATATAACCGTATCTGTGATGGGAATTGATGAATGATTTTTGTTCCTGATAGGGGAGAGGCTCGCAAAAGGCTCATTCATCCTCACCTAATCTTTTTAGCGCTTCTTGAGCATAGAGCCGGACCTCATGATCATCATCATAAAAGGCTATCTTCAAAGCGGTCACCGTCTTTTTGGACCCTATTTTAAGGAAAGTCACCATAATTTCTCGCTTGACGTGAACATTTAATCCATCTTCTTCCAGGATATTGAGAAGCGGATCCACTGCCTTTTCCGAACCGAGGTCTCCTAAAGCAGTGACAACCGCTTTTCGGTTCCAGTAGTTAGGCACATCCAGAGCTGCAATCAACGGATCAAGGGCTTTGGGTGAACCGATTCTTCCTAAGGATGTCACTGCCTGGTAGAAGACTGGACCAGACTCATCTTTAAGCATTGTGATCAGCGGCCCCACTGCTTTTTCAGCTTTTATCTGTCCTAAAGCACCTGCAGCATCCCAGCGGACATTGCTGTTTTTATCCTTGAGACTCTCCATCAAAGCATCAACGGCTCTGGCCGATCCTATCCTTCCAAGGATAGAGGCTGCAATTTGGCGCAGAGAAGGATCAGGATCTTTGAGAAGCTCTATCAAAGGATCGACTGCTTGTTCACCTATTTTTTCCAGTGCTCCAACGTAAGGACGGCGGAAATGCCAGTTATCGGTTAAACGCAGGGTCCGGATATATTTTTCTGCACGGTTTTCCGATTCAATCGAATTGACTTCAGAAGGAACCTTGGGGAGTGCGTGAGAACGAACATAAATGTGTGAAAGCCCTACAAGCAGAACAAGATAAATGGAAAGAACCGCCGCGATTTCACCCTTCCGCTCTGGAAATTTCTTTTTAAGGAGAAGACGCGAGGGGACGGTAAATATGGTTGAGACGAACTTTGGAAGCGGGAAGAGAAAAGGAGTTTTTTTGCTGTAAATTTCATATTGTTCTCCCAGTTGTCTCTTCATGTTTCTTTCTTCAAGAAGCGCAATGCCTACAATGATCATGGCTGAAAGAAGCCAGGGAAGGGAGGCGGCAATCCCCCAGGATCTTTTGGGATATTGCACCCTCATCAGGGCCAGCAGCATTCCGTAGCTCCAGATAACCCACCCTAAATACTGTGGATGGCGTGAAATCCTGTATATCCAGAAATCCGCCATATTCTTTTTTCGCTGCCTGGAGATAAACCAGGTAAAAGTTCCGATGATAAACAGAAGAAGCCCAATTCCAATAAGCAGATAGACCAGTGGATAGTGAATATCGATTCCCATCTTTAAAAAGAGAGATCTCACCAGCCTATAGGGAAGATAGACGATATCTCCCAACTGTCCAGCATTGAATGAGATATCCAGAACCGGCATCCACACAACATTGAGCACACCCAGCCCGGCAAGAAAGAACATGACCGTTGCGAATTGAGCAAAAACAGGAAGAAAGATCATCAGAGCTCCTGCAGAGGCAAGTCCTCTTTTGCCGGATATAAAACCGGCTGCAATGAGCACAATCATAAGTCCGAAGCAGATATATCCAATAAGCCGAAGATGGTAATGGCTTATGAACAACTCAGTGCGCAATTCTGTTGACTCATCAGCATGAGAATCTCCGTCAAGAGCAGGAACTCTGTCGTACAGAGCTTTGTTCAAAAGACCGGGCAGCTCCACTGAGGCAAAAGTCAGGCCGATGCTGAAAATCACGGCTAAAAGCATCAGCATAAGTGCTGAAATCCATTTTTTTTCAATCAATCTTTTCTCCATTTTTCCCAATTATCACAGAGAGTTTGATAGAAAACAACTTAATGGTTTCTTAAAAAAAAGTAATAATTGTATTTTCCTGAAGTATTCATAAAGGTCGTTCAGCGACCGCCAACTCAATCGGTTCCTTCCGACACGAGTAATTTCATAATATTCTGTATTTTTCGGGATTTAAATTCCATAATAGAAGTGACATTTTGTAAACCAATCCGGGGAATAACCCGTCTAATAGGGATAAAAAGAGATGGCACAAAATGATCAAATTCTTATTGACCGCCTCTGCAGCGGAGATCAAACAGCCTTTTACGATCTGGTCGGTCGGTACAAAAAGAAGATTTATCACCTCGCATACGACATCACTGGAGACCATCATGAAGCTGAAGACATCTCACAGGAGGTGTTCATGAAAGTTTATCGTGCATTGAAGACTTTCCGCCGGGATGCAAAAATGAGTTCCTGGCTCCACCAGATCACGGTCAACGCCAGTATCGACTCCCTGCGCAGAAAGTCCGCTAAGCCTGCAAAATCCATGGGCAAATTTGATAATGTGGTCGCCCAGGAAAATATCATTGCCAGCAGCACACAGAACTACGATCCTGTACAGAGCACAGAATCCATCCAAATCCAAAACCGTATCTCCCTGGCCCTCCAGAAGATATCCCCCAAGGAAAGAATCGTCTTTGTCTTGTGCCACTACAACGGCCTCAAATTGAATGAGACCGCCGAAATCTTGAACGTCACCATCGGCACGGTGAAAAGCCTTCTCTTTAGAGCCATACGAAAGCTCCGTAAAGAGCTTTCGCCCTTTTTGAATGATTATCGAATGGAGATTCCCCATGAGTAAATGCAAAAAATGCCGGTCGCTTTTTCCGGAATATTTCTACGGGGAGTTGGATCCCCCGAAGAAAAAATTCCTTGACGAACACCTGTCCGCCTGTGAAAAATGCAAATCTCAATTCGCAGAAATGGAAACTGTCCTCCGGTTCACAAGAAAAAGAATCCGGCCCGAACCTCCAGAAGAATTCTGGGACTCATACGAAGAAAGGCTGGAGCGAAGGATTGAAACAGAGGAAGCTTCAACAGTTGGCCGCGAATCCCTTTGGAGGAGCCTGGGAAGACGTTTCTACGCAGCGCCGAAATGGACTTATCAGGCCGCTGCTGCCGTTGCGCTCATCGTCATCGGCGTGTTCATCGGCAGGGCTCTGTTTTCGCCCCGCATTACAGGAGTTCAACTCGCCTCACAACGGCTCGAGCTCACCACCCCACAGCAGCCGGAAACAACCCTTATCCACAGGAGCCAAGACTATATCGAACGCTCAAAACTGATCCTTTTGGCTCTGGTTAATTTTGATCCTTCCACAGAAGACCCCTATGCCTTGAATTTGCCCTATCAGAAACAGGTCTCCAAAGCATTGGTCGAGGAGGCAGGTATTCTCAAAAAAGAACTCGCCGAATCTGATCAGGAAAGACTCGAGAACCTCGTCGCCAGCCTGGAAATAATCCTTCTCCAGATCGCCAACCTTGAATCTGAAAGTGACCTCGACGCCATAAGCTTTGTCAGAGATGGCATAGAAAAACGGGGAATTATAATGGAAATCAACCTCACCGACCTACGTCTTTTCATGAATAGAGCAAAAGGATCGGTGTCTCCTGAGCAGCCATCGCATAAACCGAAAACGACTTAAAGGAGCATAAAATGAATAAAAAAATTATACCTATCTTGGCTATGTCCCTAATTTTTCTGTGTTTTCTTTCTGTTCTCTCCTGGGCTTCAATGCCCGGAGAATCCCAGGATAAAGACACCAAAGCCTACAAGCAAGCCTATAACCTTGTACTTGAAGAAAAATGGGAAGATGCCAACACGGTACTGGAAAAATTCATTCAGCAATACGGCCGCAGCGCCTGGATCGATGATGCCCGGTTCTGGCAGTGTTATTCCCGGGAAAAAGTCGGTTATCCCCTAGAACAAGTCTTCGAATGCTATGAGCAATTCATCAAAGCGTATCCGGAGAGTAAGTGGATAGATGATGCAAAGTCCAACATGCTCAGAGTCGCGCACCGATTGGTAAAAGAAGGCAAGACCAAATACGAAGCCGTCATCGAAACAATGAAGACGGACGAAGACCTGGAAATCAAAATGACGGCTCTTTATGCCCTCGAAGACATGGGCAACGAAGAGGCGCTGGAAGCAGTCATAGCTCTTTATGACAGCACCGCGGATAAAAAAATACAGGCCAGAATCATCTCGATCCTGGAAGACTTCGAGCATCCCGAGGCCTTCGCCAAGGTGAAAGATATCGCCCTCAACAATCCCAACCCGGATCTCCGGCGCAGAGCCCTGGATGCCCTCGAGGATATGGACGGAAAAGAGGTTACAGAAATTTTGATAAATGTCGCCCGCACGGATCCTGATCCTCAAATGAGAAAAGTGGCCATCTACGGGCTAGAAGATGTGGAGGAGCCAAGAGTTATTTCCGTTCTCGTAGAAATCGCTATCCGGGAAACCAATGAGAACCTGGCCAAAGCCGCCGTCTATGCCCTTGAGGACAGAGAGCCCGGAGAGCTCATTCCTGCCCTCGGGAAAATCATGAGTGAATCCGAATTATTGGAAGTCCGGAGAGCAGCCCTCATGGAATTGGAAGATATCGATGATCCGGCTGCCATTTCCTTCCTGAAAGAAGTGGCAATGAAGGACTCGAGTTTGGAAATGCGAAGGTCTGCCATCTACACTTTGGGGGAGATCCAGCAGACCCGAGCCGCCCTCGCAGCGCTCAAAGAAATATTGGCAACCATTGACGACCTGGAACTCCAGAAGGCCGTGCTTTATGCTGTCGAAGATATTGAGGAACCCGGGACGAGCGAGATCATTTACGCGATTGCCATGGACACGAAGAACGAAGAGCTGTCTAAAGCTGCTGTCTATGCGCTCGAGGATATACTGGATGAGAAAGATTTAAGAATGCTCTCTGATATCTATAAAAAGTCCACATTTATTTCTGTCCGAAAGGCTGCCCTTTATGCTATCGAGGACATGGCAGAAGACAAGGCTGTCGGCCCTCTCACCGAGATGCTAAAGGCTGAAAAAGATCTGGAGATGAAAAGGATGATCGTTCGAGTGCTGGGCGAGACAGGAAGTGATGACGCTGTTCCAGTCCTGGAGAAGTTGGCTCTTGAAGATGCGGACAAAAAAATCCGTCTTGAAGCAGTCGATGCTCTTGAAGAAATCGATACACCTAAAGCCCGGGCGGCATTGGTAAGAATCATTAAAAAATAGAGTCAGCGAGCATGCAAGCCCCGGAGGAAAGCATGAATTTCGTAAAAAGAATCTGTGTCGGATCTCTGGTCATCTTCATGGCAGCGGTCTTCTCCAGACCGATTTTCGCTCAAGTCACCCGCCACCCCAATCCCAAGGATGATCTCACAAAGCGTTGGAATTGGGCTGAACAGGAGGCGGGAAAACAAAATCTCAAGCACGGCTTTTGGATCGGCTACAGCATCAAGCGTTTGATGGAAGAACACAGATACATCTATTCGACACAGGAACACACCATAAGCGGTTCTCATATCGCTGATTTTCCAAAAGGGGATCCTCTCGAAAAAATCTTGTCCGGGAAAGTCACTTCCGCTCCGCTCTCCGATGAAGACCAGGTAAAACGCGAAGCCAAAAGAGTCCTGGATCGTCTGAGAAATACAAAGAAATTGGAAAAGAAGGTTTGGAAAGAAATTGCCATCCTTTATAGGTTTGATCCGGACTCTTCGAAAATTCCGATAACCATTCGTGTCAGCAACCTGTATCTGCCTTTTGATCCCGAGGGGATCGCCATATTTTGGCTGGGTCAGGCTGAAGATGCCCAAAGTCTCTCGATTTTGGATAATCTCTACACAAACTCCCGCCAGGAGAAGATGAAAAAAAGGATATTAACCATTGTTGGCCTGCATGAGACATCAGAAAATGCGGTGGTTTTCCTGGGAAAAGTACTCAAAAGCCGAGATCCTGATACCTTAAGAGCCAGAGCTGCATCAGCGCTTGGAGATCAAGATCATGAAAGTGCCGTAAGGCTCCTTCATCGTGCTGCAAAAGATGATCGCTCTTTCGAGGTGCGCAAGAGGTCTGTCTACGGACTGGAAGACATCGACTTGCCCAGCGCGGTCGATGCCCTGATAGACGTCACCCAAAATTGTAAAGACAGAGAAATCCGCAAGAGGGCTATCGATTGTCTGGCCGATATCGCTTCCAATAAAACGGCGGCAGCCCTCAAAGATGTCGTCGACAACGATGAGGACACGGATATTCAGAAACGGGCTGTTTATGCCTTGGAAGACCTCTCCGATGATGAAGGGATCCCTTATCTTATCGATATTGCCCAAACCCAGCGTAAGTTGGCCGTGCGCAAAGCGGCGATTTACTGCCTCGGGGATAGCAACGATCCACGCGCACTCCAGGCTCTCATCCAAATCATAAAAAGTAAAAATTAGAACACAAAAGCTAGCTCACATTCGCTGCTTCTCCACTTGTTTCCATACAGTACAAACCAGAACAGTGTTTCATTTTTCCTTGACAGACGGATATCTGCTGTTAAAATTAACCGAGGAATTCTCATATAGTTTTCCGCATGTCCTGTGAGCTGGATATTCATGACATAAGGGAAGCTTATAAGATTATCCAAAAACTAAGTTGCATGAGGTTTCAGTTATGACCGGTAAACGCTCTATCAAAAGACGTGAATTTCTTAGAATGTCATCAGCAACGGTTGTTGCCGGTCTGGCTGGAAGATTGACTGGCAAGCCGTGGACAGGAAGCGAGGTTACAATTGATGAAGCTGCACACAAAGTGGGAATGCTGCCCCGCCGAAAACTGGGCTACAGTGGGCGAGAAATCTCTATTTTGATAGGTTCTGGAGATCTTGCTTCGGCTCCCACCGAAGCAGGAATTTTATGCGGTATGAACTACTGGCATAAAACGAACAAATGGATGCAGAGGGGAGCGCCTGATTCTATCCTTAAGGATCGTGAAGCCCATTACTGCCAGGTAACAGTAGACAGGGTTGGTAGGGATCAACATACAGGCCGCATCGATGAGGAGGGACACTATGCATTTGTTAAGGAGGCTTTGAAGCGAACAGGCCTCGGGTATTTCGACGACATGCAGTTCCATTTCGGCTACCACAATAGGGACGAGCTCAAAAAAGAGAGGGGTTTCATACGCGCCTTTGAACGGCTGAAAAAAGAAGGGCTCGTAAAGCACCTCTGCCTTTCACAGCATGGTTATGCAGGTAATTCTAGAGTGCAGAGTGGACAAAGCGCTGCAGAGGTCCTGACTGCTGTGGTTGAAGACGGCCTCTACGAACACGCCCAGTTCATGTATTCCTACGGAGCTGACCCAGAAATGGACCGGTTTATGGAGTTTGCCCGCAAAAAAGGCTTTGGCACCATAGCCATGAAAACTGCACGGGGCATCGGACGCATGAAGCGGGATAAAATATTTATGGAGAAGCTTCCAGCCGATACATCCCCTCATAACGCTCTTGTGAGATGGCTGACCACAAGTACCAATATTGACGCTGCGGTCATCCGTGTCAGAAATCTCGACGAATTCATGGATACATATTCAGGCGCTGGAAAGGATCTGCGTGCTCAGGACGCACTGGCCATCGAGATGATGACAGATCAGGCTGACAGGACAGCCTGCCGTCTGTGTACAGAATGTCAACCCCACTGCCCTCAGCAGGTGCCGATAGCCGAGATCCTGCGCTTCGAGCGTTATGCTGTGGATGACCACGACTGGAATAAAGCCAGAATGCTTTATGCAAAGCTTCCCATCATGGGTGATGCGTGTGCTCATTGCGAAACCTGTATTGCATACTGCCCGCAGGGCCTTAGGATTCCCGACAAACTCGCAGAAGCCCATGCTCTTCTCGGCTAAGCTCAGCAAAATTATTTTTAGCAACTCCTTTTCGCACCTGGACTGTGCTTCGGGCGTTCAAGCTCACTTGAGACTCTTGTGTGTTTTCTATAAAATCTTGGAAAGAGAGATAGATGAGAATTGCCTTCGAACCACTTTAGGAGGTGCCTGGACTTGACCTCTCCGATGTCCAGGTTCGAATGGCAAAACGCAAGCTCAGAAAACGTATCGCGGCGGGAACGGCAGAGATCGTTAAGGGAGACGCATCGCGACTGCCTTGGGAGGACGAAAGCTTCAGTGTTACTGCTATAATGGGTAGCTTCATTGGATTTGCTAAGCCCTTAGAGTCATTGAAGGAAATGTGTCGCGTGCTGTGCCCTGGAGGAAGAGCAGTTATCAGTTTAGAGTTCAATGCTGAAGATGGGGGGAAAGACCATTCGAAATGGTCTTCAATGAAAGCATTCATCTTCAAATGTAATCCAGTGCCATCCATTTTTTATATTATTGACAACTCCGATGAAACTATTGATAAATTAGGTAAATAACAATATGAAGATTCCACAGAAAGAGAGGTAAAAGCTATGAGCAGAAAAAAAACATTCTCCTTTGTCATTTTATTGCATTGTTTAATTCTATTCCTGACTTCATCTGTATCGGCTGATTGTTTCACGGTTATCGTTGGCAAGAACGCATCTTCCGACGGATCTGTTTTATTCGGTCATAATGAGCAAAACGGAGGGAGGAGGATCGTGAGTTACCGCTATGTCCCGAGATTAAGATTTGAGCCAGGAACAATGGTGTCTCTAAAGAATGGCGGCGTCCTAGCTGAAGTTGCAGAAACCTATGCCATGATCTGGCAACAAAATCCTGGCGTTGAATTCGGAGACTCATACTTCAACGAATGGGGAGTGGTCATCGCCTCTGATTCATGTGGAACACGGGAAGATTCTTACCAGGAACTTGTGGATCGCGGAGATATAAAAGATGGTGGCATTGGCTATATGTTCAGAAGGTTGATCGCCCAGAGAGCGAAAACGGCACGAGATGGAATCAAGATAGCTGTTGAGCTTCTTGACCGCTTCGGATATTCAGCCTCCGGCCGTTCCTACATAATAGTTGATTCGAATGAGGCCTGGGTTCTCTCTGTCGCTCGAGGAAAACACTGGATAGCCCAGAGATGCCCGGATGACGAGGTGGTCTTGCTTCCCAACATTCATATCATAGGCATGGAAGCTGATTTAGATGATAAGGAAAATGTTATGGCCTCTCCCGATCTTGTCGGCTATGCAGTCCAACGTGGTTGGTATAATCCTGCCCTCGGACAGCCATTCAGTTTCAAGGATGCTTTCAATAGGCCCCCAAGAGAAGGAAGTTTTATGGATAAACACGGCTGTGATCCACGTCAATGGTATGCCCAATCCCTGGTCATCGGCAAATTCATTGAATTGCCGGTTAAGGAGCCTCTTCCTTTTTCTGTAAAGCCGACTCATAAAATGACAGTTGAGGATGTGATAAAAATTCTGAGGAGTCACAGCGAAGGAAGTCCATTCGATGCTTCGAATGACTATCGTTTAGGATCTCCCCATCTAATGAGAGGATCCGCGAACATCTGCAGCAAAGGCACCCAAGAAGGAGCTGTTTACCAGTTGAGGGGCGGATTGCCCAAGGAGATTGGCTGTCTTGTCTGGCGGACAACAGCTGCTCCATGCTGCAATGCCCTCACTCCCTGGTACTTGGGGATCACGGAAACACCCGAAGCTTTCGCCAAAGAAGGGAAAATTTTGGAAGCATTGAATGTGAATCAGCACTTTAATTATCCCCAGGAAAAAATGGCCTATGACGCTGATTTCGCCTTTGATGTTTTCAACAGCTTAGAGAACCTGGTCGACCAAAACTATGCAAGGGCCATAAAAATTGTCAAAAAAGTCTGGGATCCTTTCGAGAAAAATCAATTCGAACTTCAACCCTATGTAGAGAAAGTAGCGCTCAACTTGTATGAAAAGGATGAGGCCTTGGCAAAACAATTCTTAATGGATTACACATTCTCTCGTGCTTTGCTCGCTCTACAAAAAACGAAGAAACTGAATAAAAAGTTAAAAACTATGTTCTGGTCAAACTGATTATTCGGCCGTCTCCCTATTCTAGAAGATCCTCACCTGGCCCCATATCGTCTTCAATGTATGAAAAGCCAGTAACTCACTTAAGAATCAGAAGATTCAAAATGATCGTAGGATTTATGTTTTTCACTCATATCGAAGCGAATCGGTTGGATTAGTTAGGGCAGCTTTAATTGATTGAAAGGAGACTGTCACCACTGAAATGGATAAGGCGACCCCTGCAGATACGAGAAATATCTCCCAGCCGATGGTGACCCGGTAGGCAAAATTCTGCAGCCACTTATGCATGGCATAATAGGCCACAGGCCAGGCCAAAATGTTGGCTAGTGCCACCCATTTAAGAAACTTTTGCGATAGGAGCACATATATGCTCGATGATGAAGCGCCCAGAACCTTTCGCACTCCGATCTCTTTGGTCTTTTGTTCGGCCGTGTAAGCAGCCAGTCCGAAGAGCCCCATGCAGGCCACAAATACGGCCAGGATGGAAAAGACGGAAAAGATCTCGCCCATTCTTTTATCCGCCAAATGCATCTGTTCAAAACTCACATCCAGGAAAAAGTAGTCCAAAGGATTAGAGGGAACCATTTTCTGCCATGTTTTCTGTATATAACTGATGCTGTCTGATATATTTTGGGGGAGCATTCGTATGGATAGATAGTTGTGATTTTTAATGGGTGTAACCGCATAGATAATAGAGTATGGTTCTTGATGAAGAGAGTAGATGTTTATGTCATTGACAACACCGACGATGTGTCCCCTGAATTGACCAGAGTATTCTGCCACACTTTTGCCGACAGCTTCTTGAGGGGAAAAGTAGCCGGCTTCCTGGGTTGTCAGTTCACTGACCAAAAACTCCGATGTCGCATTATCTGAGGATAGGTGCTGGATGTTTTTTCCTGCTAAAAATTTAAGCCCGTATGTACTGACAAAATCCCTGTCGATGCCATATATCACTTGGCTGAGGATTTCTTCATGGTCTTCAAACCGGAAAGATAGATGACCGCTTCCTCTGGTAGGGACCCAGGATGATGTTGCAGTGTTTTCGATTCCTGTATATTTTAGCAGCTCATTTCGGAATCCTTTATAATTTTGTCGAAGGTCTTTATTCAACGGAATGACCATGATCTGTTCCTTATCATATCCTAGATTCCGGGACTGTATGTATTTCATCTGTTTATGGACGATCAGGGTAGAGAAGATGATCCCGATGGAAAGGGTAAACTGAAAGATCACAAGTCCTTTGCGTAATACGGTTCCAGAGAACGAATATCCAGATCTAGATTTAAGGGAATGCATCGGTTGGAAAGAGGACAGAAAGAAAGCAGGATAGATTCCAGAGATGAATCCGACAGCGAGAGTGATAGCTCCAATGCCTAATACAAATGTTGGATTTATGAGGGATAAAAGAGTAATTCCTTTACCTGTTAGCCCGTTGAAGAACGGTAGAGCCATGATAATAATAAGAACCGCAGCTACCGCTGAAAATACACTGAGTAAAAAAGACTCTCCCATGAATTGGCGAACCAACTGATTCTTCTTGGCTCCCACAACTTTTCGAATGCCGACCTCTTTGGCCCGTTTGACAGCGCGGGCTGAGGTCAGATTCATGAAGTTGATGCAGGCGATCACCAGCACGAGCACAGCGATAGCAGTGAAGATATAGACATACAGAACATTTCCGGTGGGTTCGATTTCTGCCTTCAACCTGGAATGGAGTCGGACATCCAGAAGAGGCTGGAGGCTGATGGTGTACCAAGGATTCTCTCTCCAGTTCCTGTGAAGAAAGTCCAGCAATTTAGGATCCAAGGATTCGGCCGAAGATCTATCGCTTAGAAGAACATAGGTAAAGTGCTGATAGAAACCGGAAAATTCATTGGTGTCTTCTTTTAGAGTGCTGTAAGAAGCAAGAAAATCGAAGTGGAAGTGTGAATTACGAGGGACATCCTTAGCAATCCCTGTAACATGAAAAAGCATGAGTTCTCCGTCATTATAAGGATCGGCTTCTATAATTTCTCCAATAGGATCTTCGTTCCCGAAATATTTTCTTGCCACCTCTTCGGTCAAAACGATGGAGTTAGGTTCATCGAGGGCTTTGGCAGGATCACCCTTAATCAATGGGAAATCAAATACAGTGAAAATGGTGGGTTCAGAAAAAAAGAACCGGAGTTCATAATATTTTTTATCCTTATATCCGATATATCTCTTTACGCCCTGCCCCATCTTGCGGAGGCGCACAGTCTCGAGAACCTCGGGAAAATCCCTTTTCAGGGCTGGGCCCACGCCGAAAGCGCCATTCGCGTTTGTTGGTGATCCGTCATCAGATGTGGAGAAGACAACCCTGTAGATCCGATCTGCGTTTTCATGAAACCGGTCGAAGCTCAATTCATCCCTTACCCATAGGAGAATAAAGATCGTACAGGCAATACCCACAGCCAAACCTGCGATATTGATAAAGGTGTATCCTTTGTGCCTTTTCATATTGCGGAAAGTAATCTTGATATAATTTCCTAACATGGCCATCCTCCAGCGGATAGATTCCCTGATGAATCCAGGGATCGATTTGAATGCCTCCCACCAGTACCAGCGTTTCGACCACCGATAACCTTGACATTCTGTTCGGTAGTAGAAAAGCTCCTCGATATCCCCCATATAGGCGTCATCTTTTTCGCGCGATGATAGGATTTTTAACAGGAACTTTGCCAATTTTGGCGGCTTGTTCATCTTTAGACCTCTTAGGTAGACTTTAAAATGTCAGAAACACCTTTCCAGGCTGTCTCATGCAGAGACCTGTTCTCCTGAAGAGCCTTGACACCGGCCTTAGTTAACCTGTAGTACCTCTTACCCATACCACCTCTTTGGGGAGTAGGTTCACCTCTCGAAGTCTGGAGATACCCATTCCTGACAAGCCTCTCTAGAGGAAAATAGACACTGCTGACTGTGACGTCTTTCCCAGTCAGGGCGACAATATAGTTATATATTGAGATGCCATAGGCTTTGTCCTTAAGTCTTAAGATGGCAATTAGGACTAATTCCTCGAGTTTTGTCAGCAATTCCATGACTCGGCCTCCATTTTTTCTGATTCTCTAAATAAATATACTGAAGAAAAGCTAAAAAGGTTTCAGATTTTCAGAAAAAATCAGTAATCCATACACTTTGGCTCCATAAAAGCTTTCTGGGTCGATGGAACTTCACATCTTCCTACTCATTTCGCCAACATCACACATTGGAATAAACTCTGCAGACATTCAAGGAATCGGTCTGGGGCTGGCTCGCTCCAGGACTTAACTTTTAGCCTTTACTTTGCAGGAGTCTCAATACACCAAGGAATATATTCATTCTAGGCACCTTTTTCATGTATGCTGCATAGTCGTTTCCAAATTTCGCTATTAGATATTGGTCTTCCTCTCTGCAACTCATGTAGATGACTACTATGCCAGCCACCCCAAGTAGCATGAAAAGCCAATGAGGATACCACAAAACAGTGGGGAGAAAGATTGCGTAGACTCCACCAGTGTATTGTGGATGTCTAACTACCGCATAGATGCCTGTATCAACCAAACGTGTTGTGCTCACGAACGATTTCCTTTTGGGAACACCGCCGCGTCTCGGGAATAAGATTATGGGAGCCATGACCAGCACCATACCGAATGCCCATACTACCCAACCGACGATGATCAATGCTGGGTACGATTTGACATCAATAAAACCTGCTAAGACGAGAGGATTGACTGGAAAACAGACAATACACAGGATGGTCATAAGCGTGGTCCAGAGAATATTCTTCCAATTCTGCATTGCCAATTTCTATCCGTTTCGTCTATTCACTCCAATGGTCTTCCAGCTTATAACAAGCACTACTAGACCATATACTCCTGCAGCAAAGAGAATGCAATCCTCATAGCAATCCAGTGCTCCAAGGCACTTAGGCAGGCCCATAATCGCCCATGGCAGCAAGAGGACATACAGTTTCTTGTCAACATGCGGAAGAGCGGCGGCAACAAATGAGATGGCGAATACTGTTAATGGGCAAGGTGCCGTGGGCAGACAAGTTTCAGGATAATAATGACCAAGAGCCATGCCGATGATCGGGTAGACGAATACCAGAAAAATCCAAAAAAAAGTCACATATCTTAGCCATCTAACAACGGGAAGCCTGAACTCGGTTTTCTTCTTGAAGATATCTATGGCAAATAATATGGCTACAGCGATGAATAGAGCACTAAAAAACGCAGATACACTGCTCTGGGCGTAAATAAGAAAAAAGACTATCCCGGTCCAAGTAAAAGCGAAGGATAGAAACAACTTCATTAAAGCATTTACTCTGGCACTAGCCTTAGCAAACACAGAGTATGTTAGAATCAAGGCTACAATCATCATGATTATCTGCACAGGAAGAGTAGCTTCATTATATGCGCCCATTTGATTCCAGAAGGCTTCTGTTGTTGGCATGTCAGATCCTCCTTTGCTGAGGGTTTCCCTTGTTAACCACTTTTGCTATGGTAAAATGGAGATGACTGGCTGTCAATCTCCATATATTGAATTGCCTGCAAAACAAACATGCTCACAATTGGACAGATGGTGATTCACAAGTGAACAATGTCTGAAACGCAGGTGCCTTTTCTAGAATGTGTGATCGACAAGAAAGCTGGCGCAATAGATCGGAAGAAAAGAGGAGGGAAATGAAAATGCAGAAAAATAAATTTTCACTAGCATTGGTTATTGTATTGGCAGCAGTATTTTGGCTTCCGGATCTTGCCCAGGCTCTCCAGGAGCACAGAAACGATCCTTCAACTCTTGACGGATATGACTTGGTTGCAAGAGGAAAAATGTCACAAGCTCGGAGGACCCGCCCTGACCAGATCGCTCGGATGGATAATAATGGTGAAATTCTTATAGCGTGCTTAAAAGCAAAAACAGCCGATGAGCTGAAATCGAGCGGGATAGAATTCTTGCAAAGTCAGTTGGAGTTATTGGTCGATTGGGACTTGCTTGAATATGACAGAAAAAACAAAACCTATAGATCGGCGATTCATGTTTACGGATCCGAAAAAGCATCCATAATCCGTCAGCATGTAAGCATGGCAGTGGAACAGTTGGCAGATATGCTCAATACCGACTTGGTTTTACTTAAAAGTCATCTCACAAAGCTCGACAGGGGAAAAAACCTGTTCGCCATTCTTTACGCTTATGTTCTTCATAGCTTTACGATGGAGCAGCTTGGAGAAGAAATCTACAGGAAGCCCCAGCTCACTGTGGAGCATCCTTTCTGGAATGGATATGCCTGGGCCATTTATCCCATAAGAAAATTTAATGTAGGTTCTATCTTCATACCTGCTAAAGAGAATCGGTTCTTTTTCGTATCTGCAACCACGGTTCCGAAATTCAATTTCCAGAAAATGAGTTCATTCGTGAAAGATGTATCGATGGATTACAGAGTCGGTGATCCGGAATTAAAAAAATTTCTCTTAGATTTCAGCATAATCGATGAAGGGGGGAAATTGACAATCCCTGTCTTTGAAAGCGATTGGTCCACGAAACTAGAAAACATGGCCAAAAAAGTTTATGCCATAACAGCCGAACTCGCCGATTCCAAAGAAATGAGAGAAATGCTCGGTATGGAAACTCTTGCACAGGCAGCCATGTTCATTCATTATGAGCTCAGGTATGCTTTCTTACATTATTTATTGGAAAAAGGGACAATCCAGGCACCGATCGATTTCGATAATGCAGCCAACAACAGCCCATCAGATGTGAGAAACCTGATTTTTATAATGAAAACTGAGGAGTAAGATAGACCAGCTCTTAATTGCCCAAATTTTTTACCCTTCGGGCTATTTTCTTTCTAATTCTCTTATAGGAAGGAGGGGGACCAGTTCTGATTTGTTTACCATCAATGAACAAAGCGTCAGAAATGCCCCATTCCAGAAACACATCTCTGTCAAACGTGTGAATCTCTTGAAATTCGACTTTATCACCAAACTCAGATGCGGCTCTCTTCGCTCTTTCGAAAACCATATTCTGTGCAGTGCACCATCCGTTTATGAAAGAAGTGACCAAAACTTTGCCCGCCTTTTTTTCTGGTTTCTTTTTCTTCTTTATCCACTTTGGTGGAAGGACATCGTCGGTGAAGGGTTTCCATAAAAGAATCAACGATCCATCCTTATCGATCTTGGTGTAGCCTTGCTTCTTAAACCATGAGGCTTTCATCCAGAATGGCCATGAGACTCCCCATGCTGCCATACCCTTTCTACCTAGAGATTTTACATCGTCTTCGGCCGCTTGAAGCAAAGCTTTGCCTCCTCCTTTTTTCTGATAATTTCCGACTCCTTTTTTATATCCGTGAACCCAAATGCAGTGAACAAAATACAGATCCTTTCCATCTATAAATGAATATTCAACCGGAACATATTGAACCATGCCGCAGACTTTATGGTCATCTATCACCAATTTTACTCGCAGTCCTTTATCGCTCATCTTCTCACACCACAATTCCTTGTGGTTTCCTGCTTCCTTAATCTCTTCAGACCAATCTTCAAGGCAAACAAAAAATTTTTCTTGATATTCCTCATCCAGGTCAATGATTTCCATAGTTTAGGCCTCCTTTGCTGTAAAGGATCGCTTCATCGGTGTGTACGACTGACAAAAACATTATGTCGCTTGCAGAGCATACTGTCAACGGTGTATTAATAATCTAAATTTCACAAGCATCCATGCAGACTTATTTGGAGTTATAGTTATTGATGTCCGATTCATCATTGAATGCGTCTGACAAGCTAATGTAAGAACAGAAATTTGGGGGAAGAATGGACAAAAAATTTTTCTATTTGCTGCTAATATTTTTGTTACTAATATTCATAGTAGTCCTTGCCGGATGCAAAAAAGCTGAAGAATCCGTTCAAATCGAAGTTATCGATGGAATTCCTTATGTTATGAATCCGGAGCTGCCCTTAAAGGGAACCATCATTCTTGAGATGGAAAAAGCACTGGAGATCGATCCCTACAAGCGAGAGGAAATCGGAATACGCTATTTTAATCATGTCCGCGATGAAGATGGCGAGGTAATTCTTTTCGACTCGAGCCAGTCAGAAGCTCACAGGTTTGATGCACGAGGCAATTATCTGGGTAACCTTGTCCGCCTCGGACAGGGGCCGGGTGAATTCCGTCAGTATGCCGGGCTGCGGATTTACTTCATGAACGGCCAAATCTGGGCTACAGGGTGGCCGAAATGGTCAAAGTATGACAAAAACGGTCAGTATCTTGGTGAACAGAGACTGGAATTGATGCCGGAGGTTTTCGTGGACGATCACAGATGTATCGCCACGAAATCTAGAACGATTGAGGAAGACACGGAACATCGTCAAGTTATATTAGCCGATCTTTCGGTTCAGGAAGGAACAGAAAGAGAAATCAGTTTATACGAGGACACAAGAGAATGGATTATCCGCAAGGGGAGAAGCACATTTGCCGATGAATGGGCAACGCCTGAAATCTATTATGATTACAGCGCCTTCAGCCAAAATGTTTTTATCGCCCTCAATCTAAACTATGAAATCTATGTCAAAGACCTGCAGGGGAAGACTCTGCATATTATAAAGAGGCCTTATGAGGTGGTAAAGGTTGGACCAAAAGAGAAAGAAATTATTGTTGACTGGGCACTGCAAAGTGATAGTTCTAAGTGGATCTTGGATGCCTATCCAGACACCCTGGTGGCCATCAAATCTGTGAAAGCTCTTCCCAGGGGATATCTGGCAGTCTACCGTGTTTCCGGTCCAAAAATATTTGAGATAGATGTTTTTGATGCGGAGGGAAGATTTGTCTATATCCTCAAGGCTTCGGATGAGGTCTCGATGGAGAAAGCCCGTTTTTATGATTTCGGTTTTTCTACCCTGGAAACCCGGAATGATTTCAGGTTTTATGTCGAGTACAGAGTCAAAAACCTTCCTGAGATTTTCACATCAGATTAGATCAAGTTTATCAATTTTGCTCACTAACAAATCAATCACAATAATCACTCGTATCTCAACGCTTCAACCGGATTGGTTGTTGCGGCTCGCATAACCTGATAACTCATTACGAGGGCAGCAATCCCAAGAGAAATGGATCCGCCAATTATGAAATAGCTTACACCCAATCGAATACGATAGGCAAATTCCTGTAGCCATTCATGTCCGAGATAGTAGGCCAGAGGCCAAGCAACGAGATTCGCAATCACGACCCATTTGAAGAAGTCTTTGGATATCATGAAATAAACACCCGCAATTGTTGCACCCAGCACCTTCCGAATTCCAATCTCCTTGGACCGCTGAAGCACCATGAACGAGACAAGACCAAGCAATCCCAGGCAAGCGATCAGAATAGAGAGAACCGAGGCACTCTGTATCATGATCATAAGTTTGGATTCTGTCTCATACAGGCTTTTAATGTACTCATCGAGGAACTCATACTGGAATATATATTCCGGGTAGAACTCGGTCCATAATTCCCTGATATGGCTGATAGCCCCACGGACATTGTTCATGTCCAGAAGGATCTGGGCTTCGCGAAAATTCTGGGGCCAAAAATTGAAAAAGACATTGGGCTCGATTTCACTGTGCAGCGAAAACTCATGAAAATCACCTATAACACCGATGATGTCGCCCTTCATACCATTTACGGTGATACGCTTGCCCACCGCCTCCTGGGGGTCTGAGAGTCCCATCCTGTGGACAACAGATGCGCTGACCACCCATTGAATATTGGATTCGTCGTTGACATTCCGAGCAAAGAAATGTCCAGCAACGAGTGGAATATCGTAGATGTCCAGATATCGCTTGTCACACATTTTAATATACACAGGGAATTCCACGATGTTGCCGGATGCTTCGTATTCGAACGGCGTTCTAAAATCCGACCTGGATACTGGTGCTGACCAGGCAAAGCTTACTTCCCTGATACTGGGATTCTGCATCCATCGGCTGCGCAGAGCTTCGCAGCGGGCTTCTTCATAGGCAGGAATGGGCACCGTTAATATTTCTTCGTTGCGAAATCCTAAGCTCCTGTTGGAAATGAATCTCATCTGCCCGGCGATGACCAATGTCCCCACAATCAGTATTTGGGAGATCGTAAACTGAAAGAGAACCAGGCTGTTCCTGAAGGCAAGTGAACTCTTCCCACCGTGAATCAATCTCTCCTTGAATGCCTCGACTGGCTGATACCGTGTGAGAACCATGGCCGGATAGAGGCTGTTGAGGAAGCTCATCAACAAAAAGACAATCCCCAGGAAAATGAAAACGCTGCTGCTTGAAAAAATCCCTAGTTCCGTATTGTTCCCCAGGAATTGATTCAGATACGGCAGAACGCTCTCGGCAAGAAAAAGGGCAACCAGAATGGAAATCAATGTTAACAGACTCGTTTCACCCAACACTTGCCTGATAAGTTGGACACGGTGGGCACCCAGAACCTTGCGCATGCCTATTTCACGGTTCCTTTTCATCGCCTGTGCCGTTGTAAGATTGATGAAATTGATGCACGCGATAAGCAGAATCAAGAGTCCGATGGCCGATAATGCAAACAGAACCACTCGACTGGTTACATAATTGTAGGACCCGTAACGGGGATTAAAATGGATATCTCCCAGCGGCTGGAGCTTGAAGGACCAGCTCTGAGCGTAATCGGGCTCCATGTATTTCTGTTCAAACTGTTCGAAACGCTTTTCAAGTGCCTTTGGTTCCACAGATTTCGGAAGCAGGGTGAATGTATGACTATCTGTATCGAGAAAATCCCATTGTTCCAGACGTTCGCCGCTCCAGCGGGCATTCAGTGTTTTCCACGAAATCAACATGTCATAGGGCAGGCTTGTCCTATGGGGCGGATCGTATACCACTCCTGCAACACGTAGGTCATATTCCTTGTTTAACTGCAGAACTTTTCCGATCACATTCGTATCTCCGAAATACTTGTGGGCTAATCGCTCTGTCAGAATCACCGTAAATGGATCATCCAGTGCCTGTGACGCAGTTCCCTGTATCCATTCGATATCGAACAGCTTAAAAAACTGGGACTCCACAAAAAATACTGTGTCCCCTTCATAACGATTCTCACCCACGGTAATCATCACATCGGAATCCTTGTAAACCTGTGTGCTATGTTCCAGTTCCGGGAAATCATTACGCAAGGCCGCTGCTGTGGGAAACGGCGTACCCCCAGCATAACCTTTCCCCTCGGCGCGATCTATCTGGGTTACGACACGATATATATATTCTTTGCCTGCGATATGCGAATCAAAACCGAGTTCATATTCAACGAAAAGAAAAATAAGGATACAGACTGCGATTCCGATGGCAAGACCAATGATGGTGATCAAAGAATACGTCTTATGTTTTCCTATATTCCTCAAAGCAATCTTTATATGACTTGTAAACATTGCCAATTCTCCAAAAGCGGATTTGATACGCCCATATCAGTTTTTAAACAGCAAAAAGTATACCAAAATGCCCTTCCTTCTTTTTAAGCTTATCCCGGATCTCCATCGAATTGGTATTATCCGGATTCAATTCCAGAGGCATTTCAAAGTCAAAGAAAAATCCGATCAAAAAATCTCCACATTCAAGGGAAAGAAATGCTGGTTCTTTGTTCATTCGCGCACACATATCGTTCGTGAATGGACATCAAGTGTTTTAGAAAAATAAGGAAATCTCAAGCCATAATATGGCATATTTCTTGCCTATCAGAATAAGGAATAAGCTCATATAATAAGCATGAATTAAAAAAGAGAGATTTGGTTTATGTTGAGAAGGTAAAATCTGTGGGTTGATTTGAGAGGAGCCATATATGTTTGAAAATTATCTGAAAACCACTTGGAGGAACATAACCAGGCACAAAGGGTATTCTTTCATCAATATAGCCGCACTTGCACTTGGTATGGCTAGCTGCATAGTGATCGCCACATATCTCCATTTCGAACTTTCTTTTGACAGCTTTCACAAAAACGGAAACCGAATCTTTCGTTTGGTAGAAAAGCAGTTTTTTGAAGGACAGAAGGAGACGAATCTCGGGCAGTCTACTCCATGGATGGGAGAGACACTTGCGGAGTATCCAGAGGTCAGCATGGCCGTCAATTTCATCAATATGGGAACCATCTGGATCAGGCACCAAGATGAGATGGTTGAAATTCCTCGAGTTCTGATCGCCGATCCGGATGTTTTCAAGGTTTTCTCCTTTGAAATGCTGCAAGGCGATCCTCAGACTGCGCTTTTGGAGCCGAACACAGCGGTCATAACAGAGGATACAGCCCGGCTCATATTCAAGGAGGCCGATCCTATGGGCAAAGTCCTTCAGGGCCCTGATTCCGAGATTTATAAAATCATTGGTGTGGCTGAAAATGTGCCCGAAAACTCCCACATCCAATTCGATATGTTGGTTTCAATCATGGAGATGAAGAGCCAACCAGTCGAGTGGGATAATTATGATCATTATTCACCCACTTATGTTCTTCTCAAGCAAAATGCGGATCCAAACGCGCTGGAGAGCAAACTCTCGGGACATACGCAGAAGTACTTTAGGCATAATGCAGATCATGTGTCTTTATTTCTTCAGCCCTTGGGAGATATCCATCTTCGCTCCAAGCAAATCATGTGGGAAATCAACTGGCTGAAGGGCGACATTATGTATATCTATTTCTTTTCCATCATTATGGTTTTTATCCTGCTGGTCGCCTGCATTAATTTCATCAATCTTTCCACAGCCCGCTCTGTTAGCCGTGCCCGAGAAGTAGGAGTCCGTAAGGTTATCGGCGCAGACAAAATTCAACTGGTTCGGCAGTTTATAGGAGAATCCTTATTTTTTACTATTTGTGCACTTTGTCTTGCGATAGCCATTGTTCAAACGCTCAAACCGGTGCTTGAAAATACATTGGCCATCAACATGTCCTTCGATTATTTGAATAATTGGATATTTGGAGTCGGGCTCATTTGCTTTCTGGTTGGGGCTGGTGTGTTAGCCGGGATCTATCCTGCTTTTGTCCTCTCTTCTTTTCGAGCCGTAGTCGTTCTTAAAAGTTCATTTTTCCAAGATAAAAAATCCGACAAGCTGAGAAAGGTCCTGGTTTTGGTGCAGTTCGCTGTTTCCATCATGCTGATCTTTTGCACAACCGTGGTTTCCAAACAGTTTGGATTCATGAGGAATAAAGATACAGGCTTTGATAAAGCCCAGGTTGTCGTCCTGCCCATGACAGAGCAGATACAGCAGCATTTTGACGCCATCAGAGAGGACCTTTCGACATATCCAGGGATAAAAGGTATCACAGCATCGACGCGCAAATTGGGAAATCCGCTCTGGAGAAATCAAATATTCTTCGAAGGTAAGAGTCCCGAAGAGCAGTGGATTTCTCCATACATGACAGTGGATTACGACTTCCTGTCTTTTTACGGAATCGAGCTTCTGGAAGGCAGAGATTTTTCTCCAGAGTATGTCAACGACAGCAGCAGCCGTTCTTATATCATCAATGAAACCCTCGCCAAGCAGATAGGATGGGAGAATCCCATAGGGCAAAAGTTCAAAATTGGGGATTTGGATTGGGGAACAGTGGTTGGACTTATGAAGGATTTTAATTTCCGATCACTTTATCACAAAATTGAGCCCATCGCTTTTTACATATACAGACCTTGGCTGTTCCACATGTCTGTCAGAATCGAATCTAAAGATATAAGCCAAACATTGGAGTACCTGGAAGAGAAGCTCCAACCATACAGAGGCGAACAGCCGTTCCTTTTCTCATTTCTCGATGAAGATTTTGCACGGCTTTATCAAAACGAGGAGAAAAGCAGACGTCTCTTTGGAATCTTTTCTTTGTTGGCTATTGTCATTTCCTGCCTGGGTCTCCTCTCACTGGTGTCTTTCACCGCCGAGCAAAAGACCAAAGAGATCGGCATTCGAAAGATTCTTGGATCGTCAGTTGTGGATATTATGGTTATGCTGTCTTGGAAGTTCGTCAAATGGGTGATTTTGGCCAACATCATAGCCTTGCCTGTGGCCTGGTATGTGATGAACAGGTGGCTCCAGAATTTCGCCTACCGTATCCAAGCGGGGATTGATACTTTTCTGCTGGCGTCAGGAACTGCCCTTCTATTTGCTCTTGTAACTGTGTCCTACAAGGTATTTAGGGCCGCATCCGGCAATCCTATCGATTCAATCCGGTATGAATGAATTCATTTACTTCTTGGACTTGATCCTGGTATGTTTAATCAAATAATCCAGCGGACGGTGTTTTTCCAGCTTTTCAAGCGCCTGTTTCGATGATCGCAAATTTGGATCAATCTCCAGTGCTTTTTTGTAATACTCGATAGCTTTTGCTTTCTCTTCTTTGGCAAGATAAAACTCCCCGACAGAATCTAAGAGATTGGCATCACTGGGAAATAATTCAACCGCATCCAGAAGCACTTTGAGACCTTCATCCAACTTTTTCTCTCCTTTCAGGTAATAAGCGTATGAATTGAACTGGGTATTCAGCCTGGGATAGACTATTTTGCCCTTGAACTTATCCTTGATGTCATCGATGTATTTCCCGAAATCCACAAGCGGTATGAGAAAATACTTCCGTGTTTCCTCAGTCCAGGTCTTTTCATATGAACGATGCCATTCCTCTATCATCTTCTCGAGATCCTCTGTGAATTTGCACTCCTCAGGTATGGAATCATCTCTTCTGTAGAGATCTATATAAGTTTTGAAGAAGGGGATGGAGCCGTTTCTTTGTAATTCATCCAGCTTGCTCTCACCATGACGTTCCTTTATCTTTTCCGTCATGTATGTGCCGACTTTAATCAAAGGAGCACCCGTGAATAAATCCGCTCCATCATTTATTTGGCGCCTGATATTCTTAGCTTTGGGATCCAGGTTATTGAAGTATGAGAAGCTTGCCTTTAGATCTTCCTCGTCAACGGCAAAAGTCGTGCCGAACTTGCCGTAATATCCAGACCCGACAAGAAAAGTCAACCGAAGCTTCCAGAAATTATCCTCGGAGGGGGTTTCCATCCGATAAGGATAAGCTTCTAGGATTAGGGCACTGATAAGATAAGAATACCTGGAAGTGTTCTGGCCTTCTTCGTTGCACATCACAGCTACGGCAAATTTTTCTCCGGGAAATCTCAGCAGATGAGTGGATGTTCCCTGCTGGCCACCGCCATGGCTCACATTCCAGAATCCCTGGATGAAATCGATGCCCCATCCCATCCCATATTCGGTCACATGGCCTTTTTTTGTTACCATGCTGGTATACATCATCATCTGGTTTTCTTTGGAAAGAACTTTACCTTCATCTAAAGCCTTGGATAGGTTGATCAAATCCACTGCTGTCGATCGTATGCCGCCTCCGGCGAATCGACTGCTGATATCCACGAATTCACAGTTTTTCACCTCTCCGTCGATTCTCCGATATCCGCTGGCCCTGTTGGCTATGATATCATTGGCAATATCCATAGTTGTGTTGGTCATCCCGAGCGGCTTCCACACACTTTCTCTCATGTATTCAGCATAGGGCTTGCCCGAAGCTCCTTCGATAACCGCCCCCAGAAGATTAAATCCATATGTTGTATAGATATATTTGCTTCCTGGTTCCGACTTGAGCTCCCAATCTTTGAACACCCCGATCGACTCTTCGGTGGTGAAATGTTTTTTGAAATGTCCCTCCTCGTCATAGTTTAGGTAATGGCTAATCCCGCTCAAGTGGCCCAAGAGATGACGGATGGTGATAGGCCATCGCTTCCGTGGAAAATAGGGAACATATTTCTGCACCTCATCATCCAAGTTGAGTCTTTCCTCCTGCATGAGCCTAAGGATGCCGACCGCGGTGATAGGTTTTGAGATGGAAGCGAGCCGGTAACGGGTCTCCGGATTGGCAGGGATTTTGTGTTCCAGGTCAGCGTATCCAAAACTTTTTTTCCATAGAAAATCATCTTTGTAGAATGCGATGCTGAGAGATGGGATTTTTAATCTGTCCATCTCTTTCTTGATACAATCCTCGATCATTCTTATCTCATCTGCGTATCTGTCGCTTTGCGGGGTAGAGCCCAAGGACAGATTGATACAGACGGATAAAACAACGATAAACAGCATGAATTTGAGAGCTGATGTGCGCAGCTTTAAATTGAGCAAAATCATTTCAATCCTCCTCCTTTTTCTTTTATGTCATGATGTATATTTATCTTATTAGACGGCTAAAATCCAGCAATGTTACACCAAGACATTTTTTAAAAGAATAAAAATTCTGTGTTGAATTAGAGGATTGTAATCACTTCCCGCTCATCGTCAGCAGGGCAGCATAGGTTTCGATTCCGGTCCAGAGGTGGCCGATGCGTAGGTTCTCGTCCGGTTGATGCTGGTTGTTGTCATGGTTGGCGATCGGAACTCCGATGACCGGGACTTTCAAAAGGTCGCTGAACAAGTAGATAGGAAGGGATCCACCCAGGGAGGGCAGCAGCACAGGTGGGTTTTTACTGTGCTCGGAAATGGCCGCTATTACGGCCTTGGAGATAGGATGGTCCATGGAAGTTCTTGAGGCCCTATACCCACTTTCTTTATGCTGCACCCACGCAATCAGGGGATACTTCAGCCTGGTATCTGCGTCCGGATCATGCTTCACCACATGATACCCCTGCTGCCGGATGTGATCGACGATCAGTCCCACCATGTGATCGGGATCGTTCCCCTTGACGAGGCGAATGTCTAGGCCGGCAGTGGCTGTAGGAGGCACAATGGTCCTCTGTTGGGCCCCGGTCCAACCGCTGGTCAGACCATTGAGGTTGAGGGCCGGATACTGGATAGCCATCATCAGACTTTCCCATTTGGATTCCGGTTGGGCAAAGCCGTAGTTGGCCATGATCTGCCGCTCGTAGGAAGGGATAGCCTTGATGGCCTCGATCTCGGATTTTGACAGCGGTACACAGGAGTCGTACCAGCCCCGGATCTTCACGTTGCCGTCGGGATCACGCATCGAGGCCAGCAGATGGGCCAGCCGGATTCCCGGATTGGGGATCCAGTTGCCGTAATGCCCGCTGTGCACGCTGGTGTTGGGACCGTAGAGCGTAATTTCCAGGCTGGAAATACCACGCACCCCGAAAAACAGGGTGGGATCTCCCGAATAGTAAGCAGGACCGTCGCACATGAAGAGAACGTCACAGCCCAGCAGATCACTGTGTTTTTCCAGGAAAGGACGGAGGTTGGTCGAGCCGGCCTCCTCCTCGCCCTCCAGGATAAACTTGATGTTGTTTCTCAGCGGGATTCCGGCGGCCTGGAGAGCATCCAGGGCTGCCATGTATCCGATGATTGGAGCACGATCATCGCTCGAACCGCGGGCGTAAATGCGCCAGTTTTCGTCATAAGGTTCGCCTTTATCCGGAAACGGAATGGGCTTTGGCTCACTCGTCCCGGCCAGCAGTTTCCCGGGCCGCAGGGCCGGTCGGAAAGGATGCGTGTCGGTCCATTTTGCAGGATCGACCGGCTGACCGTCGTAATGGATATAGATGAGCAGTGTGAGGCATGCGTTCGGCACCTTCAGTTCCCCAAAGACCACGGGATTGCCCGCAGTCTCCATGATACGGGCGTCGATCGCTCTTTCTATCATCATCTCACGGATGAATTCGGCGTTTTTCCGGATATTCTCGCGGTCGGACGAGACATTAGGAATGGAGAGAAGATCCGCGAATTCCCGAATGATCTGGTGTTCATGGGCCTTGCGGTAGTTCCGAATTGCCTGGAGCAGCCCTTCCTCCGCATTCAGCGAACGGCCGAAAAATCCGCCAAACAACAGCAGAAGAATTGTAATTTTTGCCGATTTCCTCATTTTTTGCCTCCAGCCTTATCCATTTTTCCAGTATTATATCATTTACTGAGTTCGATTTTGCTGTCAACTATCTTTCGAAGTTGGATATGAATTCCTCCTTTTTTAATGTTATATGGTAGCCAAAAGAGGTTAATTCAATTTTTTTTATGGTGAAACTTGGGGTGATTTTTTGTTAAAGAAGAGCCTTGACCGTGTATAAACGGCAACACAGGGAGGGGATCAGTTCGTTTTGTAATGGAAGCGCTCCCCCGGATCCCGCGCCCAACGGAATTTCACGGCTGGAAATTTTTTCTGAAGTGTTGCGATCATCTCTTCGTCCGGTGTATTCAATGCCATGTGGAGAAATACTTCTTTCGGCTTGAGGATCGTAATCACCTGATCGATATAGTCGGTATTTTCCCCTCTAGCCGAGAGTAGAAGGAAGGCCGCATCGCACGTCCGGCCTCCCTTTGCCATATTCACGAGATGTTTTTTATTGATCTCCAGAGGTGCCAGGAGAAATCCTGAATAGTAAAAAGTGAATCCATCTGACTCGATCAAATAGTTCAGCCACCCCATGCCACCTTCATCTTTCTCTTCGGCATAGGCAAACGTCGTACCTTGAATGGAAATATTCCCCTGTCCGCCGAGGTAGACCGTGTTAGTGTTTCCCTGAAGCTTGTCATTTTTATAGTGGACGTAGGTGATATTTTTCAGAGAATTCTCGATGGCATGGATAAACTCCTTGGCATAGGCCTCACCGTGATAGGCCGGGTACACGGCAAAAATATTTTGATCCACAAGCTCTGAAGCCGATATGAAGCCGTTGGCCAAAAGCGGCTCGTCCGGTGCCTTGCTGTGTTCTTCGTTATTGAAAACAAAGAGGCGATTCTTGGTTTTAACGACCCAGCCAAAGGAGGCAAGTTTCCAGATGTAGGCCTCACCTTGAGACAGCGATTCTTCGAGATACCGGGAATGGCCGAAATTTTTCTCACTATCTCCAGATTTGCCCCCGGCAGCATAAATGGAATCGGCGACTTTTTTATTCCCGTGTTTTTCTGCATAATATAGGGCTGTTTTTCCGAATTTATCCAGCGCGTGAATGTCGATTCCATTTTCGATTAGATACCCGGCTATATCCCCGTATCCGTGGATGGCCGCGAAATGAAGCACGGTCCGCTGTGTTGGTTTGTCCTTCGAGCCGGTATCCGTTGATCAGCTCGTAAAAATTCTTATGGAATTTTTCGTTGATTACCTGGGAAAGATGATGGGCGGGAAGAGACAGCCTGCTGGATAACGTTTGGATGCAAAGGGAGCTGTCCCTGTAGATTTTTTTCTTCTCCAACAGAAAGAGCAGCCTCTGTTGATACTGTTGGGCTAGGTCTTCCGGAAGTCTTGTTTTCCGGTACTTGTTTTTCTTTTTTTGAGCCCGTTTCATCACATTGGACGTCAGCAAACCGGCTCCGGCTAAAATAAAAAGAAGCCCGACGAGCTTGAAATAAAAGGTCTCGAAAAACGAAGGTATGACCTGGAAGGATAAGTGATCTTTTTCTGCACTCCATATCCCGTGATTGTTGCTGGCGGTGATTTGGAGGGTGTATTGTCCCGGAGTTAAATCAGTGAAGGTGATAGCCTTATCTTGTTCAGGGGCTAGCGATGTCCAGTTTTTCTCCAGCCCTGTTAATCGATACTTGGCTTGAATGTTTTCCTGACCCTTGAAGGTAATGACCTTAAAATGGATTTCCAGATGGAACCGACTCTTTATTTTTAGCGGACCCGCCGTTGCCTCTTTCATTTCCAATATCTGGCCGTTTTGTAAGATTCTTTGGACAAGAACACTTGGCGGAACGCGATTTACAGGGACAGTTTCAGGGTCCACCTCGGCAATCCCGTTATTTGTGGCAAACAGCAAGTGCCCCTCTTGTGTCTCAAGACCGGCTAATCCGGGAGGAGGAAGCCCATCGGATACCCCGAATATGACAGGATCGATCTTTAGCCCTTGATCATCACTTATCTTGGCTATGGCAAAGCTATCGGGATGAATACGGATCAGTCCGTTTTCTGAAGTGCCGCACCAGATCATGCCCGAGTCATCCTCCAAGAGAGAATGAACAGGGATACCTTTTAACAGCCATTTTACATTTTGCTTATCAGCCCTACCACCCGGAAGAAAAAGGACTCCTTTGGTGCCCCCGATCCAAAGATTCTTATGCTTATCCTCCGTGAAGGAAAAGACCATCTTTGCAGGATATTCCTGGGAAGTGAGGAATCGGCTGTATTTGCCGTTTTCATAAAAACCCAACTCCTTGGCATACCGTCCCACCCAAAGGCGGTCGCGGCTATCGCAGAAAAGGGTGACGATAGTCCCGCTGACAGGTTCATCCTCCGCCATATAGGGTCGTGTTTTACCGTTTTCGTACACATGTACCCCTCTGTACTCAGTGCCGAGAAGGATACGGCCCTGGTTGTCTTGTTCCATAATGAACATGATGTTATCGAAGATATCCGTTTCCAGTGGGATTCGTTCAAAGTGACCGTCTTCGAACCAGTAGAGGTCGCCGTAACGTGTCCCGGCCCAGATCCGGCCTTTTGAATCTTTTAGAAGAGAGCTGAAGTGGTTGGAAGCGGCGCTATTGGAAACAGAATGTGTAGTGAACACCGTTTCCTTCAGGCATTTAAGGCCTGAGGAGCGCGTGCCGACCCAGATACTGCCTTCTTTATCCTCGAAAATAGACAAAACATCCACATTGTTCAGGTAGTGTTCTGTATGGATCCGGCCGTTGGAGGCTTTTAAGAGACGGTCAAGCCCAAATTTCGTTCCTACCCATAGGGAACCCTTCCTGTCCTCAATAACGGCCTGGATTTGGTCGGAGGAGAGGCCGTAATCATCCAAATGCTTCTGTGTGAGTCCTTCTGATCGCCCCTTGGGATAAAATAATTCATAGGCGGGATGATCGGTTTCGAGAGGAACGTTTTCAAATTCCCGGCCATCGAACCGCAGGATATCTTGTGCTGACAATATCCACAAGTATCCATCATCTGTCTGAATAATGGATCTTACAAGGTACGCGTTCAATTCATTCGAGATCTTGTAATCATCCGCAGCTGTTGTTTCCAGTGTAATACTTAAAATCGATAGAAAGAGGATCAGGAAAACTGAGACAATTCGAGCTATGGTCCTCAAAGCAATCTTGCTATGACTTTTGAGCATTGCCAATTCTCCAAAAGCATAGCAAATCATAAGATTCCCTATTTTTTTAAAATTGCAAAAAATATGCCAATAGGATCTCTTGAGGCTTTTCATCAAGTCCTCAAACCCATATGTCCATTAATGAACAGTTCACGATCGCATCTGAATAGGCCTGTTGCAACTGACCTTACCAAAATATATAATTTCAGGTCCACGTAGATAGGCTTCTTTGGAAGATAATCCAGGATCGAACCCTTACTGAAGATGCTGGGATTGAACCGACGGACGCTGATCCTGATGCACCGGGACACCATAGGAGTCGCGATTAAATAGTCGCCGGCTTTATTTCAGTTCAGATACGAACATTGAATGTTCAGGACTGAACATATGGTGTTTTATGCGCTTTCGAAAATGCCAAGAGACAATATTGGTACATTATTTGCTCCATAAAAGGAGGAAATCTAAAGTAGAGGAAAATCATCATGAAAAACAGCGCTATAATAATTCTTATTTTACTCATATTATTTATTTCGATGTGTCAGGAATCTGCACGGGAGACCTCCGAATTTGCATCAACATACCTTGGAGGGAACGGACATGAGTTTTGTGAAGCGATCGCTTTAGATGATGATGGAAATATATACGTAACCGGGAACACGCGCTCCCTTGATTTTCCGACCACAGAAGAGGCATACAACAGGGATGCAAAAGGCAAGAGCGATGTATTCATAGCCAAGTTCGACAACGAGCTCGAAACACTTCTTTCTTCTACCCTCATCGGCGGTGATGAAGACGAATGTGCCTACACCATGTTGTTCGACCCCCAAGGTTATGTTTATGTTGCGGGTTACACGTCCTCGAAAAACTTCCCGACGACAGCACATACCTATGATGAAGATTATAACGGCGGTGACGGAGATGCCTTTATCCTGAAGATGGACAAAGACCTCAAAATCCTTGTGTCTTCGACATACCTAGGGGGCAGCGGTGTGGAAGATGATTGGCGCAGTCCGGAGCTGGTACAGGATAACGATGGGAATATTTATATTGCAGGGATCACCGACTCGGAGGATTTTCCGACGACACCCGGAGTGTTTCAAGAGAAATACAACGGCGGCACGCGTGATGTATTTTTATCCAAGTTCGATTCCGAACTCAGAGAGCTGCTCGCATCGACACTGCTGGGCGGCAGCAACGATGACAGGATGGGCCGAAGCCTCTGTATCGATGTTAAAAAAAATGAGATTTGCGTTGGAGGTTACACTTTTTCGCCGGATTTTCCGACGAGTCAAGACGCATACGGCAGAGAGGTCAGCGGAGGGTTGGATGGATTTGTATCCAAATTTAGCATGGATCTAAAAGTATTGACCGCATCGACGATCTTGAAGGCCGGATGGATCTACTGCATGATGATTCACGAAAACGGAGATATTTATGTCGGGGGGCATGCAGGAAATGAACTTCCCACCACATCAAACGGTTTTTATCAAGTCTTCGATAAGGCAGCCGATCAGGGATTCATATCGCGTCTGAGCAACAATTTATCAAACCTGAAATCATCAACCGTGATCCCGGGAAGCTATGCTGTCGGGGGAGGCAGAATTTGCTCTCTGAATTTGTGCCCATCCGCAGACGGTCATGTTTTATCCGCAGGCTGGGTTCGCCCGATAGATTTTCCAATTACCCCCGGGGTCTATGACGAGACTCAGAACGGTCACAGTGATACTTATATCATGAAAATGGATAAAGATTTGTCCCAAGTCCTGCTGTCCACCTTCATCGGCGGCAGCCGGTCCGAGAGATGGAACAGGCTAACAACGGATGGAACGGGGAAAATATATTTGGCCAGTTATACACTGTCTTCGGACTTTCCCACAACCGAGGGTGCAGCCTTCACAAGGTTCAGCGATGTTATAAACGATAAAGAAGAAAATTTAAATACATCTCCAAGAGATGCCTTCATCATCAAGATTGATGAGAATCTTTCCGCCGAGGTATTTGAGGAATTCCATGAAGCGGCAAAGAGAGATCAAGTGGATAAATTGCGCAAACTGCTGTCAAAAGATGAGAATTGGCTCGAGAAAGGGGATAAATACAGACGGACACCCCTTCATTCAGCATCGCGTTACGGAGCTTTTGAAGCAGCGAGGTTCCTGCTCGATCGAGGAGCCGATATGAACGTTAAGGATGAGAGCAGAAATACCCCATTACATCTTGCCTCGATATTTCGTCACGATGAAATAGTCGATCTTTTGATTCAACATAAGGCCGATGTCAACATACTCAATGTCCAGGGGCAAGCGCCGCTGCACCTCGCATCCTTGTACGGAAATCCTGAAAGCATAAAATTATTGCTGGAAGGTGGGGCCAAGATTAACATCAGAGATGCGGATGGCAATACACCTCTTCATATTGCCGTATTATACCGGAACCCTGAGAATCTTGATGAAATATTAAAGGAGAATCTGGACATCGATGCGCTCAATACAGAAGGATACACGCCGCTTCACCTGTCGGTTCGACGACCGGATAATGAAAAGGCGATTGAACTGCTCCTTCAGCAAGGGGCCGATATAAATATCACCGATCCTTCGGGTAGAAATGCGCTCCATATATCTGTGACATCATATCAGAGAGGATATATCGGATTTTTGACTTCAAAGGGGATCGACATCAATTCCCAGGACAACGATGGAAATACCGCGCTGCATTATCCCTTAATGAATGTATTGAAAAACAAGCTATATCTTCTCAACAGCAAAGAAACGGTGAAGATTCTAATGGAAGAGGGGGCCGATCCCCATATAAGAAACAACAAAGGAAAATCTCCGATGGATTTAGCGGTAGAAGCGGGAGAAAATGACCTGATCAATCTGTTGAAATTACTGAAGTAAAGATCAAATGAATTCATCCCTTTTTCTGAAAATTCGAGAATAAAATAAGAAAGGATCTGGTAGAATGAAAAAATCCATCTTGATGTTGACCAGTCTTCTTTTCCTTTGTGGGGCGATCAGTCTTTTTAACAAATTTCAGTACGGTGGAGAATCCGAACAGAATATCTACAGCAGAGAAGTCATACATTTCGATTCAGGACATTTTAAAATCGTTGGCGACCTTCACATCCCAAATCCTAAAAAAAAGCAACCCGCCATACTATTTGTCCATGGAGATGGGCCGGCAAGACGCAGCCCCTCCGGAAGGCCAAATCGAATCATGAGATCTTTTCTCGACATCGGATTTGCCTGTTTTTTCTATGATAAGCCGGGATATGGTGAATCGACGGGAAAATTTACGAGTGGAAAGCTATTTGAGGAACGGGCTTCCATTCTTGTGGATGCTGTGAAGGTCCTGAAGAAACACCAGGCCATCAATCCCGAGCAGATCGGACTCTGGGGAATAAGCCAGGCAGGTTATGTGATGCCTAAGGCCATAGCCATGACAAAAGATATTGCCTTCATGATCGCGATATCTTGTCCGGCGATGGATAGCGTCGACCAATCGGCTTATCTGGTTGAAAAGCAGATCCTGTGCGAAGGCTATGGTGAGGCAGAAGCGAAAAAGACGCGCCAATATTACCGCCAAAGGGCACGGGCCAAAACCTACAAAGAATACCTGGAGGCTGCGGAGTATCTGGATCAAAATCCCGTTGTGAGTTCCTTTTTAAAATGGGGAGGGATAAGACCCGAAGATCAATTTTCTCCGCGCCCACCATCCCATCAAGCATTTTTCAATCCGATCACGCTTGTCGAAAAGATCACCATTCCAGTGCTGGCAATATTTGGGGAAAAAGATACTCAAATAGATCCTTTCCAGGGTGCCGATGTTTGGGAAAAAGCTCTAAAGAAAGCCAGAAATCGGTTTTATCAAGTCAAACTCTTCCCAGAAGCCGACCACGGCATTATCAACTCGAAAACCGGTTGTTTGAAAGAACAGAGGGAAAGATATCGCTCGAATTATGCACCGGGGTATATCGAGCTAATGCAAACCTGGCTGGAATCCCTCCGTTCAAAATTCTCTCCCGATTTCTACCCCTGGAAGGTCCATGAAATCGCAAAGGATTTTGAATTATTGGACGTGTGGGAGTTCCCGATATTGGCAGATAAAACCCGGAATCAGGATTTTTCACTTTTTCTCAAGGTAATGCAGCAGCCTCCTAAAAAAAGCATTAGCAGGTTTTTCTCTATAAGGTACCTGATTGCCAGATTTCTAACATCTCTAAGAGTGTATTTGGGAGAAATATCCGGTCTGGATAAAAACGTTAATTCCCTTCCCATACCTGGCTGCAAAGAAACAAGTCTTAAAGATAGATTATCCCTTGAGGATCAAAAGAAAAGTCTTGCGGAAACGAGCGATAGGGGAGTGGACAATAATGGCATTTGGAGAACTGTGTATCTTTTTGGGAATGAAATGCTGACAGAGCTTTCGAATGATACTGTACACGCTCTCATGCACTTTGGATGGGTCCACAAATCCGGGAATTATTTTACGGCCCGATTAGCTGTTTATGCAAAACCGAGAGGAAATTTGGGTGCATTTTATATGAAATTAATCATGCCTTTTCGTCAAATGATCGTTTATCCGGCGCTGATGGAAGATATAAAAAACAGATGGGAAGAATATAACAAATAAGAAATTTACTTCTTTTCCCCTTTAATGCGCTCGGTCATTTGTTTTCCATTTTCATTATCAGGATTCAACTCAATGGATTTTTTATAGTATTGAAGTGAAAGATCAAATGAATTCATCCCTTTTTCTGAAAATTGTAGAAAAGTCTCATCACTGCTTGTTTGATTCATGACCTGATTGAATTGAAAATATATCGCTCTTTTATTCTTGAGGTGTTCAAACCAATAATATTTAATCTTGTCTTCTTGATTTTTGAAGTGCAGCGGTAACTTATCACCGAGAATATCAACAGGACTCGTGTATTCATCCTTTGTAGGACCAACATTAGGTCGATTGCTCCATCCATACTCGATATTGGTGTCAGCAATTACAGAGGGAAGTTTCAATTTCGTTTGTTTTCCTTTTCTTGTCGTCAAATCCAATTCAATAGAATCCGTATTGTCGATTATTTTTAAGCCATATAAAACACGGGCAAATGAAATCCCATTCAAAGCCCAATATTTCCGTCCAAACTCGTTATCATTACTAACTACTTTTTCTATAGTTTTCAAAACGTTTTCTATTGGATTGCCATTAATTGCTCTTACACGGGAGCCTAAAAACATCTTGTGTTCTTTACCGATTATGGTGATGTAGACACCATCTGTAAATTTATCCACTCGGAAAGGGAATCGTAAATCAAGAAGGTTGAATATACCGTTTTCTAATAAACCAGTATGTCCGTCTTCAATGACTGCGATTATTCTTTTTGTGGCAAAGTAACATTCTATATCAGATTTTGATCGAGCAATTTCATCACGGGATTCCGCAATGATGGAATCAAATTTTGTTTCGTTTATTTTATAGTACAGATCTGGATGATTCGATTTTAATTTTAATACCGCAAATTCAAGATCTTCTAACCACTGTTCGGTCGTTAATAGTTTTACATCTGATGCATTTAATTGAAATAGAGTCACCAGGATCAGAATTAAAATAAGCTTGAGTACTTTCATGATTTTCACTTCTCTTTAATACAGATTTTCCATATTCTCCATATTAACGTATATTTCCTTTTTGATCAGCAAAATATATGCCACTATGATCTCTTGTGGTTCTTCAAATTACTTCTGATTGAAAACTAAAAATCATGTTGAAGTTGGAGTAGGGGAGAGGTAGTAAGATTTATTTCTATTCAGCTGCATACACAAATTGTTCGAGAATGAACATCTAGAGTTGAATAAACATTGAGCAACCTCGAGGGATCATAATGGCATAATTTTTGCTCTAAGTGGGTAACACCGGATAAAAGGAGTATTTGTGCCTATGAAGCAGCAAAAATGTCTATTTTCTTTACTTGTAATAGGATTTTTCCTGAGTGCCTTTGTGATTTTTGCCAATGCCGACCTTTCTATAGCCGGAAACAAGATGCTCATCATTACCACATCGAAATATGCGAAAGTTTTGAATAAATATATCGATTGGAAGATCAAAAGAGGGATCGATGTCGAACTGGATATTCAATCCGCTGAAAAAGGTGCTGAAATGATACAACAGAAGATTCAGGAAAAATATGATCATGAAGGCCTTACTTATATTGTTCTTGTCGGAGATATCGATGATGTCCCCAGTGTTATGCTAGCAAGATATCCTTCAGATCCCACCTACACTCTACTGGAAGGCAACGACTTGATTGGAGACGCCTTGATCTCGAGAATATCGGTCAACACACCGGCTGAACTTGAAAATCAACTGAACAAGGTTTTGAAATATGAGAGGGGTGATTTCGAGAGTTTTGATTGGATTCGCCATGCAGTCGTTGCCTCGATGACAGGATTTGACGGGATTGACCATGCGGGGAAACTGGAGGCAAGTTTGAAATCTCATCCGGATTATTTTGACCAAGTGATCAAAATCATGGAATCGGACAGCAACATCACCAAAAAAATACGTGATGCGATAGAAAAAACCGGAGTCAATTTCATTGCCCATCACGGTCACGGAAGTCCGACAGCATTCGAAAGCCTGCACTTTTCCAGGGAGAATGCGGCCGACCTAAAAAATTTCGACACAGGATTCCCTATCATCCATGGAGCAGCATGCAGCACCGGCAGCTTCTGGATCGAGAATGGCGATTGCCTGGCGGAAGCATTTATGAAAGCCGGTACCGTTGAAAAACCTGCAGGAGCCATTGCTTTTCTCGGCGGTGCCACATCGATGGACCCTAGAGCCTGCATTGCTGCCCAAAAAGAAGTGTTCATGAATTATTATTTTGACGAGGATGTCGAAACAATCGGAGAGCTGTTTTACAATGGAACCCTGGCTGCTATGAAAAAGCTCAGTAAAGACAGGGGCGAGCGTTTGTTCAGAAGATGGCACCTTTTTGGAGATTGTTCGACACCGTTGTGGAGAAAGATCCCTGCCAAGACTAAAATAGATAAAAAAATAGACTAGAATTCATGGGAGGGTGTAATGTCAGCAAACAAGTTAAATTGCTTTAGAAACTCTGTTACTTGTATGGCACTAGTACTTTTTGTGATTGCTTTCTCAAACATCGTTTATTCAATGGATATGAATGATGCAATCGATGACGAGTTCTTCGTCAAATCGGGCGGGGAAGAATTATATATCAAAGTGCGAGGGCAGAACTTCGATAATCCGGTGCTTCTTTTTCTTCACGGAGGACCTGGTGAATTGACAGGCCCTTTGAGTTTTCAGGCATATGCAGGGCCGGAACTTGAAAAACACTTTGTTGTAGGATATCTCCATCAACGCAACACATGCAAATCTCCGTCGGTGCCGGTCGCTACGCTCACAGTCGAGCAGTTTGTCAAAGATGTCTATAATGTCGTTGAATTCTTACGAAAGAAGTTCAATAAGGATAAAATATTTTTACTGGGGCACTCATTTGGAGGAATTCTCGGATACATGTACTTAATAGAATATGAAGACAATAACAATATAGAGAAGTTTGTTTCTGCCGGGGGTGCTTTCAGTGCAGTCTCTCTTGAAGAGAATGGGTATAAAACTGTCTTGGAGTTGGCTAAGAAAACTAATAATCAGCAGGCATTAAAAAAATTAGATGCTTTAGGTCCTCCTCCTTATGAGACGTTTCAAGAGGGAATGGTATGGCGAATGCTTGCCATGAACATATTGAACGGAATGAATGAAGGAATCACAAAAAATCTCCAAATGCCAAAGGTTTTGTCGATAACCGGAATTGAAACCTTCAATCCGGAATGGCTGAAAAAAGCGACGGCGATCGGAAACGCCATGTGGAGTGAGTTGAATACCATCGATATTGAAGATGAAGTGAAAAAAATAAGCATTCCCATTTTGATGATAGCCGGCGCGAAAGATATCATGGTTCCTTTCCGTCTTATGGAAAAGGGTTATGAAAACTTGGGCGGGGAAAAAGAATCCTTCATTCTTGAAAAAAGTAATCACATGATGTTTATCGATGAGCCTGATTTGTTTGTTTCAAAGGTTATTGAGTTCTTTCAAAAATAGAGTGCAGCCTATGAGACGCAGGTTCGAATGAGATCTGGTTCGATCGAACAAGATAGACAAGACCTAGGCAACATTCTGATTAGCTGCTAAGTTTTGCACTGACGAGCCGGTTGAGGCTAATTCCCTCTTCTTCGGCTTCTATGGCCAGTTTTCTGTGAATCTCTGGTGGAATCCTCACCACAAATTTACCACTGAATTTTCTACACGAAAGGGGATCAGGAGGAGATTCTCCATTGTCCTTCATATCTTTGATAACATCATCAACGACTGCTCTGATTCCTTTCAAAGCTAATTCTGGACTTTCTGCCAGCCAACTGAGGCTTGGAAATTCAGCGCAGAGACCGACATATTCCTTGTCTTCCTCAGACCAGGTTATTCTGTAGGTATATCTATCACTCTGTAATGCCATTTTCTAACTCCAATTTGTCTATTGCCTTGAGCACTTGCCTTACTTGGTAAGCTTTTGCTTTTCCTTTGTGATTCTGGATATTTATTCTCGGATCGCCCAGCCATGGTGTCTTGTAAATTCTGTGGCTGCTTCCTCTCTTGCGTGGTGATCCGAAATAAAAGTCACAAACCTTACATAAATCTTTGAACCGAACATTCTTAGGATTCCGTCTTATCCTTAAAAGGATGTTTTTAATTGTTTTCATTTATATGATACCATTATTGATACTAAAGTCAAGGCTATTTTAATTTCTTCCTATAAAGAGACGAACTATTCTGGTGAGATTCTCATCTATATTTGACAAGTGTATACTATTGTGCATTAAATATCTCGAGCAAGAACCATTCGAGGAAACACTGCAACATATCATCCGCGAAGAATCATCGGCGTTTTAAAAAATGAGGGAAAATGATGACAATAAAAGCAATCGAAACCGTGGAAGACTATCAGAAAGCTCTTTCTCGAATCGATGAATTAATGGATGCCGAACCAAATACTCCCGAAGGGGATGAATTGGAGCTTTTGGTTACTCTAATTGAGCAATATGAGGAAGAAAAATTTCCAATAAAAGAGCCATTTTAAAGAAAGAGGAATGAAGCATGTGGTCAAAAAATGAAAAAGCGGTTGCCAGAAAAGCTTTCGACAAGGCCTATGAAAGGGAAACTAGACAGCTAGTCAATGAAGTAAAAAAAATGGCAAACTCAATTAAAACTCCCAAAGACCTAAATCTTTCTTGACATTTTCCCATAAAAGATTTATCTATCTATATGTTCAGCAGTAATTGAGGGGTAAATGCTCAACAAGATGAATTACTTCCGATTCGTTGCAATATTCCCACGGCTATCTAAAAAATCATTTCCCCAATCTTGAAGCCATATCAAATCAAATTCCCCTCTTTTTCTTCATATCCAAAATGGAGGAGCATAGTGAAAATTGTCATTACTTCAGACACCCATTTCGGGGATGGCACCAGTCAACTGGCCGCTCTCGATTCAGGCGGCAATCCAGCTCTTGGTCCCAAATATCCTGAATTCAGAAAGGCCTGCGGCACAAACAATGACTACCTTGTCATGCTCGGCGATGTGGTCGATGTAGCCATAAAGGACTACAAAGACGCATACAATGTGGCCAAGGTTTTTTTCAAACAAGTAGCCAAAGACGAAATCACGAAAAAAATCCTCTACGTTCCAGGGAACCATGATTATGATCTCTGGCACACGGTCGAGTACCAGACGAACATCATCAAGAGGATAACGGATAATACGAAAAAGGATATCTCCCTGTTCAAAATGTCCGTTCCTGCCGTGTTGGATGACAGAGAGGGTCGTGTGGGTCCAGAGATATTCTTGTCCAATGTAACTCGGAAGCCGGATGCCCAAAAACCTTACGGCGGCTTATTCCTGGATTTTCTGGTCGATAATGAACTCGAATTCTATGTGGCCTTTCCCAATGTCTACCTGATAACAGACCGAGAGGGATGCATCCTGATGACCCATGGCCAATATTTTCAACAGTTCTGGTCTCTTCTCAGTGACTACGCTCCTCCGATATTCGGAGAGAAACTCAATATAGAAGAACTGCCGCTCACGATTAAAAATCTAACGCATCTGAATTTTCCATTGTCCCAGCTTTCGAGTTCCGGAGTCGGTCAGGCTGGTCCGTTATCCGATGTTATCAGGGATATTCAATATGAATTTAAAGCCCACAAGTCAGAAACAATAGTGGGATACATCGATAATCTGGAAAAGGTTCTGAGAAAAGAAACGTTCAAGTGGTACAATCTATATCACTGGGGTATCAAAATAGGCATATATTTGGCTAAAAAAGAAATAAAGAAATGGATAAAAAAAAGACCGGAGTCGTCACCCAGAAAGGATGAGGAGTGGGAGTACAAACCAGATACCCATCGAAAAATGATCGATTACTACAAATCCAGTACGCTGGAAATCGAAAGCCTGAACAAGGATGACAACCGGAATATTCCCTCCAACCCTAATATGATCATTTTCGGCCATTCTCACAGGCCGATCGGGATAAAGGAGGCGGGCCGGCTGGTTATTCAGCCTATAGAAGGCCAAAGCTTGAATGTGCCGGTGTTCAATACCGGGGGTTGGCTGGAGGATGAAAATGGGGGGCAAAAGCGGTTCAATGGAATAGAAATATTCAAATACGAGACAGGGAAGGGGATTGATTCGGTGAAGATTTAGCGTGAGGGTACAAATTGATACATAGCCTCACTCATGAAAAAGGCAAAAATATTTTACTTCGAATAAAAATAAAGGGGGAAAAATGCGTAAACGAAACACACAAGATGGCATATCTGTTCATGCCATTGCAGGAACATACGTCGTTCTTTTAGGAATCGACGCTACGGAAAGGGCAAGGTCGAGATTGTTGGGATTTGCAATCGAAAGAGAAGACCATACAGAAAGGGAACGGTATTGGCTTAAAGGATTCCGGACATTCGAAGAGACCGAGCCTGATCCTCAGCCAGGAGGTCTCTACTCGACCTTAGAACACCCAATTCAATCCTTTCTTTGGGGAGATTACACAGCTAAGCCAAATCATAAGTATACCTTTCGGATACGCCCGATCCGTGGAAGACCAAAAAATCTCGAATATGGGATAGATGTTACCGTCCAGATCAGAACCGAAGATGTAGATATAGGAGAGCACGCGATATTTTTTAATCGTGGAGCCATTGCGAGCCAAGCCTACGCAAGAAAATTTCAAAATCGGACACCTGATTCTGAGGATCTGGATGATAAAGCGACGATTTGGCTTTCCCGGGGATTAATGGAAGGGGCTTTAGAGTTCATCAACCGAGCAAAAAGCTCACGTTACGCACTATGCGCCTCGGTATACGAGTTTAGCTATATACCTTTCCTTGAGGCATTCAAAAAAGCTGCTGCGGCCGGAGCAGATGTAAAAATTATCTATGAGGCTGGTTCTGAAAAAAAAGATGGAAAAATCATACCGACTTCCACAACTAAAGCCAATAAACTTGCCATTAAAAAAGTCGGTATCCAAAACTTAGCAATTCCACGAAAAAAACGGAAAAACATTCCGCACAACAAATTCATAGTTCTCCTTGAAAGGAATACTCCTATTGAAGTCTGGACAGGTTCTACAAATTTCACCAGCTCAGGATTTCTCGGCCAATCCAACGTCGGACATGTCATCCGCAACAAAGAAATTGCCAAAATGTATCATGAGTACTGGCAGCAGCTCGCTCAAGACCCAGACCTCGATACGATAAGATCATGGAACGATAAAAACACACCATATCCAAAAGACAGCATTCCAAAGAATTCTATTACTCCAATATTCAGCCCAAGGTCACGTTCAAAAATGCTCGATTGGTATGGCGATCAAATGAGCGATACCAATCAGACCGTCATGTTTACTGCTGCATTCGGTGTCAATAAGAAGCTCGCAGAACGATTCGCAGAGGATAAAGACTTCCTGCGCTTCATCATCACGGAGAAGCAATTAAAGGGAGAAACGGCCGACTTAGTGCAGAGGGATAGAGACACAATCATAGCCGTAGGCGCAACACTTGGAAAAGATGCCAGGCAAAGACGCATCCCAGGTTGGGAACTCGATAAGTGGTATATGGAAGAAGAGCTTTATCGTCGACAAGGCCATATTTTCTATGTCCATACAAAATATATGCTTCTCGATGCTTTAACCGACGATCCTAAAATTTTCACAGGATCGGCAAATTTCTCGGAAAATTCGCTCCTCTACAATGATGAGAACATGCTCCTCATAAGAGGAAATCGAAAGGTAGCAGATGTCTATCTGGGAGAATTCCTCCGCTTATTCAATCATTTCTATTTCAGGACAGTCACAGGACGCTTGGCTCAAACGGACTCCCTAGATGAAAGGCGTGCTGTTTTTCTGGATTCTACTCCGCAATGGGTAAAGAAACATTTTGCTCGCGGGCGATTCCACTGTCTGAGAAGAGAACTGTTCAAATAAATGGACTCCTCAATCTCGATATCAAGGAGGGTATCATGGAGCCAAACAAAAGACCCCAACCAAATCCTAAATCGGAAAGAGTGGTTATTGATGAAGTCTTTAGCGACGGAACAGCTCGCGTGTTGCGAGCCTCCCGCAAAAAAGACCGGAATGACAGCGGCCTCGATATCGAAGCCTGGGAAAATGAGATAGAGCAGGAAGTCAAAATCCTACATGTCGAGTTCCTTCTGGAACAGGAGCTGCAAGGTCGCCACCTAAAAGAAGGAGACGTTTTTTTTCTATTCGATGGAGAAGATTTTTTTGAAAGACGTCTCAAGTCCATTCAAGAAGTGCTTGAAGACTACGATAAATTTGATCTTGAGCAAATTCAGAAAGAAAAAAAGACAATTTTGCAGAAATTTTCAGACTTTGCCGAGACATTGGAGCCGGAACCACTGATTGAAACCACAGAAGCCTCCAGGAAGCTTGCTCGAAGAGAAATAAAAAAAGAATATCATAAACTCATCGTTACCCAGGGAATTAAAGACAAAAAAATTCGGGATCAATTATACAAAGCAGTTGAAAAAGCTGTTGAATCTGAAGAAGTGATGGAAAAATCCGACCTTGACGAGTAAAGGAGGATCCACTATGCCATATCATGCCAATTGGAATAGAAACGATCTCACACACGACACCTTGGGAGTTTTTGTATTGAATGTGGGCCATGGAGATGCCATTGTAGTCCGGTTTCCTGTCGTAGATGGTAACACAGTAGTCTGCGGAGTCGTGGATTGCTACTTATATGATAAAACAAGAGCAGCACTTGAAGCGCTGGGGGCAAATAAGATCGCTTTTATGTGTGCTACCCATCCCCATAAAGATCACTCCCTCGGGTTCGCGAACTTGATTGATTGGTGTGTCCAGAATAATAAAGAAATAGAGCAATTCTGGGACAGTGGTTTTCGACACGTTTCCCTGGATCACTACAATTTGATCCGCTGTCTCCAACGCAACTCTCATATTCCATTCCTAAGAATCACAAGCGGATTTGAAATGACTATAAACAAAGTGCGTGTGCTTGCCATGGCACCTTCCATTTCGTTGAAGAACCGTTATGATACTTTTGGCACGAACATAAACAACGCATCGATTGTGCTAAAGTTAGAATATCCTGCGAAAGACATCGCTAAGTATTATAGAGATGCAGAAGTCTTTTCTGATGAAGCGCTCGCAGAAGAAGAAAAGATCGCTCAAAATACTATCATTTTGAGTGGTGATGCGCAGTTCGACTCCTGGTCTCATTTGACTCAAGAATTTCCTCAACAAAGTCGATATAAAAGTTCAAACCGGGGTCAGATGATTCCCTGGCGCCCTTGGTCACAAGTCACGCATAAGCCTGTACTCAGTCAAGTGATAAAGATCCCTCACCATATGAGCAAAAATGGGATTTCTTATGAAGTTCTCGATAACATTCATGCCAAATATGCCCTGGTATCATGCCATGACGACCACCTGCATAGCTGCCCTCATGATTTGACCGTAAGCGCGACAAAAGAAGTAAAAAATTGTGAAATCTATTACACGGGAAACAGAAACGTAAATCTAAGAGGGGGAACTATCGCGGTACTTTTCAAAGGAGACGGCAACGAACCCGACCTCTACTGTCTACGCGAATCTGTCAGCCAGAACGCTCCGATTTAGAAGCCAGAGGTGATTTGGTTTCGAATTTAAATAAAGGGGGTTATTATGAAAAATTCCACATTTTTTTCTCTGATCCTTGTTTTTTATTTTCTTGTCCTTTTATTTCTGCCAGTACAGGGGAGAACTGCTTTCGATTCTTTAAGATCCGGGCAAGAAGCAAAATTTCAATACAAAACGAGAGCTGCTCTGGTGCTTGTTTCATTTGAAGAATACAAAGAAAATTTCGATGTGACATCGATACCTGATCGACAGATTAGATGGAACTGGCCCAGAGAAGAAGAAGTTCAATTCAGAGCAATGGAGGTCAGGCCGAATCTTGAATTTATGCAAATAAAAAAGAAAGACGATATATTAACCAGAAAGATAAGGGATGTCGGGGTTGTAGGGTGGGTTTCTCATAAAATAGGAGTTGAAACTCACGAAGTCTATGTTCCATCCAGTATTTGGAATGGAATAGAAAAACCCGAATATGGATGTTATAAAATCGTCCTTATGCCCAATCGAGAGCTAACGGAAGTTTTTTATGTATTTGCCCCCGTGAACGAGGAAGACGGAAAGATTTCAGACTTCAAGGAAGATAAATTACAAGCCGGGTATTATCCCGCTGGGCGCCCGATAGATTTAATCCTACAGAAGTCTGAACTTGGGAAATCCGGGTTCTATTACCTGGAGGTCGGCGCTACCCTCAGGGGCGGAGGGTCGACTACGCTGGAAATCTGGTTCTATCACGTTGCAGAAAATTAAGGAGCATAAAAATGACTGAAAAACTTGGCACCAAAAAAACATTAAGAGATGTTATATCCGATAAGGCCAAAACCATACGAAAAAAAATCTTGAATACTGAGAAAGTAGAACCAAGCGAATTTGAAGAGATAACACGTCTCGAGAAGGTCATAAAAATTTACGAGGGATCGAAGAAGCCTAAAGGAAAGGGCAGATGGTTAACAATCGCTCTACTGGCTGTCATTGCTGTGACTGTGACTGTTTCATTGTTTATAAAGAAAAAAAGAACCCAAGTTCAAATGGATCTCACCACAACTAGATTGGAATTTACTCTTGAAGATGAAATCATGATTGCAGATGTAATTCTGGCAAAGGAGCTGGGAATAGGAGAATTGAGTAAAATTGATTTCCCCCGTTCTATGAAGCTGGCTGCTATGCAAAAAACAAATTCTGATAATGAGAGCTTCACTTTTAAAATATGCGGCAGTGGGGAGGGTACACAGAAGGGAGTTATCACGTTGATCAATATGCATTTACCTAAAAAAACACGAATTTCACTCAGCTCAAGTGAGGTCGAAAATCAATACAGACTCCACTTCGAAGTCCCTGAAGATCAAACACTGGATCTTGATACCAGTATATGTGGAAATTTCTCTTTTGATTACTCCGGTATAAGCTCTGATGTCGGCAGCAAGAGCCCAAAACCGCTCACGCTCCACTCCGCATCTAATCATATAAACATTGATTTAGTGCCCATTGAAAATTCTCTGGTAACATTTTTACCGGTAACCTGTGCATGTGATCTCTCATTCTGCCGTGAAGAAATCATCAACTCCAAAAAAAATAAAAAGGCTTTAATATCAGACATAATATCTGGAACTCTAAATGTTTCGAGTATTAAAAACGAAGGATATGAATTCCATAAAAAAGAAATTCTTCAGTTTCAGAAAATATACGGCAAGATAAGGGCACTTCAGTTAGCAGATGATAAGATCTCGCTAAATTTTACAGGAGAAGCCGAAGGAATAACGACCGATATGAATCAGAGCCTCATGCCTTCTTGGTTAGAATTTGTCTCTACTCATCATCGTTTGAAACTGATATGGGCTTCAGTTATTTTTCTTTTTGGATTAGGAAGTACAGGACTAAAGTGGATTACAGGAAAATAGCTGCCATTATAAAGAGGGTATCATGCCTGTATCACCCACGTCGATAATAACTTAACCGCATACGTTGAATCCTGTGTGGGGTTGTGGGGTTTTTTTACTTCGTGCCGGATACAAACTCTTCGAACGTGCGCAGCTTGAGTGTCGGATCATCCTGCACAGACTGTCGTAAAAGATCGAGATGCCCGGCCCCAAAGATGACGAGGATACGATCTCCAGGCTCCGTGACCTTCAACAAGTGCGTATGGATACGCATGTTGCGCTGGTACCATTCTGTGAGGAGTCCCGCCCCGGGGTAGCTATATTCTTCACCGAAGTGGGCAAATAGGGCATAGCCGGCGAGGCCACAAGGTTCTACTAATCGACCGCTATTCATGCTTGATAACATCGACCGGATTTCGTACACCCGCCCTCACGGCATGAACGCTGACGGTTAAAAACGCGATGGCCAAAGCCAGGAATCCTGCCTTCATAAAAGTCCATATATCGATCGGTATCCGATAGGCATAATTTTGTAAGAATTTATGAGCACAGTAATAAACCGCCGGCCAGGCGATGAAATTTGCCAACGCGACCAGCCAGATAAACTCTCTGCTAATCAATCGAACGATAGCGGACACCGGTGCCCCCAGCACCTTTCTGATCCCGATTTCCTTGGTTCGCTTGGTGACGACAAGAAGGGTCAATCCGAACAATCCCGAACAGGCTATGGCAACGGCAAAGAGAGAAGCCCACGAGATAATGCGTCTCCACTTTTCTTCCTTTCGATACTGCAGCGCAACCTGTTCATCCAGGAAGGAAAATTCAAACGGAATATGAGGCCCCAGCTCTTTGTATTCTCTTTCCAGGATTTTGATCGCTTCCTGAATGCTGCCGGAAAATTTCACATAGGCATAATCGTAGGATTCATCTTTGTTCAGCATGAGCACGATCGGACGAATCTTCTTCGATAACGATTCATAATTAAAATCTTTGACAACTCCGATAATTCGGAAATTCCCAAATATTGAGGGTTCTTTAAAAAATTCACTCATATTTTTTCCTATCGGATCAGTTATCCCCATTTCTTTAACAAACTCTTCATTGACGATAACACTGTCCGTTAAATCTGAAGGGAATTCCCTTGAAAAATTGCGTCCCTGCAGCATCTGAATGCTAAGCACATCGATATAATCATGATCGGTATAATTTTGACTACAAATAAACCGCTTATCACCCTCTTTCGTCTCTCCGATCCATCGCATCCAGGAAGAAGAGAGAGAATATTTGGCTCCGCAAACATTTTTTATAGAACCATATCCTGTAAGCTTATTTTTATAGTTAGCGAAAAATGATTGATTCTTTTTTATATCTTTCGAAATATTTTCCAAGGGGATTCTGACGACCTTTTCGCTCTCGTACCCGAGCTCCCTGGAAAGCATAAAGTTGATCTGTTTGCCCATGAACATCGTCCCTATGATCAAAAATACGGATGCGGCAAACTGGAAAACGATCAATGCCCTGCTGAAAATATTTTTGCCGGAGAGTTTGAATCGCTCCCTGAATAATTCTATAGACTGAGACCGGGAGGCTATGATCGAGGGATAGGCTCCTGCGACACAGCCCACACAAATTGTCAAAAGGAACAAAAATATACCGGGCAGCGGATTGTCGAATATGTTTATGGTGAGCTCTTTGCCGATGAGAAAATTGAAGGAAGGCATGAGTACAGCGGACAAGATGAAAGCGAGTCCCAGAGAGAATACAGACAGAACAACCGATTCGAACAAAAACTGCCTGGCGATCTGTTTCCTCAGCGCTCCAAGAACCTTGCGCATGCCGACTTCCTTCATCCTGTTCAGGAAACGGCCTATAGAGAGGTTGGTGTAGTTGAAGCACGCAGTCAATAAGATCAGCAGGGCTATTCCCAAAAGAATATACATGTAGGCGATATTCCCCTTTTCGGACAGTACGATCGAAGAGCTTTCGTTGTTCAGGTGATCGCCGGCCAGCGGATGAAGCCGATAGGCACCTTTGCCTTTGAATCTCTCGGACAGATCTTTATCTATCGTTTGCGGAAATTTTTCGATCAACTGTCCGTAATTTTCTTTATCCGATAAGAGCAGAAATGTCGGTAGGAAGCCCTGGTTGTTTTCGATTTCTTCACCCCGCACAGACCGAATGTTTATGAGAAAGTCGAACCGCAGACTCGTATTGTCAGGAATGGGTTGGGTCACACCGGATACGATAAAATCCACGTATTCATCATTGATATTGAGGGAAACCGTTTCGCCGACAGGATTTTTCCCTCCGAAAAGAATCTGTGAAGCTTTATGCGTAAGAATTATGGAGGACAGACCGTCGAGGGCGCCTTCGACACTCCCGAGTGCCAGGGGGAAGGTGAAGATATCCAGGAACGATGAATCAGTTGAGATCCCTATCATTTTGACAGCGTCGCCTTCTTTTTTTATAAGGAGCTCCTCCCTTTTCAGCCTTACCGCATTCTCAACCTCGGGAAATTCATCTCTCATCCTTTCGGCCAGAGAGGGTTCAGGGGAGACTCCGATCTTGTAACGGTCCAAATCCACATCACCCATGATGTAATAGATACGGTCTATGTTTTCGTGAAATCGATCGTACGTTTTTTCATCTTGAACGAAAAAGAAGACCAGCATGCAGCAGGCTATTCCTATCGAAAGGCCTGTGATGTTGATGAAGGAATACCCTTTGTTCCTTCTCATGTTCCTGATCGCGATTTTGAGATAGTTTTTGAACATATAAAACCTCCAGCGAGTGATCTGCATGATAAACTTGGGAAATGCCGCTATCGCATGGATCCAGAGCCAGAAAACGGCATTTTTTCGGCTTTGATTGTTCACCCTCTCTTCGAAATCTTCTTCGATGTCGCCCTCGAACCCCTCATCCAGATCAGGAAAGTGCATCCGGGTCAAAAGCCAAAGAGCGATCCGGGGAGGGCGAGGCTTTTTGTATATCATCAGGCCTGTTCCTTTTTGAAAGATTCCCTGGAGACTCCAGCCCAGACCTTTCTTTGCCTTATAAAAGCCTTTTCCATGACATTCATGCCGCTTTCGGTGAGTTGAAAATAGACCTTTCTTTTCCCGCCTCTAACAGATGTGGGTTCTCCGAAATGTTTGGTGATATATCTTTTCTGGACGAGTTGGTGAAAGGTCGTGTAGAGGGTGTTGTAGAAATACTCTTTGCCTAGGATTTCTTCGACCTTTTTTTTAATTTCAACGCCATAGGCTTCATCTCCCAGCCTCCAGATCGCGACCATAACCACCTCTTCCAGTTTGGTTAACTCTTTCATATCTAGCCTTATAGTAATATCGGTACTACCGATATTATAACAAAGCGAATTCCTCTGTCAATATATTTTGTGACTAAAGAGTGGATGGCCAGGTATTCGCCCACGTACTGCTGAATAAAAAAGCAGATAAAAAGAATCCGCTGAATGTCAGGGAAGGGGAGAGGCGATTTGAGCTTGACAAGTATGCACAATTGTACATATAATATTTATGTGGAATTCGTGATGCGCTTGGACACATTCTCGTGTTTATTTATACGTGGCGAAAAAATCGGATTAGAATCATCTCTGCCGGGAAAGCGACAACCAGGGAAATAAATCAGTATAGAGGTTAGTTCAATGAAAAAAGAGTACAACTTTAAAAAGGGTAAAAGAGGCTCTGTAATCCAGCCTGCTCAAGGCAAGACCCGTATTACTATTCGGATCGATGATGATATCCTCGAATGGTTCCGGCAGCAGGTCCATAACGCAGGCGGAGGAAATTACCAAACACTCATCAATATGGCTCTGAGAGATTTTATGAATATAAAACGAGAACCTCTCGAGGAAACCTTACGGCACGTGATCCGCGAAGAACTTTCGGCTTATGGCAAAAAACTGCGTTAGGGAACAGCCACACCTTCGAAACACCCGAAGACATATGGGAGCTTCACGATTTTCTCACTGAAAAGAGAAATGAGGTCGACGAAAAATACGACTTCAGATACTCTGTTTTAATACGTGTATTCGGCAGATTGCTCAGAGAAGGATGGATAGGACCTGATGACCTTGAAGGGCTGGATGAGGACAAAAACACAGAGATTAAAAACTTGCTGTGAAAGTGAGAACTCTGACTTGTCTCGGATCACGATTTTGATTATATTCCTATTGACATGAGCAAAAAAACAGGAAGAAACGATCCTTGCCCGTGTGGCAGCGGGAAGAAGTACAAAAAGTGCTGCGGCCTCAGCCAGACGCAGGGTGGATTTGTCCAAACTCCAGAATCCTGGTTTCCTCCTTCTGAACGAACGGGCACTCTCTGGGATGATTATATGGAAGTTATCCCGATCATCGCGATGTATGGAAGGAAAATCATGGATTTTGACGAAGACGGCCCGGAGTTCAAAAGAGCCGTTTCGGATTTCGAGAAGCAGTTCCGCCCAGGAGAAAAAGGCGGGATCATAGACAGCTTTTTCATGAGCTGGATGCACTTCGACCTCCGATTCGGAAAAAGCTTCGAAACGGTGGCCGAAAGGCTGCTCTCCGATCCCATTATCTCGGACCTCATGGAGCCAGGACCCACCTACATTCGGCATCTCAGCGAAAGCTACCTTACGTTCTACGAAATCGTCTCTTCCGCATCCAGAACGGACGCGGTCACGGTAATGGAATTGGGAACCGGGAAGCGCTTCAAAGTCCTCCATGTTCGGGAGCTTTTCGAAATCGATCCGTCACCAGGAGAAATCTTTTTTGTGCGAAGAGTCGGCCCCCCTGACCGATCCATCTTCTATACAACACCCTATGTCTATGAGCCTGAAACCGGTACACAATTCAAGCGGGCTGTCCTCACTCAAGAAAAAGACTTCAAGAAGAGCCCCAGGGCATCTCTTTTTCCCACTGAACGACATTTCGCCGAGTCCCAGAAAGAGATCGCGCCTTTCTGGGCCTGGTATATCTGCCAAGGAGAAACGACCGACCTTCCTCAAATTCCATATCACGCCTTTGTCACAAAAGACGGCGATGAGTTTTTGTTCACAGAAATTCATTTCCGCATTAAGGACGAGGCTGCCCTTCGGAAGCGGCTTTCCGCACTCCGAAGCTACCAATACGATAGGAAAGACGACTCCTGGACCTTGTTGAAACCCAAGAGCCGGAAATATCCGGATGCCCCCAGGAGTGTCCTAGGACAATTCTACCTCCAAGGAGACCGCCTCATCGCAGAGACCAACTCAAAGGAGAGAGCTGTTCGGCTACGTTCCAAGCTCAAAGGGCATCTCCGCAATCTCATCGCTTATGAAAAAACGCTCTATCGTGATCCGCATGACATGCCTGAGCTATCTCTGGAAGAAATCGAAGCCCGGGAAAAAGCACACGAGGAGCTGAATTCCAGGCCTGAAATCCAGGAGGCTATAAAGAAAAATCTGGAACACCATTACTTCAATGAGTGGCCCAAGACGAAACTCCCAGCCCTAGGCGGCCTGACGCCCCTTCAGGCGGCCAAGAGGGAAAAAGAGCGACCCAAGCTCGAAGCCCTTATCGACGATATCGAACGATTGCAGAACGCACCAACTTCGAAGATGCCAAAAATCGACAGCGACAAGCTGCGCCGGCTGCTCGGCCTCCCAGCAAAGGCGAACTAGCAGTTCATTTCAGAAAAATATCAAAAGGCAAGCTCGCCGGGTTTGTTGGTGAGAATTTGTTTGCGATTCCTTCGTTTAAAAAAGTACGGATACGATGAAAACAAGGATTAAAGGGTCTTGACAATACATATTTAGATGTATATCATTAATGTATGTTAAATAGATATATTAATACGTGCTAAGGAGACAATGATGAAAGTGAATAACTCTATAAGGAAAAACATCATATTCCCTATCGACCTTATATCTCGGTTTGAAAAAGAAAATAGAAAATTGGGTGTCGATTTCAGCAACTTCGTGAGAGATGCTATTGATGAGAAGTTGAAACGAATAGAAAAAGAAAGACTTGAGAAGGAATTGAAAGAGGGTTATCAGGCCAACGCAGACCTCGACCGGGCAACCTGTGAAGAATTTAAATTCGTTGATGGTGAAAACATCTAATGCACTCAGGATACAGAAGAGGCGATATTATCCTGGTTGATTTGGAACCTGTCAGGGGATCAGAACAGGGAAAAGTAAGGCCATATATCATAGTTCAGAACGATATAGCGAACAAATTTTCTCCCGTCACAAACATCATCCCTGTCACTGTCGCAAAAAACGTAAGAAAATGGTATCCGTGCTTAGTAAATTTGAAAAAAGAGGAATTCGGATTGGATAAAGACAGTGTAGCCCAATGCAATCAGATAAGAACCATTGATGCTGAGCGTAGAATTATTAAACAAATAGGACACATTAACAAACAGAAAATGAAAGATATTGATCGAGCTCTGAAAATTCAACTCGCCTTGGAATAATTAGCCCTGGATCCATTTTCTCCCTCCTCATTAAATGCTAGGACGTTATGATTTTGAATCTATTCTCATGAAGTATTTAATCCTTGCCAAATGAAGACTAAAGATCCTGTTGAATTTAAGGGTAGGGGAGAAGTAGTAGGATTTATTGTCGACTGAGCTTAGCACTGACGAGCCGATTGAGGCTGATTCCTTTTAGAGCTGATTCCGGACTTTCTGCCAGCCAGCTTAGACTGGGAAATTCAGTGCAGAGACCAACATATTCCTTATCTTCTTCAGACCAGGTGATCCTGTAAGTATATCGATCACTCTGTATTGTCATTCTCTGACTCCAATTTATGATATCATTATTGATACTAAAGTCAAGTATATTGTTGGAAGTATCACAACTCATCTTGATATGACGATTTCAATTTTAAATTTGCTCATTAAATTCAAATGAAACCAGAACTAAGAACATCCCAGCGAGAGATGAAGGGCGTCTTTTTGTGATGACTTATGAAGCCGGAAACATTCCCGGAGAATATATGTACGACTTGTTCAATGCAAACGGTGTATTCATAGATTGATTTAGTTATTCATAACGGAGAGAGTCCGCTGGATTCGATAGTGCGGCCTGGACGGCCTGGTAGCTCACAGTAATCAACGCAATAGATAAGGAGAGCGCGGTCGAGAGAACAAAAACCAGAGGATGGATGGCCATTCGGTAAGCAAAGCTCTGTAGCCAGCGATTCATGGCAAAGTAGGCCACGGGTATGGCGATCAAGTTGGCCACAACCACAAGCAGTACAAACTCTTTTGCCAAGAGGCAGACAATCCGGGGAACGGACGCGCCCAACACCTTTCGTATGCCGATCTCCTTCGTGCGTTGTTCAGCCGTGAACGAGGCCATGCCGAAAAGGCCTAAGCAGCCGATAAAAACGGCCAGGAAGCTGAAATAAAAGGTGATATTCTTCAGCCTTTCCTCTTTCCTGTATAGACTGTCAAAAGAATCATCCAGGAATAGAAAATTGAAAGGCCTGTTGGGATCGAGCTCCTTCCATTTTTTCTCCAAAAGCCCTACGGTGTGTGGGATGTTGTCCGAAGCTATGCGGATTGATAAAGTTAAAAGGCTGTCGTAGTCAAAGAATATGATGAGAGGATCGATACGTTGGCGAAGGGAGTGCAGGTGGAAATCCTTCACAACGCCGATGACCGACACATAAAAGACTTCTCCTCCGCTATCCGGTGGAGGTCGGAACACGAATCTTTTTCCCACAGCATTGTCCCAGCCGATTTTTTTTGCCGCGGTTTCGTTGATGATAACGGACTCCTCTGGGTCGGTGGCAAAATCTTCGGAAAAATTTCTCCCCGCGACCACCTCCATGCCCATCATAGGAATATAATGGTCATCCACATCCATATAATCCATGGTCATTCTCTGGTCATCCGGAAATCCTTCGGGAAGAAAGGGAGCAATAAGATGCCCTCTGCTCGGCACGAGGTCTGACGCACCCACATCTATCACGCCCGGCAAACTCAATAATTCAGTCCTGATCGAACGATAGGATTTTCGGAGATTTTCAGTCATCTGGGGGATAATAACGACTTGTTCTTTATCGAATCCCAATTCTTTATTTTTCATGAAGACAATCTGTTTATAAACAACAATAGTCCCGGCGATCAAACCAATGGAAATGGCAAACTGAAAGATGACAAGAATTCTGCGAAGACGGGAATTCACTCCCCCCGCCTTCCTATGGCCTTTCAAAACTTGAACCGGATTATATGAAGAGAGAAAAAATGCCGGATAACTTCCCGCAAACATACCAACAATCACGGCTAACCCCAGGAATCCTGAAATCAGCCAGGGTGTTTGAACGATGTTTAAGGCCAGCTCGCTGCCGATAACCGAGTTGAAAAGCGGAAGAGATAGTTGGATGAGCATAATCGCCAAAGCCATCGCAATGAGGCTGTTGATCAAAGATTCCCCGAGAAACTGCCCGATCAAACGGTTTCGGACTGCTCCAAGCGTTTTCCGCATCCCCACTTCTTGAGCCCGCGTCGCTGAACGGGCCGTGGACAGATTGATAAAATTGATTCCAGCGATGAGCAGAACAAACAGCGCAATCCCCGAAAAAAGATAGACAGTTGCGATGTCGCTGTTTGTCGAGATGTCCCGTTCAAAATCCGAATAGAGGTGAATACTTTTCAGGGGTTGAAGATGCATCTGGATGGAGCCACCCGAAGCTTTTAATGCTTTCCCCAAGTATTTATCGGCAAATCCAGGAAGTTTCTGTTCGAGTTTTTTGGCGTCGACGTGCGCATCGAGGAGGAGATAAGTGTAGAACCTGAGATCGAACCACATGTCATCGCGAACATCCCCCTCGGCGATCAAGGTCTGAAAGGAACGGAGCATGTTGAACCTGAAATGAGAATTCGGCGGAACATCTTCGACGACGCCTGTGACACTGAAATCCTTTTCATTGTTGAACCGGAGAATCTTGCCGAGAGGATCTTCATCGCCGAAATACTTCCTGGCCATGCTCTCTGTGACCACCACCGAATAGGGAGCTTCGAGAGCTGTCTTCGGATCGCCGCTGACAAAAGGAAAAGTAAAAATGTCGAATATCGCGTTTTCCGCATAGCTGACGTCCGCTTCCTGGAATAGTCTATCTTCATATTTCACGGAAACTCTGTTCGGACGATCTATCCGGGCGGCTGTAATGACTTCCGGAAAATCGAATTCAAGCGCAGGCCCCGCCGCGGTGAGGGATACAGGCGCATGGAGTGTGGATCCAAGCTCGAGATCAATGGTGATCCGGCAAATGCGATCGGCTTTTTCATGGAACCGGTCATAGCTCAATTCGTTCAGAATCCAGATCGAAATCAACATGCAGACCGCCATTCCAATAGCCAAGCCGGAGATGTTGATAAAAGAATAGCCTTTGTGTCTTTTTAGGCTTCGGAAGGCAATTTTCAGATAATTTTTAAGCATGATTAGCCTCTAGCAAACTTACATTTCCTATGTTGGAGCAAAAAATATGCCAATATGATCCCATGAGGTTGACCAACGCTTATTCCACTCTATATGTCCATTCTCGAACAACTTATGTACAAATCTGAACAAAAACAAATATTCCCCATATCAACTATACCTGACTATCTGACTTTTACTATAGGAATTTCCAGGTAATGTTGAATCGGAAAGGATGGAAGAAAAAGGAACCTGTTGAATATGAGGGTAGGGAAGAGGCGATACGTTTTAAACAGCTTCTTCATTATGGCGTGAGTGAAGAGATTATCACCCTCAGCCGTGGGGCAGAGGTGGCCAACATGAGCCTCCCAGACTTTATAGAAAATGTACGGGCTGCTATATGATTATTATCTTATTGTTTTGATAGTAAATAGCTTTGTAAACTATTGTAAATAAATCATTTAATACAATTAAATATACAATTTGTGCATTGTAGTTCTTTAATTGTAAGCAGGGGAGGGGTCAATTTCAGAAATTGATATATAGAAAGTTGCGTTTCAACTCTTGCTAAACAATCTACTTTCATAGTACTATTAGATCTAATTTTGTTTCGTCAGCAAAAGAATCTGATGGAATTTAATCATTTCATTCTGAAGTTATGACAACATTTAAAAACGAATTTTCGTGGTCGTTTTCTCGTAATGATATTTTTAGGAAGTGTCGAAGAATGTACTATTTTCAATATTACGGTTTTTGGGGAGGTTGGGATTTTGCTGCGGATAAAAGAACCAGGACAATTTATATATTAAAGCAGCTTCAAAACAGGCAGATGTGGGCCGGGAGCAAGGTCCATGAGTGTATTAAGAATACGCTAAATGAAATAAAGTCCGGTATCGGGAAAATAGACATTGAACAAAAAATCGAAAACACTTTGGACCTAATGAGAAAAGAATTTTTGAGTTCAAAAAACAAAAAATACCTAATGGATCCAAAGACCTGTGCATTATATGAACATGAATATGGTTTGGATGTATCCCAAGAAGAATGGCAATCTAATGCTGAAAATGTAGTTGAATGTTTAACAAAGTTTTTCAAATCAGACATATATGAGGAAATTTCTAAATTATCAGATAATCAGTGGTTTGAATTAGAACAATTTCCGTTTTTCTATCTCAAGGATTATAAAATTTATGCATCACTTGATTTTGCATTTCGCAGAAATGATGAAGCCATTATTTATGATTGGAAAACCGGAAGAGAAGATCCAGAAAAGGATAAATTTCAACTTGCATGCTATGGTCTATTTGCCATTCATAAGTGGAATATTGAACCAAAGAATGTAAAATTAGTAGACTTTTATCTGTCGAGCGGAAATCAAAATGAATTATGTTTGGAAGATTTTAAAAAAGACGAAATCCAAGATCGAATTGTAAATTCAATAGACAAGATGATTGATATGCTCGATGATCCACAAGAAAATATTGCAATGGAAGATCGTTTCCCTTTTACAGAAAACGAACAAATTTGTAATTATTGTAATTTCAATAAAATATGTACAAAAAAGACTTAGTTAATTAAAAAAGAAAGAAGTATGAGAGGAGAAAATGTCTGCTGATAGGAACAAAATATTGGATCTCCACCAAGATTATGGATGAGTGTAAGGTCTTCACCTTTATTTATCGCCTTCCACCCACTGTCATAAGCTGGAGGAACAAGACTACGCTTATCCAACCTTGATATGGCGTCTCCGTGCTCGCGAAGAATATCTTTTACGTCCTCCCAAAGCAATTCCTCCATATGCTCATCAACAAACGGTTTCCATTTTTCAATTCTTTCTTTCCATGCTTCCAGTGCTGCAATTCGATCTTGAATTGTTTGACCAGAATTTCGGCCGAACAAGGTAAGAATGGAAATGAATACAATGAAAAAAGACAAAGATACTAATATATTTTTTTTGGATTTCATCTTTCCCTCCCTAAGTTTTATGATGCTCTATTAAGATATAGTTTCAAAATATTTATGTCAATTCCTCTCAGGTACTCATTATTGCGATGAACCTTATTAAATAAATTTGAAAAATTTCCCACAAGTGCACAAAATATGGGCAATTGAGATTTCCACAGGGGGAGGAAATTCCCATCTTTAATGATATCAGCTAATTATAATTAGAAGTAATTTTGTGTCGCATAAGGTATATTATGTAAACTTTTAAATTTTATCAGATATCATTCATTTTTTGTCAAACCGCCTGATTTCAGCTTACT